>Ga0210387_10000775_pt1 | contig 23369 bp, 16 predicted proteins | sample IncBWC7OmetaG_FD_160108 | JGI IMG/M metagenome (GOLD analysis project Ga0210387, IMG submission 160108) | Forest soil microbial communities from Barre Woods Harvard Forest LTER site, Petersham, Massachusetts, United States - Inc-BW-C-7-O ...
GGAACTGCCCCGCAGCGGTAAGCAGGTACGAAAGCCCAAGATGACACTGGAGCAGATGCTCTGGGAAGTCCGGTGAGTAGGGTTGAACCTGCAGAGTCCGAAGACCTGCCGTGGAAACATTCGCTCGCGCCTCCGAGGGGAGGCGAGGTGGCAGCGCAACTTCGTCCTACGGAGAGGACTAGCCGCTGTTTTCTCGCACGCTTCTGAGGCCAAGGAGATTTATCCATGGCCGCATCTGCACACGACTTCAGCACGATCCCCGCACCTCCTACCGCCGAATTGCCGCGCACAAAGACTGGCGCCTTCCAGGTCATTCGGCGCAACGGCACGCTATCGGTCTTCGACGCCAGCAAAATTTCGGTGGCGATTACGAAGGCGTTTCTCGCCATCGAGGGCACCGGAGCGTCCGAGTCGCGGCGCATCCACGAGGCTGTGGAGTTATTGACTCGCCAGATTGTTGACACGCTGGCCCGCCGCGCGGACCCCACACGCGCGATCCACATCGAAGACATTCAGGACCAGGTCGAACTGGCGCTGATGCGCTCGGGCGAGCACAAGATCGCGCGAGCGTATGTCCTCTACCGCAATGAGCGCGCGTTGGAGAGAGAACGGACTCGCCGCGAGGGGGAGGACATCGCAGGGCCAGGGCAGCCGCGCTTCAGCGTCCGCCTCAAGGATGGCCGCACCGAACCGCTCGACGAGGCCGCTCTCCGCGAGGTCGTCGCTACTGCCTGCGAAGGGCTCGACGGCGTCACCGCCGAAGCCGTAATGGCCGAGGTCCGCCGTAATCTTTATGACGGGATTCTGCTCCAGGAACTCGGTCTGTCGCAAACGATGGCGGCACGCGCGCTTGTCGAACAGGAACCAAACTACGCCTACGTCAGCGCCCGGTTGCTGCTCAACAACCTGCGGGACGAGGCCCTCAGCTTCGTGCTGCCTGGAATTGTTACTGGTTCGCAGCGCCAGATCGAGCTGCGCTATGACGAGTATTTCCCCGAGTACATCCACCTTGCCATCAAGCTCCAGGTACTCGACAAGGAGCTTGGTGCATTCGATCTTCCGCGGCTCGCTGCTGCACTCAAGCCCGAGCGTGATCGTAACTTCCAGTTCCTTGGTCTCCAGACTCTCTATGACCGCTATTTCCTCCACCAGGGTGGCGTCCGTTTTGAGCTTCCCCAGGCCTTCTTCATGCGCGTCGCGATGGGGCTTGCAGCGCGCGAGATCGACCGCGATGCACGTGCCATCGAGTTTTACGAACTGCTGTCCTCTTTCGATTTCATGTGCTCCACCCCAACGCTCTTCAACGCGGGAACGCTGCGTCCGCAACTCTCTTCGTGCTTCCTGACGACGATTTCCGACGACCTCGACGGCATCTTCAAGGCCATCAAAGACAACGCCCTGCTTTCCAAGTACGCCGGAGGTCTGGGCAACGACTGGAGCGGCGTGCGGGGACTTGGAGCGCACATCCACGGCACCAACGGCGAGTCGCAGGGACTGGTTCCCTTCCTCAAAGTAGCCAACGATACGGCGATCGCGGTCAACCAGGGAGGCAAGCGCAAGGGCGCCGTGTGCGGGTACCTGGAGACCTGGCACATCGACATCGAGGAGTTCCTCGATCTACGCAAGAACACGGGAGACGACCGCCGCCGCACCCACGACATGAACACTGCGAATTGGGTACCCGATCTCTTCCTGGAGCGTGTCGAAGCAGACGGCACCTGGACGCTCTTCTCTCCCGACGAGACTCCTGATCTGCATGACCTCTATGGCGCGGCATTTGCCGAAAGGTACATCGTCTATGAGGGAAAGGCGGAGCGTGGAGAGATTCGCGTTACGAAGACGCTCCGCGCTGTTGATCTTTGGCGACGCATGTTGACGATGATCTTCGAGACCGGGCATCCCTGGATAACCTTCAAAGACCCATGCAACCTTCGCTCGCCACAGCAGCACACTGGCGTGGTTCACTCCTCTAATCTGTGCACGGAGATCACGCTCAACACCAATAGCAAGGAGATCGCCGTTTGCAATCTCGGCTCGGTGAACCTTGCCAATCATGTCACGACCACAGGCCTGGATGAGGCCCGCCTCAAGAAGACTGTGACCATCGCTATGCGAATGCTGGACAACGTGATCGACATCAACTACTACACCGTTCCTGAGGCGCGAGCCTCAAACCTGCGCCACCGGCCCGTCGGCCTCGGCATCATGGGATATCAGGATGCGCTTTATAGGCTGCGCATTCCGTTCGCGTCCGCTGAAGCTGTCCAGTTCGCGGATACCAGCATGGAGATGGTCAGCTTCCATGCCATATCAGCTTCAGTGTCGCTGGCAGCTGAGCGTGGCCGCTATCCCAGCTTCGAGGGCTCGCTATGGAGCAAGGGCATCTTGCCGCTGGATTCTATCGAGCTATTGCAAAGCAACCGCAAGCACGACCTGCAAGTATCACGCGCGTCGACTCTTGACTGGGACAATCTCCGCGAGCGGGTCAAGGCAACCGGAATGCGCAACTCGAACACGCTGGCGATCGCGCCTACGGCGACCATCTCCAACATCTGCGGGGTCACGCAGTCGATCGAGCCGACGTATCAGAACCTCTTCGTCAAATCCAACATGTCCGGCGACTTTACGGTCGTCAACGACTCGCTGGTTCACGACCTGAAGCAGGCAGGATTGTGGGACGATGTCATGATTTCCGACCTCAAGTATTTCGACGGCTCGCTCGGGCCCATCGATCGGGTGCCTGAAGAACTGAAGCGCCTGTATGCGACGTCATTTGAAATCGAGCCGACATGGCTCATCCAGGCTGCGGCTCAGCGCCAGAAGTGGATTGATCAGGCGCAGTCTCTCAACTTATATCTTGCCGAGCCGAGCGGTAAAAAGCTGGACGCTCTTTATCGTGAAGCCTGGCATGCCGGCCTCAAGACTACCTATTACCTGCGCTCGCGCAGCGCGACGCACGTTGAAAAGTCCACGATGACTCGAAACGATGGAAAACTTAACGCGGTGGCGATGGATGTCGTCGCATCAGGCTCAAAGCTTTGCGCCATCGACGACCCAACCTGCGAAGCCTGCCAGTAAATCAACCTGCGTTATTAGCATTAGAGGAGATCACTATGCTTTCCTGGACCGACTCAGTAGAAGAGACGCCCGTCGCCGCGCCTGTCGCAACCCCGAAGACGCCTGGAGTCACGCCTGCGCCGGCCGGTCGCGTCCGCGTCGATGACAAAGCGATGATTAACTGCCGCGCGGATGTCAATCAGCTTCTGCCGCTGAGGTATCGGTGGGCCTGGGAGAAGTATCTCTCCGGCTGCAACAACCATTGGATGCCGACGGAGATTTCGATGCAAGCTGACATCGCCCTCTGGAAGTCTCCGGACGGACTTACCCCTGACGAGCGGCGCGCCATCAAGCGCAATCTTGGCTTCTTCGCGGCCTCGGAGTCCCTGGTTGCAAACAACATTGTTCTCGCCATCTACCGGCACCTCAGCAATCCCGAATGTCGCCAGTATCTGCTCCGTCAAGCGTTTGAAGAGGCCGTCCACACCCACACGTTCCAGTACATTGTGGAATCCCTGGGCCTCGATGAAGGTGAGCTCTTCAACATGTACCGCGAAGTTCCATCCATCACGGGCAAAGCCGCGTGGGCCATCCAGTACACGCAGCATCTGAGTGACCCACAGTTCGTGACCGGCACAACCGCCGCCGACCAGGCCTTCCTGCGCGACCTCATCGCCTTTTATGTCGTCTTCGAGGGCATGTGGTTTTATACGGGGTTCGCGCAGATCCTCTCGCTGGGCCGCCGCAACAAGATGGTCGGCATCGCGGAGCAGTACCAGTACATCCTGCGCGATGAATCCATCCACCTCAACTTCGGGATCGACGTCATCAATCAGATCAAGAATGAGAACCCGCACCTGTGGACGGCCGCTTTCCAGCAGGAGGTCAGCGGCATGATCCGATCGGCGGCAGCGTTGGAGGCGGAGTATGGTCGCGACACCATGCCCACGGGCTTCCTCGGCCTGAGCGCGGCGCTGTGCGAGGAGTACATGCACTTCATCGCCAACCGCCGGTGCGGGCAGATCGGACTTGACCCAGTCTTCGCTCCCACCGACAACCCCTTCCCGTGGATGTCCGAAGCCATGGACCTCAAAAAGGAAAAGAATTTCTTTGAGACCCGCGTAATCGAATATCAGAACGGAGGATCGCTTGCGTGGGATTAGATAAAGCTTATCTTGGTGCCGGGCCTGGGCCAAAGGTACAGGACGCACTGGTCAGCTTGGAGGGGGCGAGCGCAATCTTCTCCAGGTTATTCTTTGCCAAGACCGCGTTGAAGTCTGCGATCTGTGGCTGCATGCCGTCCCAGGCTGTCCTGGTGCGATTGTAGTTGGCGCAGTCGCTCTTCCAGGTTGCGATTTGTGTTGGGGTGGGCGCCATATCGAGCCCGACCTGGATCATGCTGACCATGCTGTTGTAGGCGTTATTGAGGTCGAAGAAGGATTGCAGCGCCTTGGGATCAGGCGGACCGCGGCGAGCATCCCCGCTTCCAGCGACGGGCATCGCGCCACCAATCTTGGTAAGGGAAGCATCAAGCGTCTTAGCCTGCGCGGCGACATCGGCGGGTAAGCTGCCCTGCATCAATGTTTGAAGCTGGCTTTTCACGGCGTTGACTTCTTCATGGCCTGCGTAGCTCTGCTCCATCCCTTGAACGGAAAGCAAGGTGAGTTTGTTCTGAGTCCGCAAGGCGGCCATGAGCTCGGGGCTTTGGCCGACGCGGGGATCGTTCACGACCGTGACGTCGCGAGTATAGACTTGTCCGTCGACGGTCAGCTTCAGCGTATAGACCCCTGGAATTACTTGGGGCCCGTGGGGTCCTGGCGTCGCGGAACCCGGCACCATGTTCATCTGATTTTCCAGGTCGTGCCGCAGGGCTGGCGGGTCCTCGTAATACAGGTTCCAGTTGATGCGGTTCAAACCGACGTGCGTGCTGAGGGCACGCGACTCGGGCGTGGCCACCCAGTAGTGGGGATAGTCCGCATCGTCGATCGAAGGAGGCAACGTGCTGGACATGGTGCGGACGAGGGTGCCGTGAGCGTCGAAGACCTGTAGCTGGATCGGTCCCTGCGGTTGGCGGCTGAGGTAATAATCCACGATCGCGCCATACGGAACATTGGGAACATGAGGCACTTCGATGGAGAAGGGCTGATCCCAATTGCTATTGATGCGGGCGCGAATTGCATCTTCCGGCTTGAAGAGGTAGGTAGAGGAGGAACTGACAGCCAGAGCGTTGGCGGCAATCTGGCGCAGCGGCGTGATGTCGTCGAGAACCCAGAAGCCCCGGCCGTAGGTCCCGATGATCAAGTCGTTCTGGTGATGATCGGTGTGGACGTTGAGATCACGGATCGAAGTGGTGGGCAGGTTTTGGCGCAGGCTCTGCCAGTGATCGCCGTTGTCGAAGCTGACGTAGACAGTGGTCTCGGTGCCAGCAAAGAGCAGGCCGGGTTGCCCCGGATCCACGCGCAGACTGTTCACCCAGCTTCCAGTGCGCTCGTCTCGCGGCAGGCCGTTGACGATGCTGGACCAGCTCTTGCCGCCGTCAGTGGTGCGCCAGATGAAGGGCAGGTTAGCGTCCTCACTCGCAGGTAAGGTGGTACCCCGCCTTGCGCTGACGCGGCCGGCGACATACGCGGTATTCACGTCATGGCCGGTTTCGATGGTGTTGAACGTCATATGCGCGGGCACATCCGTGATGTTGCTGACGTTGTTCCACACCTTGCCGTGATCCATGGTGTTGTAGATCTGGCCGTTGCTGCTTACCGTCCAAACCACGCCCCGTGTCACCCGGGAGATGGAGAAATCGGTGATGGAGGGTTCAGGCGGAGGCGGGGGAGCTCCCTCCGCAGGCTTCTCCTGGGTCTTCGGCTTGGACGTGCCGCAGGCCACCTGGGGCGCGCCCTTGGCGGTGGTCAGGTCAGGGCTGGCGGCTGTCCAGGAATGGGCACCGTCATGCGTGACCAGCAGGCATTGGTAGGCAACATAAAGAGCACTGGGATCGAAGGCGGTGTCGAATTTTTTCTGGAAGTCCCGGTCGGCCGTGTACCTGGTGGAATCCGAACCAAAGTTGGGTGCGACGTTCTCCCACTGGCCTGTCTGCATATTTATTTTGATCAGTCCGCTGCCGCCGCCGCCCGGGCCGTAGCCGACGCCATAGATAATGTTTGGATCCTTGGGATCCGGCGTGACCACGCCAAACTCGGAAGAAGGAACAGGACTCCAGTCGGTGAAGTTCACCTGGCCCCAGTTGCCGCGGCTGCTGATCTCGACGGCGCCGGTATCCTGCTGGGCCGCCATAATCTTGTAAGGGTACTGGTTGTCGCTGGCGACGTGGTAGACCTGCGAGATAGCCTGGGTGTACCAGAGACTCCACCTCTTGCCGTTATCGAGGGTAACGCTGGCGCCCTGGTCGGAGCCGACCAGCATACGCTTGCCATTGGTCGGATCGATCCAGAGCTTGTGGTAGTCCTCGCCGCCGGGCGCGCCCTTGAACGGTTCGAAGCTGACGCCGCCATCGGTGGAGCGGTACATGGCGGTGCTCATGGTGTACACGATGTCCGGATTCTGCGAGTCCACAAAGACGCCGCTGCTATAGGAACCCTGCCCATTGCTGATGCGGATATCCTTGCCCGCCATGTGCTGCCAGGTGACGCCGCCGTCATCGGAGCGATAGAGGCCCGAGCCATGTTCGATGGTGTTGCCAACAATAAACATGCGCTGGCCCTTGGTGTGCATGGCGATCGCCACAGCCACGCGGCCCTCGAAGGGGGGAATTTTGATTTGTGCCCAGGTTTGTCCGCCGTCAGTGGATTTGAAGACCTGCGCCGGCTTGGCCTTTGGCCGGGGGCCGCGGTTGTCGGCGCCGCCTCGTCCGTCATTGGTACCTTGCGTTGCAGCCAGCATCACGCTCGGGTCATCGAAGGCATATTGCAAATCACGCGCACCGTCGTAGTCGGCGGTCTTCAGAACGGGGGTCCAGCTTTGACCGCCATCAGTGGAGCGATAGACACCGCCCCCGTGATGGGTAGCATCGCCAAGGGCAGAGACGATGACCAGGCTGGGATCCGTGGGATCGACAAGGATATTGGTGATCTTCACGGTGTCTTCCAAGCCGATGTGCTGCCAGGTCTTGCCGGCATCGGTCGACTTCCACATGCCGTTCCCAAGGCTGCCGCCGATGGGATCGCCGGCACCGGCATACACGATCTCCGGATTGGACGGAGCAACCTGGATGGCGCCGACACTATCGACGCTGGTCTCCTGATCGAAGATGGGAAACCAGGTGACGCCAGCGCTGGTCGTTTTCCAGATTCCCCCCTGAGGGGAGCCAAAGTAGAACGTGCCGGGTTCGCCAATGACGCCAGTCACCGAAGAGATGCGTCCGCCGTGAAATGGCCCGACGTTACGCCACTGAAGGCCAAGATAGAGGTTGGGATTGACCTGCGCTGCCGCAGTGAAGGCCGTTGCCAGTACGCTGGAAAGAGCCAGCCCCCAATATGTCGCCCAGTTGTTTCTCGTCATGATCCATCCTCGCAGGAATCTTCGCCGTTAGGCGTGAAGTACACCGGACCATTGCAGACAGCCCGTTGTCTCCCTAAGCAATTTCGAGTTACGCCTTCCACGACATATGCCGGGCTCAGCCACCACCGCCGAAAACGATGCGGATCAGGCAGAGACTTCCGTGGAATATTCAAAAATAAGAGCTTCGATTGGGGAGACGAATGGTAGTGGCAAATTGACGCAAAGAATTGTAAGACCGCCCCTGAGTTAGGAGGAGGGCTGCACCGGACCTCGGCGTTCGGCCGCAGGAAACGCGGCATTCTCAGTCTGCGGCGCTGGAAGTTACAATCGCATCCAGATTGCGGAAGGGGCAGGATGACGGTACTGGATCTGTGTTCGTACTTGGGGTTGGGGGCGGCGGGCGCCATTACCGTGAACCTTTTGCTGGGGATGCTGATTTCGCTGCGGTACAGTCCGGTGAGGATGTGGCCCCATCGGCAGGTGAACCTGTTCGGACTGCATCAGTGGACAGCATACCTGGCGGTTGCGCTGACGTTAACGCATCCGGTGGTGCTGCTTTTCCAGTCAACGCGGCACTTCAGGGTAGTGGATTTGGTGTGGCCGTTGCACTCGCCGCTGCAACCCACGCTGAATACGGTGGGGGCACTGGCGCTGTACCTGGTGGTACTGTTGGTGGGATCGTCGCTCCTGCGGCGTCAGATGGGAAGGCCTCTGTGGCGGCGACTGCACTACGCAGCGTTTCCGATGTTGGTGCTGATGTTCATCCACAGCATTTTGACCGACCCGGAGCTGAAGGATGGGCACCCCGACCTGTTGGATGGGGGGAAGGTCTTTCTCGAGATTGCGTGCGTGGTGAGTGTGGCTGCGGTGGTAGCCCGGGTATGGCTGCATGGGCGCGGGTTTCGGACGCAGCGGAAACAGAGCGCCCGGGTTTAGGGTGAAAACGTTTGGGCTGCGGGAGCGCATCTTGCGCACCGCAGCAGCCACTTCCGTGGATGACGTATATCTTCCCCATCTCGTCTCAAATTCGTTCTTGACTCGCGTCGTACGCATTACGAGAATGCTCGCATGCGCAATCTCATCGCGTCTTCGTGCCGATCGCTGGTGTACGGTTTCGTTTGTATTGCGTTTCTGCGCGCTGCAACAAGCTCGGCACAAACCTGGCGTGAGATTCAGAGCCCGCATTTCCGGGTAGTTACGGACGGGTCCGACAAAGATGGCCGGGATGTCGCCCATGAATTCGAGCAGATGCGCTCCATCTTTTCCACCCTCCTCAAGAACCCCGTCCTCGACACAGGTGCGCCGTTGCTCATCGTTGCCGTGCGCGAGCCAGGCCTGCAGGCTCTCGCGCCGGTCTTCTGGAATCAACGCGACAAGGTCGCAGGTCAATTCTTTCGCGGCTGGGAGCGCCAGTTCGCCCTGGTGCGATTGGATACCTTCGGCGATCTCAACCAGGCCGTCGTCTTCCACGAGTACACCCACAGCATCCTGCACGCCAATGTGCATTGGATGCCCACGTGGCTCGATGAAGGGCTCGCCGAGTTCTACGCCTACACCCGCTTTCAGGGTGACCACATCTACATTGGTGAGCCATCCCTCCGGCTCAGCCACCTGAAGAGCGAGTCGCTGATCCCCATACCGCAAATGATGACCGCTAACGCCGGCTCCTTCTTCAAGGACAAGGACCGGGACGATCTCTTTTACGGCGAAGCCTGGGCCATGGTCCACTACATCTCCTACGGGAAACACATGGGCAACGGCGCGAAGCTAACAAGCTTCGTCAGGCTGATGGAGCAAGGTACACCGCAGCTGGAAGCGTTTCAGCAAACGTTCGGCGATCCCGAAGAATTTCAACAAAAACTTGCCACCTATCTTTCAACGTTTACGTCCCCGGCCGGCGTGATGCGAGAGGTTCGAGGACCAGATCCTAGTTCGTTCACGGTCAAGGTTCTCAGCCCTGCGGAGGCAGACTGCGATCTCGGCTCATTCGATGTAGGGGCCCATGACTATGCATCGGGCAGAAGGCTGCTGCAGGCAGCAGAGTCGGCAGATTCCACCCTCGCCGGTCCGCACGAAGAGCTCGGCTTCCTCGCCTGGCGCGCCGGCCAGGATGATGATGCAAGAGCGGAGTGGCAGAAGGCCGTCACCGCCGGAGCGTCGTCCTACCGCTCCGCCTTCGCTCTCCTCATGTCCGGCGCCCCGCCGCTCAAACAGCAAAGTCCGCAACAGCTCGAGCAGACTCAACATGCTCTCGAAGCGATCAACACCACTGCACCGAAGTTTGCGCCTGCCGTAGTCGAACTCGCCCTGATCGAATGGCGCCAAGGCCAGCTCAACGAGGCACTTAAGACGTCGCTCGCAGCAGAGAAGCTCGAGCCCTGGCGAGCAGAGTATCACTTACTGAGCGGATACATCCTCCTCCAGAATCACCAGCCGGCCGTAGCCGCAGACTATGCCCGACTGGTGGCCAGCCGCTGGTCAAGCACCGATCACGACGAAGCCGTTGACCTCTGGAATCTCGTGCCTCCTGCCATGCGCGGAGATGGCCCTCCGCTAACGCTCTCCCTGCCCGCCGATGCAACTGTCGTGCGCGGCACCATTGTCTCCACCCGGTGCGACAGGTTCGGTTTGACCCTGATGCTCGAGCCCAATACTCCCCACGCCTCGCCGCTCAAGCTCGTCACCACAGGCTCCTTTGAAAATGGGTTCGCCGACACGCTTTGGGTCGGTGAAGATCACTACACGCCTTGCTTCCACCTGGCCGGTTTACCGGCAGTGGTGGCGTACAAGACCTCGGAAGATGGTATTGCCAAGCTCGTGGTCTTCGAGGTCCGAGACGATCTTCCTAATCCAAATCTTCCCCCATCTGCATCTTTGCCCGCGCGGGCGGTTCCTCTAGAGGCCGTTGGCCGCCACTGATTTGAAAGGGCTGACAATTCAAAAGCTAACAGCCACCAACGAAAATGGCCTTTCACTTTGGAGAGGCCACTTCACTTATAAGTCTTTTAGAATCTTGGTGCCGGGAGGGGGGGGGTCGAACCCCCCCGAGGTTGCCCTCGGCGGATTTTGAGTCCGATTTTAGGCACTTTGCAGGGTATTGCATCGCGACGCAATAAACCGCAACAAGTATCTTATTTACATATAGATAAAGGCAAGTTTGAGGTTGCAATGCGACGCAGCCAAAAGCAGAAAAGTTGGTAACGAACAGCCATCAAAACAGCCACCGAAAGAGCACCAAAAAACATGCAAATCGTCATTTTGACACAGCGGATTAGAATCCGCCGGACGATCCTGATGGCTGTTTAGAGGCGACCCCATGTCGGCCATACACATAGGAATTAAGTCCGATGGCTGTTTTAGTGGCTGTTGTTAGATTGGGTCCAAGAGCTCGACAAGGTCGCGGCTGCTTAATACGCTGTTAGATATCGTCAGATCGCTTTCTTTGCGGCGGCCCGTTCGGAATGTTCAAAGGCGTCTGCAAAGGGCTCAAGCTCGTCGTCACTCATACCAAGGTCGCGTCCTGCTTCGTACCAGTTGTCCACGGCGTGGGCAACTTCACTCAGAATTTCCTTGGCTCTTGCGGGCTTGATTCGAAAATAAGCGATCACGGACATAAGGGCGTCTATGGTCATCTCGGGGCCTGCATCCTCGGAGATCCATGTCTTCAATTCGCGCACGCGCTCGGGCGACGGGTTGATGTCGAAGGCAGGCGACAACCGCCAGAATTCACGGTCTTCATGCAGGAAGCCGTGATTGCGCAGATGGTCGTCAGTATTCGTAATCAGAATCGAGAAGGCGATACGCCGCCACAGCTCTTCAATATCGGTTTGTACTTCGGCCCCATGTACGCGTATTGCATCCACGATCTCTGTGTACGTAGGGTTATCGGCTTCCGTCACCTCAACACCTAGCATTGTCGCCGCAGATATATACATAATGCGATCTCCGCGGCCTCGCCGGTCGAAACGGCGGATCAGTGCTACGGGCAAATTTTCGGTCTCTACGATGCGCGCAGCGGCCGCATTGATCCCGGCCTGCTTGGCAAGGGTGAGAGCCAGCACTTCGCCCTTGGTAACGGCGCGCTCATCCGTAATGCTCGGAAACTTGCCAATGGAAAGTGCGCCATCTTCGTCAATGATCGTGCATTTCGGGCGCATTCCACCAAGTGACGTGCCACGCCCGCGCAAATACGCCAGGTCTGACGCTGTCTCTCTGTTAGCCTCAAGGGCGCGCGACGCACTAAGCAAATGCCCAAGCTCGATGAGCGGCGGAGCCTTCCGGCGTCCTTCTCCCTGTGTGCGCTGGAACACATTGTCTTCGTCGCGAAAACGAAGCGCGCCGACGCGGCTGATGTCATCCACAGCCAGCAAATAATCAAGAGCATTAAGCGGCTGTGCATCGTCTTTCTTTCCTTCACGTCGCAGTTCCTGTCTACGTTTGACGTGATCGCGCATGATGACACGCTTTGCCCACCCGTCGGGCTCGGTATCCGCAATCGCGGCATGGAATAGAGAGCCCTCTTTGGATTTGCGATGAAACTGTGGCCCCGCCTGGAGCGGGAGCGCCGGGCCGAGAGCGAAACGCGCGCGGTCGCCAAGCCAGCCTGCTGCGTACTCGAAAGCAGCGTTTTCGCGGCGTCCCCGCAGGTCGTAACGCAAAGTGCCGATCTGCGGACCATCTCCCAGCACTACATCAATGGTGCGCTTCATGGCCTTGGTACCCGCGCTTTCTTCATGCGCACGCGCTTGGGCAGACGTTCTTCATCCAGAAGAAGGCCGACATCGTCGCGGCTCACATCAATAAGGCTTCTCAGTGGATCGCCAAAGCCCAGGACGAAGAGCGCCATCGCATAAACGCCGAGACCGACTCCTGGGTCTCCCTTTTCAGCGCGGAGGTAAGTATTTTTGGAGACACCCATTCGCTCGGCTACAGAAATGACTGTAAGTCCCCGTTTACGCCGCGCGGTCGCAAGATCGCTGCCGAACTTCGTCAACGACCGCTTGACAGCAGGGGGTAGAACATCCGAGACATTCGATCTCATATAAAGCTCCATACATAAAGCCTTATGGCATTATATGGACCAATATATAGGACTCTATGAAGTATTTTCAAGATCCCGCAGGATGATATCGACGATGTGGATTTTCCCAGCAGGCGGGAGCGGTTTGTAACGCTCGTTCAGATATGCGGCATTGATGAAGCGAGTCTCATCGTTCTCAAACGTCCCAGCCCCTCCGTGAATATGGCCAAAAATGTGAACTCGTGGCTTCTTCCTTTTGACTGTGTCGAGCAGCTCCGCGCATCCCAAATGCGCTTCGCCTGGAGCCGTCTGATCGAGAATTCCCAGTGGCGGCCCGTGTGTAATCAGCACGTCGAGGTTGTCAGGAATGAGTTCCCAGTGGCGTGCTCCTAAGCCACGCTGGTACATGAAGGCCCAGTTCATAAATTCGGGTGTGTACGGCGAACCCCAGAACGCAACACCGTCAAGCATGGCACCCGTGTTCTCCAGGTAGCTGGCATTGGTCAGCAATTCTCGGGCTTGTTGAGGAGCATTCTCAAAGTACCTATCGTGGTTTCCTGCGCAGACTACGCGGTGTCTGAAGTCCTGCTCTCCCAGCCAGCGATTGAACGACACAATATCCTGTACGTCGTAGCCAGAGTTCATGAAATCTCCGGCATGGACGAGGACATCTCCCGCTGGAACAGGGCCAACCTTATCATGGAGACCGTGCGTGTCGGAGATTAGTACCAGTCGCATCAGGTCGTCCTCCCCGGATTCCTATTCCTAATCGTAAACAATCAACTCGCTAGGCGCAGCAGGCAGTTCGTTTCGTGCTTGACCTTCCTGGCCTACTCAATGACTAAGCTACGATACGTTCCGGATGATCCCCACGCGCATACTTGCGAAGGTCTGCCACCGGGATCAGCACTCTGCCCCCTATCCGACGTGTGGGCAGCTTTCGATTGGCAATCAGGTAATCGAGTCCACGCTGGCTGATCGAGAGAAGCTGAGCCGCCTCTCCTCGGCTGACAAGCAGCTTCTCCTCGACTGGAATTGTGGCTCGCGCTGGTGGCTTCCTCTGCGTGGTGTTGAATGGCTGCATCATCCGCTCCTCTATAAGAACTCGTTTTTCCTACAAACCCAACCCGTATCCGAGGCTCCGCTCAATCAAACGCTCGGACTCTGGACCGATCTTCTGTGCACCCGCGATAGCCTGTTCCGGCTGGAGCGCGCTCTTGTGCGAAACATCGCGGCTCAAGGCTTGCACCAGCTTGTCGCGGTCATTGGTGAATATCTGTGCATCCCACTGCCCGCGTGAGACAGAAACATAAGCCATGCGGTGGTTCAACAAATCCTTTGCACCCAGCTCAGTGTCAGCATGGATCAGCACACGCTCTGCGGTCTGGCCTTGGCTCGACTGGCTGGTTACAGCGTAACCGTGGTCAATGTGAGGGAAGCCATGCACCCCGACTTGAACATTGCGTCCGCTATCAAGCTTCAGGTGCATTGAACCGTTCGCGCCGATGTTCTCAATGCTGGCAAGTTCACGATTGGCAATCTTCAGTTCTTGATTGGGTGCTGTGAACTGAATGCGATCACCGATGGAGAACGCTTTCTCTTCAGCTCGATACACAGAAACGCCCATCTGGCGTCGCGGATCGTAGGTTGCCTGCTCCCCGTTGCCGCGCAGAACCGTAAGCAAATTCTCTTGGCCGTTCACTTCAAGAATACGGGCATACTCGCCTTTAGCAATGCCAGTCTCTTTCGATGTCCGCGAATAATGGAGTATGTCGCTAGGCTGATACCGCTGTGCCCAACTACGATCAGCCCCGGTCAGCTCTTGGCGCGGCATGAGCACTTGCAGCGTGCGCTCCTTTTTGCCGACGATGCCATGCGCTTGTAGCTCCCGATGAATCGCGGTATTTATCTCAGTGCGGGAACGATTGTCAGGCGAGACGACCAGCGTGTTCTCTGGCGAAGCTGCATACTCACGCGCTATCGCGCCGATTCGTGCCTCTCGTCCGACTACCTGATGCACTCGGCCCTGAATGTCGAGGCTTTCGATTGCCGCTGCTACATGTCCACGCGCTAGCATCTCCACAGCCTCTTTCAGTTCAGGGTCCCGCTGACGCATAATCTCATCGAGCTTCACCGTGGGCATCCCCGCTTCTTGAAGCTGCGCGAAGGGGCGGCCAGCCTCCACGCCCTCATGCTGACGCACATCGCCAACCAGCAACACCCTATCATTCCGATGAAGTCGCGTCAGGAACTCATGCATCTGCCGTGTGGACGCCAGAGAAGACTCGTCCAGCACGTAAAACCGCTTCTCTCCTGTGTCTGGTCGATCACCTCTGGCTAAATGATGCTGAAGCGTAGATGTAGTGATGCCGGCCTCTGCGAGCTTTTGCGCGGCGCGGCTCGTTGGTGCGAATCCTTCGATACGGTAGCCTTGTGCTTCCACGCCTTCACGAATGACCGACAGCGTAGTCGTCTTGCCCGCGCCTGCTACGCCATCAAGTCCAACAATCTTTTCGCGAGCCACGAAGATTTCATCGACTGCGGCAAGCTGAGACTTGCTCAACTCTGGATGCGCATCCTCCATCCGGATTCGCAGAACTGGCGATATCAGCATGGAGCTCTCGTATCGGCTCTCATTGTCCTTCCGCACAAGGCCGACGATCTCCCACTCCAACCGCACCATCTCGGCTGTCGTGTACTGCGGTGCTGCTCTTCCGTCTGTGCGCTCTACCAAACCGAACTCGCCATGCTGTACACGTTGCTCGAACTCTTGCCGAACTTGGCTGTACGTCGCTTGGCCCATGCTGCGATCCATTGCAGCCTGCAAGATGCTGCGCTCATCCTGCACAGCCGACCGCTCGAATAAGTGATTCCGCGAGTACGTCATCGACTGCTGTACTGCTTTCTCGGGCTGCCGCTCGACCTTGTGCTCGCGCTCCTGCGCTTGGGCTACAACATGATCGGGCTGATTGCCGAACTTCGCCGCAAGCTCACGATGCCGTTCCAGCACCTCTTCACGCGAAAGAATGTCCTTGCTGTCTCTTGTCCTATGGGCTGCAACTTGCGCGGCCCCTGCACCGTCGCGGCCTATCTCTTGAAGATGTTCTTTGATCTGTGCGCGCCGTGGGCTCGATGCTTCCAGATACTCCTGTGAGTACCCCTTGATTTCTGGCTGCCCGTGTTGACCACGCTCGACCTCGTAACCAAGTCCATGTAGCCGCATAGCAAGCTCTGAGCGATACACACTTGTCGCATAGTGCTGTGACTGAAAGAGACTGCGCTCCTGCAACGCGCGGGTCTGACCATTCTCGCGCTTTGTGACGTTGAAGATCACAGCATGGGTATGAAGTTGGGGAGCTGCGTATCCATCGACAGGACGTGCGGTGTCATGCTCGAAAGTCGCCGCGACAAACTTGCCGGTCGTCTCAGGCACATGAACATTGCCGATGCGGGCCTGCGTGTAGCGTTCCAGTTCGTTCAGCGCAACGCGGACACTTTCACGATGTGCATCACGCACACGCTCATCGCCACCAACAAGAGCCGTCACCGATACAGACTTTGGCGCAGAGAACGTGGCATCCCAACCTGCGCGATGTTTTGCACTCGTGATCTGCTTGCCATACTCGTTCTCATAGGTTCTCGCTGGTTGATACCTAACGAGCTGCGTGGCGCTCACCGGATGCTGACCATCGCTCAATCGCGCAAACTCCTCATCGGCGACGAAGCCATGCAAACCCCATTCACGCGCAAGCTCTCCTTGCCACTCACTGTGTCCCTGGCGATCACGACTCCAGTAGTTCTGCTTCTCAGACGTGAACTCTCGCGCATGGTATGTGCGGGCTTGATTGGCTGACAGCGCTTTGGAGAGAGTCAACATGAGTAGAAGCCTCAACACGCGATTTGCAAAATCTCGCAACTGCTTGCTGGATAGCGTAACTCCGAATGTGGAAATATGGGACGTAATTCTGAGATTTATTTTAAGGCATAGTAATGCTTTTACCCGCATGGATATTGAATAAACACGCAATTGCTCTTGAATTAGCTCTCCGATTAGAAGCCAGGTTGTACTGCTCTACATGACCTAATGAGCGCGCGATTTCATTGCCTTCGCCGGAGCAAATAAGAGTGCTTATCGGGATACATATTGGAGGTATTGTGGTGTACAAGCACGCACTCGAAGCAATGTCGATAACTACTCGATCCACTGCGCCTCATCCCACGGCTGAGATGCTTTATTACCACTCTGTTGAGCTTGCGCTCCAGGAAAGATTGATCGACGTATTGGCTTCGCTGAGGAGGCTGTTCGAACAACCGGATTCTCGGCACTCAAGGAAGAGCTTTCAATGGATTGGAAGCCGCTCTCACGCGCTCTCTCGACAGAGGCTTGTGAGGTAACTGTTCCTGAGTTCGATGATCTCGCTTCAAGCGAGGCATCCCTTCCTTCTTTCCACCTCTTGAAGGAGGCGATCAAGCGCCGTTTTAGCACCGGAACATCGAAGATCAAATCGTCTCCGAAAGGCCCTGCGTAAAGCTGTCTCCATTCCTGAACGATTTCATGCCTTAAATAGATCGTGCCGAAGAGGAAGATCAAGGGAACAATGTAGATCAGAAGCATCGGTAGAGCGATCACTTGCGAGAATGCTCGACCGTCATAAAAATCCCGCTGGAAGAACGCCTCCAACTCAAGTGAAGGCCAAGTCTGTGCAGGCAGCTTCACCAGTTGTGTCCAACCGTCCCGACTTGCGGAAGGCGACAGCGCAATGGGCAACAAACCAACCCCGCTGAACTCCACATCGTGCGGAATCACGGGAACACTCTTCCTCCCGGAAGCAGACTTGTAAAGCCACTGTATCTCTAGCGTATTACCAGCAGTTGAAGCACCCTTAGAGCACTCCCAATAGGCCTTCAAATAGTAGGCCTGAAGCGGTGGCAATTCCCACCGAAACCACAGCGCAAAGATCAACAGAACGAAGATCGGAACAGAGCAGATAAGGAGCGCGGTATTCCACGGGAAACCCCTACCGAATCCGGTTCCTCGCATGGCGTCCAAACCTCCTATTTGCCGGTGCTCTTTGAGCGTCTTTGGGACAGGTTCTCAGCGGCTTTCTGATCCTTTATCGAGTCGGCATACGTCCGCATTTTCTGAATGTCTTCCGTGGTCAAAGACCCCTTAGATGCCTGGGCAAATAGGTTGACCATTAGGCTCCGTATCCCGATAATCTCGGCGAGCAGAACCGCATCCGTGGGTACTTCCTGAGGGACACGAACAGCGGAAAGGGCGGTATCCCGTAGCCATTCGGCGACCTTTTTCCCGGCTTGAGAAGCAGCCGCTTCGACCTCGGCAAGCTCAGCTTCCGTAAGCCTCGTAGCTATTGATTTGGTACGGGAAAGCTCGCTCGTAGGCAAAGCCGGAGTTTCCGATGTAAGAGTTTGTTGCAGATTGCTGTCAGGGGAAGCCATAAGCAGTGCCACCTATCGGGACATCTCTGGTGTTTGCTTCGATGCACTTTAACCCTGCGTAGTTCCTATAACTGTGTCAGCCGAGCACAGTTTGTACCCGCGTTAGCCCGACTGACCGCATGTTTACATCCGTGAACGCGAATTCATCAAGTACGGCAAATAAACAAGTTAACGAATCGGCATCGACAGGCGCTCCACAGCACCCATTTGGGGATGACGTGTCAGCCCTACACCCGCTGCGGAGCAGCGTGGGCCTTTCGGACCGTCCATCGCCACCTACTCTACGTGGCTAACCGGCTGTCGCCCAACCCTCCGAAAGCACTTCGGCCTGCTCCAGAACGGTTTGGGTGGCTCGCTCTTGCATGTCGGGGGGATAGCCGTGTTTCTTGAGAATTCGCTTAACAATTACCCGAAGTTTCGCTTGGACGTTATCTCTCTGCGTCCAATCGAGACTGATGTTCTTGCGGACATTCTCGACCAGTTCCCGTGCAATAGTGCGGAGAGACTGATCGCCTAGTACCCTCACCGCGCTATCGTTGACTTCAAGGGCATCATAGAATGCAAGCTCATCCTCATTGAGACCCAAGTTTTCCCCACGCTGAGCAGCCAGACGGAGATTCTTTGCCAATGCGATCAGCTCTTCGATAACCTGAGCCGTCTCGACGGCACGGTTCTGGTAGCGGCGGAGCGACGCCTCTATCAATTCTGAAAACTTCCGTGCCTGAACAACGTTACGGCGAGAGCGCGTCCTAATCTCGTTCTTGAGGAGCTTCTGGAGCAGCTCGACCGCAAGATTCCGTTGCGGCATCGTCTGAATTTCATCCAAGAATTCGTCCGATAAAATCGAGATGTCAGGCTTCTTTAGACCTGCAGCAGCGAAGATATCCACCACGTCCTCAGAAACGATAGCGTTCGATACGATTTGCCTAATTGCATGTTCCGCATCAATGTGGCCGACCTGTTGAGTAGGCGATTTCGCTAAAACAGCTTTGACCGCTTGGAAGAATCCGACATCATCCCGAATGCGAATCGCCTCTTCATGAGGTACAGCCAATGCGAACGCGTGAGAAAGCTCTCCCACTGATTTACGCAACTTCTCCTTACCCTCCGACTGAGCGAGGATATGCTCCTGTGCCCCTGGAAGCAGTTCCAGCTTCGCGCTCGGTTTGCCTTCGTTCCAGCTGGTCCAATTGAATCCCTGGAATAACCCCGAACACTCTTCATGCTTCGCTAACATCAGCTCAACAGCTTCATGCTGTGGCCGGGTTAGGTCGCCTTGGCCTCCCCCTTCGGTATAAGCAGAAAGAGCCTTCTTGAGTTCTTGGGCGATTCCCAAATAGTCCACCACCAACCCACCGGGCTTGTCCCTGAAGACCCGGTTCACGCGTGCGATAGCCTGCATGAGACCGTGCGCGTGCATATACTTGTCTACATACATGGTGTGGAGACATGGCACATCGAATCCCGTCAGCCACATATCGCGGACAATCACTAGCTTCAATGAATCTTTGGGGTTCTTGAATCGTTCGCCGATACCCTCGCGCCGCTGTTTATTGCGGATGTGCTGCTGCCACTCCAGGGGGTCAGTCGCACTACCAGTCATTACGATCTTGATGGCTCCATCGCTATCCTCATCACCATGCCACTCTGGACGAAGAGTGACGATCTCCCGATAGAGGTTTACGCAGATACGGCGGCTCATGCCTACGATCAACCCCTTACCAATCATCCCCTGCTGCCGTTCCTCGAAATGGGTCACCAAGTCCTTCGCAATCGCCTTGATCCGCTTCTCGGTTCCGACGATTGCCTCGATTGCAGCCCACCTGGTTCTCAGCCGTTCCCGATTGGTCAGCTCCTCAGTCTCCGTCGCCTCCTCAAAGCCGGAGTCCAGTACTGGTTTCAGTCCCTCGTCCAGGTTCAGTTTGATGAGCCGGTTTTCGTAATAGATCGGAACAGTCGCACCGTCTTCGACGGCTCGCTGTATGTCATAGATCGAAATTGTGTCACCGAAAACGGCAGTGGTGCTTGCATCTGTTTTTTCGATAGGCGTACCGGTGAAACCAATGAACGAAGCCCCCGGCAAAGCATCGCGCATATGCCGCGCAAAGCCGTCGATGAAGTCATATTGGCTTCGGTGAGCTTCATCCGCAATGACGATGACATTGCGCCTACTTGTCAGCTCTTCTTGTTGGTCGCCTGCGTCTGGGGAAAATTTCTGAATGGTTGTGAAGACAATGCCACCTGACGAGACATTGAGTAATTGACGGAGATGAGCACGACTCTCTGCCTGCATGGGAGGCTGCCGCAGTGTATCGTGGCAACGGGCGAAAGTTCCAAAGAGCTGGTCGTCCAAATCGTTACGATCGGTCAGCACGACGATGGTTGGATTCTGTAGGCGGACATCCAAAGCGAGCCGTCCGGCATAGAACACCATCGTCAGACTTTTGCCGGATCCCTGCGTGTGCCAGACCACACCAGCACGGCGGTCGCCGTTTGCATCTGCTGCATGGACCGTTGCTTCGAGCGCATGATTGACCGCATGGAATTGGTGGTAGCCAGCGACCTTTTTTACTGTTCCAGACTTTTCTTCCTCGAAGACGATGAAGTAGTGCAAGAAGTCGAGGAGCCGTTTTCTGTCAAACAAACCTTCGATCACGACCCGTAGCTGAGGGATGGATGAGGGAGCCGGTTTTTCTCCTTCAATCGTGCGCCATGGAAGAAAGCGCTCAGGCGGTGAGGTGAGCGAACCCACGCGAGCCTCCATCCCATCCGAAATGCAAAGCAAAGCGTTATGCACAAAGAGCGACGGCACCTGGTGTTTGTAGGTTTGGAGCTGGTCGTAAGCCGTCCAGATGGTGGCCTTCTCATCTATTGCGTTCTTCAACTCAATGCAAGCAATCGGCAGACCGTTGAGAAACAGCAGAATATCCGGGCGCCGCACATGCTGCCCCTCGCGCACGGTGAACTGATTGACCGCAGCCCAATCGTTGTTCTCGGGATTAGCGAAATCTACGACCGCAACGGGAAATCCCCCCAACGAGCCATCTGGGCGGGTAATCTCGACGGCTACGCCATCGATCAGCATTCGCCATGCGGTGCGGTTCCGGTCTAGTAGCGTCGGCCCATCAACTGTTGTTAACTTCCGCATCGCGGCCTCAATCGCATCTTGCGAGAGGCTTGGATTCAATCTCTGGAGGGACTGGCGAAATCGGCGCTCTAAAATGACGTCCCGGTAATCAGAATCCGAGCGTTCGGCGAGGAGCGTTCCAACGGCAATCTCCGGTCCATGCAGAACCGTCCAACCCTTGGCTTCGAGCCATTCCAGGGCAGCTTCTTCCACCGCTGATTCTGTGAACTTTGCATTGCTCATTATTAAGCACCTTGAACCAGTCTTCGGCTGCCTGCTTGATACCGTTCAATTTGTCCTTCAACTAGCTGAACTCGAAACAGTCTCCGATCCAAAACCATCAAGAAACTAAGCTCGTGCCCCGCTTGTGGCCGAACCTGATCGACGACAATCTGCACCTCTGCACCGCATTCTTGACACGCCGCGATAAGCCGCTCTTTCGAGACATCTTTAGCCTCGCCTTCGCTGCAAATTGACGCCAGGACTTTCGCAGCGCGTGAATGGTTCGCTGCATAATTTGAAATCAATGTGAAATCGACGAAGGGAAGGTTTACCTGAAGACGCGCGATGTTCTGTGGCACCGCCGCCAACACCACTGCTTCAATTCCTGAGAGCACCACAAATCCTGACGCTCGAAGAATGTGAATGTTGTCATCGTCAATAAGCAAGTCATAGTCGTTGTCGAGTTTGAATGTCCGCTCTTCAACGATCTTTAAAGCGTCAGTGATGACTTGAATGAGTCTGCTTTTCAAAATCCCTTTGAATTGGGTGGCTCGTCGAACGCAAGTCAGACGTGTGCCGTCAGCGCGTGAGAGCCGGGCGAAATAACAGAATATCGGCTCTGGATCGTTCAGCGCCGTTGCGAGCATCGGGAGCATCTCCGCGCGGTGAAGGTCGGCCAAGACACCGGCGTATTCCCCGTTCGTTGCGGTGACGACGTTCTCTACAGAGTCGTACTTCTCTGATGGTGCAAAAGCAACCTCATCATGTTTCGAGAGTGCTGCTACTGTTTGAGAAGCCATATCTTGAAGTGCTGACTGGATGTCGTCGTCTGTTGGAATCGCTACAAACTCAACGCCATTTGCAGCCTCGCGCCCTACGCCGAACTCGACGAGATTGACTGCTGCTAAATCAAATGTAATGGGCAAGCTCTAATCCTCCCAGAAAACGGTATTGCTCAGCCGGTATGAAGGTATTCGTTCGCCTGAAAAGACTGTTGCCCTTCGCGTGATGAGTACAACGCTCTCTCTTCCCGAAAGTGGATTGCCGTCGTCGGGCGGATAAATCGTGAAGATGCGGTAACCCATTATTGCAAACAACAAATTCATGTAGTGGAGGTTGCAACTCCAGAATAGAAATACGATGAAGCATACAGCAACGACGGTAGCGCTGAACTCACGCCAGTTGGTTAGATTGCTCGCGTAAAAGGGCAAGAGCATTGCAAAGAGATACACCAACAAATGATCTCTATGATCTTCTGCTTTTCCGACGACGATCTCGCGAGCATCTTTGTGTTTATGAGCCGTCCAACGTCTCAAGAGCAAGAATGCGTTTGGCAACACGATGAACGCACAGCATACAGAGACAAAGTAGAGGTTCGGAACTAAGCAGCTCTCCTTCGGGATTTGGCCAGTTTCGTTTAGGGTTTGGCAGTAGGCGTTTTGAACCTGGCATGTGCCACGGATTGCCCAAAGAATGAAGAGCGGGGAGATGCTCCCCAAGACCATGATGAGCCGCGCCAAGCTCAATCCTTCATGCTTTTCCTTGGTGCTCATGACAAACCTCTTTTCCTCATGAGATCCCCCCTGCTGGGTTGTTCACGCGCAGCTCACCGGAAATGAGCTTAGGCAAGAGTGTGTCCCGCAGTGCCGCGAGTGTCCTGCTTTGGAGTCTTGCGGAAATGGACGCCTGCAAGAGCGTATCAAAATGATTGCTCGCAGCCTGGATGAAGCTGGTCGGGGGAACAGCAACAAGGGCTTCGCGAAGATGGTGCCGTTGGATATGTCCCATCGTCGTCGCTTTGGCTGCCGCAATCCTTCGGAACTCTGGCAAATGATGCTGAATCCACCCCAGATAAAACCACTTGGGGTATTGGTCCGATGTCACCTTGAAGAGATGTTGATTGAGTGCCCCATGGCCAGATGTCCAAACAACGCACTCCAGTGAACCAGACCAGGAGAACAAGACATC
>Ga0210387_10000777_pt1 | contig 23346 bp, 20 predicted proteins | sample IncBWC7OmetaG_FD_160108 | JGI IMG/M metagenome (GOLD analysis project Ga0210387, IMG submission 160108) | Forest soil microbial communities from Barre Woods Harvard Forest LTER site, Petersham, Massachusetts, United States - Inc-BW-C-7-O ...
ACATGATGGTGGAAACCCGCGCCGAGGGCGTCATGATCCTGGCGAAGATTTCCGGCATGTCGTGGTCGACGGTCAAGTCGATCATCAGGATGCGCGACGCGCTCGCCGGCAAGGATCTGTCCGATCTCGACAGCTGCAAGGCCACCTATGAGCGGCTTCGTCCCTCGACCGCGCAGCAGGTGCTTCGCTTCCACCGCATGCAACAGACCGCTACGCCGCCCGCGGCCTGACGCCGGATTTTATATCAAGCTTCGGCAACGGCGCATCCGAAGACTTGCGGATGCACCCGGCCGCCCGCGTTAAAACCTCAGCACTCTCGCGCCGATGAGCGCGCCGGCGGCTGTCACGACCGCGGTTGCGATCGGGTACCAGGTTGCCACAAAGAGCGGCGAGTCGTCGGTACAGTGCGAGGCGTACAAGGTCGCGGCCAACCCTGCCGAGATCAGCCCCGCCAACGCACCGGCAAGCGCGGGCCGCGCCGGCGCACCGTGACGCAGACCGACCAGCGCGCCCGCCAGAAGCGGCAATGACAACAGCGGAATCGCGGTCACACAAACCCGCGAATTGTGGCCGATCAGCCGTGTCATCATCGGCAGGCGCTGCGGCATCATCATCTCGCTCGCGATTCCAACCACAATGATTCCAGCTGGGATCAACAGCAACCACCCCCAGCCCTTGAATGACGCCTCGGGACGCGAAAGATGCAAGCCCACGATGATGGCCGAAATCGCCAGCGCCAGCGTGATCACGAATTTCAGGTCGAAGAACGGATTATGCATTGCCGTCATGACATCCGCCCGAAAACCGAGCACCATGAAGAAGCTGACAAGCGAAAACGGCGCTGCGGCCAACAAGGCAAGCGCCAGTACAAATCCGACCGGGCGGGCGCGGTGCGGATTGTCGGCGGCAAGCGTTCGAATGAGCTGTTCGGTTTCCATCGCTTAATTCTCCCGCAACTTGGCGGTCAGGCTCGCGAGCGCGCGATGCAACGCCACACGCACTGCCCCTTCGCTCATCGCGAACTTCGCGGCCGTGTCCTTGATCGAGGCGCTTTCCACCGAAATCGACTGCAAAACCTCGCGCTGGCGTTGAGGCAAGCCCTGCAACAGACTTGCGATCTCGTTCGCGGATACGGTCTCGGCGGCAGGTTCGTCAGGAATGGTCTCGGCAAAATCGTCGACATTGACAAAAACCCGCCGGCCGCGGCGCCGCAACGTATCGATCAGCTTGTTGCGGGCGATCGCAAACAGCCAGGGCGCGAACGGTGCGTTCGCGTCCCAGGTATGCCGCTTCAGATGCACCGCCAACAAAATGTCCTGCACGACATCCTCGGATTGATCGACCGGCTGACCAGCCCGCGCCAGCCCGCGGCGAGCCCCAGCCCTCAAGACCGGCGTGACCGCCTTGAGCAGACGATGATACGCAGCACTGTCACCTGAAATGGCCAGCCGCATCAGGCCAGTCCACTCGTCCTCACTTTCGCGCACGCGCGCTCCCACACGTCATTTCGGTCGGTTTTTCAATTTGTTACACCCCGAAGCTCCAATCACGAATTCGTGATATGCAATTCCCGGCACCAGCCAGGAATCGCCTCGCTGCGATCGGCGCCACAACGCTCATAACACCGATCGGTCCCCCTGACACGCCCCTGATGAACCACGGCTAATTCAGCTGACAGCGCTGATTTTGCGATCCTCGGGCTGCCGCGGTTATGTCCAGACTTGTCCGAAGATTCCCCTTTTCTGCCCCGCTGCGGACATGGCAGACGGTCTTTTCTTAAGCGGGACTGGCAACATGGGGAGATTGCCAAATGATCATCAAAGCCAGCCGGCGCTTGGCCTTGGTTTTGGCCGCCGGACTCTTGCTCGCAAGCCCGGTACAGGCCGCATCGGACGGTGACGATTCCACATCGGATTCAAAATCCGACAGCACGGCCGGGCCTGTCACGCACAGGACCTTCCGGCACGCTTCGCACCATCGAAAGCCCGACGCGCACCACGGGATTCATGCGATCGCGATGAAGTCCGACGCCGACAAGAAGGCCACGGACGCCACCGCCGACAGCAACAAGGTCTTGCCGAACATCCCGCCGTCAATCGCGAACGCCAACGCGCAGATGCTGCTGGCCAATGCACAGATCAATGCCGCGGCGGCCATTCCGGCAGGCAATAACGTTCCGGCCCAAGCCTTCCAAAACCAAGTCTCCGACAGCCACGCCAACGCGGGTACGGACAATGGGACTTTCCTGGTCGCGGCGGACCAGCTCAACGATACCGATCGGACGCTGCAAGAAGGCAGTTCGACGCCGGCCCAGGCCCCCAGTTCGCCACCCGCCGAAGCAACGACGACGACAGGCGAAAGTACCGCCTTGGATCGCACTTCCCTGATCGGAAAAATCTTCATCGGATTTGGCGCGTTGCTGACCATGGCCTCAGCCGCGCGTATGTTCATCTGACGTCGCTTTAGCGGCATTGGGAACGCTGGCCGGGCAACCTCGCTTGCCCGGCCATAATCCGTCCCAAGCGACGCCCACTTGAAGCTGATCCCGCCAGCGGGCACATTGCCTGAAGGCCAAGGCGCGGGACCACTAGAACATGAAAACGTTCGAGCACATCATCGTCGAGGTCAGCGGCAAGGTTGGCGTGATCACGCTCAATCGCCCGAAGATGCTCAACGCGCTGTCCTTCGGGGTGTTTGGCGAAATTGCCACTGCCGTCGATGATCTCGAAGCCAATGAGGCTATCGGATGCATCGTTTTGACCGGCAACGAAAAAGCTTTTGCCGCCGGCGCCGACATCAAGGAAATGCAGCCGAAAGGCTTCATCGAAATGTTTTCCAGCGATTTTGTCGCGATCCGCGGCGATCGCGTCGCCAAATGCCGCAAGCCGACCATTGCCGCCGTCAGCGGCTATGCGCTCGGCGGCGGCTGTGAACTCGCCATGATGTGCGACATCATTGTCGCATCCGATACCGCGAAATTCGGCCAACCGGAAATCACGCTTGGCACCATTCCGGGCATCGGCGGCACGCAGCGGCTGACGCGCGCGATCGGCAAGTCCAAGGCGATGGATCTCTGCCTCACCGGACGGATGATGGATGCGGCGGAGGCGGAACGCTCGGGGCTCGTCAGCCGCATTGTTCCCGTCGACAAGCTGATGAGCGAAGTCATGGCGATCGCCGAAAAGATCGCCGAGATGTCGCATCCGGCGGCGGAAATGGCCAAAAGCGCCATCAACCGCGCCTTCGAAACCCCGCTTGCCGAGGGGCTTCAGGTCGAGCGCGACCTGTTTCGCTCCACCTTCGCGCTGGAAGATCGCACCGAGGGCATGGCGGCCTTCATCGAAAAGCGAAAGCCGGTCAACAAGAACCGATAGCCGCCTCGCCCGCTCATCAGCGACGGATTGCTAGTTCGCCTGGCTCTTGATCAGCGCCGCATGCACCAGCGCCCGATAGATCCGCTCCGACCAGGTCGCAGGCCTGTCCAACTCCAACCTCGCCAGACATTCGGCGTCGGCAGGCTCCGGCGGCTGCGTCCATCCCTGCCATAACAGCGCGGGTAAACGCCGCGGCGTACGTTGCACTTCCTGCAGGAACTGCAATGCCGGGATCAGCCGCTGCTCTACTTCCGTGAAATCGCTGCCGAACGGAAAAGCCGGAAGCAATCCTGCTTGACGGGCCGGCCGCAGTGCATTCGCAATCCGCTCCGGATAGTTTTCGCAACAGGCTTTCGGAATTTCAAAATTCGCAGGTAATTTGCCGGCATCCTTTGCCTGGCGTGCCAGTTCGCTTTGGAAGCGGGAATCGGACACCTGTAACATCGCAGCGATCACATCGGCGTCGGACTTTCCCTTGAGGTCGGCAACGCCGTATTCAGTGACGATGATATCGCGCAAATGGCGCGGAATGGTCTCATGGCCATAGCTCCAGCGAATGTTGGATTGCGGTTTTGAGCCTGCTTGCCGCGCCGCCTCGACGGTCAGGATGGAGCGCGCGCCCGGTAGCGCAAACGCCTGTGCGACAAAATTATATTGACCGCCGACACCGCTGACGACCTGCCCGTTCTCGAGGCCGTCGGAGATGACCGCCCCCATCAACGTCGCCATCATTGCATTGTTGACGAAGCGCGCGTCGACGCGGGCGCGCTTTTTTTGGTCCTCGTCGCCATAAAGTTCGTTCGTGAAGGAGACCGGCATCATCTGGATGCGCGCGATCTCTTCCGCCGTCATTTCGCACAAGCGCCGGTAAAAAGATTTTGGTCCCAGAAAAAACGCTCCATGGAGTAGAACGCCATCCACCTCGCGCTTGATGATGCCCGCGTCGATCAGGCCGATGAAGGCCTCGAACAGCATTTCACTGACGCCGTAGAGGCCCTTTTCAAACGGCGCGGTTTCGAACGGCTGACAGGCGGGGGTAAGCCGCTTCACGGTCGCCTCGAATTGCGCGGGATCGCGATGGCGGAGGATCAGACCTTGCGCGAGCGCATCGCCGGCCTGGCCGATACCGATCTGCAACGTGCCGCCGTCGCGAACGAGACCGGCCGCATGAAGGCCGATGGCGTATTTGGTGTCGGTGATCGGCTCCGACGGCGGCGCAAACAGCGGAAACTCCGTTTCCGGGCTCTCCAGCACCGCGCTGAATTCCTCCCCCGAAAGGTCGCCCGCACCGGGCATGAAAGGCAATTCGGAATTCACCTGCCCGATCAGTTTGAAGGCCGCACGGCCCTCGGCGCGTGCCTTCAAGACATCGAGCGTGGTGTCGGTGTTGCAGCTCAGGCTGTAGCGGGCGACGCCGTCAACCACGCGCTTGGCCACCAGTTGCGTAATGACGTTGAGCCCGCGCGCGAGCAGATAGGACGAGGCGTGGGTGTAGTTCGCGGAGATGTAGTGCTGCTGCGCAAAAGGGACATGCAGCCACCTGCCCGCCAGGAAGAAGAATTCGATGACCTGGACGTTGGGCGGCAACTCACCAGCGCGCAGCGGGCGGGCATAAGCGAGATCAGGATAGCCGCCGAACAGCCGCTCGATCACGGGAGAAATGAAGCGCCGTTCGAGCAGATTCGAAGGTTCAGGCTTTTCCAGCGTCAGCGCCGAGAAGAAGGTGAGACGGATAGAACGGTCGGCAACAGCCCGCGCATATAGCGCATTGACGATGTGGTTGGCCTTGCCGAGGCCGAGCGGCAAGCCGACCACGAGATTGGTCCCGACATCGCGGATGATGTCCTCTGCAATCGATTCGGGGTCGGAAAACAGTTTCGGCATGAATATTCCGTCTGGAACGACACGGACTTGAATAGCCGTCGGCCCCGAAGAATCGCGTTTAACGTATGAAGCTAATACACTTCCGTCCTGTTATCTAAGATTTCGACGAGAGGAGCGCTCGGTGATACGACCTCTGCCCCGCAACATTTCTTCGAGCGCCCTTACATTCGGGGAGCCCGCACCCTTGCGCCGGATCAGGACGGTGTCCGCACGATTCTCCGTTGGCCCGAGCTGATAAAGGCCCAAACGACGTCGCTCTGGAAATGTCGTCAGTACACTCTTTGGTACCAAGGATATTCCCATACCGGCAACAACGCAGCCGAGTATGGCGTGATACGATGCTAGCTCGATGACGCGCTCAGGCATCTGTTGGCGGTTTGCATACCAGTCCTCCAGGCGCTTCCGATGCGGGCAGCCGTGCTCGAACACGAGAACGGTTCGAGGCAGAGTGCCCTTCTTTCCAATCTGCGGATGATCGATGGGCCTGATAATCACCAATTCCTCTTCAAATGCGAAGACCTTCTCGAACGGCGCATCGGCAATCGGCTCGGCGACGAGTGCGGCATCGAGCTCGCCAGCCAGGATCGCGCCTGCGAGAACTTGAGGGTTGCCGGTGCGCAGCTCCAGCGTAACGCCCGGATGCCGCCGGTGATATTCGCTGAGCAACCTCGGTAATCTTACAGCCGCCGTGCTCTCCATCGCACCAAGCCGGAAGGTCCCTCGCGGTCTGGCGTCCTGAACAGCACCGCGCGCCTCATCGGCAAGCGCAAGCAGCCGCTCCGCATATCCTCGCAGCATCTGCCCGGCCGGCGCCAGGTGAAGCCGCTTGCCATCGCGAATGAAAAGGGCAACGCCCAGATCGTCCTCAAGCTGCCGAATGCGCGTCGTGACATTGGATTGAACCCGATTGAGGCGCCCCGCCGCGCGCGTCACGCCGCCTTCATGAATAACTGCGGTGAAGATCCGCAGATCCGACAAATCCATTTATCTCTCCATGAGATGGATAGGATCATAATTATTCATTTTATATGATTTAAGATCCAGCGTAAATGTCTCGATATGGACACGCTTCCAGAGCCGCAGGTGCCATCAGAACCGAGGGTATTCGATGATCGTCACTGTATTTCGCACGCGAATGAATCCAGATGTGCAGGACGAATACGGCCCGATGGCAAAGCACATGAGTGAGTTGGTGCGGGCCGTGCCCGGCTACGTTTCGCACAAAGGTTTTGTCGCGGATGACGGCGAGCGGGTGACCATCGTCGAGTTTGAAACCGAGGAGGCGCTTCAAAAATGGCGAGTCGACCCTGAACATCGCACGGCGAAAAGACGCGGCGTCGAAAGCTTCTTCAGCGAGTTCAAGTTCCAGATATGCAATGTTATCAGGGAGCGGGCGTGGACTGCCAAGGCAAAGACGCCGAACTGACGCCGGCGCCCGCCTTTGTAGCGGGGCTCGTTTTGTGGCAGGGTTACGCCTACACGCCGCCTCACCTACAGGATCACCATGATGAAGCTGTACTATGCCACGGGCACCTGCGCACTGGCCTCCCATATCGCGCTCGAAGAAGCCGGCGCCGATTATTCGACCGTCAAGATCAGCTTTGCAGCCAACGAACAGCGCTCGCCGGAATATCTGGCCATTAACCCCAAGGGGCGCGTCCCCTCGCTGGTGACCGACAGAGGCATCCTGACCGAAACGCCCGCGATGCTCGCCTATATCGCCCAGAGCTTTCCAAAGGCAAAGCTGGCACCGATCGACGACCCTTTCGGCTTTGCGGAAGTGCAAGCCTTCAACAACTATCTGTGCTCGACCGTGCACATCAACCACGCTCACCGCCCGCGCGGCAGTCGTTGGGCCGACGATCCGGCGGCACTGGAGGCGATGAAAAAGAAGGTGCCGGAAACCATGGCGGCCTGCTTCGATCTGATCGAAAGCAAAATGATGAAGGGCCCATGGGTGATGGGCGACAGCTATACGATCTGCGACCCCTATCTGTTCACGATCGCCGGCTGGCTGGAAAGCGACAGCGTCGATCCGGCGCGGTTTCCAAAGGTCAAAGCGCACCGGGACCACATGTCGCGGCGGGCCGCCGTCCAAAAGGTGCTCGCGGCCGAAAAAGCCTGATATCTGGCCGGGTTAAGCCCCTTCCCGCCTGAACCTTATCTCTATAGGGTGGCGGCCAAAGCTGCGGCGGATAACGCCGGGCGCGGGTATGGGAGGGTGTGCCATGAGCCAGTTGCGGCGTGCGATCATGCTGATCGCGGCAACCGTCATTTTCACCAGCCCTTGCGCCGCCAAAGTCGTCAAATTTGAAATTCTGAAGCTGGAATCTCCCGCATTCGAAGGGCGAACCTTCGGCCCGGTCGGCACCTACGACCGGATCGTCGCGCGTGCGACGATCGCCGTGGCACCCGACGATATCAACAACAAGATCATCGTCGATCTCGATCGCGCGCCGCGTAACGCACAGGGCCAGGTCGAGGCCGTCACCGACGTGGAAATCCTACGGCCGACGGCAGCCGCCAATGGTAACCGGACGCTGTTCTACGAGGCGCTCAATCGCGGCAGCAAGCTTGGGCTCGCGCTGTTCAATGATATCCCCGCGGTGACCAACGATCTCGTCAAGGCCGCGGATGCCGGCAACGGTTTTCTGATGAATCGCGGCTACACCGTGGTGTGGAGCGGCTGGCAGGGTGACATTATTCCGGGTGGCGGCCGCATGACCTTCTCGCCCCCGATCGCGCCCGGCGTGACGGGCCTCGCGCGTGAAGATTTCATCTTCGACAATACCGACAATCCGGCGAGCGGCACGCTGAGCTATCCGGCCACCGAACTCGATCCCGCCAACGCCAAAATCAGCGTGCGTGAGCGCGAGGCCGATCCACGTGCAACCCCGGCGGGCCTTGGCGTCACGTTCGAGAGTCCGACCAGGATTTCGATCAAACGGCCGGAAGGCTTTGACGCCGGCGCGATCTACGAATTCATCTATATCGCCAAGGACCCGAAGGTGATGGGTCTGGGCTTTGCGGCGACGCGCGACGTCGTTTCCTTCCTTCGCAACGAGACTAAGGATGCCGCGGGCACTGCCAATCCCCTCGCTGGGCGGGTCGACCGCGCAATCGGATTCGGCTTGTCGCAAAGCGGCCGTTACCTGCACGACTATCTCTATCTCGGCTTCAATGCCGATAAGGCCGGCCGCACCGTCTTCGAAGGTTTGATGCCGCATATCTCCGGTGGCAAGAAGACCTTCACCAACTATCGTTTCAGCCAGCCTGGCCGCTCGCCCTACGAACACGCCGACATGCTTTATCCCGGAGCGGATTTTCCGTTCACCTATCCGGTGACGACCGACAGTGTTTCCGGCAAGAGCGATGGCTTCCTGGCGCGCTGCCTCGCCGCCGGCAATTGCCCGAAGATCATCAAGAGCGATAGCGAACTCGAGTTTTACCAGCAGCGCGCTTCGCTGGTCGTAACGGACACGAAGGGCGACCCGATCACCATGCCGGACAATGTCCGGCTGTTCCTGCTATCAAACCTGCAGCACTATTCGCTCGCCCAAGACAAATCTCAGATGACGAAGGTGTGCGCCAACCCGACCAACCCATTGAATGCGGGGCCGGTGGTGCGCGCTTTGCTGGTCGCCATGGATGAGTGGATCACCAAGGGCACGATGCCGCCGAACAGCCGTTACCCGAGCCGCACGGATGCGACGCTGGCGCCGCCCTGGGCGAGCGCGGTCGGCTTTCCTAAAATCCCCGGTTTTGTCTATCCGAGCCGGATCGCCCAGCCGACCGCTCTCAAATCCGAGGACATGCCGCCGTTAAAGGGAACGGCCTATCCGGTGTTCGTTCCGAAGACCGACGCCGACGGCCGCGACATTGCCGGCATTCACCTGCCGACGCTGGAAGCACCGGCCGCAACCCACACCGGCTGGAATCTGCGTAAAGCCGGCTTTAGCGAAGGCGAGTTGTGCGACAACAATGGCAGCATGATGCCGTTCGCGGCGACCCGCGAAGAGCGGCTGAAAATCAACGATCCTCGGCTATCGATGGAAGAACGCTATCCGAACGCAGGCGACCGGGCGGCTGCAATCGCAAAAGCCACGCAACAACTGATCCGCGACCGGCTGCTTCTGGAAGAAGATGCCGGACTGTTTATCGCCAATCCCAATTAGCTTCTTCACAGGCGCGATACAGGCGGGTTAGGAAACATCCACATTTTAAGAAACCAAGCGCGAAGGGGGAGGAATTTCATGGCGGGTGCGGAAGCCACATCGGCAATCGAGCGCCGCACGATCGCCAAGGTTTCCTGGCGGCTGTTGCCGTTGGTCGCCCTCGCCTATTGCATCGCCTATATCGATCGCAGCAACATTTCCGTTGCCGCGCTGACCATGAACAAGGACCTCGGCTTCAGCGCCTATCTCTATGGCTGGGGAGCCGGAATCTTTTTCTTCGGCTATTTCCTGTTCGAAATCCCGAGCAATCTGATCCTGGAGAAGATCGGCGCGCGAATCTGGATCGCGCGGATCATGATCACCTGGGGCATCATCTCCGGTCTCACCGCCTTGATTACGGGTCCGACCAGCTTTCTGATCGTTCGCTTTTTTCTGGGGGCAGCGGAAGCTGGTTTCTTCCCCGGCATGATTCTCTATCTGACCTATTGGTTTCCCGCCGAATATCGCGGCCGCGTCATCTCGACACTCTTTGTCGCGCAGCCGGTCGCCAACGCCGTCGCATCAATCGCCTCTGCCGCCATTCTCGGAATGGACGGCATGCTCGGCTTCAAGGGTTGGCAATGGATTTTCATGATCGAAGCCTTGCCGGCCGTCCTGCTCGGTCTCGTCATACTGCGCATCATGACGGATCGGCCGGCGCACGCCGATTGGCTTGCCGAAGATGAGAGAAATTGGTTGCAGACACGACTTGATAGCGAAAGCCGCCAGGTCGAAAGCGCCGGCCATCTGTCGTGGACGAAGGCGTTGGCCGATCCGCGCGTCGTTGCGCTGTCGGTGATCTATTTCATGAGCGTGACGGCCAATTACGGCATCGTCTTTTTCATGCCGCAAATCGTCAAGGGAATGGGCCTTTCCGACATGACGACGGGCGTGGTTTCCTCACTGCCCTATATCGTTGGCACCATTGGCCTGCTCGCCTGGGGATGGTCGTCCGACCGCAACAAGGAGCGCCGCTGGCACCTGATCGTAGCCTCCACGTTGGGCGCTCTCGGGCTGGCTTTTGCGGGATGGTCCGGCACGTCCTATTGGGCATTGCTCGGAATGGCGGCCGCTACCGTCGGCATCTACGGCTCGCGCGCGGCCTTCTGGCCGATGCCTTCGCTTTTCCTCACGGGAACGGCGGCGGCTGGCGCCATCGCCATGATCAATGCCATCGGCAATCTCGGCGGCTATGTCGGCCCCTTCGTTGTCGGCTGGGTCAAGGATTCCACGCAAAGCTTCGGAGCCGGGCTTTATTTCCTCGCCGCCTGTTCGCTGATGGCGGCCGTCATCACTTTCTTCGCCGCCCGAGCGGCCGGAGATCCCGCAGCAATCGCAAGGGCGAATGCTTCTGCGGCAGCCGAGTAGTTCGATCAAAAAGCCGAATAAATAAAGGGAGAAGACCATGCTTAATCGACGCGACCTTCTGCTTGCATCCGTTGCCGCTGGCGTAGCGATGCAAAGCCGAACAGCATTTGCCAAAGCGGCGCAGCCGACCACAAAGGTCGATTTCGAAGTCCCGGCGCACGCCTGCGACTGCCACACCCATATCCACTTGCCGGAGAAATATCCGTTCTTCGCAGGCCGCGGTTACACACCCGAAGCCGCCTCTCCGGAAGAAATGGCGGCGCTGCACAAATTCCTGGGCATTGAGCGCGTCGTGATCGTGACGCCAAGCGTCTACGGCACCGACAATCGCGCGACCCTGGAAGGCATGAAATTCCGCGGCAATACCGCGCGCGGCATTGCCGTGATTGACGACAAGACGACCGAGAGCGAACTGGACGAGATGGGGAAAGCCGGCATCAAGGGCATCCGCGTCAACCTCGCAAACAATGGCATCAGCGATCCCAATATCGGCCGCAAGCGCCTTGAAGCCGCGATCGACCGCGTCAAGGGACGCGGCTGGCACGTTCAGTGCTACACTAATCTTGCGATGCTCACGACGATCAAGGACGTGCTGGCTTCCTCACCGGTTCCGCTGGTGTTCGACCATTTCGGCGGCGCGGAGGCCTCGCTCGGCCTCGAACAACCGGGCTGGGCCGAACTCGTCGAAGGGGTGAAGAGCGGCAAGGTCTATGTGAAAATCTCCGGCGCCTATCGCCTGTCGAAACAAGCACCGGACTATCCGGATGCCCTGCCGTTTGCGAAAGCGCTGATTGCCGCCAACCCGGACCGTCTGGTCTGGGGCTCGGATTGGCCGCATCCGGATTCGGATCCAAGACCCGACAGGAAGCCGACCGACCTTGCGCCCCTCCAACAGATCGACGACGGCCGCGTGCTCAATCTGCTCGCGACCTGGGCGCCGGACGCCGCCACGCGCAAGAAGATCCTGGTCGACAATCCGATCCGGCTCTACGGCTTCTGACAACCGCACGCGAAAGGCCGGCGCTTTAGTCGCGCGCCGGCCATTGCGGCCCGTGAGTACCGAGCGGCATCGCCGGCCGGGACCAGAATGCCGGCGTCCGCGATAATTGCGCGGTGTGGCGGATCGCCTGCAGCGACCCGAAGCCGGACGGCACCTGTTCGACAAACGGCCGGATCGCCTCCCCCTTCAAATCCTCGGTCTTCAGACCGTCGACAACGCGGCCCAAATTCCAGATCCATCGCCCGGTCTGCGCCAACGACACGCGGACATGCCAACTGCCGCCTTCGCGCGACTGACGCGCCTTCGCCATCATTGCGCCGAACGCCATCAGATAGCCGGTGGCGTGATCGAGAATCTGCGCCGGCAATTCTTTCGGGCCATCGATGCCCGCCGCCGTTCCCTCGGCATGGTTGAAGCCTGTCGACGTCTGCACCAGCGAGTCGAACCCACGACGTTCTGCCCACGGCCCGACATGGCCGTAAGCCGATAACGAGACAAAAATGATGCCGGGATTGATCCGAGCGGCCTCCTCCGGCGAGAAACCGAGCTGGGCGAGTGCCTGCGGGCGATAGCCTTGCGAAAAGATATCGGCCTCTGCGAGCAAATCCTTCAGTTGATTCCGGCCTTCTTCCTGCTTCAGGTCGATAAACGTCGATAGCTTGCCACGGCCGGTGTCGATCGTGAGCCAGGGGATCGCCGGAAGATCAGCGCCCGACACCAGCAGCACGTCGGCGCCATGCGCGGCCAGCGTGCGGCCGGCGACGGGGCCCGCGATCACGCGCGACAGGTCGAGCACGCGCAAGCCGGCGAGCGGCCGACTTCCCGCGGGCCAAGGTTTCGGCGCGGCGTCGCCGATTTTCTCGATGGTGAGGATCGGCAAGGCTGCGAGTGCTTTGGCCTGCGGCGTCTGTGACCATTCGTCGTAGGAGCGCATCATCGCGACCACGCCGCCGGCTTGATAGGCTGCGGTCTCGAACGCCTCGGCGTCCCACTGCATCAGGGCGGCCTGAACCTCGTCGCGCTCGGCTTTACAGTTCAGAACCCGGCACACCGCATCGCGATGATGGGGAAAGTTGGTGTGCAGGCGAACAAAACGCTGGCCACGGGTTTTGTAGACGCCGGCAATCGCATCCCATGCCGGCGGCGGCTGTTGATCTTCGACACGCAAATAACGCTCGCTGCGGCATTCGACCACGGCGTGACGCATGTCGACGGCGACTTTCTGATCTTGCCCGCTACGCAGTTCCCAGACATGCGCTGCCGCAAGCCCAGCCGCGGCGATGCTTGTTTGCGCGGCGGCCGCGACCCGGAACGACGACGGCAGTTGCGGCTCTTCACCCGTCAGCGTGACAGCCTGGAGCGCGGCGGGCTCGCCGCCAGCCAGGGTCCAAAGATCGGCCAGGATTTGTTTCGGGCTTTGCATGTCGGATGCTCTTCCTTAAACCTCACTGCTCTGCCTTAACCTGGGAGGAACCGCAATGGCCGCGATCGATCCGTTGACTGCCGGGGGCGTCCTGCTTGCAACTGCCTTGACCGATGCGGTCTATGTCATGTTCACGTCGGCCGTGGTGGCGCGAAAGCGCGTGCCCGCGGCGACCTGGAGCAGCATTTGGTATCTGCTCTCGTCCTATGCCGTGATCTCCTATACGGAGAACTGGGTCTATGTCGCGTTTGCGGCAATCGGTTCATGGCTCGGCGCATTTGCATCGATCACTTTCCTGCATCGGCCACCCGGCGGCCCGCCGATCGGCGCCGCGCCGGAGATCTAGACACGCCTGCGCAATCTCGCGACGCGAATTTCGTCCGAGATCGGTGACGGCACTTGTCCCTCTCAAAAATGGAGGGCGCAGGGAAAGCCGGGCGCTCAGCGCTCCCGCAGCCTTGCGTGTAAAAATAGAAAACACGCAAGTTAGTCACCACAGGTTCGCCGGAACATCCGGCTTTCCCCGCGCAATGGTTTTAACGGTTTCCTTCGCGCTCTCCCTGGTGACCGGGCCTTCTTGTCACCATCCCCGGCGTGGAGCGCGAGCTTCATCGCCAAGTTGATATCAGCGTCGGGATATCAGGACCACACGACTTCGCCGTCCGCTTTTGCGCTGTTCGTCTTCTGGCGCAAAAACGTCCACCGCATCCCGCCTAACGTTCGTGACGATGGCCAACGCCCCTCTCTCGGGCGGGACGCGCGAAGCTCTAGGAGTGATTTGCCCGACGGGTTAAGCGAAATATTTTTGCAAACAGGACTAGACACGCCGGCCACTGATTTGCCCGACGGGCAAATCAGCAAGCGCCGTGGCTCTCCCTTCCCGCCACCGCATGCCTGAATATTGAAACGATCGCTCAATCTTTGGGCAATCTTCGGCGAAACCGCTGCTGAAGTTCGCCGCAGGACACGCCCGCGCTGGCTCATCGGTATCTGAGATGCACTCGTTCACGCAACCAGCGGACGTTTCCGCGCGGGTTCATGAACGGCCGTCAACTCCTTCAAACAAACCGGATTTTCCATCGTTCTGGCACATCCGTTGCATTCCCCTGCCCGAAGCCACTCCTCCCGGTAGGAAGCGGATGACAGGCAAGGCTGCGGCGCTAGAACTCGTGCAACTGTCGAAGGTCTACGGCAACGTGACTGCCGTCGACGCCGTCAATCTCAAAATTCCGGCGGGTTCGTATTGCTGCCTGCTGGGGCCGTCCGGTTGCGGTAAGACGTCCACTCTGCGCATGATCGCGGGTCATGAATCGGTCTCGTCCGGCGACATCATCGTCGGCCCGCGCAACGTCACCGACCTGCCGCCTGCCCATCGCAGTACCGCGATGATGTTTCAGTCCTACGCGCTGTTTCCACATCTGTCGGTGCTGGACAACGTGGCTTTCGCGCTGAAGATGCGGGGCGTCGCCAAGGTCGAGCGCCATGCTGAAGCCAAAAAACTGCTCGAACTGGTTGACATGCAGGCCTATGCGGCCCGGCTGCCGCCGCAGCTTTCCGGCGGCCAGCAGCAGCGCGTGGCGCTGGCGCGTGCGTTGATTACGTCGCCGCAGATTCTGCTGCTGGACGAGCCGCTCTCCGCACTCGATCCGTTTTTGCGGCTGCGCATGCGAACCGAATTGAAGCGGTTGCAGCGCGAACTCGGTATCTCGTTCATCCACGTCACCCACAGCCAGGACGAGGCGATGGCCCTCGCCGACATCGTGGTGCTTATGAATGCCGGAAAGATCGAGCAGCACGCTTCGCCGCGAGAAATTTTCAACCATCCCAAGACCGAATTCACCGCGAAGTTCATTGGCGGCCACGCCGTCATTTCCGTAGACGGCGAAACCTATGCGGTCCGCAACGATCGTTTGATCCTGAAACGGCCGGGCGATGCCGCAAACGGCCCCTCGATCACAGGCACGGTCAACGAAGTCGAGTATCAGGGGACCTATGTCCGCGTCGCCATCTCAGCCGACGGTGGAACCGACATCTCGGCTCAGCTCACCGAAGATCAATATGACCGCGCCAATTACCGCATCGGCGAACGAGTGATCGCCACCTGGGATCCATCGCAGGCGAGCCTTCTCAAGAGCTCGCGCAGTTCCGTAACCGTCCGATCGCCTGAACCCGCAATCTGACATCCTTGGAGATAACCATGAGTACCTTCGCGAAGACCATGAACAAGAGTGTAAGCCGCCGCGCCATTCTGAAGGGCACAGCCGGAGCGGTCGGCCTGGCCGCTGGATCAGGCGCCATCACCGGATTTCCCTATGTGAAATCCGCCGAGCCGAAAGTTCTGCGCTATCTCGGCACGGCCGTGAACGAAGGCGACGACATCGCGAAGAAATGCCTGGAAGATACCGGCATCAAGATTGAATACATCACCGTCACCACCGACGACGTAACCAAGCGCGTCGTCACCCAACCGAATTCGTTCGACGTGCTCGACACGGAATATTTCGCGCTGAAGAAACTGATTCCATCCGGCAATATCCTGGGCCTCGACGCCAAGAAGATCAAAGAATTCGACAACATCACGCCGGTGTTCACCAAAGGCCAGCTGCCGAGCGGCAAGAAGATCGGCGACCAAGGCACCGCGCCATGGAAGGTGCTGTATCTGGAGGGGGCCAACTCCAAAAAGTTCTCGGTCAAGCCGACCGAATTCATCACCTTGATCCCCACGACCTACAATGCAGATACGCTGGGTATCCGTCCTGACCTGATCAAGCGGCCGATCAGTTCGTGGGCCGAACTGCTCAACCCGGAATTCAAGGGCAAGGCTGCGATCCTCAATATTCCGTCGATCGGCATCATGGACGCGGCGATGGTGGTCGAAGCGACCGGCCAGCACAAATACGCCGATAAGGGCAACATGACCAAGCAGGAGATCGATCTCACCATCAAATTGATGACGGAGGCTAAGAAGGCCGGTCAGTTCCGCGCGTTCTGGAAGGACTTCAACGAATCCGTCAACCTGATGGCTTCAGGCGAAACCATCATCCAGTCGATGTGGTCGCCTGCCGTCACCAAGGTGCGTTCGATGGGCATCGCCTGCACCTTCCAGCCGCTCAAGGAGGGATATCGCTCCTGGGCTTCGGGCTTCTGCGTGTCGAAGGCAGCCTCCGGGCAAAAGCTCGAACTGGCCTATGAGTTCGTCAACTGGTTCCTGTCGGGGTGGGCCGGCGCTTATCTGAATCGCCAAGGCTATTATTCGGGTGTTCTTTCCACCGCCAAGGCCAACATGACGTCAGACGAATGGGGCTACTGGATGGAAGGCAAAGCGGCGATCAACGACATCAAGGCGCCGGATGGCACGGTTCTCGAAAAGGCCGGCGCTACGCGCGACGGCGGCTCCTATGAAGACCGCATGGGCGCCGTCGCCTGCTGGAACGCCGTGATGGACGAAAACGACTACATGGTCCGCAAGTGGAATGAATTCATCGCCGCTTGATGGGATTTTCTAGTGGTCCGATTCTAACATTTGCATCCCTTTGCAGCGGCCACTTTTGCAAATGTTAGAATCAAAAGGACCACTAGCGAATGTATGTTTTTAGTGGAGTTTCGGATTTGACATTCGCATCGCGAGTTCGTGGCCAGGAAGGTAGCGAATGTCAAATCCGCTCCACTAGCCTGTCGCGCCTTGGCGCGGCAGGGTCTGTTTCCGACACGCTCCCGCCTGATCCATAATAGCCGGCTCTTCGATGACGCAAGACCGCAAATCCTTCGCTGCATGGCTGCAAGCCGCACCAATGATGCTGGTCTTTGCGCTGTTCTTTCTGTTGCCGTTACTGTTCGTCATCATCGTCAGCGCGTGGGACTATAATGAATACGAAATGGTTCCGGCTTTCAGCCTGCGCGGCTATACCGACACGTTCGAAGGCTGCATTAGCGATCTGCCGGAACTTTGCACGATCCTGAAAACCTACCTGAAGACGATTGAATTGTGCGTATTGACATGGGTCCTCACCCTATTGATCGGCTTCACCGTCGCCTATTTTCTCGCGTTTCACGTCCGCTCGAAGACCTGGCAGATCGTGCTGACGCTGCTCTGTACCATTCCGTTCTGGACCTCGAACGTGATCCGCATGATCGCGTGGATTCCCCTGCTCGGCCGCAACGGTCTGGTCAACAAGGGCCTTCAGGGCATGGGCTTGATTCATCAGCCGCTTGAGTGGCTGTTGTTTTCGGAATTCTCCGTCGTGTTGGCACTGGTTCACCTGTTCACTTTCTTCATGGTGGTGCCGATCTTCAATTCGATGATCCGGATCGACAAGCGGCTGATCGAGGCCGCCTATGATGCCGGTGCCACCGGATGGCAAACTCTGGTGAACATCGTGATCCCGCTGGCCAAGCCCGGCATCGTGATCGGGTCGATTTTCGTGATCACCATCGTGATGGGGGATTTCGTCACCGTCGGCGTGATGGGTGGACAGCAGATCGCCTCCGCCGGCAAGATCATCGAGACACGGCTCAACGCGCTGCAGTTTCCTGCGGCTGCGGCCAATGCGGTGATCCTGCTTGGCATCACCATCCTGATCATTTCCTCACTGACGCGGATCGTCGATATCCGCAAAGAACTGTAAGAGAGCCCGATGGGCGAGAAGCGATCACGGTCGTTCTATTTTCTGGCGCTGTTCTTCATCGCCTATGTCCTTTTTCTGTACGGGCCGATGTTCGCGATCTACATCCTCTCGTTTCAGGGACCCGACGGTGGCCTGACTTTCCCGATGAACGGCACCTCGCTGGTGTGGTTCTCCAGGGTGTTTTCCGGCGGCGGCATCGTCGATATCGGCGCTGCGTTCAAACGTTCGCTCGAACTCGGCCTCGTGGTCATGGTGCTGACGGTGCTGCTCTCGGTATCGGCGGGCATGGCCTTCCGTAAATCATTCCGCGGCGCGACCGTGCTGTTTTACGTCGCCATCGCCAGCCTGATCATGCCGTCGATCATCACCTCGCTCGGCATCGGCCTGGAATTCCGCCTGCTCGATGATTTGGTCAACAGTCTCGGCGTCGAGGGATGGACCACCGGAATGGGACTGTTCACGTCCGGTCTCGGCGCCCATCTCACCTGGACACTGCCGTTCGGGCTACTGATCATGTTCGCGATTTTCAACCGGTTCGACGGCCGCCTCGAAGAGGCAGCGCGCGATCTCGGCGCGACGCCGTGGCAGACGTTCCGCCATGTGGTGTTGCCCATCATCCTGCCCTCGGTGGTCGGCATCGGCCTGTTCGGCTTTACTTTGTCTTGGGATGAGCTCGCCCGCTCCAGCCAAGCCATCGGCTCCGTTAACACCCTGCCGCTGGAATTGCAGGGCCTCACCACCACGGTCACCAAACCGGACATTTACGCGCTGGGCACTCTGACGAGCGCGGTGTCGTTCCTGGTGATCTTCACCGCCCTGATCGTCATCCTGGTGTTGCAGGCCCGGCAACGGCGTCAGGGCTCGGATGCCGGCAAGGGAATGATATAGGATGCGCCCCATGCGCATTCTCGTCGTCAACCCCAACACGTCAGCCGCCATGACCGAGAAGATCGGCGCGGCCGCACGCACGGTTGCCGCGCCCGGCACGGAAATCATCGCCGTCAATCCTACCGATGGGCCGGTCTCCATCGAAGGTTATTACGATGAGGTGTTCTCGGTACCCGGACTGCTGGCGGAAATCGCCAAGGGCGAAGCCTTGGGCGTCTCGGCCCACGTCATCGCCTGTTTCGACGATACCGGGTTAGAGGCCGCGCGCAGCCTCGCCTCCGCACCGGTGATCGGCATCGGCGAGGCAGCCTTTCATCTGGCTTCACTGGTGGCCCATCGCTTTGCGGTCGTCACGACGCTGTCGCGCTCTATTCCCGCGATCGAGACCAATCTGGTGAAATACGGGCTCGCCAGCCGCTGCGCCAAGGTGCGGGCCTGCGAGGTGCCGGTGCTGGCGCTGGACGATCCCGCCTCCAACGCCTCGGCACAAATCAGCGCGGAGATCGAACGCGCCAGACACGAGGAGCGCGCCGAGGCGATCGTGCTTGGCTGCGCCGGCATGGCCGACCTCGCCGCGCGTCTGACCGAACATCACGGTCTGCCGGTCATCGACGGCGTCGCCAGCGCGATCAAATTGGCCGAAGCGTGCAGCGTCCTTGGCTTGAAGACCTCGAAGATCGGCGCCTATGCCACGCCGCTGTCGAAGACGTATCTCGGAGCGTTTGCCGCGTTCGCGCCGCGGCAAGCTTAGGACTATCAGGAAAGGCAACTTCAAATGACCCGGCGGCCAATTTCGATCGATGTGATCCGGATTCCGACCAAAGGCCCCGGCGACGTATCCGGCTTGATCCAGTTGATCGATGCCGGCCGCATCAATCCAGCATCAATCCTGGCGATCCTCGGCAAAACTGAAGGCAATGGCGGGGTAAACGACTTTACCCGCGAATATGCCACTTCCGCGCTGTTGGCCGCGCTCGCGCCCCGTCTCGCGCTGCCGCCTCACGCCGTCGAGGAACGAATTGCCTTTGTCATGTCGGGAGGTACAGAAGGTGTGCTCAGCCCCCACATCACTGTCTTCACGCGCGAAATATCGGACACCGACGGCTTGCTGCGAGAGACTGGCGGCAAGCGCCTGAGCATCGGGATTGCCAGCACCCGAAATTTCCTTCCCGAGGAGATCGGGCGAGCCGTGCAGGTTCACGAGACGGCAAAGGCGGTTCGGGCCGCTATGGCCGACGCCGGGATCGACGATCCCAGCGATGTACATTTTGTGCAGATAAAATGCCCGCTGCTGACGAGCGATCGCATGGAAGATGCCCGTGGCCGGGGACAAAAAACCGTGACCTCCAGCGCCTACGGATCAATGGGCTATTCGCGCGGAGCCTCGGCGCTTGGCGTGGCCACGGCGCTTGGGGAAGTCAAAGGCGACATCGAGGATGAACACATCCTGAAAAGATACGATTTGTTTTCGTCTGTCGCATCGACGTCTTCGGGTATAGAACTCATGCATAACGTCGTGATCGTCATGGGCAACTCGAGCCAAGCCACGAGTTCTCTCGTCATCGGCCACGCGGTCATGCGTGACGCAATCGACTATGCAGCCGTCGCCGACGCGCTGAAAAGCGTTGGCCTCGGACCCGACCAGGCTTCGACCGCGCCCGATCGTCTGGTGAACATCTTTGCGAAGGCCGAGGCATCTCCCGACGGCACGGTGCGCGGTTGGCGTCATACCATGCTCGAGGATACGGATATCAGCGCTACCCGCCACGCACGCGCAGCGGTTGGCGGATTGATCAGCGGCCTGGCAGGAACCGGCGCTGTATACGTTTCTGGCGGCGCCGAGCACCAGGGGCCGGCCGGAGGCGGACCGGTAGCGGTGATCGCGCGCATCTAGCTTCCGCGATTGTCCTCACCCCATCGCGCATACGCGATGGGGTGAGACGCCAGCCGAGATCCGTTGCCCTTAGTTCGCGGCGCGCGTTCCGCAGTAGCGATTTCAAGCGCGCGTTCATGAGGCGACGTCTGTTCCCATGCGCGTGATAACTTTGCGCGTGATGACTTGGCCATGGCGCGCGCCGTGATGGGCTCCCTGGTGCCAGGTCAGAGCGCCATTGACGATCACCGCTTCGATACCCTCGGCAGGCTCCGTCGGCGTATCGTAAGTTGCCTTGTCGATCACGGTCGTGGCATCGAACACGACAACGTCAGCATGCTGCCCAACTGCGATCGTTCCCCTGCCCGTCAGACCGAAGTTTTTCGCGGTGAGGCCGCTCATCTTCCAAACAGCGGTTTCCAGTGAAAACAGGCCGACATCGCGGCTATAGTGGCCGAGAACTCTGGGAAACGTTCCCCAGAGTCTCGGATGCGGCTTTGTCCCGCCGGGCAGGCCATCGGAGCCGACCATCGTGTGTTCGAAGGCGAGGATATTTCTCACATCGCCCTCGTTCATGATGAAATAGATGGCGCTCGCAGGTTGCAGGCGCCGCGCCGCCTCGAGCCGGCTAACCTGCCATTCGTCTGCAATATCGGCGAGGTCACGGCCGACATATTCCGGATGCTGCTCGCATTCGGCGATCAGCACGCGCCCGCGCAGCCTGGTTTCATCGGTATGCAGCATGGTCGAGCTGGCCGCATAGGGATAGCAGTCGAGCGCAAGGCACTGACACTTCATCGCCGCGCCGATCAAAGGCAGCGTCACGGCCGACTTGCCGAAATTCGCTTCGCCGATCAGTTTGTGATGAGAAATCACAACCGGTGCATCCAGGGCGCGGCCGATCTCGAAGGATTCGTTCAACGAGTCGACGCAACCCTCTGCCTCATTGCGCATGTGTGTCGCGAAGACGGCGCCGGTGCCGGTGATGGGCCGGCAAACCTCGATGACCTCCTCGATCGGGGCCATCGCGGCCGGCGGATAGTAAGTGCCGGTGGACACGCCGACGGCGCCGGCGTCGAGCGCTTCAACGAGCAGATCGCGCATCGCGGCAATTTCTTCGGGCTCGGCGGCACGATCGAGGGCGTCCATGGTCATCAGACGCAGCGTCGTATGACCAACCATCGCGGCGACGTTGACGGATGCCGGCGCACGCCGCAATACCTCCAGATAGTCGGCAAAACGCTCGAAGGTTCGAGGAGACTGCTCACCGGCACCCAGCAGGCTTTGCGGCATCGGGCGCGGCAAGTCCGGCCTGAGCGGCGCGAGGCTAATTCCGCAATTGCCTGTCACCACGGTGGTGACGCCTTGCGAAATCTTGAACGTCATGTCGGGGTCGGATAGCACCGCATGGTCGTCATGGGTGTGGGAATCGATAAAGCCCGGCGCAACGATCTTTCCACGAGCCTCCAGAGTAATGGGCGCCTGCGCCTCCGACAGATGGCCGATGGCGGCGATAAAACCGTCGCGGATGCCGACATCCGCATCAAAGCGAGGCTGGCGCGTCCCGTCGATGATCGTTCCGCCGCGAATAATGATGTCGAACGGACGCCCCGTACGGTCAGTCATGGTGAACTCCTGTCTCTATTGGGTGCCTGCCGGTCGAACAGCGTAGGCCGGAGCGCCGGCGGGCCTCCAGATCATGGCGACCACGGCTGACGTGACCGCGGACGCCAGCAGCAGACAAAACGCCGCGAGATACGAGCCGCCGGTCGCCGCGATGAGCGCACCCATCGCGGCAGGAGCAACCGAACCGCCGATCTGACCACCGAAATTCATCAATCCTGTCGCGCTGCCGATCAAGTGCTCGGGGAAGTGCCGAAGCGGCGCCGCGAAGACCGTAGCATAGACAAAATTGAACGCCAGCAGCAGCAGCGTCCAGTAAACCAACAGCAGTGAGAGCGAGGCCGTCGTCATCATCAGCGCAAGAAATACGGCGCTGAAGAACGCTCCGAGAACCATGAAACTCCTCTCGCGGTCCTTGCCGTGCTTGTCCAGGAGCAGCCCGACGACATTCGTTCCGGCAAACGCGATCAAATTTGGAATCATCGTCGCAAGTCCGACCTGTTTCAGATCGATTCCATAGGTCTTCATCAGGTAAGACGGCATCCAGGACTGAATGCCGATATAAAGCAGGCTGGTAAAAGACCAGATCGCCGTTAGTTTCCACGCCATCGAAATTCGGAGCAGCGATCCCCAGGATTGATTCGGGCGATCGGCTACGTGCTCGCGCTGGGCAGCGATGCCGCCGCGCAGCGCGAACCAAAGGAACAGCGCGACCGCGAAGCCGGCAGCGCTGAGAATGTGAAACGATCCGCGCCAGCCGAGATGGGCGACGGTGGCGCCGATCAAGCCGGCGCCGGCGGCGTTGCCGAGGAATACCGTGGAGATCAGAAACGACTTCGCGCGCGCCCGTTCCGGTTTTGGAAAGACTTCGGCGACCGTTACTGAACTTGCCGGAGGAAAGCTGCCCTCGCCAAGGCCGAACATAAAGCGGATCGCCAACAGCGACGCGAATGACCAGGCGAAGCTGGTGGCGCTGGTGAATACCGACCACGCCACAATGCAAGACACGACGACGACACGCGAGCCGTAGCGATCCGACAGCCAGCCGCCGGCCAGCTGCATCACCGCATAGCT
>Ga0210387_10000778_pt1 | contig 23343 bp, 28 predicted proteins | sample IncBWC7OmetaG_FD_160108 | JGI IMG/M metagenome (GOLD analysis project Ga0210387, IMG submission 160108) | Forest soil microbial communities from Barre Woods Harvard Forest LTER site, Petersham, Massachusetts, United States - Inc-BW-C-7-O ...
GTCCACATCGCCGGCCCCTCCGAATCAGGCCGCATCTATTGAATCACAAACGATTCATAGGATTCAACTTCTCCCCGGACAGACACTTAGACAAGTCGACGATTTTCAGAAGATCGGCGGTTTTCGCCGAACAATACTTTTGATGAGGTATCGTTATGGATGACAGAATTACCAGATTGCGCACTCACCAGCGGAACATTGATCGGTATGAGGGGCTCCTCCAAACAAAGCTGAGTGGCGCGTCCTGGAGCTCTATCCAGGCCGCCACGGGCTGCGCCAGGGCGACTATCGCTAAGATCGCGAAACGCGCAAGGGTAGCGAGCTGCGGCCTCGCGGCAAGGAGTGATGATCGCCAAGGTTACGAAGCGGAACCATTGGCGGCCAAAGGCACAGCGCTAGTTGTCTGAACCTTGGGTATGATACCTAACTTGCAAGGCGCCATACTCAAACTTCACTGCTTCGCTTGGAGCTTCGTTGAGAATGCCTCCCACCGCCTGATCGAGCTCAAGGTCGTTCAGCTCGTCTTCTGAGAGCGGATTGAACGGATTGGGTTGTGTCTGATCGCGCATGGTCGTCTCCCGTGTGTAGCCTTGCGTGATGTCCGAGCGCGTTGGCCCGGCGCCGTGGAGTAACGCTCAGAAGCCCATAAGGCCTATGCAGACGCCGGCGTAAAACGCGGCCTCACCATTTCCATCGCCCTTGTGAGAGCTGCTGGCGATGACGTTGCCGATGCCGCCGGAGACTAGATCCAGCTGGTCGTCGGAGAGCTGGTCGGCCAAGGCTTCGATGACGGCCTCTTCGTTGTTCAGCTTGTCCATGTTCAATTCCCCTGTGTATTTTTTGGAGGGGACGATCCCTGCTCCAATCGGTGGTCGCGGGACTAGACGATCGCGTTCATTCGCACAGTGATGGGGATCTCACCGCCTACTCTCCGGCCCTTTCGGCCGCGCGGCAAGACGCGACCCACTGTGCCCCACCGAAGCGGGGCACTCGTTGTAGGCGCCGTTGGCGCAGACAATCTCCACCATCGATCGTGACAGATCAGCCCGGCAGGTTGTTGTCGGTCGACCCGTAGGCACCCAAACCAGCTTCCGGATCCGGACTAGCCGGCAATTTGGGCTCGAATGGCCGCAGACCGGTCTGCATGTTCACCGAGCCGATCCCGTATTCGTGGACGTAGACCTGCTGCCCGCCGGTGACGGTGTCGAGTTCCTTATGCGTAAGCATGTTAATGTTCGTATTCATGTCTGTCTCCTGTTGGTGTCGCGAAGGGACCGGCCTCACTCGGCTATGGTCTCCAGACTAGGCATGACCGTTCAATGTCGCAGTGATGCACTTCACACACGCGCGCCTGTCCCGCCTGCTAAGGTTGCACGATGGATCAGGCCGACATCGAGACGCTGCAAATACTCAGGCTGAGAGCCGAGCTGCTCGCCATCCTACGCGGCCCCGATGCCGATCGCCGCCTCAAGCGATGGCTGATGCTGCGCCGGTCCATCGCGATGCGGCCAGCGAAAGAACCCGCTCCAGGTCCTCGCCCGGGCACCACCTGAAGCCACGCGCTCCGATCAGGCGAACACACGGGCTGTGACATTTCCGCCGTCCTCAGGATCACCCGATTTTATGATGTTGCCACCATCCTCCGGATCACCGGATTTTCTCAGGCCGCCGCTCACGTTCTCAAGGTGTTGATCGGTCAACTCGATGTTATTGTTAGTTTCACTCAAAGTGCGCTTGCTGTTGGTCATGTGATGTCCTTTCAGGGCTGTCGCTTCATGAGAAGATGTCGGGCTCGATCCAAACCCCACGCCCAACTTGCAGGGATTTAGCTGATGACGATCCTTGCGTTCTGTGAGAAAGCTCACGACAGACTTGAGACTGTGCGTTCGATCACGCGTCCATGCCTGTGGGCCTCGCAGCGCCGCCACTCGGAAGGCAGAGGTTTGCTGACGCGGGCAACCTGCCAACCGCCGCACTCTCAGGCGCGAAGACGAACTCGGGCCCCGCTCGCAACGGGGCCTTCTTTCGCGTGGGTGATCGCGCCCCTGCAGGAGGGCGGCGCAGCAACGATTTAATCGCCACATACCAACATAGGTGAGGGACGACGATCGAACCACGGCGCACGATTTCCTTGGGTGTCGGAGGGTTGCTGCCATGGATATGGTCGAGCGTTGCTTCCTCGTGACCGCAATGACCTGTCTCCTGATCGGTCTCGCTGTGCTGCCGCTGTGAGGGCGCGGCACCTGCTCAATCGCGCTTCAGTTCGCCAAATTGAGGCCGCTCGCAGCCCCCGTTACCAAAGACCATGGACAGTTTCGGACTGCGCACTGCGATAGCTGTTAGCGTGCCTTCGGTTGTTTTGCTGGCGCTGACGCTGCTCTAACATTGAGGCTGCGTCGCCGCGCCCGAGCTGCCCCGGCCTCGCGACAAGACGGGGGCCTAGCCTTGGAGGCCAGCCGAACGCTAAAGACACCGCGGCACCTGTTTCTGCCTCGCGCGTCCGCCGCCAATCATAGGCGAGCATCGATAAGGCTCGATGCTCGCCTAGCAACCAATCATAATGCGGCGCAGCAATAGTCAGAGTGTTCTAGTTCACAAGCCTTTCGGCAATCGCGCCCAGGGGGAGCGCGCGCGTTACCCCGACGATACGGTGCCCGCCGCCGCGAGGAAATCAGTTTGCACGCTCGACGAAACATTCCCGAAACAAATCAAGCGCAGCCTCCGCCCATTGATCAACAATGGAGTCGGTCAAGATGTTATCGGAAAAGTTTATTCTTCTGCTGGAAGCCTTAGCCCGTGGCCAGACGCATTCGGACGGCGCGCTCGGGTGGTCAGCACATCTGCGCATATTCCGGTTAAACTGACGGCTCCCCCAAAATCCTGAGCGACAATGGTTTGCGGACCCTCTGTCCACTTTCGTACTTTAGGTCTGATGCCCTTGGAGAGGCGAGTCGTGGAAGGCCACCAAGAACTACCGAACCCTCAGCAACGGAGCGCAATAAAGCGTTGCCCATCGTGTGCGGCTTTCCTGCGTTTTGCCACTCGCTTCCTTGATCCCAGAACCGGCAAGACTATGCGCCTGTACGAATGCCAGTGTGGCGAACGTATCTGGGACGATTAAGGGGTGACGCGCGTCACTTCTTGACGCACGTCTTGGTGCGGCAGCCGGAGCCAGTCAGCTGACTGATAAGGTTTTATACGAAACCTTATCAGTCACTCAACGAACGCCATTTCACATCTTTTTCTTATCAGTCCGCGGGCTGACCCCATTTGTGCCAATTGCTCATCAGTTGGCAACTTGGGATGTCGCCTTGAGTGCCGACGGCGAACGCCAGAGTCGACGGCGCACATTGCCTGATGTGTCTCGCTTGGACTCATGTATCCTAGCAGTTTAGCTGCGCATTCGAGCACAGTAGGCGTTGTGGGCAGGTTGTGCCGGGAGCTCGTTCAAACCGCGCGAGGCGTTCAAAGAGTCAGGCACCACTAAACCCTTCGGCTAGCGTCTGCCAAGCCCATTTCTTTTGCGATCCATTTCGTGAACGTGCGCACCGAACGCCGATGCTTGGCTTGCGGCGGACAGACGAGATAGTGCCCCACGTAGCTCTTGTCGCTCGCACGTCCAACAAGCGGCGCAACCAGTTTGCCGCTCGAAAGCTCGCGCTCGGCGAGTCTTGTGGACTCCAGGGTTATGCCGAGGCCATCAACGGCCGCGGCAATCGCCATGAAACTTCGATCGAATCGAAACCCGCCTGGACTCGGTGCCGAAAGACCGTTTGCCCCGAACCAGGCATTCCAGCGGACGCGCTTTTGCTCGCTTTCGATCAGCGGTAGCTTCAGCAGGTCGGCGGCTTCGCCGATTGCACCGGCAAGCGAGGGAGCGCACATGGGCCGCACGGTCTCTTCGCCAAGGGGCAGCACGGCCAAACCTTCCTGCCGCGGTGGTCCATAGCAAATGTCAATGTCGAACTCATCATTGCGAAAGTGAGGATAGTCGGTTCCAGCCGACAATCTCACTTCCAGTTCGGGATGCTGCTCGATCAATCCTCTCAGCCGCGGCATCAGCCACTGCGTGGCGAGACTAGGCGCACAATGTAATCGCAAAAGATTCGATGAGCGTGCGCTAGCAACCTCAAGCCCGGACCTCAGTTCATCAAAGGCACCAGATACGCGCCGCAAAAGCTCCTCGCCGGCCTGGTTGACCTGCATTCTACGCCCGTCACGTTCGAACAGCGTTGTACCGATCTGTTCTTCGAAGTCTCGGATCGCGTGGCTGACCGCGCTCGGCGTCAGCCCAAGTTCGCTCGCAGCCGAGCGGAATGATCCGGATCGAGCCGCCGCCTCAAAAGCCCGGAGGGCGCGGAGGGGTAGGGGGGCCATTCCATAGGTGAACACGATTCAACTATCGGTGCAAATTCCGTGTCTTTTTGCGCCGCGCAATCCGAACCATATTCCGCGCCAACGAAATAAGGTTTTGGAGGAAATATGCTTTTGACGGACAAAACTGCGATCATTTCCGGAGCGGCCGGCGCGCGAGGCATTGGCTTCGCAACTGCGAAGACTTTCGCGGATCAAGGCGCGCGGGTCGCGATCCTGGACCTCGACGGCGCAGGTGCGGTGAGGGCCGCCGCCGAGCTCGGCAACAACCATCTTGGCATTGCCTGTAATGTCACCGACAAGGCTGATTGCGAACGCGCCGTCTCCGAAGTGCTCAAGGCGTTCGGCCAGCTCGACATTCTCATCAATAACGCCGGCATCACCCAGCCAGTAAAGGTCTGGGATATTATTCCTCAGGACTGGGACCGCATCCAGGACGTCAACCTGCGCGGTGTGCTCTATCTCTCGCAGGCGGTCATGCCGCACATGCGCACAAGGAAGGTTGGCTCAATCGCCTGTATGTCATCGGTCTCCGCACAACGCGGCGGCGGCATTCTCGGCGGCGCCCACTATTCGGCCGCCAAGGCCGGCGTACTGGGTCTTGCCAAGGCCATGGCCCGCGAACTCGGTCCCGACAATATCCGGGTTAACTGCGTCGCGCCTGGCCTGATCGTTACCGACATCAACATCGGCAAGATAGACGCTGAAAAAGAGAAAGAGATTCTCGCTGGCATTCCGCTCGGCCGCCTCGGCAAACCGCAGGACGTCGCGAAAATCTTCCTGTTTCTAGCCTCCGATCTGTCGTCTTACACGACCGGCACAGTGATCGACGTAAACGGCGGCATGCACATCCATTAATGACGCGCGGAGGATCGGCGATGACTGGAGCTGGGTTGCGAACCAACGAACCTGAACTTGCGGAACGTGCGTACCGAATCCGCCGCAATGCGCTTCTCATGGGTGAGGTGCAAGGCCAGGGTTACATCGCCCAGGCGCTTGATATCGCCGATGTGCTGGCCACTGCCTACTTCCACGCCATGCGCTACAGGCCGGAAGATCCGACCTGGGAGGGACGCGACCGTTTCCTCCTGTCGAACGGCCATTACGCCATTGCGCTGTATGCCGCGCTGATCGAAGCTGGGATCATTCCGGAAGCAGAGCTTGAGACCTACGGCTCGGACGAGAGCCGGCTTCCGATGTCCGGCATGGCTTCCTACACGCCGGGGATGGAGATGTCGGGTGGTTCGCTGGGGCTCGGCCTGAGCATTGCCGTCGGCATGTGCTTGGGCCTCAAGCGCAAAGGCTCGGACAGCCGAGTGTACACGCTCTTTTCCGATGGCGAGCTTGACGAAGGCTCCAAGTGGGAAGCGATGATGTCGGCGGCGCACTACAAACTCGACAACCTTATTGCAATCGTCGACGTCAACAATCAGCAAGCCGACGGGCCCTCCAAGCAGATGATGGGCTTTGAGCCGCTGGCGGAAAAAATGCGAGCGTTCGGTTGGTTCGTGCAGCGCATTGACGGCAATGACCTCGATGCCGTGGTCGCCGCGTTCGACGCGGCCAAGACGCATGACGGAGGAAAGCCGCGCATGATCATCGCGGACACGCTTATGGGCAAGGGCGTGCCGTTTCTGGAGGCCCGCGAACGCAATCATTTCATGCGCGTCGATCAGCACGAATGGCAGCTTGCGCTGCAAGCGCTTGAGGAGGGAAGGCGCATATGAAGGCCCCCAAGACTGCAACTCAGGTAAGCGTCGGCAAGCCCCGCCTCACAACGTCAGCCATGATCGCCTCGATCGCCGGCGAAGGGCAGCGGACGAAGCCCGCGCCGTTTGGCAATACGCTGGTCGAGCTCGCACGCGAACGGCGCGACATTGTCGGCATGACCGCCGACCTTGGCAAGTATACCGACCTCCACATATTCGCGAAGGAGTTCCCCGACCGGTACTATCAGATGGGCATGGCCGAACAGTTGTTGTTCGGTGCCGCATCGGGAATTGCCGCCGAAGGGTTCACCCCGTTCGTCACGACTTATGCCGTTTTCGCGGCTCGTCGCGCCTACGACTTCATCCACCAGACGATCGCGGAAGAGGATCGTAACGTCAAGATTGCCTGTGCGCTGCCCGGCCTTACCTCCGGATATGGACCAAGCCATCAGGCCGCAGAGGACCTGGCGCTCTTCCGCGCCATGCCGAACATGACCGTGATCGATCCATGCGACGCATGCGAAATCGAGCAGGTCGTGCCGGTGATGGCGGATTATCAAGGCCCGGTCTACATGCGGTTGCTTCGTGGACAGGTGCCGCAGGTGCTGGACGAGTACGGCTACAAGTTCGAGCTTGGCAAAGCCAAGATGTTGCGAGACGGGGCGGACGTCCTTTTCGTTTCCTCGGGATTGCTGACAATGCGCGCGCTCGAGGCTGCCAAGCGGCTTGAATCCGACAACATCCAGTCAGCCGTACTGCATGTGCCGACCATCAAGCCGCTCGATACTCAAGCGATCGTCGAAGCATGCCGCAGGACCGGGCGTCTTGTCGTCGTTGCCGAAAACCACACCGTGATTGGAGGGTTGGGCGAGGCCGTGGCTTCTGTCCTGATGCGGGCTGGCGTTCATCCCGCGTTCCATCACATTGGCCTGCCCGACGAGTTCCTCGACGCTGGCGCTCTACCGACCTTGCATGATCGCTACGGCATTTCAACGGAGGCGATATGCGCTTCCGTTAAAGGTTGGCGATGAACTAATAACCGACCGGAGAACCTCACTAATTAGAAAAAACAGGGAGAATGAAATGACCAAGGGCTCAAAAGGACACTTAAGCCGGCGCGCCGTTTTGGCTGCTGGCGCCTCTATTCCGCTCGTGTCGATCCTCTCGCGACGTGCCAACGCGGCCGAATTCACTCTCAAATTCGCTACCGGCCAGGATCCGTCGCACCCCGTCAACAAGCGAGCACGCGAGGCAACAGATCGTATCAAGGAAGCAACCGGCGGCCGTGTCGAAATCAACCTCTTCCCGGCCAACCAGCTCGGCTCCGACACTGACCTGCTTGGCCAAATCCGTAACGGTGCCATCGACTATCTCAACATCGCTGCCTCCGTTCTCGCGACGCTGGTGCCAACGGCCGGGATCGTCAATACCGGCTTCGCTTTCGATTCCTATGATACGGTCTGGAAGGCAATGGATGGTGACCTCGGGAAGTTTGTCAAAGGCGAAATCGAGAATGTTGGCGTTCTCCAGATAGGTAAGTCCTGGGATAATGGCTTCCGCCAGCTCACCTCATCCACTCGCGAGATAAAGACGCCGGACGATCTCAAGGGTTTCAAGATGCGGGTTCCCGCCGCGCCGATCCTTACCGGCCTGTTCCAGGCGCTAGGCGCCGGCCCAACTCCCATCAATTTCAATGAGGTCTATTCCGCCCTTCAAACCAAAGTCGTTGAGGGTCAAGAAAACCCGCTCGCGATCATCGCGACTGCGAAGCTTTATGAAGTGCAGAAATACTGCAGCCTTACCAGTCATGTCTGGGACGCCTACCTAATCCTTAGCAATCGGCGCTCCTTCTCTCGTCTTCCTGCGGATGCTCAGGAAATCGTGGCACGCGAGCTTAACAAGGCGGCCGATGACGAGCGGCAGGATATTGCGGCGCTTTCGAAGTCCCTGCGCGAGGATCTGACGAGCAAGGGCCTCAACTTCATCGAGGTCGACAAGGCGTCATTTCGCGCAACGCTCGCCAAGACCAGTTTCTACAAGGATTGGCGTGCAAAGTTCGGCGACAAGGGCTGGACGCTGCTCGAGCAATCTGTAGGCAAGCTCGGATGAGCGCCGCGCCGTTGGCAGCAGCGCTGGAGACGCCTGCGTCGGGCGTCGCAGCGCCATTCGATAGGTTGTTGGCTCTCGCCACGGAACCTTTGGCAGCCGTCGTCGTCGTCGCCGAAATCCTCGTTCTGTTTACGGGCGTCGTTTCGCGCTTCGTTTTCAACCATCCATTGACCTGGTCGGACGAACTTGCGTCCATCATGTTCTTGTGGCTAGCGATGCTTGGCGCGGCGATCGCGCAGCGGCGTGGACAGCACATGCGGATGACCGCGCTTGTCGGGACGTGCCCAGTCTGGCTGCGCGGTGTGTTGGAAGCGGCTGGCGCAGCAGCGCCGGCTCTGTTCCTTTTGCTGATCCTGGGTCCAGCATACAATTTCGCCGAGGACCAGACCTTCGTTCATACCCCAGCGCTCGGGCTCAACGACGCTTTCCGTGCGGCCGCTTTGCCGGTCGGCGTCGTGCTGATGCTACTGGCAAGCCTAATCCGCAGCGTCGATCGCGGTTGGCGCGACCTGATGCTTGCTATAGCAGTCATAGTCGCGCTGGCGGGGGCGCTGTATGTGTTTGGCCCATGGATAAAAGCGATCGGCAACTGGAATCTCGTCATTTTCTTTGCGGTTCTGCTCGGGCTTGGCGTCCTCGTCGGCGTGCCGATTGCCTTCTGCTTCGGACTTTCGACCGTCTCCTATCTCTTGTTGACCACCTCGACGCCGCTCGAGGTGATTCCGGGCCGCATCGACGAGGGCGTGAGTTCGTTGATCCTGCTGGCGGTACCTCTGTTCATCCTGCTTGGCTATCTGATTGTTATGACGCGCATGTCGACTGCCATGGTCAATTTTCTCGCCGCGTTGGTGGGCCATGTCGAGGGCGGGCTCGCTTATGTTTTGCTTGGGGCAATGCTGCTCGTATCGGGTATTTCGGGTGCCAAGACAGCCGATATGGCGGCCGTCGCTCCGGTACTGTTCCCCGACATGAAGAAGCGTGGCATCCATGAGGGCGAACTCGTGTCGCTGCTTGCGGCCTCCGGGGCGATGGCGGAGACAATCCCACCATCGATCGTACTCATCATCATCGGTTCGGTAACGGGGGTGTCCATTGCGGCATTATTCACTGGCGGTATCCTGCCTGGTGTTGTGCTGGCGCTGGCGCTGGCCATTATCGCTCGTCGACGTATGGCAGAGAGCGCTACGGTTGAACGCGGAGTAACGAGTGCCCGCGAAATCGGGCGCACGTTCGTTATCGCTGCGCCGGCTTTGATGCTGCCAATCATCATCCGCGTTGCCGTGATGGAAGGCGTAGCCACCGCGACCGAGGTCGCCACAATTGGCATTGCGTATGCAATCATTGTCGGAGTCCTCATATACCGCTCATTCAATTGGCGCGAACTCTATCCCGCGCTGGTGGGTACAGCGGCGCTTGCGGGAACCATTCTCTTCATCATCGGTACTGCGACGTGCATGTCCTGGGCATTGACGCAATCGAACTTCTCGCATGCGCTCGCAGCCGGCCTCGCGCACGCCCCGGGCGGCCGATATGGCTTTCTGATTGGCTCAATCGTGCTGTTTATTGTGCTCGGCAGCGTGCTCGAAGGCATCCCTGCGATGGTGCTTTTCGGCCCGCTACTTTTCCCGGTCGCGAAGCAACTCGGCGTACATGAAGTGCATTACGCGATGGTCGTCATCTTGGCGATGGGTATCGGCCTTTTCGCCCCGCCCTTCGGGCTCGGCTACTATGCCGCGTGTTCGATCGGTCAAGTTGATCCGAACGCCGGTCTGAAGCGGATCTGGAGTTATCTTGCGGCGCTGCTTGTGGGGCTGATCGTCGTGGCCTTCGTTCCCTGGATCTCCACCGGCTTTCTCCCGTGACGCGCCGGACGAGCGTCTAACCGCTGCGACTCCGGCCCGACCGGACGTATGAAGATGGTATTTTGCACATGTCGGCTTATGACACCGTTACCTCAGTGCCTGCGTTTACAACCGGCCAGATTGGCAGCCGTTTGGCAGACGCGATCCGCTTCCTTGCCGTTGATGCGATTCTGAGTGCCGGGGAGGGGCACCAGGGCGTCCCACTCGGCATGGCGGAAATCGCCACCGCGCTGTTCACGCGGCACCTAAAGTTCAGCCCAAAGGACCCGCTCTGGCCCGATCGTGATCGATTCGTCGTTTCGAACGGGCACGGATCGATGCTGCTCTATGCACTCCTCAACCTGACAGGTTACGAGAAGATTTCCCTTTCCGAGTTGAGGTCCTTTCGCGAACTCGGCTCGCACTGTGCCGGACATCCCGAATACGATCCTGCAGCCGGGATCGAGACGACGACGGGTCCGCTTGGTCAAGGCATCGCAAATGCGCTAGGTATGGCCATTGCGGAAGCCCAGTTGCGGGCGCGTTTCGGGCCCGGAATCGTCGACCACATGACGTACGCGTTCGTCGGTGACGGATGCCTGCAGGAGGGCTTGGGACAGGAGGTCATTTCTCTTGCTGGGCATCTGCGTCTCGGCCATCTCGTTTTTGCTTGGGACAACAACAAAATTACCGACGATGGCGCGACATCTCTAAGTATCTCTGAGAACGTGGCTGAACGCTTTCGCGTTGGCGGCTGGCATATTGCTGAGGTGGACGGACACGATATTGAGGCTATCAGTACGGCGCTTGCGGCGGCACGAAGGGATGATCGCCCATCGCTAATCGCCTGCCGTACGACAATCGCCAAAGGTATTCGCCGCCTTGAGGGCCAGCGCGGTGGCCATAGCGGTAAACTAGTTGGCACCGATCGCGACGAGATGGCGCAGTCGTTGCGCTGGCCCAGTACGCCATTCAGCGTTCCAAACGATGTTGCCGCGGCGTGGCTCGAGGCGGGAGCTCGGTCGCACAATGAATACGAAGCTTGGCAGGGGCGAGTCGCGAAGCTAGACCGCGCAGATCGATCTTTGTTTGAACGATCCCTTGAAGGCCGTCTTCCCGATGGATGGCGTGCCGTTATGTCAAGTTACAAGGCACGCGCATTCGCCGGAAACAAGCCCGCGACTTCAATCGAAACATCCGGCGAACTGGCAAGTGCGCTGTACGAGCTTGTGCCGGATATCATGACGTGCTGCGCGGATCTTGAAGCGCCAACGAACCACAAGCGGCAGCTTGAGGCCTTCACGGCCGCCAATGCTCGAGGCCGCTATGTCCATTGCGGGGTTCGCGAACATGCGATGGGTGCGCTCGCCAACGGTATGGCCGCTCATGGCGGCGTCATCCCGCTGGCCGTGACCTATCTCGCCTTCGCCGATTACGAGCGTCCGGCGATGCGGATGGCAGCGCTTATGGGCCTGCCAGTCAAGTTCATCTTTAGTCATGACTCGATCGGGATCGGAAAGAACGGCCCCACTCATCAGCCAGTCGAGATCTTGGCCTCGTTGCGAGCAATGCCGAACATGCTGGTACTGCGGCCGGCCGATGCGACCGAGATGGCCGAGTGCTGGGAAATCATCCTCGAACACGCCACGGGACCCATTTCGCTCGTGTGCGCCCGCCAAATGCTTCGCCAGCTCAGATCCGATGCAGGCTTGGAAAATCGCTCAAGACGCGGGGCCTACGTCCTCGCTGAGGCGGAGGGAGAACGTCGCGTCACGCTGCTTGCGACCGGTTCCGAAGTGGCACTGGCCATGGACGCGCGGGCGCTCCTGCAGGCGAAGAGCATCCCGACCGCCGTAGTATCCATGCCGTGCTGGGAGATGTTCGAGGCCCAGGACGGCGATTATCGCTCATTCGTTCTAGGGGCCGGCACGGTTCGAGTCGGCGTTGAGGCGGCGTTGAAATTCGGTTGGGAGCGTTGGCTCGGCGACAACGGCGCCTTCGTGGGCATGACCGGATTCGGCGCATCAGGTCCGGCGGATGCACTTTACCGACACTTCAACATCACCCCCGATGCGATCGTTGCGGCAGCGTTGGCAAAGCTGTAACTCGGTCGCGTCGAGGGTCTCCTTGGGAGCGCAAAACATGAAGTTCATCGAGACCGCCCGCGTCGTGTTTCTTGATCGCGATACAATGCCGGCCGATATCAGTCTGCGCCCGTTCGCGTTTCCCCACGAATTGACTGAGTTCGGCGCGACGAAGCCCGATGAGGTCGCCGAGAGGATCGCCAAGGCGGATATCGTCATCACCAACAAGGTACCCGTAGGACGCGGCAAATTGACATCGGCGCCGAAATTGCGCCTGATTGCGATTGCGGCCACCGGATCCGATGTCGTCGATGTCAAGGCATGCGCGGATCGCGGCGTCTCCGTCTGCAATATCCGCGGCTACGCCGTCAACACCGTGCCCGAGCACACTTTCACGCTCATTCTTGCGCTCCGTCGCAGCTTGATGGCTTATCGCGATTCGGTGCGCGCGGGCCGCTGGGCAGAAGCCGGGCACTTCTGCTATTTCGACCACCCTATCAATGATCTCTCAGGCGCTACCCTCGGAATCATCGGCGACGGCACGCTTGGGCGCGCGGTTGCTGAGATCGGGCGAGCTTTCGGCATGCGCACACTGTTCTCTTCCTACAAGGGTGTATCCGGAATGGGCCCCCTCTACACGCCATTCCTTGATGTGTTGCGGCAGAGCGATATTATCACCTTGCACGCACCCCTGGTGCCACAGACGCGAAACATGATTGCGGCGCCGGAATTTGCGCTCATGGAGCGCAAGCCGCTTATTATCAATACTGCACGAGGCGGCTTGGTCGACGAGGTTGCGCTCGGTCAGGCGTTGCGCTCTGGCCAGATTGCCGGTGCAGGCTTCGACGTGGCGACCGTTGAGCCACCTTCGACCGATCATCCGCTGATGCAGCTCGTCGATTTGCCGAATTTCGTGCTTACGCCGCACGTTGCTTGGGCTAGCCGCGAAGCCGTTCAATCGCTAGCCGACCAGCTTGTCGACAATGTCGATAGCTTTTGGAACGGAATGCCGAGAAACATCGTGGCCGCGATACCGTAACGCTCCATGCACCTGAGGTCCGTTCGGGATCAGAAGCGGTGGCGACCAAGGGAGCAAGCACGTCCTGCCTTAGAAGCCGACCTTGGCTGGACCGCGAAAAGGCAACGCTGAGTCTATCGTTCAGTGACAAGTTTTCGAGCAAAATCGAGTCAGTTGCGGACTGTGCCGAATCTCCTCAGTCGCTTTCGTGGTCTGGATCGCCCACAGATCGCCGAGGTCCAGTCAGCGACCCGGCTCGCGGTGGATAATGTCGGCGCCATCACCGCGATATTGGGCGATATTGACAAATTTACCTCGTCGATTGCCGCCGCCGTGGCGCAGCAGAACATTGCAGCAAAGGAAATATCTCACAGTATCGGACAGGCAGCGAACGGCACGGCGGTCGTCGCCCGCAGCATCGCCGGCACTGCAGGAGCCACCAAGAACGCCAACCGCTCCGCAGACAAGGTGCTGGCTACCGCGCATGACCTGTCGGATCAGGCGGCTCAACTTCGCTCGTTCGTCGATCGCTTCCTGACCAACGTGGCTTGAATTGTCACTTGTTTGCTAATGCCTATTAAAGGATTGGAGCACCTAGAGGCGAGTTCATCGGTTGGCAGCGTGCCGCCCAGCGAGTCGCGATTTGGCTGTCACCTGAGCCAATTAATGACTGATAAGCATACGCGAGTGGAGTCAGGCCGTTCTTACTACAAATGGCACAAACGGAGTCGGTTCGCTGACTGATAAGGTTTGGCCGCAAAGCTTATCAGTTGGGACGAGTGTTCCATAACATTCGATGGGAGAAGTTCGCGGATCTTTTGCCGGTGTAGGTCGCCGACCTCAGAGCAGCCTCCTTATCTTTGAAAGCGGGCTTCCTGATTTTTCCATTCGATGGGTAAGCCGGCTGTTAGTCGATCACGCAAGGCGAGATGCTGCGGCGTCGCCAGCATCGACGCCGCGCCTCTAAAGGACAAACCTTTAGCCCGCGCTGCTCTCGGGCGAGCTTCTCTTGTGGCGTTTCAGCTCGTGGTGTCGCGCTATGAGAAGCAGGAAATGATGGCGAGGACGAGATCGGGCCCGAAATCTGACGGTGAAAAGAGTTCGAACAAGACGCCGGCACCGAAAACAAGCGCTGTAAGTTTAAGGACAATCATTTTGAAATCTCCCCTGGAGAACTACCAGTAGATCCCATGCCGATGCAGCTCATAGATGATAATCCGAGCTTCGGCTGGCGCATGTTTTTTGGTTGGCTTTGCTGCGACAGTTGGTTTTGGAGGACCGACTTCTTTGACCTCGGGAGTGGCATCCGGCGCGGTTGCCGAAGGCGATTGCGAGACGTCGGTCGCTGGCTTTCGTATTTGGTTTGGCGGTGGGGCCTCCGCGGTTGCGAGGCTTAGTCCTCGGGAGGGGCCGGCATGGGCGCTTGCCGACATCAGCAATACCGCGGCTACGACGACAAAGCTTGGCATCCTGGACATGATCTAACTCCATTGTTGATCATGAACGTGGATGTTGATCGCGATCCGTTGCTGGTGAACTTCGTCGGAATAGGAAAATGGTGTCGGAACTATTTCGTCGGCTCAAAGATCAATCGACCCGGCGGCACCGCGGGCAGCGGATCAGATGACGGTGCTCGTCGCTGCTTAACTCAAATTTCCAGTGCCTTGGCGTGGAAGAGGGCGCACAAGCTGCCAGTGCGAGCCATGGCTTCCGAGGTGCGTTTTTCCGGGGAGCAGTTCGTTAAAATGTCGATCTAAGTGATTGAGTTTGTTCGGGCTATGAGGAATCGAACTCCCGATCCTCGGATCGAAATCCGAAGCTCGAGGGCTGAGATGGACGGACAGCGCTCTAGGGTGCCGGGAGGCCTAAGCCGCAGCGGAAGAGATCAACCGACCGAACGGGGCGGACCGAATTGGCGCTGGCTTGATTTGAGGCCAGCCTTTTGCCGCTTCAACCGATAGGGCGACGCGAGCAAAAGTAGAAATAGTGCACGGTTTGCGCTGTATTGGGCCGCGGGCCGGGAGCTTTCCGAACCTCGCATCACAACATCACCATCGATGGTACGAACGCACCATCGCCACGCCCGCCCGCGCTTGTTCAAGACTGTTTCGAAGATTTGAAACCTGTGCGCCGTCATTCCAAGATCATAGGATCCCTCTGCATCATTTGTCTGTCAGATGCCTCGAAGGTTCAACATTTACAGCAGGTTGCGCACCTAATTCATGAATGAACGCCATGTTTAGGGGTTTCCATGGCGAGACCAGTTGCATCGACGTAGACAACTTAGAGTAATGCCCGGCAAGATGCTCAATTAATAAAAAGTATTTGAAACTTAAAATATTGCGGTCTATTTGCTTTGACGCCACTTGGCGGTTCACTGTGGCTCAGTGCCTACTCATTTCACGCATCAAAGCCAAAATTCGTGGCGCGGACGCGCTTTTCATTCGTTTCGAGAGGGATCGATGTCAGCATCTCCAGATAGGACCGCTCTCTTTATCGACGGCGCGAACCTTCACGCGACGACCAAGGCACTAGGCTTCGACGTCGACTACAAGCGCTTGCTTGCGGAATTTCAACGTCGCGGGAGTTTGGTGCGTGCCTATTACTATACTGCCGTAGTCGAGGATCAGGAATTTTCTTCGATTCGTCCCTTGATCGATTGGCTCGACTACAATGGCTTTACGGTAGTTACCAAGTCGACGAAAGAGTTTCTCGATGCGAATGGCCGTCGCAAGGTGAAGGGCAATATGGATATCGAGCTTGCCGTTCATGCGATGGAGCTCGCTGGGCACATCGATCAGATGGTGCTTTTTTCAGGTGACGGCGACTTCCGATCATTGGTAGAGGCCGTGCAGCGTCGCGGAGTGCGGGTAACGGTGGTCTCGACAATGTCAAGTCAGCCGCCGATGGTGGCTGACGAGTTGCGTCGTCAGGCTGATGCTTTTGTCGACCTCGTAGAGCTCCGGTCAAAGGTTAGCCGCGATCCGTTGGAGCGACCGCATTTGCGCGAGCCTCGCGTGCACTCTTCGCAGGCTTAGCAGCGAAGTATTGCTATTGGTGACCATTGCTGAGAAGCTTCGGGTCGTGGAGGAGAGTTTGGCGCTTGGGGCCAGTGTTGTCGAGGTTGCTCGACGACATGATGTTCACCGTGATCTGGTCACGGCCTGGCGGCGGCAGGCATGCACAGGCGTCCTCGCTTTCGAGCCTGGGCCGATGCACCGGCAAGCTGACGAAGACCGTTTTGCGGCGGTCTCCATTGCGCCAGACCGACAACCATTGACGGCGCCCTCCGGAACCTGCGGAGCAATCGAGATCGAGATCGAGTTCGCGGCCGGGGCTCGGATGCGGATCACGGGCGCGGTTGACGCGGCGACGCTGAGTGCAGTCGTGGCGGCGCTGACCGATGGACGGCCACGATGATTCCATTGCCTGCCGGCGCGCTGGTATGGCTCGCAACCGGCTGTGCCGACGTGCGAAAGGGCTTTCCGTCGCTGGCGTTGCGGGTCCAGAAGATCTGCATCGCGACCCGCTGGGCGGCCACCTGTTTTGCTTCCGCGGTCGTCGCGGCAACGCTCTTGAAGGTGATCTGGCATGACGGCCAGGGCGCCTGGGTCGCTTCATCCGGCCGAGCCCGGCTGAGGGTGTGGAGACGTTCTCGTCGGCGCAGCTCGGTTACCTCTTGTCCGAGATTGACTGGAGGCACCCACAAGAGACGTGGCGGCCGACATCGGTCGGATGAGGCGTTGAGCTTGCTGATCGCGATGGATGTGATTCCATCATTGTCGTGACCACCTCTGAATTGCTCCCCACCGATCTGGCCGCCGCGCACGCGATGATCCTTGCGGAGCGCGCCGCGCGCCTCCAAGCGGAAGCAGTCGCGATGAGCGCCAAAGCGGAATCCACGCGAGCCAACGATCCGACCTATGGTTAAAATCAAAATTTGGAAACGAGCGGCTTCACCGCAAAGAAATCTGCAGTCATGTGAGGTGACAGACTCTTCCAATCGATCGTGCAAAGGCTCGTCTTTACACGCATTGATGGCGACGAATGACGCATCCATTTCGTTGGTACTCTCGGTCGCAGTTATTTCCGGGCTGAAGTCCTCTAAATCGCAGAGCTTCGGTCACTTTCTGGACAACCGGTCACAGCCCCACGGACAGCCACACGGCCGTCCATCGTAGCCACCGCGCGTGATCAGCCGAACGCGCCCATGGTCGTGCCACGCGGAGCCGATAGCCGTCATACTTAATTTCGTGAAACCACTCGGGCCTGCGAGCACGGACAGGCAGAACTCCGGCCGAAAGGCAGGGATTTCGGCCGAAATTGCGAATCTAAAACTGGACATAACTTTTGTTATTGATTGCTGGGAGCAGTCCGAGCTTACAATCGCAGTACCGGGGAGGCGGGAAAAACAGTTTTAGTTTCGGATCAATTTTTAGCCCGGCGGGCCGCTGACCATACTGTCAGCGGCCTTTTCAATGGCGCCCAAGTCCATCAGCCTCAGCCGAGGGTTAGGCACTTTCGAAGCTCTCTGGACTAGAGGAAGACTATTGCATTTTGCTCGGGTGAATGCCCTGCCTCGCAAGCTCCGCGACCCATCGGTCGTGAGTCGCCTGCGACAGTCGCACCTCAGTTGGTTTCAGCTTCTCGATCATGTCGGCGAGATAGTTGATATCGACAAACTCGACCGAGATATGATTCTCGCCGACGACCAGGATAGCGCGGTCATCATCCAAGTCCTCGGTGACCTGGACCGCAAAGAAGTCATCGTCGCCGATCGGCTCGCCCATTGTCCCAACCTTCCTCGCCCCGCCTATGATTCCGCGGAATGGCGCCGAAGGGAAGATGGGTGGAGGGTCGGTGGCCACGCGAAAGCGTTTTCTCGAAGGGCAGCCCGCCGCAGAATACCGCTCCGACGTGTCTACGGCGGGGCGTCTGAGGATGGTGTATGTAGGTCAACCGACCCCAATCGATACTCGTCTTTGCTTTCGGCGCCGCCCACTTCGTACAGCGCGAAGGTGGCGTCTGGGAATAGTGACCAAACCTGCAGGTCATCCGCGGTGACGGTCACCCAGCCGAACCTGAGCATGTACCGGCCGGGCTCGCGAACCAATCCCACCTGCTTCCAGGTAACTCGATTTACCATTAGTCTTCTTCGGGTATCGCCCACGTCATCTTCCGGCGGCAGCTTTGAGATGAGGTGCGGCCAATTGCGCTTGACGATCCCGCGCATCTCAGGATCGATCGTATCGAATTGCTCGATCTGATGGCGAATGGTTTCGAGCTCCTCCGGCTTGAGCGGGCGTCCTTGGTAAAATTCTATTGGCATCCGGCTGGTGTCAGGTTGGCCGTTGCAGGCCGGTCGAGGTTGCCCAGTCATTGAGATGGGCTGCGGTATCGGCCTGCCGCAGGTTCCTCAACAACGCGTCTCGCTCGGCGCCCGGTGGCAACTTATCGGCCTGCGCGCGAACGTCTTCGGCCCATTCGGTGAGCTGGTCTTCAAGCGGTGCCTTCTGTTTAGGTTGACGCTGCTTTGTCTTCGTCCGTCTCCGACCTGCAACGTGCGCTGGCGTTCTAAGTGGCTAGAGGGCGAATTTCCGCCGAACCTTAACAGCGGGCTAGTCCTTTATTTTGTTCCGCGCCCGGAACAATTCGGGAAAAGCTCAAGTGGAGTAGTCTCAATTGACCGACCGAGGAACGAATATAACATTTGTCATATTTCGCACGTTGGCGGGAGGACTCATGTGTGAAAGGTGTCAGGCGATATAACGACAGATCGAACATTTTAGCCCATGCATCGCGTAACCACTGACAACCTTGGCGTTGATCTTACTGTTAGAAGTAATCCCAGACCTAGAAGCCGAGAAAGCAAGCCTCCATCAGGAGAACCGGAAGAGTAAGGCCATCGCAGAAATCAATGGCACCTGCTGATGTCCTCGTCGTCGGCAAAGTCCGGCGGCAACTGCGAAGGATCGCTGTTGTCGCAGGGATTGCAGATCGGACAGGGCATTCCAGATGCTCCGCAGATGCAAGCGTGTCTTCCAAGCCATGGCTGATCGGGATGGGCTTCGCAGACCCACAGCAAGCCGTCGCAGTAGGGGCAGGTCATTTCGGCTCCGGAACGAAGGCCTCAAGCTCCGTGGGCAGAGCTTGAGGCCTATCCAGGGGAACGCCACCGATTTGAGGGGGCGGCGGCGCTGAAATAATCCAGGCGCGCATTCAACGTTCCTGACGGGCGTCGAAATCTCCACGCAATTCAAGACCTGTCCAAAAGTGAACACGGCTGCGCAAATGGCGCGGCAAGCATTATGATCAGCCTGCCCGGCGGACTGCCCGTTCATGTTATCGTGTGTGACGATCAACGATGGGGCCTGGATGACGGAAGCTGCTCGTTCGACCCGCCACTACTCCAACTCGATGTTCATCATTCAGGTGGACTGGGCAGCAATCGCCATCTTCGAGGCGAAGTGGCATAGGGAAGCCGAGCTAACATGCCGAAGCTGGACCGCCACTGGGAGCAGTTGTTAGTGAAAGGGCATCTTGGCGTGAAATTTTCGCCCGTGATCAAGCTGCGCTTGGCTCATCGTGACGAGATCGCCGCCTATGCTGCCGAGAACGCGGAGTTTGAGATACAAGAGGGCGCGCGCATCGTCTATCTGAGACAGCTTGGCCAGCCAGCCGATTAACCTCGATGACCTGGACCGTAAAGAAGTCATCGTGGCCTCGCTCACTTGCCCCTCGCGACTACAGCTGCCCCGCTCATGATTCCGCGATTTGCAAAGGAAAGAGGCGGGCATCGGCCTAGGTGGGTCGCGTAGGAACGCCGAGTGTACGAACGGATTGATCTTCTTCAATAAACATCCAAGGAGATCATTGATGAAGAAGGTTGTAATCTCAGCGCTGATCGCTGGCTTCATGGCTGCCACATCGGCCCAGGCTCTTGCTCAGGGAGGTGGCGGCGGTGCCGGTGGTGGCGCAGGCGGCGCCGCTGGCGGCGCGGCGAGCGCGGGAGGCGGCGCGTCCGGAACTGGGGGAAGCTCTCCCACGAGTGGCATGAGCAACGGCGCTGGCAGCGCCGCAGGCGGAGCGAACAGCGCGGCCAATCCCTCCGGAAATACGAACTTGAACCCCTCCGTAAGTGGATCAACCATATCGCCGAACACGTCCAGTACAGCCCCGGCCGGTCGCAAGTAAAATAGAAACCCCGCCTTCGAGGCGGGGCTTTTTCTTCCGACATCGTGCGCAACATTAGCCGTCGCGCTACTCCCGACCGTGTTTGTGAAGTGCAAGCAAGAGGAAGGGCCGGCGGAATTCGCCGACCCTATTTCCATCGGCCAGCTTACTTGGGCGCGTCTTCATCCTTTGACGGGTCACCCTGGGGACCCGCTTTCGCCTTGGGCGGAGTCCCCGCCGAGCCGTTCGGGGCATCGCGTTCTGACCGGATCGTATTGGACGACCCTACAGTTCCGGACGGGCGCTGCATCGCGCCAGTGCCGGCGATACCGCCGCTGTTGCCGATATGCTGAGATCCCACGGAGTCGCCGTTGCGGTCCGTCATGCCGCCCTGGGCAGAGGCGATAGCAGGGCTGCCGCCAATGACCGCGGCTGCCAGACAAATGGTCCGAAGTTTGATCATATTGTTTGCTCCCTGATCGTGATTTCCCTGTCGGGATACAGTTGCAACAGGGTGCGGGTATCGTTGTTCCTACTTCGCTTAGCAGACAGATCCTTGCCGGTCTTTGTGAACCGAACGAATGTGTCGCTCTCATGCGGCTCGAGCCGGCCTTTCGCGATCACGCGATCGAGGCCGGCTTTGTATTCTGCGGCGTCGCCTTTTCCTTGAACAGCATGGGGCCGTTGACCGCTCCGATATAGATCCGTCCGTCCCAGACAGGCTCGAGGGCTTTGGCGATCTCGGACTGTAGTTCAATCGGTTTGCTGGGCATGGAGACAGGAAGTCGATTGCCAGTCTGGTTGTTGCGCGGTGCGCGAAACAAGTGTGAGATTGATCTGGTGCGCTTTGAATGTCACACCGCCAACTGTGCGATCCAATTTCTCCGCAATCTCTGCTGCTGAATGCCGACCAGCCAAATTCTTAAGTTGCGCTATTTCCGCTGGAGTCCAACGATTTGCCACACGTTACTCCTCGGGTGTCCTTGTCGAAAACCCCAAGCTCCGCCGCACCGGCGAAGCCAGCTACAGAGCACGGCCCGGACGGGGGAGAAGGACCGCGCCGGGACTCAATCTCGGTTCTGTCTGCACGTTCCTAGGCGATGAGATCAATCTGCGCCGTCGTGAGGCAAGGCGTACAGCAGTACCGCTCTCGTGCGGGACGAGCTAGGCGCGTTCTATCGCGATATTGAGGTAGTTCCCCGGCGCGATGCTTGATTACGCGGTTGAGTACTCGTCCAACACAGCCCTTGGCATTTATCCGACAACTAAGTTGAGGCAAGCGTCCATGTCCTCGAACGAGGGTGCGATGGACGGCGCTTCCCGTTCGTTCAACTCCAGCTCTCGCAACAGCGCTACTATGCTCTGCGGGGGCTCCGTCAAGTTTCCATCAAGATGCTGTCGTAGCCGCTCGCCGACTTCGTCGCAGATTGCTCTGCAATGCTTGCTGCTGATCCTAACTGCATCCATGGCACTTTCCCTCCGATGCAGGATCGCGCTCGCTCAATTATCAGAGCATTAATTTGCATCCTTGCTTTCTGATACTGGTGAAGCTCTCGTAAAGAGCGTCCTTCTACCTGGCTCATATAACCGCTGACTTAAGGCGAACGTTAACGACGGTTGGGTATCTTTAAAGTGGGGCAAGTTCACTATCGGGGCTGGATGTGGACATCGTACTTTTCATTCTAGTCGGGCTTTTCCTGAGTTTGGCCTTTTCGGCTTGGTCTGCCGCCCGTTCTTATCTTCAAAAGGGCAGGGTCAGGGGCATAGAGGAGACTATTCGCGAGTTGCAGGTCGGCATGGCGACCCATTTGGGAACAGAACTGGCTCCCGATGTCGCGAAGGCCCTGGCAGATTTACGCAAGGGCTTAAATCGTTATCCCCCACGGCGCGTGAAGGGTGCTGATCCAATCCACGCGGATATTTGGGTGCTCGGAGCTGCTTTGGCGGAGGAGTGCTGGTTAAGGGGGCACGGTGCGGGCGTGCGACGCAAGGCCCCCGCCGAAGGGAAGATCCGGATTGACTTGTCGGCCACCGAGTTACTCCAATTAGGAGGCCTTGCGAACTTGGGCTTCCAGTACATGATGCCCAACATGCGCCTCATCGAGGTCCGTAGATTTACGGGTAAAGATGATGCGCTGGAGGCCTCACTGTCAATAAGTAGGCTCGAAGCCGCGATTCCAAAAAAATACAGACCGGATTTGATTCTCCAGGTTCAAAGTCGTGAAAGCCTTATTGAAGACTGGTGGCTACCGATCACCCGCAAAATAACTGCATGAAATTTATTATGTCGCCGCGCCCGTCCTGAATAGGTTCGACGGCATGAGCGATCTCAAGCAGCTTGCGGGCAGCGGCTTCAGGATTGGCGTGGGGACGAGGCTGGACGTGCTTCACAATCAATCGCCTTGGTCCATTTCGTTCACCCCGCAACTTGAGGCGATTCCCTTTTATGTCCCGAAGGACCCACCGCGGTCGAATTGCAGCATCTAGTCCAAGGCCTTCAATCCCGCTATCTACAAGCTTTGTTCAAGTCATGTTGGTCCTCGGCGCTGTATCGGTCGATGCTCGCGCTGCTCTAGACCAATTGCGGATCGGTTCAACGGACATTTGTTGGTTTTCGAGTCGTCGGATTGCCGTGGTTTCCATAGGCCCATCCAGCTTGCGTGGTCGGAACAACTCCGGGCCCCGGCGTTCGACCCCTATAACGCTGGGCTCTTCTGTTCAGCACGCCTTTTCTCGCTCAGCAAACGCGACGCGGATTGCGAAATCGACAAAGGACGAAGGTCTTGGCGACCTAGGTCGGTAGCCGATATGCTTACGAGGCATGGGCCCGAGATGTGTCCAGGCCAGCAATTTGCGAATATTCCGGACCTTCGCTAGCCTCGTGCCAAAACGACCCGAGATCGTCCTTATCCTCGTTCAGCCAAAGCAACGCCTCACGGGTTTCTAGAAATAACACTTTTTCCTTTGATTGGGGTGCTCCGTCGGAAAGGTAGAGGACAAAGCCCTTTTCGGCACGAAACAAAGCTTCTGTTGCT
>Ga0210387_10000779_pt1 | contig 23328 bp, 21 predicted proteins | sample IncBWC7OmetaG_FD_160108 | JGI IMG/M metagenome (GOLD analysis project Ga0210387, IMG submission 160108) | Forest soil microbial communities from Barre Woods Harvard Forest LTER site, Petersham, Massachusetts, United States - Inc-BW-C-7-O ...
GGGTGTCCGGGCAATCGAGCAGATCCGGCGGTCGAAGACCGACCTCCTATTTCTCGACGTACAAATGCCAGGATGCGACGGGTTTGACGTGCTGGAGATGCTGGGAAACGATCTGCCGCCAGTTGTTGTCTTCGTGACGGCGTACGATGAATATGCGCTGCGCGCATTTGAGGCCGGCGTTCTCGATTATCTGCTGAAGCCCTTTGACAATGCGCGCTTCCGGCGAGCGCTCGATCGTGCCAAAGACAAGCTCGCGCACTATCCGTCGCAGCGGCGGCCAACCGCTGAGCGCTTGGTGGTCAAGACTCGCGGCGAGCTTCAGTTCTTGAATGTCGCGGACGTGGACTGGATCGAGTCCGCGGCCTACTACGCCTGTTTGCATATCGGCACCAGCACTCACGTACTGCGGCGGACGCTATTGGAGTTGGAACGAGACTTGGACGCGGACACGTTCATGCGCATCCACCGATCGATCATCGTGAATCTCAAAAGGATTCATAAGCTGGAATTGCAGGATGGAGGCGACTATGAGGTTGTGCTGCAATCGGGTGATCGGTTGCGGCTGAGCCGACGATTCCGGAAGCCGCTTCTGGATCGGCTGAGCGCGCTATCTGGTCGCGATTGAGAAGAGAGGGCGCCTCGAGGGGGCCGGGCTTCAATACCGCGATTCGTGGTAGCCTTTGGGTCATCCATTTCAAGACGCGGGATCGCCGCCGGCACTCATGTTGAATGCACATCTCGAGGGCTCACAAAGCGCCAAGCCGTTCTGGATTGACTTGCTGGATCCGACACCGGAGGAGATCGCGCGCGTGTCTGCGCAGTCCGGTATCCGAGTTCCTTCGCGGGAATCTTTGCAGGAAATCGAGACGTCGAGCCGCTTACGGGCCGAGGGAAAGATTCTGTATCTCAGCACGCCGCTGGCGCTGCAGGATGAGGCCGCGGGCTTTGCGCCAATACCGTTGGGATTTATTCTTTCCCCAGAATTGCTGGTCACCATCCGATATTCCGTGGTTCAGGCCTTCACGCAGGTCGAAGCGGATGTGGCCAAGGGTCTGTGCGCGGACGGCGCCACCGTGTTCGCTGCGCTCATCGAAGGCATCGTGGATGTCAACGCTGACAAGCTGGAGAAGTTGAGCAGCGAACTGGCCGTGCTCTCGGCGCAGGCATTTGGCCCGCAGGGAGTGTCTGCCAAAGGGCAAAAGCGCGCCTCGCGCGCGCTGCGCGAAAGCCTCAGCGCGGTGGGTACGGCGGGAGATCACCTGTCACGAATTCGGGAGAGTTTGTTGGGTCTGCAGCGAATCACCGGGTATGTGCTGAAAATGGCGGCAGATTGGTTATCGCAGGAGAAAACGCGCTTAAGTACGGCGCAACAGGACCTGGCCTCGCTGGTCGACTTCGAAGCGCATTTGTCCGGAAAGACGCAATTTCTGTTGGACGCGATACTGGGCTTCATCAACACCGAGCAGAATGACATCTTCAAAGTGCTCACCATCGTGTCGGTGGTGGGAGTTCCGCCGACACTCATCGCCAGCATGTACGGCATGAATTTCCACAATATGCCCGAGCTAAGCTGGCGGTTGGGATATCCCTACGGCCTGGCGCTCATTGCGGTCAGTATTTTGGTGCCGATCCTGTGGTTTAAGCGGCGCGGATGGTGGTGAGCGAGTGCTGGCTTTCATTCTGCGGGGGTGGTTTCCGCCAGCGCGCGATTGATGTCGGCGACCAATTCTTCGAGGGTGCGATCACCGTAACCCAAGTGATTGGCGATCACTTTGCCGTCTCGGCCGATCATGAATAGATGTGGAATGCTTGAAATTGAATATTGTCTGGCGGCCCGATCGCCAGGATCCGTCATGACGTTGATTTGCCAGCTGGACGCGGGTTTCTTGATGGCGGCAAGCGCCTCCGGTCTGTCCCGGTAGTTCACGGCAAATACCACGAGTCGGTCCTTGCCGATGGCACGCTGAGCTCCCTCCAAAATCGGCAGCTCGCGTTTGCAAGGTCCACACCAGGATGCCCAGAAAGTCACGATCACGACCTTGCCGCGTTGGCTGCTTAAGGTCATGTCCTCCCAGGTGACGAGATTACGGACTTTGATGTCCGGGGCGGTGGTTCCGATGGCGGGGCCGGATGGCGCCTCTGCGAAGGCATGAGCGGCAACCAGAATGCCGAACAGGCACCAACAATGCTTCATTTTGCGCTCCATGCGTCCATGTTTGCTGAATCTATACCACGATTTACCGGAATGATGAAACAATGCGTTTGCGCCCTCACCACAAGATCGATGAATAAAAGAGGTATTCGTTTGAACCCGACCATCCGAACCAATTGCAAATCACTCCTGATGGGTTTGCTGGGAGCTGCGGCCCTGCTCACGGCTTCCGCTGAAGCGGCAGCGCAATATGAAGCGGTGATCACACGCACCACCTTCGGGATTCCGCACATCAAGGCTCAGGATTTCGGTGGGTTGGGTTTTGGCGTCGCGTACGCGGAGGCGCAGGACAATATTTGCCTGATGGCCGATGCCTACGTGAGCGCCGCGGGCAAACGTTCGCAGTTTTTTGGGGCGGACGGCGAAGGACTGCTCGGCTTGTGGCCGGCCAAGAATATCGACAGCGATCTGTTCTATCGCTCGGTACCCGACATCGCGCAGTTGCGTGCGATTTTTGCGCGGCGATCGCCGGAGTATCGCGCCCTCATCGACGGTTGGGTCGCTGGGTACAACCGGTTCGTTAAAGACCAGCAGGGCAAGCTGCCTGCGCAATGCGCGGGGCAGCCTTGGGTTCAAGCGATCACGCGGGACGATGTGCTGCAGTCGATCAACGGCTTTTCCATGCTGCTCTCTTCCGTGAGCGTCGCCCCGCGGATCGTGAATGCCGCGCCGCCGACGGACAAGCTCGCACGACGTGCAGCGATCCCTGCCGATGTCGGGGATGTTCCATGGTCCGCGGCATTCGGCAGCAACGGTTGGGCCTTCGGGCGTGATGCGGTTGTCGGGGGAACGGGCCTCGTGGTGGGAAATCCGCACTTCCCCTGGAATGGCCCCAACCGCTTTTATGAGATGCATCTCACCATTCCGGGCAAGCTCGATGTGGCCGGCGCGGCCATCATCAACCAACCGTATGTCGCCATTGGGTTCACCAAGAATGTCGCCTGGACGCATACCGTGGATACAGCCGCACACATGACGCTGTTCAAATTGGCATTGGATCCGTCGGATCCGACCGCGTATCTGGTCGACGGCCGGCGGGAAGCCATGATTCGCCGCCAAGTCACCATCGAGAACAAAGACGGTGCGCCGATCGTGCGCACGCTCTACTCGACCCGCTACGGGCCGGTGATTTCCATTCCCGATTCGGACTATGCATGGACTCGCAAGACTGCCTACGCCGTTGCCGATGCCGATAACGGCAATCTTCGCGGCGGAGACTTATGGCTCGGAATCGCGCGGGCGCGCTCGGTGCGCGATATCCGCGAATCCCTCGCCCACCATCTGGGTGCTCCCTTCATCAACACCATGGCGGCGGATCGGAGCGGTGAGGCGCTGTACGCGGACATCAGCGCGGCACCCAATGTTTCGGCGGAGCGATTTGCGGCTTGCGGTGCCGTCACTGAGCGCGCCGGGCAATTGCCGCGCTTCTATGTGCTCGATGGCAGCCGCTCCACCTGCAATTGGGAGAGTGCGCCGGGCATGCCGGCGCGCAGTCTGCTGCCTGCCGCAAACATGGTCACGCTGTACCGGCGCGACTACGTGCAGAACAGCAATGACAGTTACCGCTGGACCAATCCCGCCGCGGGCTTGAGCGAGGCGGGGCCCATGTTGGGGAAAGATCCCGGAGCCGTGCCGGATTTGCGCACGCGCTCGGCTCTGCAAGAGATCAATCGGGTGCTCAAATCGGAAAAGTTCGATATCAATCTGGCCCAGCAGACCATATTGAGCAACAAGAATTTTGCCGCTCAACTCGTTTTGCCCGCGGTGCTCGAGCTCTGCCGGCGCCCCACCGCCCCGGCCGATGCTTGCGCGGCGCTCGCGAAGTGGAATGGCGAGATGCAACTCGACAGCAAAGCCGCCATGCTCTTCAACGCGTTCTGGGGCAAGCTGTCCGCCCGCCCCGATATCTGGACGGTGCCGTTCGATCCGAGCGATCCGATCCACACGCCGCGCGCGCTGGTCGTCGGGGGTCCCGCGGGGGAGGCGGTGCTGAAGGATCTCAAGGACTCCGCTGAGGTTTTGAAGAAATTGGGGATCGCTCTGGATGCGCCTTTAAGCCAGATCCAATTCGCACAACGCGGTGAAGAGCGGATTCCCATTTCCGGCGGTCCCAGTGGCGGCGTGCTCAACGTGATGATTACGCGACCGGTACCCGGCGGCTTTGAGCCCTTCCATGGCTCGAGTTACATACAAGTGGTGACCTTCGATGAGAAGGGACCTGTCGTGAACGCGGTGCTTAGCTATTCACAGTCGACGGACCCTGCGTCGGCTTACTACGCCGACCAAACCCGGGAATTTTCGAACAGAAAGCTGCATCGCTATCCATTCAGTGCCGACGAGATCGCTGTCGATGCCGTTGGAAAGCCGCTGAGCATCCATGAGTGAAAACAATTATTGGCAGGCCCTCGCTGCAAAATGCGGGCCGCTACGCGACGGTTAAGGTGCGCTTTGATCGACCGCAACGATGACTTTGCCCTTGGCGTGTCCCTGCTCGAGATAGGCGATGGCTTGCGCCGTTTCAGCCAGCGGATAACGGCGATCGATGACGGGAGTTAATTTCCCGGCCTGCATCAGATCGCGCAACACTTCGAGGTCAGCGTGGTTTGCGTCCGCCAGCATGAAAATCAGCTTCTGACTGACGAACGGTGAAACGATATAGGCCTTGAGCGACGTCGTTAAAGGGCCGAGCCAGGAATTGTCGCTGGGGCCGCCGACCATGACCAACGCGCCGTTCGGCGTCAGCACATGCCGGTACTCGGACAGGGTGTGGTTGCCGACGTTGTCGATGATCAAGTCGTAACGCGCCGATCCTTGGGTGAAGTCCTCCTTGGTGTAGTCAATGACGTGATCGGCGCCGATGGACTTGACCATCTCCACGTTTCGCGTGCTGCATACCCCGGTCACATCGGCGCCGTAGGTCTTGGCAATTTGCACCGCGAAGGTACCCACGCCTCCGGATGCGCCGTTGACCAGCACTCTCTGTCCGGCTTGAACTTTTCCCTTGTCGCGCAGCGCCTGCAAGGCCGTGATTCCCGCGATGGGCACAGCCGCGGCTTGCTCCATCGTCATGTTGCCCGGCTTTGAGGCGATTGCGCCATTCTCACGGACACTCACGTATTCTCCGAATGCGCCGTCCCGGTCGCCGAACACTTCATCGCCGGGCTTGAAGCGCGTAACATTTTTCCCAACCGTCTCGACCGTGCCCGCAAAGTCAGCGCCCATGAGGACGCTGTCAGGTTTACCCACCCCCGACCCCACGCGCATGACGTACGGCTTGCCGGTCATGTAGTGCCAGTCCAACGGATTGACGGATGCCGCGTGAACCTTGACCAGGACGCGGTCATCCGCGGGAATCGGTTTGGCAATGTCCTCCAGCTTCAGCACGTCGGGAGTGCCATAGCATCGGTACACGATGGCCTTCATCGACGGCGTGTTGGCCGCCAGTGGCGGCGCCGCTGGGCACGTCGAATCGTGGCTCAACGCCAGGCCGAGCACGGCGATCGCGCCCACCAACAGGATCGCGATGCCGCCCAGCACCTTGTATCGAAGTTTCATGGTTCAGCTCCTTCGAATCGCAGACCCGGCGCCGGCACTCAGTGGGCTAGGAGGTTACTTACCGCGTTCGTACTTGAAGGACACCTTGATTTTTGCGCGGTACGCCTCGACCTTGCCGTCCTTGAGCTGGATATCCAACTCGACCACCTCGGCGACCCTTAAGTCCCGAAGCGTCTTGCCGGCGCGGGCAATCGCCGCCGCCGCCGCCTTCTCCCAGGACACCGTGCTGGTGCCGATCAGTTCAATGACCTTATAGACGTTTTCAGCCATGTTCATCTCCGTCTGTTATGGGCGTTTTGGAGAGAGACCTTCGGCCATTGTCGCGCAATTGGGTGGGATTTGTGCGGCTTTTCTATACCATGCGCGCATGCCCGAATCATGAGAACTGCCAAGCGGTGGAGGTATCTGTATGGAGCGAACAAAGATTGCCCTGGTGACCGGTGCGGGAAGCGGTATTGGTCAAGCCTGCGCACTCGCCCTATTGCACGCCGGCTATGCGGTGGTGCTCGCGGGGCGTCGCCAAGAGGCGCTCGAGCGCACGGTCTCTCTGGCGCCTAAGGATTCCGCCTGTCTGGCCGTGCCGACGGATGTGCGCGACGAATCCTCCGTGGAGGCGTTGTTTCGCGCGTTGCGGGAGCGGTTCGGCCGCTTGGATCTGCTGTTCAACAATGCCGGGACAGGGGCCCCGCAGATTCCGGTCGAGGACTTGAGCCTCGCTCAGTGGAGTGATGTTATTTCAGTGAATTTGACCGGCGCTTTTCTGTGCGCGCGCGCCGCATTTCGCCTGATGAAGGAGCAGCGGCCCCAAGGCGGCCGCATCATCAACAATGGATCGATATCCGCACACACGCCCCGGCCGATGTCCGCACCCTACACGGCGTCCAAGCACGCCATCGCCGGTCTCACCAAATCGCTGTCGCTCGACGGCCGCGCTTACGATATCGCCTGCGGACAAATCGACATCGGTAATGCCGCCAGCGCCATGACCGCGCACATGTCGCAAGGCGCGCTGCAGGCGGACGGCACCTGGCGCGAAGAGCCGACCATGGACGTACGGCATGTCGCCGATGCCGTTGTTCATATGGCGAGTCTTCCGCTGAGCTCAAACGTGCAGTTTCTGACCCTCATGGCGACGAAAATGCCCTACATTGGCCGCGGCTGAATTCAGCCAAATACCAGTCGATGGAATGCGGATTCGCCATGACTTCGCGGTTGATGACTTTCTCGGGCGGGTGCCCGAGGAAGAGTTTCTTCAAGGGCACTTCCTGCTTCTTACCCGACAAGGTTCGGGGTATTTCCGGCGCTTGAATGATTTCGTCCGGCACAAACCGGGGTGATAAGTTGCTTCGAATGGCGGTGGCGATTTTTGACCTCAAGACATCATCGAGAATCATTCCAGGACGCAACACCACAAACAGCAGCAGCCGGCTCTCTCGTCCCAGGTATTCAAGATCGAGCACCAGCGAATCGGTGACTTCCGCGAGTGCCTCCACCGCGGCATAGATTTCGCTGGTTCCCATGCGCACGCCGTGGCGATTGATCGTGGCATCGCTGCGCCCGTAGATTGTGCAGCTGCCGCTCGGTGTGATCTTGATCCAATCGCCGTGGCGCCAGATCCCGGGGAACATGTCGAAGTAGCTGGATTGGTAGCGCCGGCCATCCGGGTCACCCCAAAAATACAGCGGCATTCCCGGTATCGGGCGCACGCAAACCAGCTCACCAACCTCGTCGACCACCGATAAGCCCTGTTCATTCCAGGCCTCGACGGCCGCCCCCAACTGGCGGCATTGCATTTCCCCCGGCGTTTGCGCGAGTTCGCGATTGCCGGTGCAAAAGGTGCCCGCCAGGTCCGTGCCGCCCGAAATGTTGCACCACCAAATCTGCGGCGTGCCGATGGCTTCAAATTGCCGCGTACCCCAGTTTTGCACCTCTTCGGGCAGCGGCGAACCGGTGGTCCCGAGCGCGCGAATGGCGGAGAGATCGCCGCAACTGGAAAGACGCAACGAGGCCTTCATGCAGTTACCGTAAAAAGCGGCCCCGGCGCCGAAGAAAGTGACCTTGTGCCGGGCGGCGAAACGCCACAGCACGCTCCAATCGGGACGCTCCTTCGATCCGAAGGGACTGCCGTCGTAGAGACAAATCGTCGTGCCGCCCAGCAGGCCGCTAATTTGCCCGTTCCACATGACCCAGCCGGTGGAGGTAAACCAATGGTAGCGCTCGCCGAGCGTTTCCTCTGCGTAGCTGGCGGCGATATCCGTGTGCTTACCCGACGCCAGGGTCGTGAGCAGCACGCCACCATGGCCTTGGACTATGGGTTTCGGCAGCCCGGTGGTACCGCTCGAGTACAACACCCAGAGAGGATGATCGAACGGCACCCACGCCGGCTCGAATTCATCGACCTCCTGTCCGGTTCGCGAGATCGCGTCGCTAAACTTAAGTGCGCCCGGTACCCGTCGCGAGGCGTATGGGCTTTCGAGCACAAGGCTGGCACGCAGCGTGGGCAGCGCGGCCAGTAGCTGCATGACCATGGCGCTGCGATCCGACGGCTTGCCGGCGTAGTGCACACCATCCACGGCGATGAGTACTTTGGGCTGGATTTGACTGAATCGATCGGTAATCGCCTGCGCACCCATGTCTGGTGCACATAGACTCCAGATTGCGCCGACGCTCGCGCAGGCCAGAAATGCGACCACGGCCTCCGGACCGTTTGGCAGGTAGGCTGCGACTCGGTCGCCGCGCTCGACTCCTAGGCCGCGCAAGGTCACTGCAACCGCGGACACCTGGCGCTTGAGCTCAGGCCAACTCATTTCTCCGATCTCGCCCAGCTCATTCTCACTGACGATGGCAAGTTGCGCGGCCGCATGGGCGGCTTCGGCGTGGCGGAAAACATGACGGACGTAATTGACCTGCGCCCCTTTGAACCAAACCGCACCCGGCATGCGATCGACACACAGCGCCGCCTCGAACGGGGTCGGTGATTCGATCGCATCGTAGGCCCAGATGCTGCGCCAAAAGGCCTCGAGATCCGTCACCGACCAACGCCATAGGTCGTTGTAATTTTCGAAGGTCAGTCCCTGATGCGTCGCCAGCCATTCTTGATAGAGCCGCAGTTGCGGTTTGGGGAGTGCCGGAGGCATGCGTCATGTCCCTAATAGTGATCGGTGAAAGGGCGTGCTAGATTAGCGCATGGGCTGAAGGAGCATGAACCATGTCAACTGATAAAATAGACGTGCGGCACCCCGAAGCGATTACCAATTCCCTGCGCGCGCATTGGAAATTCTTTCTGATCGAAGGAATCGTGCTGGTCATTTTAGGCATGATCGCGATCTGCGTGCCGCCCTTGGCAACCGTGACGGTAGAGATTTTCATCGGTTGGTTGATCTTGCTCAGCGGCGTGCTGGGGTTGGTCATGACATTTCAAACACGGGGAGCGCCTGGATTCGGCTGGTCCTTGTTATCCGCCGTGGTGGGTATCGTGGCGGGAATCGTTTTGTTGATTTGGCCGCTGTCGGGGGTGCTGACGCTGACGCTGCTGCTGACCGCGTTTCTCACGGTCGAAGGCGTCGTTTCCATCATGTATGCCCTGGCTCACCGACGCGAAACCACTTCCCGATGGCAAATGATGCTGCTAAGCGGCATCGTCGACTTGATTCTCGCCGGTCTCATCCTTGCCGGTCTTCCCGGCACGGCGGCCTGGGCGATCGGTTTGATCGTGGGCATCAACTTGTTGTTCGGCGGCGTGGCGTTGACCGCCATCGCCTTGCAGGCGCGCAGCAGCACCGCGAGCGCGGCAAGCAGCGCTTAACAGCGCTCGCCTTCCCGCACTGTGAGTTTGTGCGCCCGCCCAAACTCACAGTGCCGCGGTACTACGGCTTGTCCTTGATTTGGTCGGTGACCCAGTTCAATTCCCAGCTCTTGCCGCCGTCGCTCGAGACTGACTGCTCGAAGTGCGGCGAACTCGTGGTCGTCGCGGTCCAGACGAAGCGCGTGAAGACGGCCCTGCCGTTTAGAATGTCCTGGTCATAGAATTCGCCGCGCCCATTCTTGAATTCACCGATCACGGGAGGCGGATACATGGCGCCATCCTTGGCGTTAGCCCACCAAATGCTCCATTGATGCGAAGTCGGATTGTAAAAGCGCGTCGCCAGTCCTTGGATGTGCATTTTCTTGTCGGCGCTTTCGACATTGAATTCTTCGACTTCCGCGCGGCCGTCAAAGACTTGACGGCACACCACCGTGCCGTCCAAGTCGACCCATTGCTTGGCGCCATGTTCCGGTTGTACCAACCGCTTCAAATGAATTTTCCAAGAGCCGACGAGAAAATCAAAGTCGCGCTGCCCATCGTGCGGGGAAGCTTCCTGCGCCGACGTCAGGCGGGGTGAGCAGAGTAAAAATGCCGCGGCCGCGAGCGCCCAGCCTGCCCGCGCCGCTTGCAGCGCCGGCTTCGTCCAAGTGTCCATGCTGTTCTCCGTCGAGTGAAAGTGCATGCGGTCAGCATACCCGCCATACCTGACAGAGCGTGTCAGGATTTAGCGCGCCGCACTTCCCACGCCAGGAGCAGGGCACAAATGCTTCCGGCAACGACCACCGGCAGCAAATCCATGAGCAACTGCGACGGCGAATGGCCCGCCGCCTTCAGCATGCCGCCCAGCTTGGGTCCGACGATCGATCCGATTCTTCCCACGGCGACCGCGGCACCCACGCCCACACCTCGAATGCTGGTGGGGTAAACGGCGGGGGCCATCGCATACAGAAATGCCTGGGCGGCAATCACCGCGCAGCCCAGGAGGAACACCGTGATGCAAATGATCACGAGCTGCGCGGGTGATTTTGCCAAGGTGACGAGCAACACCGGCAGTGCCAGGAAGGTGATCACAACTGCCCAATTCTTGAGTCGCCCATTGAGCAGATAGCCAATCAATATCGCGGCAAGCGTCCCACCGATATTGAAGCCGATCTGAGCTCCCGCCGCCTCGGTGCGAGTCAGTCCATCGCTGGTCAGGAGCGTCGGCAGCCAATTCAAGAGCAGGTAAAGCAGCAGCAAGCCGAGGAAAAAACTCGTCCATAAAAATGTCGTTCGCAACGCGCGGCCGCCGGAAAATATGGCGAGAAAGCTGCCGGATCTGGGCATGTCGACACGGTCGGGGAGGGCGCCGCTTTTTGGCGCGGCGTGGACTCGCTGAAAAGCGCTCGATTCAGGCAGCGCAAATGCCATGATGGGCGCCAATACGAGCGGCACGACGCCCCCGACCAGAAATATCGTGCGCCACTGAGTCGCGGAAATCAGCAGACTGAGCAGACTGATCACCGCGCCGCCGAATGGCGTCGTTGCATATACCGCGGCGACCCGGCCCGCCTGCTGTTCAACCGTGCCGGTCTCGGCGACGAGGGCCAGCACCATCGGCAGGGCACCGCCCAAACCGAGGCCGGTGAGCGCGCGGGCGATGACGAGCGAGGATACGTCCCAGGCAAATGAGGTGAGCAGGGAAAAAATCCCGAACAGCGCCACCGAGGCCACCAACACTTTTTTTCGCCCGATGCTATCGGCAAGACGGCCGCCGATCAGCGCGCCAAAAAATAGACCCAGCGTACTGGCACTGAAAAAAGTGCCGAATTGGTCGCTCGTCGGCTTAAATTCCGCCGCGATCCCCGCGGCCGCCACTCCCGCCGCTTGCAGGTCCATCCCTTCGCAGAATGCCGTGAGCACGCAAAACACGATGGTGGAGCGCAACGCTGCAGAATCCGTGCGGGTTTTGTTCAACTGGCGCTCCCGTTGTACTATAAAGCTATTAGTCATAGCATTTTGGTTGGTTATTCATCGCTGCGCAACGGGGGTATTGGGGTTGCGATCCGTCCGGCAAAACGTCCCGAGCTTTTCGCTATACGGCGAGCAAGGCGCGGCAACTCGCCTCGCGGCGCCGGTGCATGTCGAAGATATCCAATCCCGCAGCCGCAAATATCTTTGGCAGATCGGTGCACATCGGCACGCCGAGTCATGTCAGTGCATCTTGATCACCGCGGGACCTGCCAGTGTCGTCATCGAGGAATTGCGCACGAAGCTCGATGGGCCGGCCCTGATCGTCATACCGGCAGGGGCCATTCACAGTTTTCGGTTTCGCGCCGACACCCAAGGCTATGTGCTGACGATCAACTTCCAACACTTGACCGAACTGGCCTCAGCCGCGCATCAGGCACCGATCGAGGAGCTGTTTTTGGTGCCGCGTGCGCTCGATCTCAGCGTCAATTCCGCGCTGGCGGATCGCGCAGCGCAGATGTTGGAATGTTTGTGCAAGGAGCAGCGCCGACCCGAGAGCGCGACAAACCCGGTGGGCGGCTGCTGGCGTGCTGTGTGCTCTACACGGTTGCCGAAGCGGTCAAGCATTCGAGCACAACAGAATCCTACAGCGGCACGGATCTTGCGCGATTGAGGCGCTTTCGGCAGTTGATCGAGAATCGCTACGCGCAACATTGGCCGGTCCAACGCTTCGCCAAGGAATTGGGTCTGTCCGAGACCAGCCTCAATCGACTCTGCCGTCGCCTGACCGGCAACACCGGATTTGACCTGTTGCAGCAAAGGCTGGCTCTGGAAGCACGGCGGCGGCTGATCTATGCGGCGGACTCGGTCAGCGGCATTGCCAGTGCGTTAGGATTTAGAGACTCAGCCTATTTTTCGCGCTTTTTCCGACGCCACAGCGGCCTATCGCCGCACGAATTTCGTCGCCAGCACCGTGGCGGATAAGTACCGGTCGACATCGGAATCGTCCGTTTCCTGGAAATGGCCGCTGCTAGGCTTGGGCCCAGCCCTCGTCTGGAAGCGCGCGCATGCCTCGTACTCAGGTGGCCATTATCGGTGCCGGTCCCTCCGGTCTGCTGCTCTCGCGGCTGTTGTCGCTCAAGGGCATCGATAACGTCGTTCTGGAACGCCAGAGTGCTGAGCACGTAACCGCGCGCATCCGCGCCGGCGTGTTGGAGCAGGGCACGGTTGACCTGCTCGTGCAGGCCCAGGTCGGCGAGCGGATGCTCAAAGATCGCTTGGTGCACGATGGCGTCAGTCTCGCCTTTTCCGGCCGTAGCATCCGGGTCGACCTCAAAGCGCTGACCGGCAGCAGCGTTTCGGTGTATGGGCAAACCGAAGTCACCAAGGACTTGATCGATGCCCTTCATGTCGCGGGCGCGCAATTGATTTTCGAGGCGGCCGACGTGTCGATCGAAGGCTTCGATAGCGCGAATCCCACGGTGCGTTACCGACACGGCGGCAGGAACCACGAATTGAGCTGCGATTTTATCGCGGGATGCGACGGATACCATGGTGTCTGCCGCCGCAGTCTTCCGCCCGCAGCGGTGCAGTCATTCGAGCGGGTCTATCCTTTCGGCTGGTTGGGTATTTTGGCCGACGTGCCGCCCGTCGATCACGAATTGATTTATTCGAATCACGAACGGGGCTTCGCCTTGTGCAGCATGCGCTCGCCCACGCGCAGCCGTTACTACGTGCAATGCACCGTCGAGGATAAGTTGGAAGCGTGGCCGGACAGCCGCTTCTGGGACGAACTGCGCCGGCGGCTGCCCGAGCGTATTGCCCAGAGCCTGGTAACGGGCCCTTCGATCGAAAAGAGCATTGCACCCTTGCGAAGTTTTGTGGTCGAGCCCATGCGCTTCGGCCAGCTTTTTCTGGTGGGCGACGCGGCTCACATCGTGCCGCCCACCGGCGCCAAGGGGCTGAATTTGGCGGCTGCCGATGTTCGCGTGCTGCATCAGGGACTGGTGGAACACTACGCCGGGACCGGCTCCGGCACACGAGCGCTCCTGGATCAATATTCGGAGTTGTGCCTACGGCGAATCTGGAAGGCGGTGCGCTTCTCCTGGTGGTTCACCTCCATCATGCACAAGTTCTCCGACGATGCCTTCAATCACCGCGTGCAATTGGCGGAACTGGATTACCTGAGCGGGTCCAGTGCGGCGCTCACCAGTCTTGCGGAGAACTACGTCGGGCTACCGTTCGAAAAGGCGCGATAAGCGAGCGGGTGCGGGAACAGGCTCCTAGACGGCCGCCGCCGTCAGCTGCTGTTCCAGTCGGTCCAATGTCTGCATGGCGGGCAGACATTGCGCCAGGCTGGCATTGGGTTCGCGCTTCTCGCGGATGGCGGCGAAGAACTCGCGATCTTGCAGTTCGATGCCGTTCATCGAGACATCCACCTTCGATACATCGATGGTTTCATTCTTGCCGTTGAGCAGTTCGTCGTAGCGCGCGATGTAGGTGCCGTTATCGCAGATGTAGCGGAAGAAGGTTCCCAGCGGTCCCTCGTTATTGAAGGACAACGACAGCGTGCAAATGGCGCCGCCTGCAGTCTTCAATCCGATGCACATGTCCATGGCGATGCCGAGCGTCGGGTGCTTGGGTCCCTGCAGCGCAAATGCGGCGGACGCCGGCTGCCCGGTTTGATAGGCAAAAAGATCCACGGTGTGGCAGGCGTGATGCCACAACAGGTGATCGGTCCAGCTGCGCGGCTTGCCGAGCGCGTTGGTATTGGTGCGCCGGAAGAAATAGGTTTGCACATCCATTTGCAGCACTTTCAATTCGCCGGCAAGGATGCGCTTGTGGATCCATTGATGACTGGGATTGAAGCGGCGCGTATGGCCGGCCATGGCGATCACGCCGGTCTCGCGCTGCACGCGCACCAAACGCTCTGAGTCGGCGAGCGAATCCGCCCTCGGTATCTCGATCATCACGTGCTTGCCCGCGAGCATGCATTGCTCGCCCTGTGCGGCATGCATTTGCGTCGGCGTGCTCAAAACCACGGCATCGAGACCGGGCAAGGCCAAGCTCTCCGCCAAATTTCCGGTCCAGTGCGGGATCTTCCACGGCTGCGCGACTTCGCGGGCGGACTCCGCACTCGAGCCTACGAGGGAAATCACTTCGATGCCCGGAATGTTGGCCATGGCCTCCAGATGCTTGACCCCAAACGCTCCCGTACCGGCGAGACACACCCTCAAGAGATTCTCCTGTTTTCCAAGATCATAAGACCGGCCGCGGTGTTCGAAGCCGGTACGTGGTAGTGCCGATAAATCTCGGCCGCATCGGCATTGAGAGCGCCGCGCATGATGTGCCACATCACCATCTCCACGCCTTCGGATCCGGCTTCGCGCATGTACTCGGTATGGGTGATGCGGGTCAAGGCCAGCGGATCTTGGGTCATGCCGTCCAGAAAAGCCGTGTCGAATTCGCGGTTGATCAAGCCGGCGCGTTCGCCCTGCAATTGATGCGACATGCCGCCGGTACCATAAATGACGACCCGCAGATCTTGCTCGAAACTCGCAACCGCGCGGGCGATGGCTTGACCGAGCTTGAAGCAGCGCGCGCCGGTGGGCGGCGGATACTGCACGACATTGACGCACAAGGGAATGACCGGGAAGGGCCATTGCTGCGGCTGGCCGCAGGTGATGGACAGCGGAACGGTGAGACCATGGTCCACGGGCATTTCATTCGCGATGGTCATGTCGAACTCATCCAAGATGAGGGACTCGGCCAGATGCCAGGCCAGTGCCGGATGCCCCTGCACAACGGGCACCGGACGCGGGCCGAAGCCCTCATCCGCGATCGGAAAGCGATCGGCCACCCCGATGAGGAAGGTGGGGATGATTTGCAGTGAAAACGCGGAGGCATGATCGTTGTAAACGATGATTGCAACATCGGGCGCGAGTTTCGCAAGCCACTGGCGCGCCGGCTCGTACCCTTTGAAAAGACTCTCCCAGTAGGGCGTTGCGGTGACGCCCCGATCCATGGCAACGCCGATGGCAGGCACGTGAGAACAAGCAATGCCGGCAACGATGCTAGCCACGGGTATTACCCGATCCCGTCTCATCCTTGTAGCGGTTGCCCTCGGCGGAGCGGCCGCCGGCCAGCATCATCTTCGCGTATTGTTCCTTTGAGACTCCCGACATCATCGAAGCCACATCTTGAAACGTGAGGCCATCGCAGAAGGCGATCTTGATCGTGTAGTAAATGTTGCCGCCGACTTTCAGCATGCCGAGCCAATCGCGCTTCAGAACGGTGCGCCGTTGCTCCTCCGTGAGTGCAAATTGTTCGAGATAAGCCGCTTCATTCTCTTTGAATTTGCGGCGGTTCTCCGCGACATTGAGCGACATGCAAAACATGTTCAAGGCATAGCCTTGACGTCCGCGGCGCGCGTCATACACGTAGGTTCCCGGAATCGTTTCGTAGTCGCGCGCTTCCGTCATGCGCTTAACTTCGCGGCGTTGGGACGGGGCGCGGCTTGCTTCGAATGAATTTCCTTTCTGACCGTGTCGCAGACCAGATTCATGGCATTGCGCATGAATCGACTCTTGGGCCGCAGCGAGGAGGTGACCATCGACAGCGAAATCGTCAACGTTGGCGCGAGAATGGGCTTGGCCAAGACATCCTCGCTCCACGGCGTCGATCGAACGGCGTTGATAGGCAGAACCGCAAACCCATGGCCCTGCCTGACAAGATCGATGATCGCCGGAATCGACTCGATCTCATGAGCCACCTGAATCTTGCGATCGACTTCGGCGAGCGCATGCTCGACCGCCATCCGCATGGTATGCGGACGATTGGGAATGACCAGCGGGTAGTCTGCCAGCTGCGCCAACGTAATGGATGCGGATTCCTTGCGGCGCGCGCTGCGCGGAGTAATGAGAAAGAGCTGCTCATCGACGACCGGGACGGACTCAAACGCAGCTTGATTCGCCGCGTTGTACACCAGCGCGCAGTCGACTCTACCGCTATTGAGCCATTCCAAAATATACGCCGACAGGCCTTCCGCGGTCGCCAGGCGCGCATTCGGCATATTTTCGCGGAAGGCCTTGACCAGCGGCACGGTCACATTGCTGCCAAGGCTTGGCGGCAACCCGAGCGTCAGATGTCCCGTGTCGCCATTGCGTCGATCGTTCAGCTCCTGTTGAGCCCGGCCGAGCTGCGTCAATATTCCGCGCGCATGTTCGAGCAACTGCGTGCCCGCCTCGGTCAGCGTGACGCCGCGCCCGTTGCGATCCAGCAAACTTTGGCCGCATTCGAGTTCCAGCTGTCGGATTTGGCGGCTCAACGCGGGCTGCACCACCGACAGGAAGGCTGCGGCACGGGTAAAACTGCCGAATTCCGCGACGTGCCGAAAGTACTCGAGTTGCTTAAGATCCATCAGTCAGCGGTCCCTTGTGATATCGCAGTTTGCGATAACAGGTATATAACCTATTACGTTAAAGTATACGCCATACTACGCATGTCGAACACTGGCAGCCGTTCAATGCAGCGATCCATTCCTTGTCTGTTCATGCGCGGCGGTACCTCGCGAGGCCCGTTCTTTCTAGAGAGCGACTTGCCCAGCGAGGTGGCCGCGCGCGACGCCGCGTTGCTCGCCATCATGGGTTCGCCCGATGCTCGTCAGATCGATGGTCTCGGCGGCGCCGATACCTTAACCAGTAAAGTGGGCATTGTGCGCCGGGGCACTGCACCCGGCGTCGACCTCGAGTTTCTATTTGCCCAGGTCTCGGTGAAAGAGGCGCGGGTCGACACGACTCCCAATTGCGGCAACATGCTGGCCGCGGTGGTGCCGTTTGCATTGGAAACCGGCTTGGTGCAGGCGCGCGGGGACATCACAACCTTGCGCGTGCTGACACGCAACACCGGTACCTTGAGCGACATTGAAGTGCTCACACCCGACAAGCAGATTCAATACGCCGGAGCCGCGCGCATCGACGGGGTGCCGGGTACCTCAGCCCCCATCAATATCAGCTTCCTCGATACCGCGGGATCTGTGTGTGGGTCGCTGCTGCCGACCGGACACCTCGTCGACCGCTTCGATGACGTGGAGGTCACCTGCATCGACAATGGCATGCCGGTCGTCATCATCTCGGCGGCGGATCTGGGCGTGACCGGATACGAAAGCCGCGATACGCTCAACGCCGACTCCGCGTTGAAAAAGAGAATCGAATCGATTCGCCTGCAGGCGGGACCTAAGATGAATTTAGGCGATGTGGCCAAGCTGGTGGTCCCCAAGATGTGTTTGGTCGCCAAGCCGCGTGCGGGCGGCCACATCTGCACGCGGACCTTCATTCCCCACGACTGTCACGCCGCAGTCGGCGTGCTTGGCGCGGTGACGGTGGCGACCGCGGCGGTGCTGCCGGGAAGTGTTGCGCATCGCTGCGCCGTCGTGCCCCCGGGCCTCAACAAGAGCATTTCCGTGGAGCACCCGAGCGGTGAATTCACGGTGGTGCTCGGCATGAATCCGGACAATCCGTCCGAGGTGGTGCGGGCGGCGCTGCTGCGCACGGCGCGGCTCATCATGCGAGGCGAGGTTTACATTCCTTAAAGCCGCAACGGCGAGGTAATTCGATGATTGGACAATCTGGCATCGCCATCAAACACGTCAACCGCGTGGATCCAAGCACGGTGGCGGAACTCGCCAAGTTTGGCGTCGCAACGGTCCACGAGGCCATGGGCCGAACGGGCTTACTGGCTTCCTACATGCGGCCGATCTATCCGGGCGCGAAGGTCTGCGGAACCGCCGTCACCATATTCGCGCATCCGGGCGATAACTGGATGCTGCACGTGGCCGCCGAATTTCTGCAGCAAGGCGATGTCGTTGTACTGGGCACCTCGTCCGAGAATACCGACGGCATGTTTGGCGAACTGCTCGCTACCTCGTTTCGCGCGCGCGGCGCGCTCGGCTTGATAACCGACGCGGGCTGCCGGGATGTCGCGGAACTCCACGAGATGAATTTCCCCGTGTGGTCCAAAGCCATTCATGCCAAGGGCACGGTCAAGGCCACGGTCGGCTCGGTCAATATTCCCATCATTTGTGCCGGCGCGCTGGTTTGCCCGGGCGATGTCGTCATCGGCGATGCCGATGGCGTCGTGGTCGTGCCGCGCGCGAACGCCGCGGGCGTGGCGGCGGCCTCGGCCGCGCGTGAGCAAAAAGAGGCCACCAACCGCAAAAGATTGGCCGCGGGCGAACTGGGCCTGGACATCTACGGAATGCGCGAGCCGCTCTCCAAGGCCGGGTTGCGGTACTTCGCCGACGAGGGCGCCTTCAACAAGGAATCGCATAAATGAATGCCATTGCGAAAAATCCGCTCAAGACTTGCCCGCCGCCCGATCCTGATCCGGTGGCACCGAGCCTGGCGCTGCCGCCCGGTGCCTGCGACGCGCACTGCCATGTCTTCGGGCCCGCCAGCAAGTTTCCCTACGCGGCCGACCGCAGTTACACGCCGCCCGATGCGCCCGTCGAGAATTTACGGCGGCTGCATGCGAAATTGGGCGTTTCGCGGGCGGTCATCGTCCATGCCAGCTGTCATGGCACAGAAATGGAGGTCACCTTGGATGCCATCGCCTCGAGCGAAGGGCGCTATCGCGGCGTCGCCTGCGTCGAGGACCGCGTGACAGACCGGGAACTCGAACGCCTGCATGCGGGCGGCATCCGCGGCATTCGATTCAACTTCGTCAAGCATCTGGGCGGTGTTCCCGATCTGGCCGTGTTTTATCGCCTGCTCGAGCGCATCAAGCCCTTGGGATGGCATGTCGTGCTGCACTTCGATGCCGAAGACATCTTGAGCCAGGGCGAGCTGCTGGGCCGCATCGATGTGCCATTCATCATCGATCACATGGGCCGCGTGAAAGCGGCGGACGGACTTGCGCAACCGCCGTTTCAATCGCTGCTCGCGCTGTACCGGAACAATCCTCTGGCGTGGATCAAGGTATGCGGGTCTGAGCGGGTTTCCAGCGGCAAGCGCCCTTTTCTGGATGCCGTCCCGTTCGCTCAGGCGCTCATCGCGGAAGATGCGAGCCGCATCTTGTGGGGCACCGATTGGCCGCATCCGAACATTACCAAGGACATGCCCAATGACGGTGAGCTGGTGAATCTCTTCGCCCAAATTTGCCCGGACCCTGCGGTTCAGCGGCGTATCCTCGTGGACAATCCGACCCGGATGTACTGGTCATGATCATCGATTGCCACGGTCATTACACGACGGCTCCCGGCGAGCTGCAAAAGTTTCGCGATGCGCAGATCGCAGGTTTGAAGTCCGGTCTCGATATCCCGCTCGACGCGCAGGAAAAAATCTCCGACGATCAGATTCGCGACAGCCTGGAGAATGCGCAGCTGAAGCTGCAACGGGCGCGCGGCACGGATATCACGATTTTCTCGCCCCGTGCCTCCGCCATGGCCCATCACATCGGCAATGAAACCACCAGCCGGCGCTGGACGCACGCCTGCAACGATCTCATCCATCGGGTCTGCCTGCTGTATCCGGATAACTTTGTGGGCGTTTGCCAGTTGCCGCAATCACCCGGTGTGCCGCCGGTGCACAGTGCTGCCGAACTCGAGCGCTGCGTATCCGAGCTCGGATTCATCGGCTGTAATTTGAATCCCGACCCGTCAGGGGGCCATTGGAACTCACCGCCGCTTACGGACCGCTATTGGTATCCGTTCTACGAAAAAATGGTGGAGCTCGATGTCCCGGCCATGGTGCATGTCAGTTCGTCATGCAATCCGAATTTCCACGCGACCGGTGCGCACTACATCAATGCCGACACGACCGCGTTCATGCAGTTTCTCACCGCGGATCTATTCAAGGATTTTCCCACTTTGCGCTTCATCATCCCGCACGGCGGCGGCGCGGTGCCGTATCACTGGGGCCGGTACCGGGGCTTGGCCCAGGATTTGAAGCGTCCGCTGCTCGGCGACTACGTGTTGAAAAACGTCTTTTTCGACACCTGCGTGTACCACTTGCCCGGGATTGAATTGCTGCTCAAGGTCATCCCGGTGGACAACATTCTCTTTGGCTCGGAAATGGTCGGGGCCGTCCGCGGCATCGACCCGGAGACGGGTCAGTATTACGACGACACCAAACGCTACCTGGATGCGTTGAAATTGAGCGAATCCGATCGCTACAAGATATTCGAGGGCAACGCGCGTAAGATTTTCCCGCGACTGAAAGCCGGAAAGCGCGTCACAGGCTAGGCACGATGGGAAGCGTGATGGTCGAGGGTGTTTCCTTCGAATTGTAGATGGTCAAGGTCGGAGCCGGGCTCGCAGCCTCGCGATCGCGCTCCCGGTAATCCGCGCCGGCGACGCTCACCCGCATTCGATGTCCCGTTTTGAATATATAAGAGATCGGCAACAGATCGAACTGAACGCGGACTCTAGTCCCCGGCGTGAGCGGCTGGACGTCTTCGCGATTGCTGCGCCGCCAAGGTAGCCCGATGTAGTTCCAAGGTGCATCGACCACCTTGCGAAGCGACGCCCGCTGCCGTCCGTCAGTCACCGACGTGACGCGGCCGTCCGGTGCGACATCTTCGAGATAGACGAAAACATTGGCGTCGGTCGCATCCACGGACACCGACAAGTCAGCGATCGGGTGTCCGGTGACCTGGGTGTCCTGCTTCAGCACCGGCGAGAGAAAGTGGGTCGCCGACTGCTCCACCGGGCATGGCTGGGCAAACGGCCCGGATTGCAACGCCGGGTCAAAACCGGCCGCGCACTTCACGTCATAGCGAATCTGAAAGCGCGTCGCCGCGCCGCTGACCGATGCGGCGAGTCGTGACTTGTCGGCAAGATGCAGCGACAGCGGCGCCACGCCGGTGAGCGGCCATGCGGAGGAGGTCTGCCACTCGCGTCCCGCCGGCGCATTCACCGTGAAATAGTGGATGGGAGGATCGCTCTCGAAGCCGTTCGCGGTACCTTTTAAATAGTAATCGAAGAATCGCTGCATCTCGGCGAATAAATCGAAGCCCTCATTCCGGCAGTGGGTCCACGGCCCGATGGTGATATGCCGTTTGCCGGGCGTCCAATTGTTGAACGTGACTAAACCGTCCTTGCGAAGGTCATCGCGCCAGCCGCCCGTGATATACAGTGCGACGCCCGATTGCCGCATTTGGTCCGCATAGGCAGCGATGCTGCCCTCGCTCCAAAATCGGCTGGCCGTCAACGGGCTGAAATCGTCTCGATACGGAATGCCGCGCCACATGGCCGCAAGGTTGGTGCTCTTTTGATGCTCCTGCGCCGCTTGCAGCAGAAGTGTTTTGGATTCGTCGCCGTCGACCGGCTTGGATTTCATGTCCTCCTCGACCGTTCGCTGAACTCCCGTGCCCCACTGGGCGAAAATTCCGCCGCGCAACGTCCAATCGTAGGTGTCCCACGCAAAACAACCCACGAACGCGGCGAGTAAATGCGGAGGCCGTACGGTAATGGCATGCATGGCCGCGGCGCCGGTGTTCGAGCAGCCCACGATGCCCACCTTGCCGTCCGACCAGGGTTGGCGCGCCAACCACTCATTGACCTCATAGGCATCTTCCGCTTCGATGCGATCGTTGTATCCGCGGCGAACGCCAAAGGAGGCGCTGAGCCCGCGGCGTTCCACGAGCGCGACCACATAACCGTGCTTGGTCAGTTCGGGCACCGAGTACGCGGCATTGGTGCCGGGCGGAGAAACCCCTTTTCGATCGAAGGTGTGATGCCATATGACCGGAAATTTGCCATCGGCCGCATGCTCGCCGATCGCCGGGCGATACAGATCAACGGCCAGGCGCACGCCGTCGCGCATCGGTAAATAGAACGAGGTCTTGATCTGGTCGGGAAAGAGAATCGGCGAATACCCTTGATAGGCGCCAAAGGCGGATTCTTTCGGCGCTGCGTCGGCGGCGAGACTGAGCTGCGGCACGAGCCAGAATTGCGGGACAAGCCAGAGCAGTGCGGGTAGAAACTTGCGACGGGTGCGTTTCAGCATGCGAATTCCCCTAAGGATTTGAGCGGCGCAAAATCTCATCGCACTGCGGTTCATCGAACTCGAGCCAGCGCAAGAGTTCTTCAGTGTGTTGGCCCGCCGTCGGCGGCGGGGTGTTGAGCGTCGGACCCTCGTTCAAGAATTGAAATCCGGCATTGAGGATTTCAATGTTTTCGTTGGTCGGCAGTCCCGGCACGGTGAGCGGAATTTTCAGTCCGCGTTGCTCGAGGTGCGGAAGTGCACAGGCTTGCGCCACATCTCGCACCATCCCGCACGGGATGCCGGCGACACTCATGACCTTCTCCCATTCAGCCGCCGGGCGCTGCCGGAAGGCGGCGGACAGGAATGTTTGCAGTGCCGAGGTATTGGCGCGCCTCAAATCGGGTGTGGCGAAGCGGGGATCGGTCAGCCATGCTTCGCACTTCAGCAGCCGCGCCAAGGACTCGAATTGCCCTTGCTGGACGACGCCCAATGAGATGAGCTTGCCATCGCAGGCTTCAAACAAGGCGGCGGTGGGTTGGCCGCTGTAGCCGGTATTGCCAGTGCGTTCCATCGCCTGGCCGGTCACCAAAAACGGCACGACCGCGGAGGCCATGAAGGCAAGGCTGGCATCCATCATGGCCACATCGATGAACTCACCCTGTCCGCTGCGCTGCCGTTTGAGCAGCGCGGCCAAGATCGCGAATGCCGCGGTCTGACCGGTCAGGGTGTCAACCACCGGAAATCCGACGCGCATCGGCGGATCACCCGGATCCCCGCCCAACGACATCATGCCGCTGGTGGCTTGCACGATATTGTCGATCGCC
>Ga0210387_10000780_pt1 | contig 23323 bp, 19 predicted proteins | sample IncBWC7OmetaG_FD_160108 | JGI IMG/M metagenome (GOLD analysis project Ga0210387, IMG submission 160108) | Forest soil microbial communities from Barre Woods Harvard Forest LTER site, Petersham, Massachusetts, United States - Inc-BW-C-7-O ...
CCGATTGCGAGCCAGGAAGGTCATGGCGGCGTTACGAACGATCGCGAGAAACCAGGCTTTCGGTCGATCGACCGAAACGCTGGAGAGCGCCTGAAGCGCGCGCAAAGCAGCGTCTTGCACGATATCCTCGGCGTCGGTCGGGCTTTGCGATAACCATTTGGCAAGTGAGTAAGCATCATCGAGCAGGGGTGGCACGATTTCGCGGAAACGCTGCTCGGCAATCGGACTGCTCAAGCCGTGCGCCCCGCGGACGTAAGCCTTATTTGGCGCGCTCCTTGAGGTAAGCGATCACATCCGCCCGGTCCTGAGGGTTGTCCAGGTGGAAAAACATCTTGGCGCCGGGCGCGACAGCCTGAGGATCGGTCAGCCACTTGTCGAGTGTCTCCTCGTTCCACACGATATTGGCTGATTTGAGCGCGTCGGAATAGTCGTAGTCCGGCAGCGAAGCGGCCTTGCGCCCGAACACGCCCCGATGACGCGGTCCGACATCGTTCTTGTCGAGCGAGTGGCAGTCCTGGCACGCCTCGTAGAGCGTCTCGCCGCGAGCGGCGTCGCCGGTGAGCCCGCCTGCCCATACGGTCCCTGTCAGGGCTGCCGTGATTGCGCACGAGAGGACCACGGCGGCGGCGTATTTTTCTCTCCGCCGGAGCGCGGCGTCAGCGGACCTTTCATGGGGATCGTCGATGCGCGTTGGCTCGGACGAAGGCGTCAAAAGGTCCCTCTCCCACGACGGGTGCGGTGGGAGGACGCCTGTCTCTCGACAGGCATCGCGGGAGAGGGGTTCGAGAAAGCGAAACAGGCGCATAGGAAGTGTCTCAGGCAAGGTCAGAATCGGTGACCGCAAGGTTGGTGGGCGTAGGCGCATAGACGACCTCTCGGACGCCGAGCCATTTGCGCAATTCGCCCGCGGGCACGAGCTTGGGTCCCGGCGCGGGCGCCGTTCCCGGAGCCGGCTGCGGAAATGCGGTTGAACGCGCAGTGTGGAATGTCACGTTGCCTTCCACCTTCTGCATGAGCTGGTGGATATGGCCGTTGAGCACGGTGACCGAACCGAAGCGCGAGAGATAGCCTAGCGCTTGCGCCGAATCCTCGGTGCCCCAGCCCCATTCGGGCGCGATCATCCAGAGCGGGATGTGGGAGAAGATGACGATGGGCGTCGAAGCGGATTTGCCCTTGAGATCACCTTCCAGCCACTCGAGCTGCTCCGCGCCGAGCGAGCCGAGGCCGTTCTTCTTGAGATCGACGACATTGTTGAGCGACACGAAATGCACGCCGCCCTGATCGAAGGCGTACCAGCCCCCGCCAGTCGCTCCCTTGCCGAAGCGCTCGAGATAGGCGGTTCGAGTCTTGGGGTCGAGGATGTCATGTTCGCCTGGCGCGTAATGAACGTCGAGCTTGGCGCGGCCGATCATTTGCTGCGCGTCGTCGAATTCGTTCGCCTTCGCCGCGTGGCTGATGTCGCCGGTGTGGATCATGAACGCGGGCTTGCCGGGCATCGCTGCAATCTTGTCGATCGCTGCGTCGAGCGTGACGCGCGCGTCCGGGTTGGCGGGCTTGGCGAATCCGATGTGGCTGTCGGAGATCTGGACGAAGGAAAAGCCAGTTTCCGCCGCTTTCGCTGAGCCGATCAGCCTCGACGACGGCACGCCGCCAGCGACGGTCCACACCACGCCGGTTCCGGCCCATAACATGCATTTGAGGGTTTGCCGGCGGTCGAATTCGCCTTCGTGATCGTGTGACATTTGAGTTTCCCCTTCTTCGGCGAAAAGCGCCGTTCAAAGGAGGTAACTCAAGCGGTGCGCGCTTTATTCCCGGCGCGCGCTCAAAAAATGGAGGGCCTCTTGTTAGGGCGCGTCGATGCGGCTCAGTGTCGTGCGCAGGGAATCGCTTGGCGCGCGCAACACGCCATCGAGGGGCGAATCGAAATCATCGATGAGGAAGATGGCGGAGGCGACGCAGATCGCGCACGTGGTAATCGACAGATACACCACGGCGTTGCGCGGCGAGAGCAGGCCGAAAACCCCGAACACAACGGCCAGCCACGCGCACATTGCGAGCATCAGCGGCCACGAAATCGTGTCGTGCGACGTCTCCAGCAACTGACGCCGAGCCCGTAACGCCTCGTCGATCTGGTTGGCGAGGGAATCCGTGAGCCGCTGCCGGAAGCGATCCGGCGGGTCCAGTTTGTGGATCGCGGCGTCGACTGCGATGAGAAGGGCTCCGAGCTGCTCGCGCTCGGCTCCTACCTCATCCTTGAATCGCGGGTAATCGCCGGTTGGCGCGGCCTCATCTCGCCAACTGTCTGCGATCGCTGCGGCGACGTACTTTCGCAGCGTCGCGCGTATGGGCTCCGCGTCCGCGCCATATTCGCGCAGATGGATATCGAGGTTCGAGAGGTCGCCGGCAAATGAGCGAAGACGAGCGTCGAACGTATCGAAAGTGCCTTTCACTTCCGAGAGCAGAAGGCTCAGCACCAAGGCGGTGAACGTGACGAGAATCGAAACGACCAGCCGGACATGATCCACCGTCTCGCTTGTGCGATGTCGTTCTCCGAGCCGGCCGTGCAAGTACATGCCCAGGCCTGAAGCGCCGAGCAGGAGAACGAAAATGATGAGGACCAGCAGGCCGCCGTGCGCCATTCGAGAAGGGCCTGGGTTTGGCGCCAACTCCCTGGCGCGGAGTGAGACTAGGGTTTGGGCCGTTAACGTGGTGTAAGCTACGGCGAATCTCGGTTGGGGTTTCCTTACCAGTCAAGCTCTTGGCTGGCATAAGCCTTGAGCTTAACCACGATCTTGGGACATCGTGGTTCATAGAAGGTTAATCGCGACGCAACAGCGACATGGCCCTCAACAACGCGTCTATTGCGCCGCGACGCCGACCTTGAGCAGCCGGTACGTGATCGCGTCGACCAGCGCCTGGAACGAGGCGTCGATGATGTTGCCCGACACCCCGACCGTCGACCAGGTGTCGCGGTTGCCGTCGCCGAACTCGATCAGGACGCGCGTCACCGCGTCGGTGCCGCCCTGGAAGACGCGGACGCGATAATCGCGCAGTTCGAGGTTCTCGATATATTTCTGGTAGACGCCGAGATCCTTCCGTAGCGCGAGATCAAGCGCATTGACCGGGCCGTTGCCTTCGGCCGCGGAAATGAGCCGCTCCTCGCCGATGCGGATCTTCACCACCGCCTGTGAAGCCGAATAGGTGACGCCTGGCGCGACCAGTTTGCGCTCGACGCCGACATGAAAACTCTCGACGGCAAAATATTCCGGCACGCCGCCGAGCACGCTGCGCGCCAGGAGCTCGAATGAGGCGTCTGCCGCTTCGTAAGCGAAGCCCTGCGCCACGCGCGCTTTCACCTCGTCGAGCAGGCGCGCAAGGCGCGGATCGTCCGGTTTAGCCTCGACGCCAAGCCGGTTGAGCTCGGCCAGGAGATTCGAGCGTCCGGCCTGATCCGAGACCAGCACGGCGCGCTGGTTGCCGACGGTGTCGGGCGGCACGTGCTCGTAAGTTCGCGGGTCCTTGGCGAGGGCGGAGGCATGAATGCCGGCCTTGGTCGCGAAGGCGGAGGCGCCGACGTAAGGAGCATGCCGGTTCGGCGCGCGGTTGAGCAATTCGTCGAAGGCGCGGGAGATCGAAGTGATCTGGTGCAGCGCCTCGGCCGTGACGCCGGTCTCGAAATGATGCGCCAATTCCGGCTTCAACGCCAGCGTGGGGATGAGGGTGACGAGATTGGCGTTGCCGCAGCGCTCGCCGAGACCGTTCAGCGTGCCTTGCACCTGCCGGGCGCCGGCGCGGATGGCGGCGAGCGAATTGGCGACCGCGTTGCCGGTGTCGTTGTGCGCATGGATGCCGAGAGTCTCGCCCGGAATGACGCGCGAGACCTCGCCGACGATGCGTTCGACCTCGTCGGGAAGCGTTCCGCCGTTGGTGTCGCACAGCACCGCCCAGCGCGCGCCTGCGTCGATTGCGGCGCGAGCGCAGCCGAGCGCGTATTTCGGATTGGCCTTGTAGCCGTCGAAGAAATGTTCGCAATCGACCATCGCCTCGCGGCCCGCGCCGACCGCCGCCTTCACGCTGTCGGCGATGGCCTCGAGGTTCTCGTCGAGCGTGCAGCTGAGCGCAACGTGCACGTGATAATCCCATGACTTGGCGACATAGACGATCGCGTCGGCATCGGCGGCGAGGAGACCCGCAAGGCCCGGATCATTCGCGGCCGAGCGGCCCGGGCGCTTGGTCATGCCGAAGGCGCAGAAGCGGGCGCGCTTGGTGGGCTTGAGCTTGAAGAACTCGGTGTCGAGCGGGTTTGCGCCCGGATAGCCGCCTTCGACATAGTCGACGCCGAGTCTGTCGAGCATCGCCGCGATGTGACGCTTGTCGTCGAGCGAGAAGTCGACGCCGGTGGTCAGCGCGCCGTCGCGCATCGTCGTGTCGAACAGATAGAGGCGTTCTTTGGCCATGGGGCTCTCAGTGCCGGGTCGCGGGCGCGGACCCGGCGCCAAGCATTTTGGTCATGGTGGTGTTGGCGAGCCATTGGTCGCCGATACGCACGAGACTGCGCTTCTGCGCAGTGAAGGCCTGGCGCTCGAACAGCGGTTTGGCGACATCGCTTGCCTCTGAGGTGAGGCGCTTTGCGCCGCGCGCCTGCGCTAGCCTCGTCAAGGCGTCGACCAGCGTTCGGCCGACGCCCTGTCGGGCGAACCCGGGATCGACGAACAGCATGTCGATCTCTTCGGCGCCTTTGAGGCTGGCGAAGCCGGCGATCTCGCCGTCGATCACAGCGAGCAGGGTCAATGCCTGGGCGAGCCGGGCGCCAAAAGCTTGTTCGTCATCGGCGCGCGAGGCCCAGGCCTCGCGCTGCTCGTCGCTATAATCATCGGCCGCCAGCTCCTCGATGCTCGATCGAAAGATCTCGGCGCAGCGGCGCGCGTCGGCTGGCAGATACGGACGGAGGGAGACAGCGCTCACCGCTTGCGCTCCCATGTCGTGGTGCCATCCTTATTGTCCTTGATAGCGACGCCGAGCGCGGCAAGACGGTCGCGTAAACGGTCGGACTCGGCCCAATCGCGCGCTGCGCGCGCTTGAGCGCGTTCGGCGACGATCGCGTTGATCTCGGCAGCGTCGATCTTCGTCTCGCTGAGTGCGATCGCCTGGCGTTCTGATCGCGGTTGCTGCAGGAGGCCAAGAAGGTTGGCGCTCGTTTTGAGACGCTCAGGCGCAGATGCTTGTCCCCCGAGGCGGTGGAGTCTTGCGACGGCTTCTGGCGTGTTGAGATCGTCGGTCAAGGCGTTCAGAACGTCCGAATCTGGTTCTCCGTTCGTCTTGACATCGCCTACTGCGTCATACCAGCGATCGAGCGTCGCCTCCGCCTCTTCCAGCGCTTTCACCGTCCAGTCGATCGGTTGACGGTAATGCGTGCGCAACATCGCGAGGCGCAAAACCTCGCCGGGCCATTTGCGGCCGCCGAACTTGGTCGTGCGCACGAGTTCGTGGATGGTGACGAAGTTGCCGAGGCTCTTCGACATCTTCTCGCCTTCGACCTGCAGGAAGCCGTTGTGCATCCAGACATTGGCCATGCGGTCTGAGCCGAAGGCGCAGCAGGATTGCGCGATTTCGTTCTCATGATGTGGAAACACGAGATCGATTCCGCCGCCGTGAATGTCGAAAGTATTGCGGCGCGGGTCGTCGCATTGCAGGCCACCGCCGAATGGCTCGAGCAGCGTCGCCATCGACATCGCCGAGCACTCGATATGCCAGCCGGGGCGCCCCAGCGCGCCGATACCGGCCGGACCCGGCCAGCCCGGCTCGTTCGGCCTCGACGGCTTCCAGAGCACGAAATCGATTGGGTCGCGTTTGTAGGGTGCGACATCGACGCGCGCGCCGGCCAGCATCTCGTGGAGCGAGCGATGGGCGAGCGCTCCATAGCGGGGCGCCCAAGGCAGCGCGTCCATCGCATTCGGTGAAAACAACACGTGATCCTCGGCGACATAGGCGACGCCACGGGCGATCAGCCGCTCGATCATCACCCGCATCGCGTCGATATATTGCGTGGCGCGCGGCTCGTGCGTCGGCGGCAGCGCGCCAAGAGCGGATACGTCTTCGTGAAATTGCTGCTCGGTGGCCTCCGTCACTTTGGCGATCGCCTCATTGAGTGGCAGGCCGGGAAAGTCGCGCTCGGCGCGCGCGTTAATCTTGTCTTCGACGTCGGTGATATTGCGGACATAGGTGACATGGTTGGCGCCATAGACGTGCCGCAGGAGTCGGAAGAGCACGTCGAACACGATGACAGGCCGGGCGTTGCCGATATGGGCGAGGTCATAGACCGTGGGCCCGCAGACGTAGAGACGCACCGCCCTTGGGTCGATTGGCGCAAAATTCTCCTTGCGACGGGTAAGGGTGTTGTAGAGACGCAGCCGCGCCTCCGTCGCCTCCGCGGGGGTCTCATGTTGCGATCGGGGCGGCGACTTCATAGGCGATTCTCGTCGGCGTGATCTCTAACAGCGAACAAACGGACGTCGCCCGGTTTGGCCGGATGATCGCTTCTCGATGGCTTTGAGGAAATAGGGAGACGCGAACCAGCCAGTCGGGAGCTAGCGGCTAATGATGCAAATCCGGATAATGCGGAGCGCGGGCGTCATATGGCATCCATGTCTCCACGCCGGAGGATTTGTCAAGGCTTCGCGGGCGGCGAAGCTTACAGAATCGACTAGGATCGGATGTTTCAAGTGCTGGAAGGGGGAGATCTTGAGCCGAGAGACAAGCAGCAGCGCCGATCCTGCGGGGGAGGGGCCTCGGTCGCGTCGACAGGCGATCACCATTCTCGGCGCGCCGGTCGAAGCGGGCACGAGTGTGCTCGGCGCGGCGATGGGACCGGCCATGCTACGCACGGCAGGTATCGAGAAACCGCTGAGGGACCTCGGTCATGATGTCGAGGACCGGGGCGACCTCACCCCTCCGCCTCCGTTGGCCCATGCGGCCGCGCCCAAAGGCAAGGCGCATCGGTTCCCCCATGTCGCAGCCTGGGCGCGGCTGCTGGCGCGGGAGACTTATGCGGTCGCGCGCTCCGGACGGACGCCGATCGTGCTCGGCGGCGATCACAGCATCGCGATGGGCTCGATCGGCGGGGTCGCCCGCCACGCGGCCGAAGCGGGACGGGAGCTGTTCGTTCTGTGGCTCGACGCCCACTCGGACTTCAACACGCCATCGACCTCGCCGTCAGGCAACATGCACGGCATGGTGGTGGCGATGCTGTGCCGTGAGCCCGGTCTCGAGGGCGTGTTCGGCGACGAGCCGCACGGGTTCGTCGATCCGGGCCGAGTGCATCTGTTCGGCATCCGGTCGATCGACTCGGGCGAACGGCGCCTGCTGCAGGATCGCGGCGTCGATGTGGTCGACATGCGGATGCTTGACGAAGACGGCTTCGCGGTCTCAATCCGCCGGATCATCGATCGGGTTCGCGCCCGCGACGGCCTCCTCCATGTCAGTCTGGACGTCGACTTTCTCGATCCGGCCATCGCGCCTGGCGTCGGCACCGCCGTTCCGGGCGGGGCGACCTACCGCGAGGCGCATCTGGTGATGGAGCTATTGTACGAATCCGGCCTTTCGCCCTCGCTTGATCTCGTCGAGCTCAATCCATTCCTCGACGAGCGAGGCAAAAGCGCGCTTTTGCTGGTCGACCTGACCGCGAGCCTGTTCGGACGCCAAGTCTATCCGGTCGTGCGTGGGACTGCCCAGGTCGGCCCACGGTTGAACTCCAATTGACAGGAGATCAAGCTAAAATTTGTTTGGTAAGCGATTGATTTTCGTAATATTTGCAGCGTGCCAAGGCTGAGAACGCGAAACCTTAGGCGGCTTGCGCCTAAAGTTTGGCTTGATCGCGTGCATCGATAGGACGATAGCACCGGCGAAGCCCATGAGACCGCAAGCGGGGAAGAAGCGAGACGGTCTCGAACTGCGGAAAAAAGAAATCCTATGGCGCACAAGAAGATTGCATTGATCGGGGCCGGCCACATCGGCGGGACTTTGGCGCACCTGGCGGCGATGAAGGAATTGGGCGACATCGTCCTCTTCGACATCATCGACGGAGTGCCGCAGGGCAAGGCGCTTGATTTGGCGGAATCGACCCCTGTCGAGGGCGTTAACGCGCGATTGATAGGCGCGAGCGACTATTCCGCAATCGCCGACGCCGACGTCGTCATCGTCACCGCCGGCGTCCCCCGCAAACCAGGCATGAGCCGCGACGACTTGCTCGGCATCAACCTCAAGGTCATGGACGCGGTCGCTGCGGGCATCAAAACGCATGCCCCGGATGCGTTCGTCATCTGCATCACCAACCCGCTCGACGCCATGGTGTGGGCGCTCCAGAAATTCTGCAGTCTGCCCCCCAACAAGGTCGTCGGCATGGCCGGCGTGCTCGATTCCGCCCGTTTTCGTTATTTTCTGGCCGAGGAATTCCAGGTCTCGGTCGAAGACGTTACCGCCTTCGTGCTCGGCGGCCACGGCGATGAAATGGTCCCCTCGGTTCGTTATTCGACGGTTGCGGGCATTCCGCTGCCTGATCTGGTTAAAATGGGCTGGACGACGCAGGCTAAGCTCGACGCCATTGTCGAGCGCACCCGCAAAGGGGGAGGCGAGATCGTCAACCTGCTCAAGACGGGCTCGGCCTTCTATGCCCCAGCCTCTTCAGCGATCGCGATGGCGGAATCGTATCTTAAGAATCAACGCCGTGTGCTGCCCTGCGCGGCGCTCTTGACCGGCCAATACGGCGTCAACGGCGCTTATGTGGGGGTCCCAGTGGTGATCGGCGCGAACGGGGTTGAGCGCGTCATTGAGATCGCATTCGATGAGAGCGAGAAAGCGATGTTCGCCAAGTCGGTCGCCGCGGTCCATGGCCTGATGGAGGCCTGCAAAGCGATCAATCCCGCCCTCGCCGGCTGATCTTCGTCTCAAGCGGCCGCCGCCGGCGGCCGTTCGTTTCTCATGAGGTTTCGCCGCCATGAACATCCACGAATATCAAGCCAAGGCGGTGCTGAGGGCGTTCGGCGTTCCGATCGCCGCCGGCTTTCCGGCTTTCACGCCCGAAGAGGCGGTCGAGGGGGCCAAGAAACTCGCCGGGCCGATTTGGGTGGTAAAGAGCCAGATCCATGCCGGCGGCCGCGGCAAGGGCCGCTTCAAGGAGGCCTCGGCGGGTGACAAAGGCGGCGTACGGCTCGCGCGGTCGGTCGAAGAGGTCAATACGTTCGCGACGCAGATGCTCGGGGCGACGCTGGTGACGGCGCAAACCGGCCCCCACGGCAAACAGGTCAGCCGGCTATACATCGAGGACGGAGCAACAATTGACAGGGAGCTCTATCTTTCGGCGCTCGTCGACCGGCAGAAGAGCCGGGTGGCGTTCGTCCTCTCGACCGAGGGTGGGGTCAATATTGAGGAGGTCGCGCATGCGACGCCGGAAAGGATCCACAGCTTCGCCGTCGATCCGGCGACCGGGATCATGCCCCATCATGGCCGCGCCGCGGCCCGCGCGCTGGGGCTTACCGGCGACCTCGCCAAGCAAGTGGAGGGGCTTGTCGCGAAGCTCTTTGCTGCCTTCCTCGCCAAGGACATGTCGATGCTGGAGATCAACCCGCTGATCGTCATGTCAAACGGCCAATTGCGGGTGCTCGACGCCAAACTGTCGTTCGACGACAACGCTCTCCACCGGCATCCCGACATCGCCGCCTTGCGCGACGAGAGCGAAGAGGACGCGAAGGAGATCGAGGCCTCCAAGCACGATCTTAACTACGTCGCGCTCGAGGGCTCGATCGGCTGCATGGTCAACGGGGCCGGACTCGCCATGGCGACGATGGACATCATCAAGCTTTATGGTGAAAGCCCGGCGAATTTTCTCGACGTCGGCGGCGGCGCCTCCAAGGACAAAGTCGCCGCGGCGTTCAAGATCATCACCGCCGACCCAAACGTGAAGGGCATTCTGGTCAACATTTTTGGCGGCATCATGCGCTGCGACATCATCGCCGAAGGCGTGATCGCTGCAGTGAAGGACGTCGGCCTCAAGGTCCCGCTGGTCGTGCGGCTCGAGGGCACCAACGTCGATCTCGGCAAGAAGATTATCCGCGACTCCGGCCTCAATGTAATTCCGGCGGACGATCTCGATGACGCGGCACAGAAGATCGTGAGCGCCGTGAGGGCCCCGGCCTGAGAACGCAAGCGCATATCACACCGAGGGAGACGGGCCGATGCCCCCATACAAGATCAACGTTCTTGATGCGGTCGACCGGAAGGTTAAGGAAGTCTTTCATCCGTTCATCGTCGGCGATGTCAACGACTGCCAAGTCAAGGTGGCGAAATTCGGCGCCGAGTTCGATTGGCACGCGCACGAACGCGAGGACGAGGCTTTCTTTGTGCTGCGCGGACACATCGCGATCGATTTTCGTGATGGCGTCGCCGAAATGGCCGAAGGTGATTTTGTCGTCGTCCCGCGAGGGGTCGAACACCGGCCCCGCTCGCTTTCCCGAGTGCCCGTCGTTTTGATGTTCGAGGCGAGCACGACACTCAATACCGGAGACGCCGTAAGCGCGTTAACGGTGAGAGAACTCGACCGGCTTTAGGGTTCGAATTGGAGCGAACGCTTCGGCCTGGATAAATTGGTGGAAAGCGGTGCAGATGTACACATATACTGCGCGCGTGCGCTGCGAAAATCCGTTTCGATCGAACTGAACCGTCACTGGCCGAAAGCTCTCATGTCCATCCTCGTCCACGCCGACACAAAGGTCATCACCCAGGGCTTCACCGGCAAGAACGGCACGTTCCATTCCGAGCAGGCGATCGCCTATGGCACCAAGCTCGTCGGCGGCGTCTCGCCGGGCAAGGGCGGTTCGATCCATCTCGGGCTGCCGGTCTTCGACACGGTCGTTGAAGCGCGGGAGAAAACGGGCGCCGACGCCAGCGTGATCTACGTGCCGCCGGCGGGCGCCGCAGACGCGATCTGCGAGGCGATCGACGCCGAGGCGCCGCTCATCGTCTGCATCACCGAGGGCATACCGGTCCTCGACATGGCGCGGGTCAAGCGGGCGCTGCAGGGCTCGAAGTCGACCCTGATCGGCCCCAATTGCCCAGGCGTCATGACCGCGGGCGAATGCAAGATCGGCATCATGCCGGGCAACATCTTCTCGCGCGGCAGCGTCGGAGTCGTCTCGCGTTCGGGCACCCTGACCTATGAGGCGGTGTTTCAGACGACGCGCGAGGGCCTTGGGCAGACGACGGCGGTCGGGATCGGCGGCGACCCGATCAAGGGCTTGGAATTCGTCGATGCGCTCGCCATGTTTCTTGGCGATCCCAAGACCCAGTCGATCGTGATGATCGGGGAAATCGGCGGCCAGGCGGAGGAAGACGCCGCCGAGTTTCTGAAGGATGAGGCCAAGCGGGGGCGAGCAAAGCCGGTCGTCGGGTTCATCGCCGGGCGCACGGCTCCCTCCGGGCGGCGCATGGGGCACGCAGGCGCGATCATCGCCGGCGGCAAAGGGGGCGCCGAGGACAAGATCGCGGCGATGGAGTCGGCCGGCGTTCGCGTCTCGCCCTCTCCCGCGCGCCTCGGCAAAACACTGGTCGATCTGTTGCACGGTAAGTAAGGGAGTCCGCTCGGTGGCTCGTCAGGACGTCAATCAAGCGCTGCTGCAAACTTCGTTTTTGTACGGCGCCAACAGTGCCTACATCGAAGCCTTGCAGGCGCAATACGAAAAAGACCCCCTCTCGGTCGAACCCGGTTGGCGCGAATTCTTCGACGCGCTGGGCGATGATCCGGCGAGCGTGGTCAAGACTGCACGTGGAGCGTCATGGCGCCAGCCCAATTGGCCGGCGACGCCAAAAGGCGATCTTATCAGCGCGCTGGACGGCGATTGGCCGGCCACGGAAGAGGCGGTCGCCGATAAGCTGCGCGCCAAGGCCGCCGTAGCGGGGCCGAGCGCGGCGCCCAGTGAGGACGAGATTCGCCGCGCGACCCGCGATTCGGTGCGCGCGCTCATGATGATCCGCGCCTACCGCATGCGAGGCCATCTTTACGCGAATCTCGATCCGCTCGGTCTCGAGCCGCAAAGGGATCACGAGGAGCTCCATCCCTCGACCTACGGATTTGAGGACTTCGACTACGACCGCAAGATCTTCATCGATCATGTGCTCGGGCTCGAATATGCGACCGTGCGCGAAATGCTCGCGATCCTGCGGCGGACCTATTGCGGCGCCATCGGCTTCGAATTCGTCCATATTTCCGATCCGGCGGAGAAGGCCTGGATTCAGGAGCGCGTCGAGGGGCCCGACAAGGAAATCCAGTTCACGAGGGAGGGCAAGCGCGCGATCCTCGGCAAACTGGCCGAGGCTGAGGGTTTCGAGAATTTCTTCGACGTGAAGTTTCCCGGCGCCAAGCGCTTCGGCCTTGACGGCGCCGAGGCGATGATCCCGGCGCTCGAACAGATCATTAAGCGCGGCGGTCAGCTCGGCTTGCGCGATATCGCGCTTGGCATGGCCCATCGCGGCCGGCTCAACGTGCTGAGCCAGGTGATGGGCAAGCCGCACCGCGTCATCTTCCACGAGTTCAAGGGCGGTTCGGATTCGCCCGATCAAGTCGACGGTTCCGGCGACGTCAAATATCACCTTGGCGCGTCCTCGGACCGGGAATTCGACGGCAACAGCGTTCATCTCTCGCTGACCGCTAATCCGTCCCATCTCGAGATTGTCGATCCGGTCGTTCTCGGCAAGGTTCGCGCCAAGCAGGACCAGCTGAACGACGTCATCGAGCGTTCGAGGGCGTTGGCGCTCCTGATCCACGGCGACGCCGCTTTCGCGGGGCAAGGCGTAGTGGCCGAATGCTTCGGCCTCTCGGGGCTGCGCGGCCACAGGACCGGTGGCTCGCTGCATTTCATCGTCAACAACCAGATCGGCTTCACCACTTATCCTCGCTATTCGCGTTCCTCGCCCTATCCTTCCGACGTCGCCAAGCTGGTCGAGGCGCCGATCTTCCACGTCAACGGCGATGATCCCGAGGCGGTCGTCTTCTGCGCCAAGGTGGCGACCGAATACCGGCAGAAGTTCCACAAGCCGGTAGTCATCGACATGTTCTGCTATCGGCGGTTCGGCCACAATGAAGGCGATGAACCCTCGTTCACCCAGCCGATCATGTACCGGCTCATCCGCTCGCACCCGACGACGCTGCAGATCTACGCCAACAAGCTTATCGCCGAAGGCGTTGTCACCCAGGCCGAGGTCGACAAGATGCGCGCGGATTGGCGTCAACGCCTGGAAGCGGAATTTGAAGCTGGCCAGTCCTATTCCGCCAACAAGGCCGATTGGCTTGACGGCCGCTGGGCAGGCTTCAAGGCGGCCCGGGACATCTCCGACGATGAACGCCGGGGGAAGACCGGTGTTGACCTTGCTCGGCTGCGCCTAATCGGTGAGCGCATCACCGCTGCGCCCGAAGGCTTCAACGTTCATAAAACCATTCTGCGCTTCCTCGAAAACCGCCGAGCAGCCGTCAAGAACGGCGAGGGGATCGACTGGTCGACCGCTGAGGCGCTTGCCTTTGGCACGCTGCTGGACGACGGCTTTCCAGTTCGCCTGTCCGGACAGGACAGCGAGCGCGGCACGTTCTCCCAGCGCCATTCGGTGCTGATCGATCAGCGGACGGAAGCGCGCTACATCCCGCTGAACCACATTCGCGACGGGCAGGCGCGCTGCGAAGTCATCAACTCGATGCTGTCGGAAGAGGCAGTGCTCGGCTTCGAATACGGCTATTCGCTCGCCGAGCCGAACGCGCTCGTCTTATGGGAAGCGCAATTCGGCGACTTCGCCAATGGCGCGCAAGTGGTATTCGACCAGTTCATCTCGGCGGGCGAGAAGAAATGGCTGCGAATGTCGGGCCTCGTCTGCATGCTGCCGCACGGCTACGAGGGCCAGGGGCCGGAACATTCCTCCGCCCGCCTCGAGCGCTATCTGCAGCTCTGCGCTGAGGACAACATGCAGGTTGTCGTCTGTTCTACGCCGGCCAATTTCTTCCACGCCCTGAGGCGCCAGCTCAAGCGCGAGTTCCGCAAGCCCTTGATCGTGATGACCCCGAAGTCGATGCTGCGCAACAAGCGCGCCGTATCTAACCTTGAGGCCTTCGGCCCGGGAACGAGCTTCCACCGTCTGTTATGGGATCACGCGGAGACGCATGAAGGGGAGAAGATTACGCTCGCTAAGGACGACAAAATCCGCCGCGTCGTGCTGTGCTCGGGCAAGGTGTACTACGATCTTTACGAGGAGCGCGAAAAGCGCGGCGTCGACGACGTCTACCTGCTCAGGGTCGAGCAACTCTATCCCTTCCCGCTCAAGGCGCTGGTGAAGGAGCTCTCGCGCTTCAAGGACTCCGAGATCGTCTGGTGTCAGGAGGAGCCCAAGAACATGGGCGCCTGGAGCTTCGTCGAGCCCTACCTTGAATGGGTGCTGGGCCAGCTTGGCGGCAAATCGAAGCGCGCCCGCTACGCAGGGCGCCCCGCGTCGGCGGCGACCGCGACCGGCCTCATGTCGAAACATCTGGCCCAGCTCAAGGCCTTCCTCGACGAATGCTTGGCCTGAGCGAAGCCAGTTCGATATGCCCCATTACTTCTGCAAGCTGAGGCCGCCGCGGACGGCCTTCATCAGCAACATGACGTCCGACGAGGCGCGGCTCATGCGCGCGCATCGCGAATACTGGACGCCTCGAGTTGAGACGGGCGTGGTGGTGGCGATGGGCCCGGTCGCCGATCCGGACGGCGGCTACGGCGTTGCGATTATCGAAGCAGCCTCCGAGGCGGCGCTCGAGGCGATGCAGGATGCTGACCCGGTCATCGCCGCGGGGCGTGGCTTTGCTTACGAAAATTGCCGCATGCTGGGGATCGCGGTGCGCCCCAGCCAGCCGCTTACGCCCATTACTTCCGTAAGTCCCTAAGGGCAAAGAAGGGCGCCTCGCGGCGTGACTGAAATGGCGATTGAAATTCGTGTTCCGGCGCTGGGCGAGTCGATCAGCGAAGCAACCGTCGGCAAATGGTTCAAGAAGGCCGGCGAGCCGGTGCAAGCCGACGAGCCGCTGGTCGAACTGGAGACCGACAAGGTGACGCTCGAGGTCAACGCGCCGAGTTCAGGGGTCTTGAGCGAGATTGCCGCAGAGACCGGTCAGACGGTCGCGATCGGCGCGCTGCTTGGCCAGCTCTCGGCCGGAGCGGCGACGCCGGCCGCAACATCGGTTCCCGCTGCGGCTGCCAAGGCCGCCCCCGCGCCCGCCGCCGCAACCCCGATGCCGCCGGCGCCGGCTGCGGCCAAGCTCGCAGCCGAGGACAAGATCGATCTCGCCTCGGTCGCCGGCAGCGGCAAGCGCGGCCAGGTGCTGAAGGGCGACGTGCTTGCCGCCGTCGCCTCGGCTCGTGCGCCTTCGCCGGTCGTCGCGCCTGCGCCGTTGCAAGCGCCCGCGCTCGCGCCAATTCCTGCCTCCGCTCCGGCTCCGATGCCCGCGGCGCGCACGATCGCCCCCGACGACAGCGCCCGCGCAGAACGGGTGCGGATGACCAAGCTGCGTCAGACCATCGCTCGCCGCCTCAAGGACGCGCAAAATACCGCAGCGATGCTCACGACCTTCAACGAGGTCGACATGAGCGAGGTGATGGCTTTGCGCGCCCGTTATAAGGATGCCTTCGAGAAAAAGCACGGCGCCAAGCTTGGCTTCATGGGCTTTTTCGTCAAGGCCTGCGTTCAGGCTCTGAAAGAGGTTCCCGCAGTCAACGCCGAAATCGACGGCGCTGACCTTGTTTATAAGAACTACTATCACATCGGCATCGCCGTCGGCACCGACAAGGGGCTCATCGTGCCGGTGGTGCGCGACGCGGACAGGCTGTCCATCGCCGAGATCGAGAAGGCGATTGCGGACCTGGGAAAACGCGCTCGCGACGGTCAGCTCACGCTCGAGGAGTTGCGGGGCGGAACGTTCACCGTCACCAACGGCGGCATCTACGGCTCGCTGATGTCGACGCCGATTCTCAATGCGCCGCAGTCAGGCATCATGGGTATGCACAAGATCCAGGACCGTCCGGTCGCCGTCAGCGGCAAGGTCGAAATCCGCCCGATGATGTATCTGGCGTTGAGCTACGACCATCGCATCGTCGACGGCCGGGAGGCGGTGACCTTCCTGGTCCGCGTCAAGGAGGCGCTCGAAGACCCGGCGCGGCTCGTGCTAGACCTCTGAAGAAGGCCTCGTGGAGGGCCGATCGGGGAGGTATCCATGAGCGAATTGACGTGTCTCGAATTGAGCGTGGCCCTGTGGGTGGTCCATGTCCTTGTTCAGGCGAGCGTCGGCAACGTGGAGCTGCCGTTCGGCTATTTGTTCACCTCGCGCGACAAGCCTGCCGCAGCGAGAGGCTTGCTGTTTGGTCGAGCCACTCGGGCGCTGGCGAATTATGTCGAGAACTTTACGCCGTTCGTCGCCGTCGCGCTCGCGCTCATCGTCACCGGGAGGACCGGCGGAGCTGGCGCGCTCGGCGCGACGATCTGGATTCTGGCGCGCATCCTCTACGTTCCAGTTTACCTGTTCGGCATCGTCTACGCGCGGACGGCGATATGGGCGATTTCGATCGTCGGCCTGTTGATGATGCTGAGGCGGTTGATCGGATGATGGTAGCTGGCGTCGGCGCGAGTCCTATCGGCGCGCCCAGCGAAAGAGAATTACAATGAGTTATGACCTTGTAGTGATCGGTTCCGGCCCGGGCGGCTATGTTTGCGCGATCCGCGCAGCGCAACTCGGCATGAAGGTCGCCGTGGTCGAGAAGATGAAGACGCTCGGCGGAACGTGCCTCAACATCGGCTGCATTCCGTCCAAGGCGCTCCTGCACGCGTCCGAAATGTTCGACGAGGCGGGGCACGGTCTTGGCCCCCTGGGGGTCGTCGTCTCTCCGCCGCAGCTCGATCTCACCGCGATGATGAAGCACAAGGACGTCACCGTCGCCGCCAATGTCAACGGCGTCGCCTACCTGTTCAAGAAGAACAAGATCGACTGGGTGAGCGGAGCGGGCCGCATCGCTGCTCCTGGGAGCGTGATCGTCAAGGGCGCTGACGGCAAGGAGGGCAGGCTCGAAACCAAGGCGATCGTCATCGCCACCGGTTCGGATGTCGCGCGGCTGCCAGGAGTGGAAATTGATGAGAAGACGATTGTCTCCTCGACTGGCGCCTTGAGCCTGCCGGTTCCGCCGAAGAGGCTGATCGTCGTCGGCGCTGGCGTCATTGGACTTGAACTCGGTTCCGTTTGGCGGCGGCTGGGTTCCGAGGTGACGGTGGTCGAATTCCTCGACCGTGTCCTGACGGTTATGGACGGCGAGGTCGCCAAGCTGATGCAGCGCGCGCTGGAAAAGCAGGGCTTTACTTTCCACCTCAGTCACAAGCTGGCCAAAGTCGAGACGGTTGGGACGGGCGTCAGGGCGACGATCGAGCCATCGACGGGCGGCGAGGCCAAGGTCATCGATGCCGACGTTGTGCTCGTCGCCGTCGGACGCCGCCCATTCACCGAAGGCTTGGGATTGGAGGCGCTCGGCGTCGAGACGGAGCGTGGCCAAGTGATCGTCGATGCGCATTTCGCCACCAACGTTGCCGCAATCTATGCGATTGGCGACGTCATCCGCGGGCCGATGCTCGCCCATAAGGCGGAGGATGAGGGAGTCGCGGTCGCCGAACTGCTGGCGGGGCAGGCCGGCCACGTCAACTATGGTGTTATTCCGAACGTCGTCTATACGAGTCCCGAAGTCGCCTCGGTTGGCAAAAGCGAGGAAGAACTGAAGGCCGAGGGCGTCGCCTACGCGCTCGGCAGGTTCCCGTTCACCGCCAACGGGCGCGCGCGGGCGATGCGTCACACCGATGGCTTCGTGAAAATCCTCGCCGACGCCGCCACCGATCGTGTGCTCGGAGGGCACATTGTGGGGTTTGGCGCTGGCGAATTGATCCATGAGATCGCCGTTCTGATGGAGTTTGGCGGATCGTCGGAAGACCTTGCGCGCACCTGCCACGCGCACCCGACGATGTCGGAAGCCGTCAAGGAGGCGGCGCTGGCGGTGGCGAAGCGGGCGATTCACATTTAAGCCGCCGCGGCGCGCTTGCTTGTCACCGGCAACTTGCCGGCCTTCTCTGACATCCTGGACTGTCGCCTTGAAAACTGGCGTCGACGTGCGCGGATCATGCGCGGGAGCGGGCGCAGTGCCGGCACGGCGAAGTGCTTGGCGGCGGATCTGCCCGGTGCTCACTTTCGGCGTCGGGGCTTACGTATCGGCACTCAGCGGTCCCGCCCACGCCGATCCGCTGGCTTTGTGGCGGATCGTGCATGGCGCGTGCGTTCCCCACGTCGAAGCGGGTTTGGGTCCTAAGCCTTGCGAGCGCGTCGACCAGGGAGTGGCAATTCTCAAGGACCTGGTCGGCATCGCCCAGATGCTTACCATTCCGACTCGGCGCATTACCGGCATCGAAGATCCGCAAATGCTGGCGCTCAACGCGCCACCGGTGTTTGCCGTCGCTTGGAGCGCAAAGACGTTGGTCGAGGCGCGTCTTGGCCGCGCGCTGCCGCGGGAAGCCGTTGGACTGGCGATTAACTCGAAATGGGCGCGCAGCCAGGACCAATTGCATGTCCATGTCGATTGCATGGCGATTCCGGTCATGAAGGCCTTGGCCGAATATGCTTCCGCACTCGACGGCGTGTGGCGCGCGATGACGGTCCCGCTGCACGGTCAAATCTATTTCGCGCGCCGGGTCGACTCGGCCGATCTTGTCGACGTTGCCCCCCTCAAGCTTCTTGCCGACGGGGTGGAGGGAGCACGAGGGCATATGGGTGCCTATAGTCTGGCGGCAGTGGGCGCAACTTTCGACGGGAAGCCCGGCTTCATCCTGCTAGCCGACCAGTTTTCTTTGGAAGGCGGCGGACACGCCGAGGACATTCAGGATCACGATTGCGCGATTGCCCATTCGACGCCATGATTTGAACTGGACCCATTGCGGGCTAAGGGACAAACTCAAGTTATGGGTATGCGCGGCGGCACCGCTACAATTGGTTCAGGCGAGGAACTCTGCGCGAGAGCAGATAGCAGGTCGATAGAGCGTCGCTATTTGAAGGCCATATAACGGATAATACCTGTTGTTATGTCCTGCTTGCTCACGCTAAGGTCAACGCATGCGACATTACGACATTAAAGGCGAAGCTAAACGGGGTCATAACCGATAGAAAACATTAGGGCGCTACGGTAAAACGACGGCAAGCATGCGGTTGAGCCCGCTCTCTCGAGAGGGATCTTCGACCACAGCGCCACCGATTCCTCGTAACGCGAGAACACTTTAGTTTGGCGCTCGGGCTGGGCGGAAAAAGGGGAGCAGGGCAAATGGGGACTTTATTCACGCGCCTTCTTGCGCTTGCGGTTCTGATCGTGGCGCCGAGTTACGCCTCCGCGCATGTTGAGATCAACATTGACCTCACGTCGCAGACGATGACCGTCCATTCGGGATCGGGCGAGACCTATGTCTGGCCGATTTCCTCAGGCAGAGTCGGCCACGCGACGCCGAACGGTGTCTTCCGACCGCGAGCGCTGTACGCCATGGTCCACTCCGCCAAGTACGGCAACGCGCCGATGCCGCACTCGATCTTCTTCTACGGCCAGTACGCGATCCATGGCACGACCGCAGTAGGCAATCTCGGCCGCCCGGCGTCGCACGGCTGCATCCGCATTTCGCGCGCCAATGCGGCGACCTTGTTTGCCATGGTCCAGCGGCAGGGGGCGGAAATCCGTATCGTCGGGTCTCCGTTCAGCGATATCGCTCACAGAGAACGGCGCTCCGAATCGGCCCTCGGGTTCGCGCCGGTCCACCACACCTCGACGCTCAAAGAATGGGCGCGCAATCCGCTCGCGCAATGAAAGGACGGGCGGGCCGGTTACGGTCCGATTAATAACACGTAACCCGCGCCGAATTTTGCGCGCCCGGGTGTCGCGTTTTCTTTCCGTTTAGGATATCAGGCCACCGTAGATTCGAACTGGCGGGAGCCGTTTGAGGAGGCCATTGGTGCAAAGACGTCAATTTATCAGCGGCGCCGTCGGCCTGATGGCGGGCTCGCTTGCGCCGCGGCTGGCGATGGCGGACGTGCCGACGGCCTTTACTTTCGACATGGCGCCTCCGATGGACAATCGCGAGAAGTTCATCGCGTGGGGCGTGGCGCAACGCGGAGAGGATCCTAAGTATCTTGGCGAGCGATTCGATCGCTTCGGCGCAATGGTCCGTAATGAGGACCTGGCCAACGATCGCAACAAACGCGCTTTCCTTTTGACGCCGCGCGAGAAATTCGTGCTGCAGCAGAATCTCGCCCGAGCCTACGATCACGCCTTTCTCGACATCGGTTATGGCGTCACGATTTCGGGCCCGCACATCGTTGGCCGCATGACTTCGAACATCGATCCCAAGCAGGGGGAGAAGGTGCTGGAGGTCGGCACGGGCTCAGGCTACCAGTCGGCCTATCTCTCGCACCTGACCGATCAAGTCCACACCGTCGAGATCATCAAGCCACTGGCTGACCGTACGCGGTCGATCTACGACCAGCTCATCAAGGACGGCTATAAGGAGTTCGAGGCGATCAAGAGCAAGGCCGCCGACGGCTACTATGGGTGGGAAGAGGCGGCGCCGTTTGACAAGATCATCGTCACCTGCGGCATCGACCATGTCCCTCCGCCGCTGCTGCAGCAGTTGAAGCCCGGCGGCATTATGGTCATTCCGGTCGGACCGCCGGGAGCGCAGCGCGTCTTGAAGGTGGTCAAGAATCAGGCCACCGACGGGCAGATGACAGTCGCCCGATCCGACATCTACGGCGGCCGGATCGTCCCATTCGTTCCATTCACGAAGCTCGAAGGCGATCAGATCGTCGGCACGCACAACAACTAGCGCCCTTTTTAGGATCGCTTCGGCCGCGGGGGCGCCCTCAAGCTAAGGGCTATAGCCGGTCAATCCTGACCGGCTCTTGCTCCGAGACGCAATGAACGAAGCCAGCAAAGTTCCAATCGCTGATATCCTCGAACCCCAGGCTGAGCCGGGCGCAGAGGTTGCTCCGGGTCCGCGACTTGGACTCTATGTCGCGGTAGGCCTTGCCGCCGGCTCGGTGATCGCGCTGCAGATCGATATCATGCGGGTCTTCGCCGTCGGCAGCTGGGCGCATTTCGGCTCGCTGGTGGTGAGCTTGGCGATGCTGGGATTCGGCCTGGCGAGCGCGGTGATGACCGTCGCCAAGGACTGGTTCGCCCGCAATTGGCGCCGGGCCGCCACCGTTTCGCTCGCCCTCTTCGGACCGCTTGCGGTCGGCGCCAACCTTTATGTGCAGCATCTCGGCTTCAACGCGATCTTCCTGGTCTCCGACCCGGCGCAGAAGTGGAAGCTCTTGGCGATTTTCCTGGCGGAGCTGACGCCGTTTCTGGCGGGCGCCTTCTTCCTCGGGTGCGTCTTTCTAAGGAGCAACCGCATTTTCGGCCGCGTGTATTTCGCCGACCTGGCCGGGGCTGGATTGTGCGGCCTCGTATTCCTCTTGGCGATGTACGTGTTTCCGCCCGCCAATTTGATCGTCGCGCCATTGGCGCTTTGGTTCGCCGCCTGCCTGGCCTGGTCGTTCGGACCGGGAGGGCGCGTGACCCTCGTTCCGTTTTTGGTCGCCGGCGTTGTCGCCTTTGCCGGCCATTTCGTTGCGCCGCAGGCCTTTGGGCTCAAGACGCTCGCGACCAACGACTACAAAGGCGTGGCCTACGCCCGCAAATTCCCGGACGCGAAAAAAGTCTACGAGAGCGCCTCGCCGTTTGGCTTCCTCGAGGCTTATTCGAGCTCCTATTTGCATTTCGCGCCTGGCCTGTCCGACAACGCCGGCTTCAATCTGCCAACCATGCCGGTCAACGCCTATCTCGGCCTCTATATCGACGGCGACGGCCCGATCGGCATCATGCGCGATCTGACCGATAAGGAGACGGCTTACTTCCACTACCTACCGATGGTGTATCCCTACATCATCAAGTCCGCGCCAAAGACTTTCGTTGTTCAGTTTGGCGGCGGCATCTCGACCGAGGTCGCGCTTCACTCCGGTGCCAAGGAGGTGACGGTCGCTGAGGGCAACCGCGCTGTGCTCGAGGCGTTTCACTCCGACGTGATCCGCAAGTTCACTGGCGACATCCTCTCCAAGGTTCGAGTCATCGACTATGAGGGCCGCCACTTCCTTGCCCACACCAAGGACCGGTTCGACGTCATCGACCTCAGCCTCGCGGATTCGGTCGGCCTCTCGAATCCCGGCGGCTTCGCGATCGCCGAGAAATTTTCTTACACCAAGGAGGCGATGGAGACCTACATGCGCGCGCTGGCGCCCGGCGGCGTGCTTTCGGTCACTCTGTGGAACAAGGAGGAGCCGCCCAAATCGGTCTTGAAGCTCTATGCGACGATGGCCGCGGCGGCCCGCGAGGTCGACCCAACGCATCTGGCCAATTCTTTTTTCGTCGCTTCGTCATACCTCTCGACAGCAACTGTGCTTTACAAGAACAGCGGCTTTGCGCCGGAGGAGGTCGACAAGCTGCGCGCCCATACGCGCGCCATGTCGTTTGACGAAATCTACTCGCCGGGCCTCTTTTACGATCCGTCGCAAACGGACAGCACGCTCGCCGGCTATGTCCAACAGATTTTCGCCGGCGCCGACGGCGGTCCGGCCTCCGCAGAGCCGTCTGAGTCAACTGGGACAGCCGCCCCGCCCGGCGCCGCCCCTGACAGGCCTCCCGGCCAGGCCGACGACACCCCGCCGTCGGGCAAGGCTGATGACGGTGTTCTGCCCGCGACCGTCATGGGCCGGCTCGCCTGGCAGGCGCTGATCGCAGGGCGATGGCCGGACATCGCGGATCGCTATGTGTTCAATTCGCGCGCGCTGACGAACGATGCGCCCTACTTCGCCGCTTACGTCAAGACCGCCGACCTACCACGCGTGCTCGACAGACTCGAGCTGCTACAGGACGAGTGGGGATATCTGCTGATTTGGGCGACGCTCGGCGTCGCTTGCCTGACAGCGACCGTGCTGCTCGTCATACCGCTGATCTGGGGTTGGCGCGCCGTCTTCTCGCGCTCGCCCGGCAAGGCCCTGACCGTGCTCTACTTTGCTTGTCTTGGCGCGGGTTACATCATGGTCGAAGTCGGGCTTATCGCGCATTTCGTCATGGCGCTTGGAAACCCGACGATTTCAGCCTCGGTGCTGATTACCGGCATGCTGGTCTTCTCGGGTCTTGGCGCCCTAGCCTCCGAGCGC
>Ga0210387_10000781_pt1 | contig 23317 bp, 16 predicted proteins | sample IncBWC7OmetaG_FD_160108 | JGI IMG/M metagenome (GOLD analysis project Ga0210387, IMG submission 160108) | Forest soil microbial communities from Barre Woods Harvard Forest LTER site, Petersham, Massachusetts, United States - Inc-BW-C-7-O ...
TACAAGAGCATGACCTGCATGACCTGCCACGGTGACAAGGCCGTGGAGAACAAGTTCAAGATGCCGAACGCCGAGCTCCCCAAGCTGCCGGCGCCGACCGATCGCCAGGGGTTCATGGGGCTTCAGCAGAAGAAGCCGGACGCCGTGAAGTTCATGGGCACCCAGGTGAAGCCCGCCATGGCGGCGCTCCTCAACGTCGACGAGTGGAGCCCCACCAACCCCAAGGGGTTCGGCTGCTACGGCTGTCATACGACGGAGGGCGGGGCCGCGGCGGCGCCGGCCCCTGCGGCCGCGCCCGCCAAGCCCGCGGGCGGCGGCTGGTAGCGATCGCCCATTGATCCGGCGCAGCGCCACGCGCTAGCATTCAGCCGCTTCGCTCCCCTTCGAGCCTGGCGCTGCGTCGACGATGAGCATCTCCCGTCCAGAGCGCCTGGAAGGCGCGGCCATGCGGCTGCTCTGGGAAGCCGTCGCCGAGGCCAAGCGGCCGGTGATGGTTCGGTCGAACGACGACCAGAGCGCGGCGCTCGAAAGGGTCGCGCGGCGCGCTTTCCATCCTGCTGAGCCGCCCTTCCCCATCGTGGACCGCGGGGCGCTCCCGGCGGCGGCGGCCAAGCGAGGGTTCGACCTGGTGATCGACGGCGCGCGCACGGCGGGCGCCGTGAACCAGCCCGGCGCCATCTGGCGGCTCGGCCACGCGACCAAGCGCCGGGGCGAAACCGTACGGCTCTTTCCACTGGCCGGCTGGACCGAGGCCGACGTCCGCGACTCCCTCCTTCGCGCGGGTGCGCGCGAAACGCCGCCGACCCTGCGCGTTCACCTTTGCGGCGGCTCCGGCAGCGGCAAGAGCACCCTCGCCTCTCGGCTGTCGACAGCGACCATCCCGGGCGCGCCCGACCAGCGCCGATTCCTCGTCGACGACACCCCCGGCCAGGATGGCGATCCCCGCGGCGTTCTGACCGCGGCTTCGACCGCCGATCTGAGCATCGTGGTGGTCGACGCCCGCCAGGGACTTTCGACGACGGCCCGGCGCGACCTCCTGCTCCTCTCGCTGCTCGGCGTCCGACAGCTCGTCCTCGCGGTCAACAAGATCGATCTGGCTGCGCAGAGCCAAGCGGCGCTCGCCCGCGTCGACGACGAGTACCGACGATTCGCCGCCGGGCTGAAGCTGCCGCCGGCCGCCTTCGTTCCCGTCTCGGCGACCGAGGGGGACAACATCCTTGCGCGGGCGGCCACCACCCCCTGGTACGAGGGACCAACGCTGCTCGATCTTCTCCGCGCCGCCGAGATCGGGCAGGAGCAGCTCGTCGCCCAGCCGCTGCGACTGCCCGTCCAGTGGGTGCTCCCTGACTCTCCGCTCCGCGGCTTCGGCTTGGGCTTGGGCTTCGTGGGGACGATCGTCGCCGGCAGGCTCCGGGTCGGCGACCCGATCCGCGTTCAACCCTCCGGCCGCCTCAGCAGCGTCGCCCGCCTGGCGACCCCGGAGGGCGATCTCATCGAGGCGCACGCCGGCCAATCGATCGCGGTGGCGCTGGCCGACGCGATCGACCTCACCCGCGGAGATCTCCTCGTTTCGGCCGCCGCGCCGGCCGAGATCTCCGACCAATTCGAGGCGACGGTGGTCTGGATGGACCCCTCACCGCTTTTGCGCGGCCGCGACTACCTGCTCAGGATCGGCGCCCAGCAGGTCACCGGATCGCTCGCCCCCCTCAAGCACAAGATCGACGTGAACAGCCTGCGACGGCTGGCCGGCACCACGCTGGGGATGAACGAGATCGGCGTCTGCAACGTCCACCTCGACCACGACGTGGCGTTCGATCCTTATGAGCTGAACCACGACACCGGCGGCTTCATCGTCATCGACCGGCTGTCGAACGAGACGGTCGGCGCGGGGATGCTTCACTTTGCCCTGCGGCGCGCGCAGAACGTCCACTGGCAAGCGCTGGAGGTGAACAAGACGGCGCGGGCGGCGCTCAAGCAGCAGCGGGCCTGCGTTCTCTGGTATACGGGCCTCTCGGGGGCCGGGAAGTCGACGATCGCCAACCTGGTCGACAAGAAGCTGCACAACATGAAGCGGCACACCTACCTGCTCGACGGCGACAACGTTCGACATGGGCTCAACAAGGATCTCGGCTTCACCGACGTCGATCGGGTGGAGAACATCCGGCGGATCAGCGAGGTGGCCAAGCTGATGGTGGACGCCGGCCTCATCGTCAGCACCGCCTTCATCTCTCCGTTTCGCGCCGAGCGGATGATGGCGCGCGCGCTGGTCGGCGAGGAAGAGTTCATCGAGATCTTCGTCGACACGCCGATCGCCGTGGCCGAAGAGCGCGACCCCAAGGGCCTCTACAAGAAGGCCCGCCGCGGCGATCTCAAGAACTTCACCGGCATCGACTCCCCCTACGAGGGGCCGGAGAATCCGGAGTTGAGGATCGACACCACCCGCGCTTCACCCGAAGAGGCGGCGGTGACGATCGTGGCTTTTCTGCAAGCGAGAGGGGTTCTGTCTTGAATCACAGCTACGTCTTCAACGGCGACGCCGACGGTCTCTGCGCGCTTCAGCAGCTGCGTCTCGACGGCGCTCCCCCCGGCCTGCTCATCACCGGCGTCAAACGGGACATCGCGCTCTTGGCGCGGCTGAGCGGCGCTGCCCCGGCCCAGGGGCAAAGGGGCGATCGCTGCACCGTCCTCGATATCTCGCTCGACGTGAACCGGGCGGCGCTGCTGGCGCTGCTCGACGCGGGCGTGCAGGTCCGCTACTTCGACCATCACTTCACCGGCGAGGTCCCCCAGCACCCAGGGCTGGAGGCGCACCTCGATCTCAGCCCCAGCGTCTGCACCAGCCTCCTCGTCGACCGATCCATCGCCGGGCGGTTTCGCCGCTGGGCGATCGTGGGCCTCTTCGGCGACAGCCTCGGCGACGAGGCGCGCGCGCTGGCGGCGGCGGACAGCGGGCTCGACGCCGAGGCGACCGAGCGCCTCAAGGAGCTGGGCGTGGCCATCAACTACAACGCCTACGGCGAGACGCTGGAGGACCTGCACGTCCCCCCCGCCGATCTGGCCGCCGAGATGGCCCCCTTCGCCGACCCGCTCGAGTTCGCCGCGCGCTCCGCGGCCTGTCGCCGGCTGGCCGACGGATTCCGGCAGGACATGGAGCTGGCCCATCGGCTCGAACCGGCGCGGAGGACCAAGGGCGCGGTCTGCTTCACCCTGCCCGACGCCGCCTGGGCGCGCCGCGCCAGTGGGACCCTGGCCAACGATCTCGCCCGCGCGTACGCTGGCGACGCCGTCGCGATCGTGTCGCCCAAGACCAGCGGCGGCTACCTCGTCTCGGTGCGCGTGCCGCGCGACTCATCCGTTTCAGCCGAGGCGTTCTGCCGCACCTTCCCCACCGGTGGCGGACGGCGAACCGCGGCCGGGATCAACCACCTGCCGAACGAGGATCTCCAAAAATTCGCCGAAGCGTTCGAGACGCAATTCGGCGGCGCCTGAAAGTCGCCGTACGCTCCAGCCGTAAGGACGGCGCAAGATGGTGCCGGCGGCGCAGGTCGGTTGACCCGTTTGGGCCCGCGGCTGCTACTGCGTTAGACCGAGCTTCAACTGCATTCGGAAGGCATCATGAACAGCATCTTCTCGCGAATGGGCCGGGTCTACCGCGTGCTGCGGCGGACCTTCGGCGTCAAGGTCGTACCGCTCTTCGTCGCGGTGCTTTTCGGATGCGTGCGGACGTTCGTCGCGGCAGCGATGGCGCTGGACAACGTCTTTTTCCCGCGTCTGTGGAAGACCCGCGCCAACCGTCCCATCGTGCTGGTGGGCAACCCGCGCACCGGGACCACCTTCCTGCAACGCTTCCTGGCCGACGAGGGGTTCGGCTCGGGGATGGAGCTCTTCTTGATGCTCTACCCTTCACTGACGCTCCAGAAGATGCTGCGCCCTTTTCTCCCGCTCCTGGAGAAGATCAGCCCGGCCAAGTACCACTCGACCGACGCGCACCAGACCAGCTTGAGCTCGGTCGAGACCGACGACGTCGGCGTGCTGTTTCGCTACCTCGACGGCTTCTTTCTCTACGGGTTCTTCCTGTCGTTCGACGACGAGGATCTCCTGCCCTGGTTCGACCCGCGGGTGCGCGACACCTCGAAGCGCGACGCCGCCTGGCTGGACGCGCTCTGGCGCCGCAGCCTGGTGCTCCACAAGTCGCAGCGCAACATCGCCAAGCTGTTCTCGCTGGCGGTCCGGTTGCCGCAGTTTCTCGAAAACGTGCCGGAGGCGCAGATCCTCTACATGGCGCGCGATCCGCTGTCGGTGATCCCCAGCTCGATGAGCCTGGTGATCGGCGTGCTCGATCGCGCGGTGGGGTTCTGGTCGCTCCCCGAGCCGGTGCGCAAGCGCTGGCTCGACCGGATGTACAAGGCCTGGGTCCTCCTGCTGCAGAAGTTCCACGAGGACTGGACCGGCGGCCTCATCGACAAGACGCGGGTCTTCATCGTCCGCTACGACCGGATGATGGCCGACTTCGAGGGGACGATGGAGGAGATGTGTCAGTTCCTCGGGCACGAGATGACGCCCAAGCTGCGCGCCACCATCGCCAAGCGCGGCGAGAAGCAACGCCAGTACGAGTCGGAGCACAAATACAACCTGGAGAAGTTCGGCCTCACCGAAGAACAAATCCGCCGCGACTGCGCCTTCTTCTACGACACCTTCCTTCCCCCACTGAACCTCCGCAACACCGCCCCTGCCGCGGCCCCCGCCGCGGCCCGCTGACCGAGGAGAGCGGAGCGGGCGTCAGCTGCGCTCGAGGTAGGCGGTGGTGAAGTAGTCGTCCTTGGTGCTGGGCGTGAAGGAGACCTTCTTGGTCTCGAACACCGACTTGCGCCCGTTCTGCTTGTTGATCATCTCCATGTGCATCGCCCGGTACCGCTTGTTCTTGGGGTCGAGCAGCTTGATGTCCTGGGCGATGAGCTCCTTCAACAGCTTGCCGTCCTTGTCGTAGTAGAGCCCGCGCACGACGGCCATCTTGGCCTTGCTCACCCAGTAGGTCTTCTTCGAGTAGCCCTCCGCCTCGGCGATCTCCCTGCTCTTCGGCAAGAGATCGATGACGTAGCAGGGCTCGCCCCCCGACACCTCTTCCTTCACCAGCGTGTAGTCGAAGTCGTCCAGCGACGGGATGTTCAGATCGCCGTAGGAGAACTCGCTCCCCATGAAGCTCTGCGCGCGCTGGGTGCTGACCACCCGGCGCGTCTTGCGCAGCGCCGGCAGATAGATCCAGACGTCGTCCGGCTTGGCTTCGTAGTCGTAGACCAGGATCCCCGTCCCCTGCACGTCGGCCGGCGACAGGAAGCGGTAGATGCGCTTCTCCGTCTTGCCGCCGTCATAGAGCTTGGTGGCCATCGAGATCTCGCGCTCACGCGCCTGCCCGCCCTCGCCGAGGACCGTCATCTTGATGACCGCCTCCGAGCCGTCGAGCTTTCGGGTGGTGGTCACCTTGTCCATGATCTCCCGGGCCGAAGGCCCCTTTTCGGCCTGCGCCGTCCCCGACAGCAGCAGGGCGAGCATCGTGAACAACAATCGGCGGGTGTGCATGTGATGTCCTCGTTGGGGGTCAGAAGGTGTAGCGCAGCTCGGCGTAGCCGGCGGAGAGCTGAGCGTCGATGATGCCGAACAGCGTGTCGGCCGGCCCGTGGAAGACCTGCGCGCCGGCATAGATGGTCATCGCGTCGGACAGGCGATAGCCGATCCGCGGCGTGATCAGCCACTCGCGCGTGGTGAAGTTGTAGAGACAGAGGGACGAGATCGACAGCGTCTCGTGCAATCCCAGCCACTCGAACCGCAGCGTGGCCAGGTGCTGGATCTGCGCGGTCTGAGAAAACAGGATCTGATTCTGCTTGGCCAGCGTGGAATTGACGAACTCGCTGACGAAGGTCACGTTCGACATCGGCTCCATCGGCAGCACCGACGGATCGAGCACCATCGCCGGCCCGCTCTGCTTCTGCCAGTCGAACACGTAGCGCCCCAGGTACTGCACGATGATGCTCAACGAGCCGAAGGTGTGATCGGCGCCGATGGTGTACTGGACGTCCGGGTAGGCGATGTGGTGATCGGCCGGCCCCCCCCAGTTGTAAGGGCGCCGGTAGGCCGCCTCGCCGCGCAGCGTGGCGGTCTCACCCAGCGAGGTCGAGAAGTCGAAGCCCAGCACCTGCTGCTCGTACGCCGTGCGCGACACCAGGATGGACGGCGGCGTCGTCGTGCTCGGCGCGTTCGTCGTCTCGTCGGCTGTCAGGGTGATTCCGTTCGGCGTCTGCGAGAGCCCCGGCAGCGGCGCGAAGCCGTGGAGGTAGGAGACGGACATCTCGATCGCAGGCAGCTCGAGGTGGAGACGCACCGCCTCCGTCCCGTCTTTGAGGTTGAGCGACGGGAAGAGCGGCGCGCCGTACGAGACGTACTGCGGAAGCGAAACCGCGGGCAGCTCGGTCGGCAGGTAGAGCGGCATCCACACGCCCTCCAGTCGGAAGGGGGCGAAGCGCAGGAAGGCGCGGGCGCCGGCGTTGCCGATGCGAAGATCGTCCTCGATCGGCGAGTGAATGCGGAAGTCGAGCGGCGTCAGGTTGTTGGTCGGGTTGAGCGCGTCGGCGCGCCCCCAGACGATGATCTGCTGGCCGATGCGCAGATCGAGCGGACCGAGATAGGCGTTGACGTAGGCCTCGCGCAGATCGACGACCGTCGCCTGGACCCCGTCGGCCTGCAGGCCGTAGCGGATGCGCGCCTCGGCGAAGCCGTCGCCGTAGGTCTCCTTCGCTGTCCGCAGCGTCAGATCCAGCTCGCCGTAACCGGCCTTCAGCTCGGCGGCGTCTTGCCCGGAGACCTTGCCGGCGAACATGTCGCCGCGCACATAGCCGGTGAGCGTGAACGGCCCGGCGGCCGCAGGCGCCGGACCAGCGCTGGGGGCCGCCGCCGCGGCGGCGTTGCTCTGCTCGAAGAGGCCCGCGCCGCCTGAATCGGCGGCTGCCGGCGCCGCCTGCGGTTCGCTTGGCTGGACCTCGGGAGCCGGTGCGGCCGCGGCGTCGGGCGGGACGCCCCCGTCGCTGTCAGCCCGCGCGGTGCGCGCCCCCGCGCAGCAGATCAGCAACGCCAGGCTGACGGAGAGCTTCATCGCCGGGCTAACCTGCGGAGCCGGTCCACTCGCCGGTCGCCATCACCATCGAGTAGCCCGCCGCCGCGCTGCCGAGGACGATCTTCTCGCCGCGCTTCAACGTCCGCTCTTCCAGCAGCGTCCGGTACGTCACGCCGATGCTCGCGCTCGCCGTATTGCCGTAGCGCGCGTGCGTGTAGACGCCCCGCGATTGCTCGACACCGATGTCGTCGAAAATCTTGCGCACCATGATCTCGCTCGGCTGATGAAAGACGTAGTGGGCGATGTCGTTCGGCTTGAGCCCCAACGCGCCCAACCGCTCGGCGACCCAGGGGGGAATGTACTTGCCGAGTCTCATCAGCTCAACCGAAGACGACACCAGCGTGCCGCCAATCGGCACCTGACAGAGGTGCCAGTGGTCCGGCGCCGTGAAGGTGTTGACGGCCATCAACCGGATTCCGCCTTCCGGAAATGGCGTCCGTCGCACCAGCATACAGGCGGCGGCGTTGCCAATCGTGAGGCCGGCCGTCTTCATCTGCAGGTCGCGCACCGTCTGGATGTCGTAGCTGAGGAACGGGCCCGAGAGCTCCGCCGTGCAAACCAGCGCGGTGCGATAGTTCGAATGCAGCGCCAGGTACGCAGCCGCGGTCTGAATCGCCTCCAGGTGACCGACGCAGGCGGCGGTCACGTCGAAGGCGTGCGTCTTTTTGAGGCCAAGCTTGGCGGCCACCTCCATCGCCGTCGCCGGCTCGAAGTACTGGCGCGCGATCCCGCCACAAATCACCAGGTCGACCTCGTCGAGCGAGACGCCGTTGACCGCCAGGCAGTCCTGCGCCGCCCGCACCGCGTAGTCGGCCACGATCCCCTGGCGCTCGTCAGGCTCGAGGTATCGAACCTGTGTCTTGCAGAGACCGAAGACGTGTTCGATCGCCGAAGCGACGACGGCGAACTCCGCATCGCTCCCTTTGAAGCGCGCGCGCACCCGTCGAATGATTTCGGCGTTGTCGACGGCCGTTGCGGGCAATGCCACGCCCGGCTTCGACAGATACAATTCGGGCAAGCTCAAGAACAGCGACCGGGATCCAGAGAGGGAGGGAGAACGGTCACGCTACCACACGCGTCGCTCGCTTCGAGATCAAAGAGATCTCGACTTCGAGCCACGCGCCACGAATTTCGACGCGTCCGTCTATTCGCATGTCGCCACCTGTCGCCGCTGTCTATTTGATTGTCGCTTCTGTCTATTCAATTGCCGCCAATTCGCGGAATGCACGAGCGCGCGACGTTTAACGCCCTCCACAAAATAAATCAGCGCGCCTGGCGTCGATTGCGTGAGCCGATCTTCGAGAACACGAATTGTGACTGGGGACTCCCGATCGGGTCGACGACAGACCCGCTTTACGTTTTAATTCGCCGGATGAAATCGAGCACCTCTCCTCACCGTGTGTTGTTCTCCTCACCTTGGCGCTCGCCGCGCCGCTGGGCGCCTGCGGGTCGTCAACCACTGGAATGACCGGCGGCGCCGGCAACGTCCTCATCGAGGACGCGAACAACTACACGGCGACCAGCAGCCTGACGATCCCCGCCGTGGAGACCCAGGCCGCGACCGATCTGTCGATCTCCTGGACCGGCATCACCCAGAATCTGCTCTGCCACCCGGCAGGCTCGATCGACAACGTCGCCTTCCTGCGCATCGGCAACATGACCCAGATGGATGTCGAGAACAAGCTGGCCAAGGGGCAGCTGGTCCAGACGGAGGTCACCACCTACCGGGAGTTCCACACGGCAGGCGCCACGTCGACGATGCTCTCCGATCTGTCGTTCGGAACGAAGCTCGACCCGGCGACCGACTACGTGGTGGCGCCGAGCACCCAGTACTTGCTGCTCTTCACCACCGGAACGGTGCTGGGGGTCGGGGCTCAGTCGATGGTCTTCCTCTCGCCGTCGACGTCGTCGACGAACACCACGGTCGCCGCCCCCAACCCCTGCGGCACCACCAACTTCCTCTCCTTCGCCGCCACGCTGAGCACCATGCCCGTCTCGATTCCCGCCAAGGGGCCCTGGAAGATCGACTGGAGCCAGATCACCAAGGACAGCTTCGGTCAGACGATCGACTTCACGATGACCATCCTGGACAAGGTCGAGGTCGGGTTCTTCCAGGGGAAGCAGCCCTCCGACATCCAGACCGACTTCCTGAACGTCGAGCAGGACGCGACGTCGCTCTACACCTACGCCATTCCGTCCGGTCAGACGTACGTCGACCTGATGAGCACGCCGACCACCGGCGGGGCCTTCCCCGGATTCACCGACACCAGCGGCACCTATGCCATCGCGGTCCTCTGCACCAAATGCTCGGTTCCGGCGCCGGTGGTGTTCTCCATTCTCCAGCCCCAGTAAAGGGCCTTGAAGTCTCGCGCAGGACTCGCAACGCTGCTTCTGGCGGCGGCGGTCGCCTCACCGGCGCTCGCTGACGGCGGCTATTACACAGGGGCGCTCGGCCCCCGCGCCGCCGGCCGCGGGGGCGCGTTCGTCGCCCGCGCCGACGACGTCACGGCGGTCAGCATCAACCCGGCCGGGTTGGCCGATCTCGACGGAACGGTCATCGAGATCGGCAACCAGTTCTCGTACTACGGCTACGACTACACGCGCGCGCCGACGATCGACTACGGACAGGCCCCCACGCCCGCCCAACCGACCACCTTCGCCAAGGTCCACGACGGGACCCCCTGGCAGGCGGCCCTCCCCTTCATCGGTGCCTCGTCACGCCTCGGCCTCCGGGACTGGGCCTTCGCGCTGGCCGTCTTCGCGCCGCCTGGGATCAGCCGGGAACAGTTTCCGCAGGACGGCGGCCAGCGCTACATGATGGTGAATCGCGAGGCGATCATCCTCAACTACGCCGCCAGCGTCGCCTGGAAGTTCCATGATCTGTTTGGTGTCGGCGTGACGCTGGAGTGGATCACGGTCCCGCGGCTCGACTATTCACTGGTGGTCAACGCCAACCCCGCCCCGGGCGCCACCAACCCGGTGTCGAGCCCGGACGACATCCTGGCGCAGACGAGCGGCTCGGATTGGTTCACCTTCAACGCGATCCTGGGGGCCTGGTTCCGCCCCAGGCCGTCGCTGGAATTTGGGCTGGCAGGGCAGATCGTCCCGGCGAACATCGTCACCCACAGCACGCTCAGCCTCACCGGCCTCGCTTTGGGTGCTGACGGTAAGCCGTTGCTGGGGACGGTCACCACGACGCGCGGCGGCGACGCGAGTGACGTGAGCGTGACACTGCCGCTGCCGCTGCTGGTGCGCGGCGGGGGACGCTACCGACACCAGGCCGCCGGTCGCGAGCTCTTCGACGTCGAGCTGGACGTCGAGTACGAGACCTGGTCGCGCGCCAAGGCGTTCACTGTCGGCACCGACGGGCTGGTCGCCAACTCCTCCCGGGGCCCGACCGTGACCATCGGGACGATCACCGTCCCCAAGCAGTGGAACGACGTGCTCAGCGTCAAGCTGGGCGGCGACTTCAACCTGGTGCCCGATCGCTGGACGTTGCGCGCCGGCGTCTACTACGAGACGGCGGCGGCACCGGCGGCCTACAGCAACGTCGACTTTCCGGCCGGCGCGCAGATGGGCGGGGCCCTCGGCGCCTCGCTGCTGCTGGGGCGCGCGGAGGTGGCCCTCACCTACCAGCTGCGCTATCAACCGAGCGTCACGGTCGCGGAGGCGGACGCCCGCGTCTACCAGCAGACACCCGGCGGCTCGTGCACCGCCCCCTCCACCGATCCGAACGTCTGTAGCGTCAACGCCGGCACCTACGCCGCCATCTCTCACCTCGTCTCGCTGGCCGTCATTTATAGATATGGCAGGTAAGGAGAAGTCATGTCGCGCCCCACGCCCCGATCTTTCGCCGCCGCCGTCGGTTTGGCGGCCGTCCTGTTGGCGCCCGCGTTGCTGGCGGGGGGCGCCCTCCCCTCGCTCGATTCGCCCGAGCTGGCGCAAGGTGCGTACTCGTCGATGCACATGCTGTTGCAGAAGACGGTGCTCAAGATCGACGTCGCCACGGTCGACGTGCGCGTCGACAGGGCGACACAGGCCCGTTTTGCCGAGCTGGCGCGGGGACAGCAGTACTCCTACCCGCTCGACGCCCAGCTCGCCTCGGCGGCCATGGCCGCGCCGCGCGCCGTCGTGCAGATGCAGTTCGTGCGGGACGTCCCGCTCAACCGCTGGATGGGCGTGGTGCGCGACAACCTCGAGCTGGCGCGCGAGGCGGGGCTCATCGGCCGTGACATCGAGCAGCGGGTCTCCAACGGGATCCCGCAGTGGTTCGCGCCGCTGCAGGACCGTGGCTATCAGAAAGGCGACCGGCTCATCTACTCGGTCAGCCCCGACGCGCTCCGCACGGTGGTCCTCTCCGCCGGCGGGCAGGTGCTGCTCGATCTCTCGGAGCGCGAGGCGGGGGCGCGGCGGGTGGTGATGCCCAGCTACTTCGCCCCCAGGAGCGACACCCGCGAGCTGCTGATCCGCTCGCTGCTGGAAAACCGCTGAGCATGCTGCGCCGTTATGTGATTGCGATCGTCGGCCGGCCCAAGCTGGTCATCGCGCTGGTGGCGCTGGTGACGCTGACGCTCGGCTTCTTCATGACCCACCTGCACGTCCTCTTGGACGTCGACGCGCAGATCCCGCCGGGTCATCCGCTGGTGATCACCGGCAAGCGGATCGAGAAGCTGTTCGGCGGCAAGTACATGACCGTGATCGGCTTTTATCCCCAGTCGGGGACGGTCTACACACCCGACATTCTGGGGAAGGTCTCGCGCGTGACCGCACAGCTGGAGAAGCTCCCCGGCGCCAACCCGGGGAGCGTCCTGTCGCTCATGTCGTCGCGGGTGAAGGACGTCCACAGCTCGGCCGACTCGCTGGAGATCACGCCGCTCGCCACCAAGGTTCCCCAGACCGAGGCCGAGATCGCCGCTTTTCGCGAGCGCGTGAAGGCGAATGCCTTTCTGACCAGCTTGTTCGTGAGCGACGACGGCCGCGCGACCTCCATCCTGGTCGACTTCAACGACTTCGAGAAGGCCGGCGGCTCCCGTTTTCTCTACGACCACCTGGAAGCGATCCTGGCGCCCGAGCGCGCGCCCGGACTGGAGATCGTCGCCGCCGGCGCGCCGACGGTGTTGCACTGGCTCCTCATCTACACCCGGCGGGTCGCCCTGCTTTTCGTCTTGGCGCTGGCGATGATTGGGTACCTGCACTACCGCGCGTTTCGCACGCTGCAGGGGATGATCATCCCGCTCGTCACCGCGATCATGGGCGTGGTCTGGGCGCTGGGGCTGATGGGGCTCATCCACGCGCCGATGGACCCCTGGAACATCATGACGCCGATCCTGCTGCTGGCCATCGGCGCCGGGCACTCGGTACAGATCCTGAAGCGCTACTACGAAGAGTACAACCGGCTGCAGGGGTCGCGGGCCGATCTGTCGCCGCAGGAGCACAACCGGCTGGCGGTCATCGAGGCGACCACCAAGGTCGGTCTGGTCATGCTGGCGGCGGGGACCATCGCCGCGCTCAGCTTCGGCTCGCTGGCGACCTTCGGGCTCCCCACCATCAAGAACTTCGGCCTCTGCACCGCCTTCGGGATCATCGCCGCGCTGACCGTGGAGATGACCTTCATCCCCGCCATCCGCGTCCTGATGTCGCCGCCGTCCGCACGCCAGACCGAGCGCGAGAAGCGCGAGGAGTACTTCGACCCGATCCTGGAGAAGCTGGCGACGCTGGTGCGGACCGGCAAGGAGCGGCCGATCGTCTGGGTCTTCTCGGGCCTCATCGTCGTGGCGCTGATTGGCGTCACCCGCCTGGAGGCGGGCAACAACCTGGCGGCGCAGTTCTTCGAGCGCAACGCGCCGGTCCACGGCTTCCGCATGGCGGACGAGCGCCTGGCCGGCACCCGCGTCATCCAGGTGCTGGTCTCGGGCGACACGCCGGACGTCATCAAGAACCCCGAGGTCTTGAAGCGCATGGACCAGCTGGGGGACTTCATCACGCACCAGCCGCTCCCCATCGGCAAGGTCGTCTCGATCGTCGATCTCCTCAAGCAGATCAGCCTGGCCGTCGACGCCAGCGGCGGCGGCAAGCTGCCCGACACCAGCCAAGGCGTCGCGCAGTATCTGTTGCTCTACGCCATGGGCGGCGATGAAGAGGACCTCTCCCACTTCGTCGATCGGCCCTTCCAGCACGCGGTCATCACCGCCTATCTGAAGACCGACGACTTCCGGGCCATGAAGAAGATGACCGTGGCCACGCAGGCCGAGGCTGACCGCCTCTTCGCGGGGCTCCCGGTCACCGCGCGCGTCGGCGGCGGCGTCACCAACGCCATCGCGCTCAACGAGACGATGGTCCACGGCAAGACCGTCAACCTGATTCAGATCTCCATCCTGGTGGTGGTCATCACCTCGATCCTGCTGCGCTCGCTGGCGGGCGGCCTCCTGGTGCTGCTGCCGCTGGCCACCGCGGCCCTGGTGAACCTGGGGCTCATGGGCTGGACGGGGATCCTGCTGTCGATGGGGACGGCGGCCATCTCGGCGATGGCGGTGGGGATCGGCGCCGACTATGCCGTCTACTTCATCTTCCGCGTCCGCGAGGAGTTCCAGCGCACCGGCGATCTGCGCGAAGCGACCGCCACCGCGCTGACCACCTCGGGCAAGGCGATCGCCTACGTGGCCAGCGCCGTGGCCGGCGGCTATCTCTGTTTGACGCTCTCCTTCTTCAAGGTGCACGTCCTCCTCGGCGTGCTGGTGGCGCTCACCATGGTGACCAGCAGCGCGGCGACGGTCGCCTTCCTGCCGGCGGTGATCCTGATGGTGACGCCGAAGTTCCTGCGGCGGCAGAAGGCGCCGGCCGTCGCCCAACCGGCGGCCAGCCGCAACGTGGCCTGACCTACGGCGTCGCGCAGGGCTGCGCGATCGGCTGGAGGATCGTCAGGTAGTACGGCGCCGGGTTGCGGCAGTTGGTGCAGATGAGAGCGACCAGCCAGGTCCCCGTTGAGTCGACCCCCGGGAAGCTGTTTCCCGCGTTGTCCATGAGCTGCGTGAAGTCCAGCACCGACCCGCTCGGAATGTCGGCCTTGTAGAGATCCTCGGCGATGGTCTGCAGGTCGAGGAACTGGCTCTCCAGCTGGGCCGGGGTCTGGCTGTAGTGACCGACGATTGCGTTCGCGATGTTCGTGGCGACGAAGGGCTGACCGAGCGCGTTGGTCGCGATCTGCCCCCAGTCGAGCGTGAGGGCGGCTGTCCCGGCGGGGACCCCGGTCGGGTGGAGGCTGTGGAGATCCGCCTTGTAGGTGAGCGTGGTGGAGCTGTTCGTCAGCGTGACCGTGGTGTTGGTCGACGACGGGTCGAGCTGAAACGACTGCAACATCCGAATGCTGGACCCGATGTTCGTTCCCGATTGCGCCCCAATGACGAACGTGGAATTGGCCGGCGTGTAGGTGGTGGCGTCGAGGTATTGCGCGGCGAGCGTCGCGTCGACCGGACCGTCAGCGCTGACGAAGTTGTTGTAGAGCGTCGTGGTGGTGACGCCGCCGGTCGGCATGAAGCTGGGGGGAGGCCCGGGGATGGCGATGGCTGAAGTGGCGAAGGTATCGTTGTTCAGCTGCATCTCGAAGGTCGCGGCCGGCAGGTTCACCAACAGCAGGAAGATGGTGTTCAGATCGGTCTGGGCGTTGACCGGCTGACCCAGAAAATCGGTCGTGACCCCGCCCCAGTTGAAGGTCAGGTCCGACATCGCCTTGACGGTCACCGGGTGGAGCATGAGCGAGCTGGAGAAGCTGTAGTCGTTCGCTTCGTTCGCGACGATCGTCCCGTTCGTGCAGGTGACGCTGGGAGGTCCGGCGTCGACGCCACCGTCTTTTCCAGAGTCGCTTTTTGCGCCGCCGCTGCTCCCACAGGCAATTGTCATCACTGGCAAGCAGGCAACGACGGCGAACAAGAATGATCGGGCTCGGTTCATAACCGCACTCTACCTCGTCATTGCCTGGTCGGTGGTCCGTAAAGCGTGGCGCGCTTTTCCATAAATCCAAATGGATACTGGCTCGTGATCTGCTGGAGCACGTTTCCGTTCGCGTCGACCTCCTGCACCGTATCGCCGGTCCCGAAATCGACCATGGTGTTGCCGTTGCCGGCGCCGGTCGGTCCGGCAGTGGTCATCCGCTGCACGTCACCCAGCACCATCACCCTGATCCCGGGGTTCGGCGCGTAAGACCACTTCTTGGTCGACTTCTTCGCGGTGGTGTCCAGCGTCAGCTCGAGGGCCTGTGAGCTGCTCCCGCTGTCGTTGTTGTTGAAGAGGAGGATGTCGGTCAGGGAGAGCAGGTGGAAGCCGTGCTCGCCGCCGCTCCACAGATCGCCGGTGAAGGTGCTGGTGACGCCGGTCGTGCCTCCGCCGTTGAGAATCCAGACGGTGGCGCCGGTGGTCTTCGACACCTTCGTCAGGCAATCGTTGTCCAGGTCCGAGAAGACGAGCGTGTCGTCCGACTGTGAGTACTCGATGTTGTTGACGTGGCAGGTCCCGGTTCCGCCGTGGGCGGTCTTCGCGTTGACGACGGTGGTCGCCGTGCTGCTCGCGGTGCCGTTGGCCGGAAAGATCTTGATGTCGTCGCACATGTTCGATCCGGCTGCGTAGAACGCCACGCTGCCGTCGGGGAGCGGCGTGATCTGGTGGCTCATGTTGGCGAACGGCGTGGAAAAGTCGGTGTCCGTCAGCCCGTCCATTGTGACGCGATGCACGTGGGTGGTGGTTGGATTGGTGCCCGGAACGTTGCCGTTGTTGATCCACATGTATTTGCCGTCGTAGCTCATCCGGGTGCCGCAGCCGTCGCTGCCGTCGGCGTACCACCAGACGAAGTCACCGTCCGCGTCGAGGATGAATGACTGATTCGTCGCCCCCTGGTACGACCCGATGACCAGGAACCCACCCCAGAGGGCGGCCTTGTTGTTCGTGGTGACCGTCAGCGTGGGGAGCCCCGCGTTCGGGCGCGCCCCGGTCGTGATCATCTGGTCGGCGCTGGCGCAACTGCCGGCGCTGTTGGTGACCGTGATCTGGTAGTGGTAGGTCTTCGAGGGCTTCATGCCGAGCAGCAGCGTACGGTAGCTGGCCTGCGTGAGGTCGACCGGGGCCGTCATGCCGTAGGTCGTGTCGACGCCGAACTTGATGCTCGCCGAGGTGGGACTCGCCAGGGTGGTCGTGAACGTCACGATCCCGACGGTCGGGATCTTGCTGCTGGGCGTCGCGGTGGGGGTGATGGTGCAGCTGACGCCGGTGCCGCCGGTCCCGGTGCTCCCGCCGGTCGACGAACCGCCCGTCCCGGTGCTGCCACCCGTCGCCTTGCCGCCCGTCCCAGTGCTGCCGCCGGTCGCCTTGCCGCCCGTGCCCGTGCTGCCGCCCGTGCTGACGTTGCCGCCCGTCCCGGTGCTGCCGCCGGTCCCGGTGCTGCCACCCGTCCCGGTGATGCCGCCGGTCCCGGTGCTGGTGGAGCCCCCGGTCGCGCTGGACCCGCCTGTGTCTTCTAACCCACCCGTCCAGTCACTCTTGGCGCAGCCGAAGCCGATCGCGAGAAGACATCCGAACAACAGGACCGGTGTCGACACGCGCATAGACGAACCCCTTTTCCAATTCATCATTGGTTATTGAAGTGCAGTGACGGCCTGTACGGAAACCGGCTCGGAAACCTTCAATTTTCCTCGTATCCGTAGACACAAATGCCGTTTTGGTAGACACGGACGTCGCCGCAATGTGGTGAGATTGGTTGTTTCCAGCTTTCCGAGAAGAGATCCTTCAAAAGAGAGCGCCCGGGGACGCTCGGCCCCTATCTGGGCGGTGGGCCGTACAACGTGGCGCGTTTCTGTATGTAGCCGAAGTTCGTCGTCGTCTTGATCTCTTGCAGAAGGGCACCGCTGGCGTCGACCTCCTGGATCGATCCCTGGGTCGAGAAGTCGACCATGGTGTTGCCGTTGGGGAGGCGCTGGGCGTCGCCGAGCACGGTGTCCTCGAGCCCGGGGGCCTGGTAGGCCCAGGTCTGGGTTGCCGTCATCGCCGTGAGGTCGAGCTTCATTTCGAGCGCCCACGAGCCGGTCCCGTCACCGGCGACCGCTCCCCAGCTGACGGTGCTCCCCGCCGGCACCTTCGCGTTGTTGTTGAAGATGACGAAGTCATCCAGGCCGAGGATGTGGAACCCGTGCTGGCCGCCCTTCCAAGTGTCACCGGTGAACGAGCTGGAGGGGCCGCCGCCGACGCCGCCGTTCAGGACCCAGACGGTCGCCCCGGTGCGCGTGATCTTGGTGAGGCAGTTGTTGTCGAGGTCGCCGAAGATCAGCGTGTCGTCCAGGCGCGAATAGAAGATCGCGTTGACGTGGCAGGCGTTGGTCCCGCGGTGCGCGGTCTGGGCGTTGACGAGCGTGGCGACCGTCCCGTCCGGCGCGCGCAGCTTGATGTCGTCACAGCCGTTCGCGCCGTAGGCGTAGAAGGCGACCGTCTCGTCCGGGAGCACGGTGAGCTGATGGCTCTGGCCCACGAACTCGCTCGAGTGATCCTCGTCGATCAACCCGTCCATCGACACGCGGTGGACCTTGGCGCCGTGGCTCGGTGTGTTCACGCTGTTGATCCACATGTAGTTGCCGTCGTAGCTCATGGTGACGCCCGTCGCGTCACTGCCCACGACCGTGTACCACCAGACGTAGGCGCCGTCCTTGTCGAGGATGAACGCCGGGGCACCCGCCGAATCGCCGTCGATGAAGACCTGGCTGTACTGGCCGCTGACCAGAAATCCGCCGTAGAGCGCGCCGGCGTTGTTGGTCGTGATGGTCGGGTTCTGCATCCCGTTCGGTGCCGGGCCGGTCATGATCGTGAGGTCGTCGCTGGTGCAGCTGCTGGTGCCGTCGGTCGCCGAGAGTCGGAAGTGATAGCTCTTCGACGGCTTCATGCCGAGCAACAGCGTCCGATAGCTCGCGGCGGTGAGGTCGACCGGCGCCGTCATACCGTACGAAGTGTCGAGGCCGAAGTCGATGTGCGCCTCGGTCGGGCTCGGAAGGAGAGTCGTGAAGGTGACGATGCCGACCGTAGAGATCTTCGGGCTCACCGAAAAGGTCCCGGTGAAGGCGCAGCCGCCCGTGCCCGAGCTGAACGGGGTCTCGACGCTCCCTGAGCTGGCGACGCCGCCCGTGCCCCCGGAGCCGCCCGCGCCGGCGCCCGACCCGCAGCCGATCCCGCCCCCCCACAGAGCTCCGCAGCAGACGAGGACTGTCCAAATGTGGCGCATGGGTTTGTTCCGCGTTCCGTTGGTATTGTCGGCGTGGTCGCTCACGGCAGGGTGAGACCCTCCAACACGTCGCCGTCGATCGAGACCAGATCGACCTCCGCCCGATCCGGCGCCACCTGGACCCGGGCAAACCCCGAGTCCGACCAGTAGTGCGCGTACCCCGTCTCGGACGAATCGAACTTCCAGGGCGCGCCTGCGCTCCCCGGCAAGAGGTAGTGAATTCCGTCGACGACCATGTCGGTGAAGACGTGGTCGTGGGCGTAGAAGAAGACCTGCACGCCGTACTGCAACATCATCGCGTGAACTGTCGCCTGCTCGCCGACATAGGCAGCTTGACCGCCGCCCCGCCCATAGGCGGAATCTTCCGTGTCGCCCGCGGCACCGCCGACCGTGTGATGGATGAAGAGAAAGCGCCATCTCGAGGTCGCACGGGCCAGCGTCTGGTCGAGCCACCCGAGCTGCGCCGCGCCCAGTGTCCAGTCGTCGGGCAGACCAGGGTCATCCCCGAGTAGGTGGCAGGTCGGCGTGTACGTCATCACATTGAGGACGACGAACAGCGCGTCGCCCCAGGTGAAGGCGTAGTAGTCGCCGTTGGCGCTCCCCCCTTCGGGGTAGGTGTCCGGCCCGGGGCCCGGCGCATAGAGGAGACGTTGGCTCATCGAGCGGGCGATCTCGTCGGGCGTGTTGCAGCCGCTCTCACCGTCCCAGTTGCCGATCACCGGAAAGTGCGCGGCGTGGCCCACGGTGTCGCCCAGCAATCGCCGGTAGTTCAGATAGCCGAGGCGCGCCCACGCGGCGTCGGGCGGCGGCGCGTTGAACCCGAACAGGTGATAGTCGAGCATGTCGCCCAAGTTGATCACGAAGTCGGGCTTCGCCGCGGCGACCTCAGCCGTGACCGCGAGCAACGTGCTCTCCATGGTTCCGTAGGCGTCGTCGATGACGCTGTCGTCGGGGGGAACCGGATCGCGCGGCTCGATGTGCGAGTCGGCGATGAGGGCGAAGGTGAACGGGGTGCCCGGTGCCGGTGCCGTGACGGCGCTCCCGGTATAAAGAGCGACGGCGAGCGGGCCGGCAACGCCGCCATCGCCCGCAGCGACGCCCGCGTCCCCGCCGGCAGCGCCCGGGGCGGAGACCTCGTAGACGTAGCGGCGGCCCGGCGCGAGACCGTCCACCGTCCATCGCGCGAGGTCGGCCGCCGGCGACAGCGGCGGCCCCAGAACCTCCCAGCTCGAGAGCTCCTCATCGCGCACCCGCAGCGCGAGCGCCGTCGGATCGCCCGAGCGGAGGACGACGCTGAGCCCGAACCCCCGCGGCGTCGGCGCGAACACCAGCGGCGCGCCCAGCAGCGCGAAGCCGGCATCGCCGCCCCCGCCGTCCGTGCGCGCGTCGACGACAGCCGAGGCGTCGGCGGTGGGCGCATCGCGAGCTGGCGCGTCGATGGCCGCGGCTGGCGCATCGGGCCGATGGGCGTCGAGGCGGGTGGCGTCTGGCCGCGAGCCATCGCCGCCCGCCGCATCGACGGGCGATCGACCGCCGTCCGTCCGGCCCCGCGGCTGGCCGTCGGCGGCGTCCTCGACCGTACGGTCGGTCGCCAGCTGCAAGCTCGGCTGGCGCTCACACCCGAGGCCGAGCGCCAGCGGCAGAGCCGCCAGACGGATCGCGAGGCGACGGACTGTCATGGGCACCGCTCCACGCCGGGACCAGGAGAACACATTTTACCGATCATCGCGCTGCCAGATCGTCTCCGCGACAGGCGCGCCGGCTGTCAGATCGGCGGTCCCCGGCGACGACGCCCTGGCGATGGCCCCCAGATCGGAGAACAGTCGGCCACGGACGAGGGTCGCCACGCTGGCACGTCCCTGGCAATCGAAGCAGCCCGTCATGCACTGGTCGAAACTCATCGTGCTTGGCGCAGTGATCTGCGTCGCCGGCGGAGAGCTGCTGGGATGCGATCCGACGCCGCCCATCGATGAAAACTTCGACTCGAGCCTCGGCGAGGACTTCAGGGCTCCGCCTCCGCCGGAGGACGCGGGAGCAGACACCGCGACCGACGCAGGCGCGCAGGCCGCGCCATGAGCGTCTCGGTCAGCGCTTCGTGGTGGCCTTCGTCGTGGTGGCCTTGGTCGTGGTGACCTTCGGGTCGCGCTTCGACAGGTTGCACGGCAGAGCGTCGAAAGCGCCGCCCCACACGATCGGGCCGCTGAACTTCTTGGCGGCGTCGAGGTAGCGGACGCCCGCCGCGGTCTGAAAGTGCAGCACCGTCCGGAGCCCGTCCTTGCTTGCCGACGAGACCGCCTGGCCGCAGGTGGCGCTGACGGCAGGCGGCCCGCCCGCGAGGGCCTCGGAGAGGACGCGGCCCCGCAATTTTCCGCGGCTCGGCAGAGCGAGCCCCAGGATGTGGGCGAGCGTGAGCGGGAGATCGGCGTTGCTGGCCGGTGAACGGTCGACGAAGCCGGATTTGAAGTCGGGGCCGAAGGCGATCATGGTGTTGGTGACGTCGGCGCGGCCGAAGCTGCCGTGCCCCCCCTGCCCCTGCTGCAGCGTCGTGTCGGAGACGTCGACCTCGGTGCGAATCGGCTCGCGGGGATCCCGGCTGAAGGTCTTCAGCGCCACGACGATCGACGGCGCCGGGAGCAGAGCGCTCCCCGCCAGGTTGATGTCGCGCAGGCCGAGCGTTCCCGGCACGGCCTTCCGGACGCCGCCGACGAAGAGGCCGTCGACGTAGTCTTGCCCGAGAAGGAACGTCGCCACGTCGGCGATCCGCGCGGCGTCCCCGTCGGGGACATAGATCAGATCCGTCCCGCCGTTGGCCGCGACGATCACCTTCCCCTCGCGCGGGCTCTTGACGATGCAGGTCGGCCCGATGAGCCCGTTCCCCAGCGACGGGTGCTCCTCGGCGCCGACCGGCGCGTATCCCGACTCGCCGTCGACGCCGATCCCCACCTTGTCGGGATCGCAGAGCTTCAGCCCGAGGTGCGCGGCGACGTCGATCGCCACGAAGCCCGGGGGCAGGTCGCCGGGGCGAACGTCCGGCGCGCGCCGTTTCGTCGACGGGCTCAGCGAGATATGCCCCTCGGCGTCGACGTCACGCCGACTGATGGTCGAAAAGCCGTGATCCGAGGTCACCACGACATCGGTCGTCGCCGCGAGCGCCGGGTCACCGTCCAGCGCGGCCAGGATCCGGCGCAGGGTGTCGTCGGCGTCGTGCACCGCGGCCTTCGAGGTCGGACCGTTGATGCCTGTCGCCAGGTCCCCCAGGCTGTCCCCTTGATTGTGCTGCGTGGCGTCCGGATCGCGCGACCAGAACACCAGCACGAACGGCTTTCCCCGCTTCTTGAGCTCGGGGAGGATCACCTTGGTGACGGCGTCGGCCAGAAACTGCTGTTGCCGGACGTTGGCGACGCTCGTCCCCGGCGCCTGGCTGGTCCCCGAATAGCCGTTGTCCTCGCGCGTCGGCGGCTTGCTGTTCCGCGCCGGCGGCGTCGCGCTGCCCAGCGTGGCGAGCAGCGCCGTCGCGATCGCCGGATCGAGCGGCACCCCTTTCGCGGTTCCCGTTCGGTCGTCGATGACGATCGTCCCCGGCGCGAGATCCTGAATCAGCGTCGGCCCGACCTTGCCGACGGCCGCGGTGCTGAACCCGCGGTCACGGGCGACGGCGAGCAGGGTCTTTTCGCCCAGATAGTTGCCGCCGGTCTGAGCGTCGAGCTCCGCCAGGATGGCGTCGTCTTCGATGAACGGCGTTCCGCTGTTGATGACTTGGGCCCCGGTATAGATGGTGTTGGCGAAATCGCCGGTGTCGCCCAGCTGATGTCCGGTGGCCAGCGCCGAGGCGTTGGCGGTGGTGACCGTCGGATAGAGCGAATGGCTGTTGGCGAAGAAGACACCCTGGCTCTGCAGCCTCACCAGCGTGGGCGCGTCGGTCGGATTCAGCGACGAGGGCCGCAACCCGTCGGCCACGAAGAGGACCACGTTGCGTGCCCGGGTGGGTGCTTCGGCTGAGCCACCCACCGCCTTTCTGGTCGCCAGGGTCGCCTCCACGATTGCCAGAACGCAGGCCGCTGCTCGGAGCTTCATCGATCGCGAACGATACCGCGCCCGTGACCGGTGACACGCACCGATCTGCCACAGCCGCGCGACGCCCGACGGCTCCGTGATCTTGGAAGCGGCTGTGGGGTGATTCCGATCACCGCCCGTGCATTCGGCCTGGACAACATCGAGGCGTGCGCCAGAGTTTTCAACGAGGTTTTTGAGCGTGAAACGCAAGCCGATTTCTCTTCGTCAGCGCCGGTGGACCATCGCTTGCGCGGCGATCGTGGCGGGGGTCGCCGCGCCGGCGACGCAGACGCGGGCGGCCGACGCGCGCTACCTCAAAGGGGTGGTGGTGACGCCGGCCGATCGGCCCGCGAAGCCGCGGCCGATCGCGGACGCCGTCGTGCACGTGCGCGGCGCCAAGGACACGCCATCGACCGACGAGGACGGACGCTTCTGGCTGATCCTCCCGCCCGAGATGAAACCGGGCGACGCGCTGACGATCGATGCCGACAAGGAGGGGTACCGGCTCTGGCAGCCTGCGGGCGGTGAGGCGCGCGTGCCGAGCGATCTCGACAAGAGCCTGGTGGAGGTGCAGCTGGTCCCCATCGGCTCCAAGCGATTCCTCTCGCCGCCCGCGATCGAGGCGCTGGTCACCGGGATGATGGCGCGGGCGCGCGAGCAGATCGGTCACGACGCCCACCCCGGCCAGCTCCGTCTCGACCCCTACCTGCGCGACTGGGCAACGCGGTACGGCCTCTCGTTCAAGGAGGTGAAGGCGGCGGTCGACGCCTGGGCGGCCAAGGTGAAGAACAACCGACAGAGCACGCCGGCCCAGAAGAGCCAGGCGGCCTTCGTCCGGCACGAGCTGG
>Ga0210387_10000782_pt1 | contig 23315 bp, 19 predicted proteins | sample IncBWC7OmetaG_FD_160108 | JGI IMG/M metagenome (GOLD analysis project Ga0210387, IMG submission 160108) | Forest soil microbial communities from Barre Woods Harvard Forest LTER site, Petersham, Massachusetts, United States - Inc-BW-C-7-O ...
GTGATGGACGAAATTCTTCCAGCCTTTGGCCGAGAGTTTCGAGACCCGGTTGAGCCAGCGCGGATCGAGCTCCGATCCCTGATAATTGCGCAGGAAATCCTCGCGCGCGACGCCGTGGCTGTCGCCGAGACGAAGCAAACGCCCTTCGAACGAGACCAGCTTCTTGTTGATGTCGTAGAGCTGCTCGACGAGAGAATCGATGCGGGCCTGATTGAGGCGCAGCGACTTCACCTCGACGATGATTTCGTCCTTCAGCTTCTTGTATTTGCGCTCCTGCGCCGGCGACAGCGTCTCGTTCTGGAGCTGGTTGGAAATGTCCTGCTCCTGCAGGCGCCGCAGCTTCTTGTAGTTGTCCGCGATCTTGTCGAAGGTTTCCACCACCTTCGGCTTCAGCTCGGCCTCGATCGCGGCGAGCGACATCTGGTTTTCGAACTCGTCGTCGTCGTCCATTTCGCTTTCGGCGGCGGCTTCGGCTGGATCTTTCTCGCCATCGCCGGCAGCGGGCGCGGGACGGAACGGGGTCGGCGACGGCGGAGCCGCGGGAGGTGCGACCGCAGCCGGCATCGCCGAGCCGTTGCCATTACCACCAAGACCATGGCCGTTGGCGGCAACGCCTTCAGCGGCAGGCGCGCCGTCGGCACCGACAGCGGCGCCGATCATCGCCGGGTTCATATTGTTCTTGGCGTCGGGGCCGGCATAGGTGGCCTCGAGGTCGATGATGTCGCGAAGGAAGATCTTTCCTTCGTTGAGTTCATCGCGCCAGATGATGATGGCCTGGAAGGTGAGCGGGCTTTCGCAGAGACCTGCGATCATCGCCTCGCGGCCGGCCTCGATGCGCTTGGCAATCGCGATTTCGCCCTCGCGCGACAGCAATTCCACCGTGCCCATCTCGCGCAGATACATGCGCACGGGGTCGTCGGTGCGTTCGCCCGGCTCGGATTTCTTGACTTCGGTGACAGCCTTCTGCGTGACCTCGACGAGTTCGTTGTCGGTGTCGTCCTCGGCTTCTTCCTGCTTGTCTTCCTCGGCGTCGTCCTCGGCCTCGGTGACGTTGATGCCCATGTCCGAGAGCATCGACATGATGTCCTCGATCTGTTCGGGCGAGGTGGTGTCGGAGGGCAGCACTTCGTTGAGCTGATCGAAGGTCACGAAGCCGCGCTTCTTGGCCTGCTTGATCATCTTCTTGACGGCGGCGTCCGACAGGTCGAGCAACGGCGAAGGCGCGTCGGGCGAATCCTTTTCAGGTGCGTCGGCTGCCTTGTCGTCCTTTTCCTTGTCCTTCAGCTGGACCGTCTTTGCCTTGCTGGCCATTCATTGCTCCCAACCGCGCTTCGATCGCGGGGCGTCTGCCCATCTCGAAGCGTTTAAACCTTCAACTCACTCTCATGACACGAAAGGGCGGCGTAAAAATCTCGCCACCCCCAGCCACTTTCGACGGATTTCGCACAATGGCCTTCATGTATGCAAATTGTGGAAATCGCGGTGCCGGATTCTCGAACAGAGCGCGCTCTCGTTAATTCCGAACGCTTCTCTTCGACAAAGAACCGGCGGCCCGCTACACCCTTATGTGCCTCAAAGCCATTAAGCGTTGCTTAACCCTGTTTTTGCCGCCAAACTACGGGTTTGGCGAGTCTTTTTGCGGTTCCGGCGGGGCCGTCCGCACAAATTTTGGCCCTCAGACGCTACGCTGGAACCGGCCGGAAAGTTCGCCAAATCCCTCGATCATGGCTTCCGTGCCGTCCACCTCGGACAGTCGGGCCTTGATGTCGCGCAGCCAGGCCATACTGGCCTCGGTCGCGTCCTCGCCCAGGGCAAGCTCGGCGTCCTTCAATTCCCTAAGTAAGGAGTGGTACTGGCGATGCAAGGCGACCAGCTGGTGCCAGGTGGAAAGAACATCCTCCTGGGCCGCCCCGACCCGCGCACCCCACACCGCAGCGGTCGTGATCCCGCCTTCAACCCTTTGAAGAACTTGTGAAAATCCGGCTGTCGCCAGATCGGTCCGCATCTTTTCGGTTTGCTCGGTGGTGTCAGGCGAATGGTGGTGATCGTTGGCGAAGGCCGCGATGATGCCGGCGCGGAGTTTGTGAGCCTCGGGATGGGCCAGTTCGAGCGCGGCGACCTCCTCGAGGTGGCCGTGCAAAATCCAGGGATGGTTGATGAGACATTGCAGGATCAACGCCTCCCGGCGGGACATAGCGCTGCGCTGGCCGCGCATGATCGGGCTTGCCGCCAGTTGCGAACTGGCCGCCTGATAGGGACCGCGAGGCAAGGCGCCAGGACCCTGTGGACGGCTGCCTGGGGAAGCGAACCGGCCGGGATTTTGGCCGCCCCGGGGGGCAAAACGCCGGGGTGATTCGCTGCCGTATGAGCCGCCGCTATAGCGTCCGCCGCCCGAGGCGCCGCGCGTCCCCTCAGGGGTGAACATGCGGCCCAAACGCTGGGCGAGATCCTGGCGATAATAGCGCCGCACCACCTCGTCGCCGATGCCGTTCGAAATTTCGCCGATGCGTTTTTCGAGTGCCGCGCGCCGCTCCGGCGTTGCGAAATTTCCGCCTTCGATCTCGCGCGACCAGATCATGTCGGCCAATCCACGAGACGCCGCGATCACGTCATCGATTGCCGCGCGGCCGCCGGCGCGCGCCAGATCGTCGGGGTCTTGGCCCTCAGGCAGCAGCGCAAAGCGCAGGCTTTTCCCGGGGAGAAGATGCGGCAGCGCGAGGTCAGCCGCGCGCCACGCCGCTTTTTGTCCAGCGCGATCGCCATCGAAGCACAGGATCGGCTCATCGGCCATCTTCCAGAGCAGTGCGAGCTGGTTCTCGGTCAGCGCCGTGCCGAGCGGGGCGACGCTCGCCGGATATCCCACACCGACCATCGCGATCACGTCGACATAGCCTTCGACCACCACGATTGGACTGCCGTTATGCGCCGCCTGCCGCGCGGAGCTGAGGTTGTAGAGTTGGTCGCCCTTGTGAAACAAAGGCGTCTCCGGCGAATTCAGGTATTTCGCCGGCACGTCTTTTTCAAGCGCACGGCCGCCAAACGCGATCACGCGCCCGCGCACATCCGTGATCGGAAACATCACGCGATCCCGGAAGCGATCATAGGGCACCGGAATATCGTCGCCGCCGATCAGAAGACCGGTCTCGACCATGTCCTCGACCGGGATGCCCTGGGCGCCGAGATGTTCCTTCAGCGCAAAACGATCAGGCGGCGCGTAGCCGAGGCGGAACTGCACTTGCGTCGCAGGCGAAATCGCACGATCGGCGAGATAGCCGCGCGCCTTGGCCCCAAAGCGCGAGGCAAGCGTCTCGGCAAAAAATTTGGCCGCGAGTTCCATCACGTCATGCAGCGTCTTGCGACGTGCCTCATGGCGCGCGGCATCCGGCGTTACCGCCGGCAGCGGCAGACCGGCCATGTTGGCGAGGCGTTCCACGGCTTCCGGGAACGAGACGCCTTCGGTCTGCATCAGAAAGTCAAAAATGTTGCCGTTCTTGCCGGAGGAGAAATCAAACCACGCCTGTTTCTGGTCATTGACGAAAAACGACGGCGTTTTCTCCTGCTGAAACGGCGACAGCCCTCGCCACTCGCGCCCCGCCTTCTTCAATTTCACGCGCCTTCCCACGACTTCCGAGACCGGAAGCCGAGCGCGCAGCTCTTCAAGGAATTGGGGCGTAAAGCGCATGGTTTTTTGAATTTGCGGTGAGTCGGGCTAACCGACCACCGATATAGGGTGTGGGGAAGGAAATACGAAACGAGTTAGGCTTTTCCGGGCTATTCACAGCCCCTCCCCATCATTCCGGGGCGCGCCTTTTGGCGCGAGCCCGGAATCCATCTCTCCCGGGAATGTTGCGGCCTAATGGATTCCGGGCTCGCGGCGTTGCCGCGCCCCGGAATGACGGCCCTCACAAAAACCGGCCGGACTCAATGCGGGCGAGCGCTTTGACCGGCCAGTTGTAAATATAGGTCCAGGCCTCGCTGACGGTGCCGTCGGCAAGCGTGACGGGAAGCGTCTGCCGGACATATTGGGTCGGCTCGGGAAAACCCTCGCCGCAGGCCTCATACATGTCGAACTCGCGCAGCAAGTCCTCCATCGCGCGCAGGCGATAGAGTTCGCCAAAGACGATATCGGCCGCACCATCCGACAGCACCAGGCCGGGATAGTGCTTCACCCGGTAGAGCCGGCCACGGCAACTGGCCTCGCCAATGAAATCGGCATTCGCCGACAGAAGCCGCGCCATCGGATGCGCATAGCCGCGCATCAAGGTGCCATAGACGAAGAGAAGATCGGAGGTCATGACTTCACTTCGTCGCTGACGACAAAGAATTTGGCGAGGTCCATTCGTCCAAAACTCGTGGACAGTGCGACGTCGGCGGCATCGCGTCCGGTCGCCATCACGATGCGGCCGATGCGCGGCACGACATGACGGGCGTCGAAGGTGTACCACTGCCCCGATAGATACGCCTCGAACCAGCCGGAGAAATCCATCGGAGCCGGATCTGGCGGAATGCCGATATCGCCCATATAGCCGGTGCAATAGCGCGCCGGAATGCCCATGCAGCGGCACAGCGTCAAAGCCAGATGCGCGAAATCGCGGCAAACGCCGGCGCGCTGCTCGTGGGCGTCGAACGCCGACTTCATGTGATGGGCGTGCGCATAGCCGAAGGTGATGCGGTCATGCACGTAGTTGCAGATCGCCATCACCCGTTCCCAGCCGGGCTGGATGTTACCGAACAGCGACCAGGCGAGATCGACGAGTTTGTCGGTCTCGCAGTAGCGGCTTGCCATCAGGTAGACCAGCACGTCGTCGGGCAACTGCTCGATCGGCATCTGCTTGGCATCGGGCGCGACCGTGTCCGGCAATCCGGAATCACGCACCAGCGCATCGCCACGCAGCGTGACGCCACCGGGAGGCGCGAGCAGCCGGCCGCAAATATTGCCGAAGGAGTCGTGGTAGTAGCGGATCGAGACATCGGGGTCAGCGACGATGGTCTCAGTGCCGACTATATCGTGGCGGCGCGAGGGATGGATCGACAGCATGATCACCATCGGCGTCGGCTGCGGCGCCGTATAGGTGATTTCGAATCCGACCTTGATCTGCATGATCAGCTCTCCACCACTCGTTCGGCGGAGACGACGCGGATGCCGACCTCCATGCCCATGAAGGCGTCGGGGGGGCCGAGGTAGGTGCCATGCAGCGGGATCGCCTGGCGCGGATCGCGCGCGACCGCGACACGAATGAGATCGCGCGTCCCGACAATGCCGTTGGTGGGATCGAACTCGATCCAGCCTGCGTTCGGCAGATAGACCTGAACCCAGGCATGGGTCGAACCGCCGCCGAGATAACTCCCGTCCGTGGGCACGAACAAATAGCCGGAGACAAAGCGCGCGGCGATGCCGAGCCGCCGCAACGCCTCGATCATCAGCAGCGCATAATCGCGGCAGGTGCCCGAGCCGGTTTGCAGCGTATCGAGCGGATGCTGGGTGCCGTGCTCGTGGCGCTTGCGGTAGGTAAAGGCGTCGCGGATGCCATGGGTCATCTGGCTGAGTATGTTGAAGGTCGGGGTCGGCGCTTCCGGGTCGAGGAATTTGCGCGCCCAGGCCGACAGCTCGCCGTTCGGATCGCCGTAGTACGGGGTGATGAACTCGCGGAGGTCCGGAAACTCCTCCTCGTCATAGAAAAACGGATAGAAATAAGCGGGGTCGTCCGGCGTCAGCGCAAATGCTTCCGCCGGCTTGTGCTCGACAGTCGCGGTCCAGCTGAAGCTCAGGAGGTCGGATCGCTGGTCGAAGGTGGCAATCGCGACGCTGTTGCCGAACACGTCGTGAATCCAGCGCAGCGACATTGGCTGCGGCTCGATCTTGAGATCGCCGGACAAGACGCGCAGATCGTGCCCGTCGCGCGGCCGCAGCATGATCCGGTGCTCGCCGAATGCGACGGGGCGCGCATAGCGGTATACGGTCTTATGGTGAATCGTCAGGCGCGGCATCGCTGATTGCAATTATTATGACTTTGTAAGATGTAATCTATACCGATCGCTGCATATTTCGAGATCGGCGGTGCCGCTTGAGTAGGCAGTTTGGGCAAGAAAAGGTGGCCTTGGTGAACGCCGGCGATACATCGTTACTCCTTGGCAGCGAAGATGCCGCGCCGGTCGTGGAGCACAACCCGCTCGGCCGCTCGCCGTTCCTTCTGACGTCGGATCATTTCGGCCGCGCCATCCCTAAAAGGCTCGGCGACCTCGGCCTGCCTTCGAGCGAGCTGACGCGCCATATCGCCTGGGACATCGGCATTGCCGGTGTGGCGCGCGCGCTGTCGGCGCATCTCGACGCGCATCTGATCGCGCAAGCCTATTCGCGGCTCGTCATCGACTGCAACCGGCCTTTTACCTCGTCAAGTTCGATCCCGCGGATGAGCGAGGCAACGACGGTCCCCGGCAATGAGGGCCTCACCCGCGAGGCCGTGGCGGCGCGACGGCGCGAGGTGTTCGAGCCTTATCATCTCTACATCACTGAAGTGATCGATCGTCGCCTGGCAGAGGGCATGCCGACGGTGCTGGTGTCGCTGCACAGCTTCACGCCGATCTATGCCGGCATCAAACGGCCCTGGCATGTCGGCACGCTCTATCAGAGCGATACCCGCCTGCCGCCGCTGCTGCTCAAAGGCTTGCGCGCGCAAGCCGACCTCGTGGTCGGCGACAACGAGCCTTACGCCGTCAGCAACGAGACCGATTACACGATACCCGTGCACGGCGAAGCGCGTGGACTGATGAATACCGGCATCGAGATCCGCCAGGATCTGATTTCAGATCAGGCCGGCGAGGCGGAATGGGCGGAGCGGCTGGCCACGATCTTCGGCGAGATTGAAACTGAATTGCGCGTGCAGGCGTTGCTGCCGGCAGCCTAATTTTATCTCGCGCGCGTCAGCGCGAGCCAGATGCCGCCGCCGATCATGACCCCGCCGGAGACGCGCGACAGCAGCCGCGTCCGCCGCGCCGAGAAGAACGACCGCACGCGCCCTGCCAGCAGCGCGTAGGCGCCGTCGGTCAAAGCCGCAACAATCATGAAGGTGACGCCGAGCAGGGCTACCTGCGGCAGGTGATCCTGGCTCATGTCCACGAACTGCGGAATGAAGGCGCCGAAGAATACCAAAAGCTTGGGGTTGGACAGCGCGACCAGAAAACCTTGCAAGAAGAATCCGCCGCGCGGTGGCGGCGGCGCGTCAGCCTCCACGCCCTCGACCGGTTGGCGGATCAGCTTGATGCCTAGCCAGACCAGATAGGCAGCGCCGGCAAAGCGGACCCAGTCGAACCAATAGCCCATGGTCGCCATCAGCGTGGCCAGCCCGACCGCGACGATGCCGATCACGATCGTCATCGCCGCCTGCACGCCTGCGATATTGGTCAGCGCGGCGCGGGTACCGTGGCGCAGTCCGTTGGCGATCACCAGCGTCACGATCGGTCCGGGCAGCAGCGCCAGGGCAACGCAGGCGGCGATATAAGCGAGGTAGACCTGAAGGGACATGGGAGACTCGCAAGCTGTTCCTAAGCTATTTATGCCCGCTGCCAACCGCAGCGGAAGTCGGTCTCCCTCGCCCCGCTCTTGCGGGGAGAGGGTTGGGGTGAGGGGCATGCATCCACGAGCGCGAACTGTGAAGTCCCCCCTCACCCGCCCGACCTCGCTACGCTTCGCCGGGCGACCTCTCCCCGCAAGCGGGGAGAGGTGAAGGAGATGCTACGGCAAACCCACAATGTTCCGCGCGTCTCCGCTCAATTCCAGAATGTGCATGCCAGTATTGGCGCGGTCGACGATGTAGATATAGCCGCGGTCGTCGGTCTCGAGGTTGTTGGTCTGGATCGCGACTTTGCAGCGGTCCTTGCCGTCGATCTTGACGCAACGCTTGTCGGTATTGGCGGTGATCGAGGGAATAAAATAACCCACTTCAGTCGGGTGATAGGGATCGCGGATGTCGAGCGCGCGGACGCCGGCATTGAAATAGGAAATGAACGCCATCTTCTTGTAGTAGACCGGCGCCATGCTTTCGTTGGACGAATGCGCACCGAAGCGTCCGCCGCGCTGGCAGAAATCGCCATCGGATTCCTTGGCCGTGTAGCTCGAAATCACCATCGGCGTGGTTTCGATCGTGACGTCGACGAACCACACCATCTGCCGCGGCTCGGCGCATTCGTTGACGATCTCCTCGTCCACGATCATGACGATGTCGCGCGTCGGGTTCTTGTCATGGGCGAATTCGGCAATCGGCATTTTCAGCATCGGAAACGTCGTGTGCGCGCCGTTGAAGGCCGACATCGACATGCGGGAAATTTCCGGATAGCGCAGGTTTTCCGGCGTCGGCTCCTTCGGACCGTTCAGCAGCTTGTCGCGGTCGACGATCTGCATGAAGCCGCCCTTGTCGGTGCCGTAACCGAAATAGACCCGGTTGCCTTCAGGACCGGCTGAGATCGGTCCATGCACTTCGGTCGGCACTTCGCCGGTTGAGCCCGGCTCCTGACCGGGAAGCCCGAAATCCCTGATCTTCACGGGATGGGCGGGATCAGAGAGATCATAGATCATGGTCATGCGGCGGGTGCGCCAGTCCGGCAGGCCCGAGACGAGGTAAGCGACGCCGGTGTTGCATTCCCAAAAATTCTTGTGGGTGTCTTTCAGACCCTCGCCGATGCGGGAGAGCAGCACCGGATTGGCGGGATCAGCGACGTTCCAGATCTCATGCCCCGCACTGCCGATCGCGCGCAGCATGTAAACCGCGTTCGGATCGCCCTTCGGCAATTGCTTGCCGTCGCACACGCGCACCATCTGCGCGCCGCCACCTTCATATTTTCCTTCCTGGCCTGGAATGTGATGCAGATATTTCGGGTGCGCGGGATCGGTGACGTCGACGATCGACGTCCCGTTCGGCTCGGCTTTGCCGGTCATCGGATTGACTGGATCGGGAATCTCGTCGGTGCCGCCGTGGTGACCGATATAAGCGATGTAACGATCGCCTTGATGGTGAATGGTCGGCTGATAGGCGCTGCGGGCCTGCAAATCGTTATACCCGACGAGCTTCATGTTGGAGGCTTCGGGCGGGGCCCCGATCTTTTGCGGAGTTTTCTGAACAGTCTGGCTTTGCGCGTACGCACCGCCGCAGAGAACGAACAGGGACGTGAAGCAGATTGCCGATTTGACGTAACGGTTCATGTTTTTCCACCCAGTTTTGCAAGGCCAATCTCCCGTTGGCTGCTTCCTCCCCTAGCACAGCCGGACGACACCGCCAAAACACCCCCTTGACAGGCAACCAAATGGTTGCCTATTTTAATCTATGGAAATGGACGACGTGTTCAAGGCCCTGGCCGATGCATCGCGACGGTCGCTGCTCGACAGGCTGCACGCTCGATCTGGACAGACGTTGAACGAACTGTGCGAGGGCCTCGCCATGACGCGGCAGGCCGTCACCAAGCATCTTGGGATTCTGGAAGAGGCCAACCTTGTCACGACGTTCAGGCAAGGCCGCGAGAAGCTGCATTACCTCAACCCGGTCCCGATCCATCAGATCGGCGAGCGGTGGATCAGGAAATTCGAGCGCGGGAAATTGGCCGCGCTGAGTGAATTGAAACGACGGCTGGAAAGTGAAGAAAAATGAGCAATTCGAGATTTGTGTATGTCACCTACATCAAAACCACGCCGGAGCGCCTGTGGTTCGCGCTGACCGATAAGGCGTTCACACAGCAATATTGGCTCGGCGCGTGTTGCGAGAGCGACTGGAAAGCCGGATCGCCATGGAAACTCGCTTTTTCGGACGGCCGGATCGCAGATGCCGGCGAGATCGTCGAGGCCGATCCGCCGCGCCGCCTCGTCATCAAGTGGCGTAACGAATGGAGTCCGGAGTTAAAGGCCGAGGGTTATTCGCTCTGCACGTTCGAGATCGAGACGGTGCAAGATGCGGGGACCGACGCCGTGAAACTGCGCGTCATTCACAGCATCGATCGTCTGGAATCGGCATTTATCCAGGCGGTGTCCGGCGGCTGGCCACGCATCCTCTCGAATCTCAAGTCGCTGATCGAGACCGGTTCGGTGGTAATACCGAAAAAAGCGTGAGCCTTCGCGCAGCGCGACGCGACGCTCGATCAAGTCGGAGAAGCATGATGGGTAAATCCGAATTCGTCTACGTTACTGCATCGCGACCACGCCGGAAAAACTTTGGCATGCGCTGATGGAAGCTTGACGCATGAACTTCGACCATTTCAAGCCGCTGACCGTCTACACGATCTACATTGCATCCACGCCCGAAAAAGTTTGGGAGGCGCTGACGTCGGCCGAGTTCAGCCGCAAATATTTTTTCGGCAATGCGGTTGAGATCGATCCGAGGGTCGGCGGCACCTACATCGTGCGAACGCCGGATGGAGCGCTGCACATCAGCGGCGAAGTGATCGAATGGGCGCCATATCGAAAGCTGTCTTTCACCTTCAACGTGAACTGGCCCGAGCTGATCGAAAGACTGGGCGCGACCCTCGTGAGTTACGAGATCGAACCGGCCGGTAACGCGGTGCGCCTCACCATGACCGAGTGGCATGACCGGCCGCTCGACGACGACATTCTTTCCGGCGGCCGCCAGGGCTGGCCTGCGATTCTCTCAAGCCTGAAGAGCCTGTTGGAAACGGGCGAGGCGCTCGTGGTCAAAATGGCACCGCCGGAGCGAATGCTGGCGGCGCTGAAGAAGCTCGGCATCAAGACGCCCTGAGACGTTTATTCTCCCGGCGGTCCCGACCTTCCCTAATCTCGCGAATGCGTTTCAACTGCGAATCGATCACTGCCATTTTTTGCAACGAAAGTGTCACAGTTGAACGCGCGGGCGCATTGACATCTACTCCGCTGCGATGACAAGGAATGAACCTCTCACGCGGATGGCGGGCCGCCTTTGATTCCATGTGCTGAAACAATCCGATTCCTGCACAGGACATGCTGGACAGGCACATTCTGTGCGGTAATCGCGCTGTTTGGGAGCAGCGCTCGCGCCGCCGATCTCCCTGTCAAAGCCCCGCCCGCGGCCACCGACTATGACTGGACCGGTTTTTACGCTGGCGGCCACATCGGCCTGGCGACGGGAAATTCCGGCTGGACACTCACCCCACAGGGCGGCGGCGCGCAAACTGCCGGCTCGTTCGGGCTTTACCGATCGCCCGATGCCTTCAAGGAAAGCGGCAGCTGGTTCGAGGGCGTGCAAGGTGGCTACAACTGGATGCTCAGGAATCGCGTGGTTCTCGGCATCGAAGCCGACGGCTCGTTTCCGACTTTTCCCGACCCGATCACCGGTACGACGATCGGCGGCGCGTCCAATTTTACATCGCCGAGCTTCGGCGCCGGAACATTCAGCGAAAACGTGCTGGCGTCGGGCACATTTCGCGGTCGCATCGGCTATGCACCCGGCCATTGGCTATTCTACGCCACCGGCGGCCTCGCCTGGACCTACGATCAGCAGACGCTGACCCAAAATTCGAGCGGCAGTACCGAAGACCGCTTTCTTTATCGCTTCGGCTGGGCCGCTGGCGTCGGCGTCGAGACGGCGATCGCACCGAGCTGGACCGTTCGCGGCGAATATCTCTGGACCGATTTTCCGTCCGTGACCGAAAATTTCCCACTCTCGGGACAGCGCATTTCTTCTGGTCTCTCGGAACATCAGTTCCGTCTCGGTCTCAATTACCGCTTCGATGATCCGTCGCGGCCAGCTGCTTTCGCGCCGTCGCACTTTGTGGGCGTGGGCGACGTCTTCGCGGTGCATGGACAGGCGACTATCGTCGATCAGGCTTACCCGTCGTTTCGCTCGCCTTTTCAGGGGACCAATAGCCTCTCCGGCGGCAGCCAGTCGAAGGAGACGGTCGACCTCACGCTCTCGACCGGCGTCAAGCTGTGGCGGGGCGCGGAATTCTGGGCCAATCCGGAAATCGACCAGGGGTTTGGCCTCGACAACTCCCACGGCGTGGCCGGCTTTCTCAGCGCGGAAGCCTACAAAATCGGGCAGGCCACGCCCTATGCACGTCTGCAACGCGCGTTCTTGCGGCAGACCATCAATCTCGGCGGCGACACCGAGAAGGTCGATGACGATTTTACCCAGTTCGCCGGCACGCGCTCGACCGAGCGTCTGGTGCTGACGGTCGGCCGTTTCGGCGCCAACGACATCTTCGACACCAACCGCTATGCCAACAATGCGAAGGGCGATTTCCTGAACTGGTCGCTGGTCAATGCGGGCAGCTTCGACTACGCGGCCGATGGATGGGGCTACACTTACGGCGCGGCCGGCGAATGGTACACGGGACCCTGGACGTTGCGCGCCGGCGTGTTCGATCTATCGGCCTCGCCCGGGGGTGGCGGAAGCACTTTGGGCGGTGTGCTTGACCCGACGTTCCAGCAGTTTGCTTTGCTCACCGAAATCGAGCGGCGTTACGATCTCTGGGGCCAGCCGGGCAAGATCAAGATCACCGGTTTCCTGAACCGCGGCAACGCCGGCAATTTCAACGATGCCGTTGCGCTCACTCAAGTCACGGGACTGCCCGCCAATATCATCGCGGTGCGCTCCTACACCAGCCGCCCCGGCGTCAGCCTCAATATCGAACAACAGGTGACGGAAACCCTCGGCCTGTTCCTTCGCGCCGGCTGGGCGGATGGCAACATCGAACCTTGGGATTTCACTGACATCGATCATACGGTGTCGGGTGGCGTTTCGATATCAGGCAAATCGTGGGGCAGGCCCGACGACACCGTCGGCATTGCCGGCGTCATCAACGGCATCTCGAGCGCCCACGTCGCCTTCCTCAATGCCGGCGGGCTCGGCATTGTCGTCGGTGATGGACTATTGACGAATTATGGCCTGGAGAAGATTTTCGAGGCCTATTACAGCTTCGCGCTGAACGCCTCGACCAAACTCACCTTCGATTACCAGTTCGTCGCCAATCCCGGCTATAACGCCGACCGCGGTCCGGCGAACGTCTTTGCCGCCCGGGCGCATTGGCAGTTCTAACGCCACCCTTGTAATCGAGGCCAAAAATGTTGAAACGCGCACTCGCCGTTCTGGCCGCCACTCTGGCACTGTCCTTTGCGACATCCGAAGGAAATGCGATGGAAAAGCTGACGGTCATGATGTCGGGAGGCTTCTCGCTGGCGTACCGTCAGGTGCTGCCGGAGTTCGAGCGCAACACGGGCATCGCTGTCACCACGCTGTCTGGTGCATCACAGGGAACGGGTCCCAAGACCATCAAGTCCCAGCTTGAGCAGGGCGTCGACGTCGACATGGTTATCCTTTCAAAGGAAGGGCTTGACGAACTGACGACAGCCGGACGGATCACCAAAGGCTCGGAAGTGGCGTTGGCGAGCGTGCCGCTCGGTGCCGCCGTGCGCCAGGGAAGCCCCAAGCCCGATATCAGTTCAGTCGATGCTTTAAAGCGAGCGCTGCTCAGTGCGAGTCTGGTAGCGCTGCCGGGAAGCACCAGCGGCATTTTTTTGAAGGACGAAGTATTTCCGAAGCTCGGCATCGCCGGCAAGGTGACATCGAAGCTCTTTGCCCGTGGTATCGAATCGACAGGCGCCTTGGCGACCGGCGAAGCAGATCTGGCCATCGGGCCGGTCAGCGAGCTTGTCAATCAACCCGGCATCGAACTGCTTGGCGCGCTTCCCGACGACGTGCAACTCGTTCAGGTGTTCACAGCGGCGATCACCGGCACGGCTCAGCATTCGGAGCCGGCCAAGCGGTTGATCGAGTTCCTGGCATCCGGCCAAACCACGGTGGCAATCAGGAATTCCGGCATGGAGCCGGTCGGCGATCGCCACAAATAGTAGAACGTCTGATGCGAGCTTCGCTGAGTCACCCCAATGCCCGCAGTTCACGCCGCAGCACCTTGCCGGTCGCGGTCATCGGCAGCGCGTCCGCGAACTGCACAAATCGCGGATATTCGTGCGCGGCGAGTTTGACCTTCACGAAATCCTGGATCTCGCGCGCGAGTTGATCACTCGGCGAAAATCCCGGCCGCAGTACGATCCACGCCTTGATCGATTCGGTGCGGACGGAATCGGGAATGCCGACCACTGCTGACATTGCGACCGCCGGATGCTTGAGCAGGCAATCCTCGATCTCGGACGGACCGACGCGATAGCCGGCGGTGGTGATGACATCGTCCTCGCGGCTCAAGTACCAGAAGTAGCCATCCTCGTCCTGCCGCCCGAGATCGCCGGTCAGCAGAAACTCGCCGGCGAATTTCTTTTGCGTGGCGTCCGGATTTTTCCAGTATTCGATCATGGTGACGGGATTGGGCTGGCGAACGCCGATGATGCCGCGCTCTCCCCGCGGCAATTCATTTCCCTTGTCGTCGATGATGCGCACGTCAAAACCCGGCGTCGCCTTGCCCATCGAACCCGGACGGATCGGAAACAGCTCTGAATTATTGCCAATGGAGAGATTGCATTCGGTCTGGCCGTAGCCTTCATGAACCTCGATGCCGAAGGTCGCGCGCACCCAATCGAGCAACTCAGCGCCGAGCGCTTCTCCACCCGAGAACATGCTGCGCAGCTTCACGCCTGGATGCCTGACCTCGGACTGCCGCATCAGCTTCAATGCGGTCGGCGGCAGAAACACGTTGCGTATCTTGTGATCGGCCATCAGCTGCATCGCGGCGTGCGGATCGAACTTCCGCGCGCGATGCCCGACCACCGGCACACCGTGATACAGCGCCGGAAACAGCACATCGAACAACGCGCCGATCCAGGCCCAGTCGGCCGGTGTCCACATCACGTCATTAGCTTTGGGAAAGAAATCGTGGATCATCTCGACATTGGGCAGGTGGCCGAGCAGCACGCGATGGGCATGCAGCGCGCCCTTTGGATTGCCCGTGGTGCCCGAGGTGTAGATGATCATCGCGGGATCGTCGGCCGCGGTATCGACGGTGGCGAACTCCGAAGACGCCGCATCGAGGGCCGGCCAGAATGATCTGGTCCCGGCTGGCGCGTCGTCACCGACAAGATAGATATTTTTTAGATCGGGAAGTTTATCGCGGATGCGCTTCAGCTTCTCCCAGCCGATCGCGTCGGTGACGATGGTTTTCGCGCCGGAATTGGCGAGGCGAAATTCCAGCGCATCCTCACCGAACAGCGCAAACAATGGAATCGAGATCATGCCGGCGCGAAAGGCCGAAAGATGCGCAAGCGGCAACTCCAACGACTGCGACAGGAACAGCGCGACGCGGTCGCCGCGCGTCAACCCGTCGGCGACAAGCACATTGGCAAAGCGGCGCGACATCGAGGCCAAGTCATCGAAAGACGTATGGCGCGACGAGCCGTCCTCATCGACATAGATCAGCGCCAGCCGGCCACTGCCGTCGGCGTGGCGATCGCAACAGGCGGTCGCCATGTTGAAGCGCGCCGGAATCTCCCAGCGAAACTCGCGGCAAAGTTTGTCGTAGTCGCTGGTTTCCGTGAGCATGATCGAACTCTCTCTTCCGTCATGGCCGGGCCACAGCCGTTTGAAGAACGGCTTCGCTTCCGTTTGCCTATGCCCGGCCATCCACGCCTTCTTGATTGCGAGCTAATTTTAAAGACGCAGATGCCCGGGACAAGCCCGGGCATGACGAAGAAAGCAATTTTGGATCAGCGCGTCGCACGCTCCATCGCCATTTCCGCCTTGAGACTGGCGACGTCACGATAGATCGAGGCGACGGCGAGCACGCGCCCGGCGCTTTTGTACCGCACCAGGCAATCTTTCGCGCCGATATCGCCGTCGATGGCGATTTCGTCCCACTTCTCGGCATGACCGACATAGTTGATCGGCACGTCGTAATGCTGGCTCCAGAAGAACGGCACGGCGTCGAACACTTCGCGCTGCCCGAGCATGTTGCGCGCGGCGGTCTGGCCCTGCCGTTCCGCCACCACCCAGTGTTCGACGCGGATGGCTTCGCCGGAATGCGTGTCGGGCCAGCGCGCGATGTCGCCGGCCGCATAGACGCCGGGAACGCTGGTTTCGAGATAGGCATCGACCTTGACGCCGCGATCAATTGCAAGCCCGGCCTTTTCGGCGAGCGCCAGGCGCGGCCGCACGCCGACACCGATCACCACGACGTCCGCCTCGATCACACCGCCGCTCTTCAGCATAGCGCGCTTGCCGTCGATCGAGTTCACGCTGTCGCCGAGGTGGAAGATGACGCCATGCTCCTCATGCAGCGCGCGAACGAAATCGCCCATTTCCGCACCCAGTACGCGCTCCATCGGCCGCTGCTCGAGGCCGACGACATGCACCTCGATATCCCTTGCGCGCAGCGACACAGCCACTTCGAGCCCGATGAAGCTCGCGCCGATCACCACCGCGCGGCGCGCGTCCTTGGCGGAAGCAATGATGGCGCGGCTGTCGTTCAGCGAGCGCAGCGAATGAACATGGGGCTGGTCCGCGCCCGGGATCGGCAAACGCACTGGCTCCGCGCCTGTTGCCAACAGTAACCGGTCGTAGGGGATGGCTTCGCCGCCGGTGAGCACGACTTGTCTGGCTGCGGTATCGATCGAGGCGACCTCGACGCCCAACCGGAGGTCGATCTTCGCGTCGCGATAGAAATCATCGGGACGCAACGGCAACCAGTCTTCGGGCGCGCTGCCGGCGAGGTAATCCTTGGAAAGGTTGGGCCGGTCCACCGGCGCGGCCTTCTCCTGACTGAGCATCACGAGGCTGCCGCGATAGTCCTGTCGTCGCAGCATTTCGGCGGCGGCAAACCCTGCCGCGCCGCCGCCGACGATCACGATCCGCGACGGTGCATCCACCACGCCCTTGACGGCCGGCTTCGGCTGGTCGCGCTTTTGCCGGACAAAAATCCGCTCCCCCTCGCGCTCGACCTTCCAGACTGAAAGCGCGGTGAAAGCCGGTGCGCGGGCCGCTTCCCCGGTGCGCAGGTCGAAGCAGGCGTGATGCCAGGGACAGCGAATATGCTCGCCGTCGACGACGCCATCAGCGAGCGGACCGTGATAGTGGCTGCAATGCGCGTCGATCGCGAAAATCTCGGAGCCGGATCGCACCAGCAGCACTTCGTCGTCGCCGACATGCCCGAGCAGCATGTTGCCTTCGAAGTCAGAGGACGCGACGCCCTTGGACAGATCAGGACCGGCGGGTGAAGCTTGCTGATCTGCCATACTCTTCCTCCGCTCGCGTCAAGTCGCCATCCTCAAGGAATAACGTCCGTGAGCCCATTGGACGTTCCGGCGGCCGAAAGGTTCCGCAAAAAAGCGGATCACCCGGTTAGCGCCGCCTTCACCAGCCCGCTGGCTTTGCCGAAATCCATCTGGCCGGCGTATTTGCCTTTGAGAACACCAACAACCTTGCCCATGTCTTTCATCCCGGCCGCGCCGGTTTCTTTGATGGCGGCCGCGATCGCCGCCTTCATGTCGTCATCCGACATCTGCTTCGGCAGATAGGCCGTGATCACCGCGATCTCCTCGCGCTCCTGGGCGGCCAATTCGGCGCGGTTGCCTTTCTCGTAGAGCTCGACCGATTCCTGGCGCTGCTTGATCATCTTCTGCAATACGCCGAGCAGATCGGCATCCGACAATGGCGGCTTGCCCTCCCCGCGCGCCGCGATATCGGCGTTCTTGATGGTCGAATTGACCATCCGCAGCGTGGAGAGCTTGCGCTCGTCCTTGGCCTTCATCGCGTCCTTGACCGCGTTGTTGATGTCGTCGCGCAGCATTGGAATCACCCTCATTTCGGCTTCAGCCCTGATCTAGGCCGTTCGTCCGGCGGAGACAACCGGCGTTCCGGTCCGCCCCGGTTCAAAAACTTCGTCTCAATACGCGGAAAACGCATGTGAATCCGCCCTTTCCCGCTTTGACGGCGGCCCTCGCCGAGACTATGTAAAGGCCTCATGACGACATCAGAAAACGCTCAGGCTTGGCCGGATCACAAGCCGACCGCACTTCTCGTGCTGGCCGATGGAACGGTATTGGAGGGCTTTGGCCTCGGCGCCGAAGGCCACGCGGTCGGCGAGGTCTGCTTCAACACGGCGATGACCGGCTATGAGGAGATCCTCACCGATCCCTCCTATGCCGGACAGCTCATTACCTTCACCTTCCCGCATATCGGCAATGTCGGCACCAACGACGAGGATATCGAGACGGTGAACATGGCGGCGACGCCGGGCGCGCGCGGGGTGATCCTGCGCACCGCGATTACCGAGCCCTCGAATTACCGCGCCACCCGCCATCTCGACCAATGGCTGAAGGCGCGCGGCATCATCGGCCTTTCCGGCATCGACACCCGTGCGCTGACCGCTCTGATCCGCAGCAAAGGCATGCCCAACGCCGTCATTGCTCACGCCAGGAGCGGTGAGTTCGACATTCACGGCTTGAAGGAAGAGGCGCGGGAGTGGCCGGGCCTCGAGGGCATGGACCTCGTGCCGATGGTCACCTCCGCGCAGCGTTTCACCTGGGATGAAACGCCCTGGGTATGGGAAAAGGGATTTGGCCACCAGACCAATCCCGAATTCAATGTGGTCGCCGTCGACTACGGCATCAAGCGCAACATCTTGCGCCTGCTGGCGGGCGTCGGGGCCAAGGTCACCGTGGTGCCGGCAACGACCTCGGCCGAGGACATTCTGGCGCTGAAGCCGGATGGCGTGTTTTTGTCGAACGGCCCGGGCGATCCGGCCGAGACCGGCAAATACGCCGTGCCGGTTATTCAGAAGGTGATCAATTCTGGCACGCCCACGTTTGGCATCTGCCTCGGCCACCAGATGCTGGGCCTCGCCGTCGGCGCCAAGACCAAAAAGATGCACCAGGGCCATCACGGCGCCAACCACCCGGTCCGGGACGAGACCACCGGCAAGGTGGAAATCACCTCGATGAACCACGGCTTCGCGGTCGATCAGGCGACGCTACCAAAGGGCGCGACGCAAACCCATGTCTCGCTGTTCGACGGCTCGAATTGCGGAATTGCGCTCGACGGCAAGCCGGTATTTTCCGTGCAGTATCATCCGGAAGCCTCGCCGGGCCCGCGCGATTCCCATTATCTGTTTCAGCGGTTTGCCGATCTGATGCGCGAGAAGAAACGCGCGTAAACGCCGCCAGGCATCGCGGCTGGCGCTCGACCAGACCGTTTTATATGATAAATATCATTTATATGGTATGATAACCATCATATAGAATGATGATCATCATTACATTGAGCCGGAGCCTCTCCCGTGAACGATCAACCCGCGCGAAAAATCGAATATGGTGTGACGCCGACCGAGGTGATGGCCTCGATGGCAGGGATCGACTTCCTCCGTGCGATGTTCGCAGGCAAGCTGCCGGCGCCGCCGATCATGCAGAACATCGAGCCGTTCGATTATTCGGTCGAACCGGGCGTCGTCTCGTTTTCCAGTATCCCCGGATTCCGCCACTACAACCCGATCGGCTCGGTGCACGGCGGTTACGCCGCAACACTGCTGGATTCCGCGATGGGCCTTTGTGTGCACTCGATGTTGCCGGCAGGCTCCGGCTACACCACGCTCGAATTCAAGATCAGCTTCATCCGCGGCATGACCCAGGATACCGGCGTGGTCCGTTCAGAAGGCCGCGTGCTCAATGTCGGCCGCCGCGCGGCCACGGCGGAAGCCCGGATCGCCGATTCCAAAGGCCGTCTGCTGGCGCATGCCACGACGACGTGTTTAGTTTTTGAAATTCCCGGTCCTGGCGCCAAGGGAATGTAATAGAAGCCGGCGGCAATGGACCGCTCGTCAGTTTGTGGAAGAGACAGGTAACTACTCACTGTCGTCCCTGCGAAAGCATGGACCCTAACCACGGGCGTCCGCTATTGGCAGGCTTGCGGCCTCGGCTCGCGCCAAATCTGGCAACGGAGGCTATGGGTCCCGGCTCAGCGCTCGCTGGACGCTCGCTTGGCCGGGACGACAAGGACTACTCGCACCTACTCCGAGTTGCTGCCTTCCTGGCGGGAGGCTTCGAACAGGAACCAGGTGCGCCGCTCGGTCTCGTCGATGAAGGTCTCGAGCAGGCCGGCGGTGCCGGAATCCTTGTGCTCGTCGCACAGCTCGTGCGCTTTGCGCATCGCGGCCGCCACGTGCTTGTTGTCTTCCATCAATTCGCGCAGCATCTCGCGCGGCGGCACATAGCTCTCATTGTTGTCCTTGATGGTCTGCAGTTTCGAAACCTGCCCGATCGAGCGCACCGTGGTGCCGCCGATCTTGCGCACCCGCTCCGCTAGCTGGTCGGTGGTAGCGAAGATCGCATCCGACTGTTCGTCGAGCATCAGATGATAGTCGCGAAAATGACGCCCGCTGACGTGCCAATGGAAATTCTTGGTTTTCAGGTAAAGCGCAAAGGCATCGGCCAACAGCACGTTGAGGGCGGCCGATATTTTATCAGTGCCGGCCTGCGGTAGGTCGGTGGGGGTGTCGAGATCGGGGGAGGTTTTGCTGGCTTTGCTCACGATGGACCTTCCTGTTACGAACCGGGAATTCTAACAACCGGATAAGGCTGCGATGGACATCAGTCACCGGACCATTTAACGCCTCTCGGGCGAGGCGGTTCCTCAGCGGGAACCTTAGCATTTTCAGGCACTAGTGTCCCTTTGGTTCTGACATTCGTAATAGGGCACCGCGATAGAGTACGAATGTCAGAACCGGGACATTGGAAGTCATGGACGACTGGATCGATTATTACGATTCCACGCATACGATTTATGTCAGCAAGTTGCACCGCGACCTGCATTTTCAGCTGATCGCACGGGACATTATCGGCTATATCGGCTCGCCCGACGCGGTGGTGCTGGATTACGCCTGCGGCGAGGCGCTGTCGGCGGCCAAGGTCGCTGAAGCCTGCAGCCAGCTTTATCTGGCCGAGCCGGCGCCCGGGGTGCGCGGCCGGCTGATCGCCCGTTTTGCGCCGAACATGAAGATCCGGGTGCGTTCGCTGGAAGATGTGCGGAAGATGGCCGAGCACTCCATCGATCTCGTGGTGATGAATTCGGTCACCCAATACATGACCCAGGAAGAACTGGACGGCGCCTTTGCTACGATCCGGCGGCTGTTGAAACCAAATGGACGGCTGGTGATCGGCGACGTGCTTCGTCCCGAAGTCGGCATGCCCCGCGATGTACTGGCGCTGTTGCGCTTCGCGGCCGACCACGGCTTCCTGCGCGACGCGCTGATCGGGCTGGTCTCGACCGCGTTGTCGGATTACCGGCAATTGCGCAGCCGCGTCGGCCTGCAGCGCTACAGCGAGGCCGACATGACCGCCAAACTCGCGAATTGCGGATTTACCGCCGCGCGCGTCGCCGTCAATATCGGCCACAATCCATGGCGAATGACCTTTGTCGCGCGGCCGGCGCTGGCGTCGTGAGGGGGTCGTAACCACCCGATTAGGGTTAATCCCGGCAAGCAGTAGCTCTTGGCGCGCCCACGGGGGAAGATGGACGCGGCCCGGTGGCGGAAAGCGTCGACGCGAGAGCATTGCACTGCTCTTTATCCTGGTTCAAATCCAGGCCGGGCCTCCAGCCTTCGCTCGCGAAGCGAGTGCAAGGCTGCCCGCCGCCGAAGCCTCTTGCGAAGGCGGGCTGGTAGTCGCGAGCTACGGCTGGCAAGCCACTTTCGCCCTGACGGGCTACGCGTGGCGCAGCCACGCCAGACCGGCGGGGCAAAGCGTGTCCGGCGTAGCTTGAGCACGGCGAAAGCGTAGACGGACTGGACCACGCCGGCAAAGCGCCCACCCCTTCCCTCACATGCCTGCAAAGGCCGACAAAATGCCGGTTGACGGCCCGTTTTTGGGGGTTTCGCGGCTGCGAAATCTGGTCTAAAGACGCCTCGCGCGCGAGGGCCTGCCTCACGCAAGTAGTTTGAGGGACGCGCGGGATGCGCGCCCTTTTTTTGTGCCTATTTTCCAGCTGCCATCCGCGAGACTTGATGCCCAAAAGAACCGACATCTCTACCATCCTGATCATCGGCGCCGGCCCCATCGTCATCGGTCAGGCCTGCGAGTTCGATTACTCGGGAACGCAGGCGGTGAAGACGCTGAAGGAAGAGGGCTATCGCATCGTCCTGGTCAATTCCAATCCGGCGACGATCATGACCGATCCGGAGCTGGCGGACGCGACCTATATCGAGCCGATCACGCCCGAGATCGTCGCCAAGATCATCGAGAAAGAACGCCACGTCATCCCCGGCGGCTTTGCGCTGCTGCCGACCATGGGCGGGCAGACCGCGCTGAACTGCGCGCTGTCGCTGCGCCGGCTGGGCACGCTCGCAAAATTCGACGTCGAAATGATCGGCGCCACGGCGGACGCGATCGACAAGGCGGAAGACCGCCAGCTGTTCCGCAACGCCATGGAGAAGATCGGGCTGCAGACGCCGAAGTCACGGCTGGCCAATGCCTCCGGCTTAAAAAAATCCGACCGCGACAAATATCTCGCCGATCACGAAAAGCTCAAGGGCGAAGCGCTGGAGCAATTCGAGCGGCAGTGGACGCTCGGCGAGAACGAGCGCCGCAAGCGCTATCAGCAGCAGGCACTCGCCGAAGCGCTGATGGCGTTGTCGGAGATTGGCCTGCCGGCGATCATCCGGCCCTCCTTCACGATGGGCGGCACCGGCGGCGGCATCGCCTACAACAAGGAAGAGTTCATCGACATCATCGAGCGGGGGCTGGACGCCTCGCCGACCAACGAGGTCCTGATCGAGGAATCCGTACTCGGTTGGAAAGAGTTCGAGATGGAGGTGGTGCGCGACAAGAAAGATAACTGCATCATCGTCTGCTCGATCGAGAACCTCGACCCGATGGGCGTTCACACCGGCGACTCGATCACGGTCGCGCCGGCGCTGACGCTCACCGACAAGGAATACCAGATCATGCGCGACGCCTCGCTCGCGGTGCTGCGCGAGATCGGGGTGGAAACCGGCGGCTCCAACGTGCAGTTCGGCGTCAATCCGGCCGACGGACGCATGGTCGTGATCGAAATGAACCCGCGGGTGTCGCGCTCCTCCGCGCTCGCCTCGAAAGCCACCGGCTTTCCGATCGCCAAGGTCGCAGCGAAACTCGCGGTCGGCTACACGCTCGATGAAATTGCCAACGACATCACTGGCGGCGCGACGCCGGCTTCGTTCGAGCCGACCATCGACTACGTGGTCACCAAGATCCCTCGCTTTGCGTTCGAAAAATTCCCCGGCGCCTCAACGACCCTGACCACTTCGATGAAGTCGGTCGGCGAAGTGATGGCGATCGGCCGCACCTTCCAGGAAAGCCTGCAAAAGGCATTGCGCGGGCTCGAGACCGGCCTCACCGGGCTCGACGAGATCGAGATCGAAGGCTTGGGAAG
>Ga0210387_10000783_pt1 | contig 23290 bp, 10 predicted proteins | sample IncBWC7OmetaG_FD_160108 | JGI IMG/M metagenome (GOLD analysis project Ga0210387, IMG submission 160108) | Forest soil microbial communities from Barre Woods Harvard Forest LTER site, Petersham, Massachusetts, United States - Inc-BW-C-7-O ...
GGCGAGCCTCTCTACCAGGATGTCGTTACGGCGCTCAGTGAATTCTTTGCCAGCCCCGCTCTATCCTTCCTTCACTCCCCACGCGTGATTGGGGGACGCTATGGCCTCTCCTCCAAGGAGTTCACTCCCGCGATGGTGAAGGGCATCTTCGACGAGCTCAAGAAGCCGCAGCCGAAGAACCACTTCACGATCGGCATCGCGGACGACGTGACCCACACCAGCCTCGACTACGATCCAGCCTTCTCCACCGAAGATCCCCGCACCATCCGCGCGCTCTTCTACGGCCTTGGCTCGGACGGCACGGTCGGCGCGAATAAGAACTCCATCAAGATCATCGGGTCGGGCACGGAGAACTATGTGCAGGGCTACTTTGTCTACGACTCCAAGAAGAGCGGCTCCGTGACAACCTCGCATCTGCGCTTTGGTCCGGAGCCCATTCGCTCGACGTATCTCATCACGGAAGCCAACTTCATCGCGTGTCACAACTTTTCCTTTCTCGAGCGCATGGATATTCTCGCCGCGGCCGCTCCCGGCGCTGTGTTTCTGCTGAACTCACCTTACGGCGCCGACGAGGTTTGGCAGCATCTGCCGCGCAAGACGCAGGAGACCATCCTCGCTCGCAAGCTGCAGTTTTATGTGATCGACGGCTACAGCGTGGCGCACGATACCGGCATGGGCAATCGCATCAACACCATCATGCAAACATGCTTCTTCGCCATCAGCGGGGTCCTTCCGCGCGACGAAGCGATCGTCCAGATTAAGCAGGCGATCAAGAAGACCTATGGCAAGCGCGGTGACGTGGTGCTGCAGAACTACGCAGCTGTTGACGCAGCACTCGCGCACCTGCATCGGGTCACGCCGCCAGAACACGTCAGCGCTACCTTTGACCTTCTGCCCATGTTCCCGCGCGAGGCGCCGAGCTTCGTAACCAACGTGCTGGGCGAGATCGCTGCCGGCCGCGGCGATCTGCTGCCGGTCAGCGCCCTGCCGCCCGGAGGAACCTTCCCGACCGGCACCGCGCACTGGGAGAAGCGCAACATCGCGCACGAGATTCCTGTGTGGGACACCGACCTGTGCATACAGTGCGGCAAGTGTGTGCTGGTCTGCCCACACGCTGTGATCCGCGCCAAGGTATTTGACTCGACCCTGCTCGCTACCGCGCCGGAGACTTTCAAGACGGCCAAGCCGAAGTGGCGCGGCATGGAGGAGGAGCGCTACTCGCTGCAGGTTGCGCCCGAGGACTGCACCGGCTGCCATCTCTGCGTGGAGATCTGTCCCGCCGTGAGCAAGACAGAGCCGAAGCACAAGGCGCTGCATATGCAGGCCCAGGCTCCGCTTCGTGAAGAGGAAGCAAAGAACTGGACGTTCTTCGAAGCGCTGCCCTCGGTGGATCGCAATCGCCTCTCGCACAACCAGGTCAAGGACATCCAGCTGCTCGATCCGCTCTTCGAGTTCTCGGGAGCGTGCGCTGGCTGCGGGGAAACGCCTTATATCAAGCTGCTCACCCAGCTCTTCGGCGACCGCCTGTTCATCGCCAACGCCACCGGCTGCTCGTCGATCTACGGGGGCAGCCTTCCGACCACACCTTACAGCGTGAACAAAAGCGGGCGCGGACCCACGTGGTCCAACTCGCTGTTCGAAGACAACGCGGAGTTCGGTCTGGGCATTCGTCTCGCGCTCGATCAGCAGAAGGAGTATGCCGAAGTTCTGCTGCAGACCTTTGCATCGACGCTCGGCGGCGAGCTCGTCACGGCCATCCTCACTGCTGACCAATGCAGCGAGGTCGGTATCGAAGCCCAGCGCAGGCGCATCCTGCTGGTCCGCGCGAAGCTGGCCGGCGTTGACTCGCCCGAAGCCCGCACCCTGCTTACCGTGGCCGACTCGCTGGCCCGCAAGAGCGTCTGGCTGGTGGGCGGCGATGGCTGGGCCTACGACATCGGCTTCGGCGGCCTCGACCACGTGCTCGGCTCCGGCGAGAACGTCAAGGTCCTCGTGCTCGATACCGAAACGTACTCCAACACCGGCGGGCAGATGTCGAAGTCGACGCCGCGCGGGGCAGTCGCCAAGTTCGCCGCCGGCGGCAAGCTCACGGGCAAGAAGGATCTGGCGATGGAGGCCGTCAGCTACGGGTCGGTCTATGTCGCGCGGGTTGCCATGGGCGGCAGCGACGCCCAGACCGTGAAGGCCTTCCAGGAGGCTGAGGCTTACGACGGTCCCGCGCTCATCATCGCGTACAGCCATTGCATCGCCCACGGCTACGACCTCGCGCAGGGCATGGAGCAGCAGAAGAAGGCGGTCCTCTCCGGCTACTGGCCGCTGATGCGCTACAACCCGTCGCTGCGCGCGGAGGGCAAGAATCCCTTCCAGCTCGACTCGCGTCCACCGTCGATTCCGCTGAAAGACTACAGCTACAACGAGGCGCGCTATACGATGCTCGCGCGCAGCCATCCGGACGTCGCCGCCAAGCTGCTGGCAGAGGCCCAGGAGGATGTGGACCGCGAGTGGCGCGTGTACTCCGCACGCGCTGCCGTCGCTGGCCACGCAGACCTCCAAACGACGCTCGCAGCGGAACCACAAAAGGCACCTGTCTCCAGCACGGCGGCGAGCGCAGAATGATAATCGCACCAAATATCGCCTTTACCGGTAGCTGTGGGATTGATTCGCCACGTGACCTGGCAAACAACAACGAAGGCCTTGTCGAACAAGGGGTTTCGCTCGTCGCTCCACTTAGAAAATGCAACCTCGCCGTAAGGCATGACTACGCAGAAAGGCTTTCAATACTGGGTTTTCGTCACTATGCTGACACCTCATCGCGTGGCGAGTCGTTACGCGGAAGGTCTACAATTCCGATGACATAACCCAGGTGGCCGCTAAACGGCCGCAACGGATTATGTCCGCAACGACGCACAGATTCCCCAAGATTTTTCTGCATAACGCTCTAGACGCACCCACGGATGGAAGGATTGTTAAATGGCTACCAGTAATCTCGAACTTCAGAGTCTTCCCGTTGCAGACTCGACCGTTCTCCCCAAAAAGGTGGTGAACGATTTCGCAATCAACGTCGCAACGGTCAACGGCTCTGGATCGCAATCGGCGAACAGCATTCTTCTGCGCAGCATCTTCAGCATGGGGGTGCCGGTGTCGGGTAAGAATCTCTTTCCGTCGAACATCGCCGGTCTGCCTACCTGGTATCTCATTCGTGCCAGCCGCGACGGCTGGGTCGCGCGCAAGAGCGAAAACGATCTCCTGATCGCGATGAACCCCGAAACGGTTCACGAAGACATTCGCAAGCTCGCGCCCGGCCGCGCGGTGATCTTCGACGAGGCCTTCAATCTCACCGAACGCCGCGATGACGTCATCTACTATCCGGTGCCGTTCGACAGCCTCGTCGCCTCCACCGGCGCCGAGATGAAGGTCCGCAAGCTGATCAAGAACATGGTGTACGTCGGAGTCGCGGCGCAGCTGCTCTCCATCGATCTGAAGGGCCTTGAGATTATCGTGCGCAAGCAGTTTGCCAAGAAGGTCGCAGTCGCCGACCTCAACTGGAAGGCGGTGCAGCTGGGTTACGACTACGCCGCCAGCACGCTCACCAAGCAGGACGGTCTGGTGGTCGAGCCGATGAGCGCCACCCGGGGCAAGATCATCATCGATGGCAACGCGGCTGCCGCCATGGGTGCCATGTTTGCCGGCGTCACCGTGGTCGCGTGGTATCCCATCACGCCGTCCACGAGCATTGTCGAAGACCTCATTAAGTACATGAAGACCTACCGCGTAGAGGAAGATGGAAAAGCTAGTTTCGCCATCGTCCAGGCGGAGGACGAACTTGCAGCCATCGGCATGGTGCTGGGCGCAGGATGGGCTGGGGCTCGTTCCATGACCGCAACGTCCGGGCCGGGCATCTCGCTCATGGCGGAGTTCGCCGGCCTTGGCTACTTTGCCGAAATCCCCGGAGTCATCTTCGATGTGCAGCGCACCGGGCCTTCCACCGGGCTGCCCACCCGCACCGCGCAGGGAGACCTCGCGTTCATCTCCGGCCTTTCCCACGGTGACACCAAGCAAGTCATGTTGTTCCCGGGATCGGTCAGGGAGTGCTTCGAGTTCGCGACCCAGGCCTTCGATCTTGCGGAGACGCTGCAGACGCCGGTCTTCGTGCTCTCCGATCTCGACCTTGGCATGAACCACTGGATGTCCGAGCCCTTCGACTATCCTGAAAAGCCCATGACGCGCGGCAAGATCCTCAACGCCCAGCAGCTTGAAGAGGCCGGCGGCTTCGCCCGCTACAAGGATGTTGACGGCGATGCGATTCCATACCGCACATTGCCCGGCACGCCACATCCGAAAGCGGCGTACTTCACGCGTGGCAGCGGCAAGAATGAAAAGGCTCAATACACCGAGCGGCCAGAGGATTACGAGTACAACATGCAGCGCCTCGCGCGTAAGTTCGAGACGGCCAAGAGCTACGTTCCCAAGCCGGTTCTCGAATCGGCAGGGAACCATAAGGTGGGCATCATCGCGTACGGGAGCACCCACGTGGCCGTGATGGAGAGCCGCGATCAGCTCGCGCGCGAGTCGAAGATCGAGACCGACTACCTGCGCGTGCGCGCCTACCCGCTGACGAAGGAGGTCGAAGACTTCGTCGCCAGCCACGAGATCATCTACGTAGTCGAACAGAACCGCGACGGACAGCTTCTGAACCTCATGAAGGTCGACCTGGATCCGTCGCTCGCCGCCAGGCTGCACTCCGTTGTCTACTTTGGCGGCCTGCCGCTCGACGCCCGCACCGTTACCGAGGCCATCGCCTCACATCAAGGAGCAAACAAGTAATCATGGCGACCTCACCTGTTGTCCCAACACCAAAAACCAACCCCATTGGGCTCGAGATCCTCGACTATCGCGGCGGCAAATCAACCCTTTGCGCGGGCTGCGGACATAATGCGATCTCCGAGCGCATCCTCGAAGCCTATTACGAGATGGGCATTCAGCCCGAGACGGTGATGAAGATGAGCGGCATCGGCTGCTCGTCGAAGTCGCCCGCGTACTTCATGTCGCGCTCCTTCAGCTTCAACTCGGTGCACGGGCGCATGCCGTCGGTGGCTACCGGCGCGATCCTCGCGAACAAGACCATGCGCTCGATCGGCATCAGCGGTGATGGCGACACGGCCTCCATCGGCGTCGGCCAGTTCGTGCACCTGCTCCGCCGCAATCTTCCGATCATCTACATCATCGAGGACAACGGCGTGTACGGCCTCACCAAGGGCCAGTTTTCCGCGACGGCCGACATCGGCTCCAAGCTGAAGACCGGCGTGGTCAACGATATGCCGCCTATCGATGTCTGCGCGCTGGCCATCCAGCTGGGCGCAACCTTCGTGGGCCGCTCGTTCTCGGGCGACAAGAAGCAGCTGTCGGCAATGTTGAAGGCGGCGATTGCGCACAAGGGAACGGTGCTGCTGGACATCATCTCGCCCTGCGTCACGTTCAACGATCACGAGGGCTCGACCAAGAGCTACAAGTACATGAAGGAGCATGACGAGCTGGTCAACGAAACGGGCTTCATCGCGCAGTTCGAGAACATCGTGGTCGACTACGATCCAGATACCACGGTCGACGTCGAGCTGCATGACGGCTCTCACCTCCGGCTCCGCAAGCTGCATGAGGATTACACACCCACCAGCAAGACGGGCGCCGTCAACATGCTCATGGAAGCCCACGAAAAAGGTGACGTCCTCACCGGCGTCTTCTACATCAACACCGAAGAACTCGATTTCGCCAGCCGGCTCAACCTGGTCGACGAGCCGCTGGCAACGCTACCGGAAGATCGAGTTCGCCCCAGCCGCGAGGTCTTCGCGGAGCTCATGCGGGCCCACGCATAACGGGACTCGATCCAGGCAATGGCTCGGACCCGAAGGGGTCGGAGCCATTGCTTTTTTGACTTTGAACCGGAACGCGTGACCTTCGTCACATGAGAGCATTGCCCTCCGATGCTACTGTTGCAGCTTGGCGGGAGATTGCCTTCCCTCAAATGCGGCGGTCCATCCTGCGACCGGTCTCGTAACGCATCCGCATTTCGCCGCACCCTTCGAGAGCCTGAAGAGGTCAGCGACCCACACGATCGTGATCTCCCGCCAAGTTTCTCAGGCCAGCGCCGCTAGCGCGGTCCGAATCGGAACGCCAGCCCTGTCGTCACGCGAAGATCATTTTGGTGATCGTTGACGGCGTTCGGAAGACGCGAGTAGATGTAGTCCACCTCGACGATGTTCCACGCAAGACGCCGGTTCAGCACGCGGCTCACACCGCCGCCGCCGCTCACCGCAAAGGCCTGGCTGTTGCGCACGAATGCATAGGTCGAGAGCTCGTTGGACCCTCCCAGCAACACCTGCGCGTAAGGCGTAAACCGGCTGCCCGAGCGATAGGAATACCGCGGCCCGAATAGATAGTCGAACACCGTAATGCTTTGCGTCGTGCCATTGAGATTGTTGGCGTGGGTGGCCTGCAAGTCGGCAACGAGGCTCAGGCCATGCCGCATATTCACTACCAGGTTGCCGCCTCCGCCATTCATCGAAAAACATCCGCAGGCCGCGGGCGGCGCATTGGCACGGACATACGCATAATTCATGCCAACGTCCAGCGCACTGGTCTGTCCCGGCTCCAATCCAAACACCGTCGCCGGTTGCACCTGCGCTCGACCGTGAAAGGGAAGCGCGACCACTGCCAGCGCGGCGATTCCCTTGATCGCCGCCGCACCTGCCGCTGAAAAGGTTCTATCCAATCGCATCGCGTCTCTCCTACTGAACCGTCAGCGTGACGGTGGTGGAATGTTGAGTGGAACCGCTCGTGCCGGTCACGGTGACGGTGTATGTCTGTGCCGGAGCCCGCGAGTAATACCCGCCGCCGCAACCGGTCAGCATCGCCGCCCCCACACTAAGCAGCAGGCACAGAAGGCCGCAGCCCAGCCGCCAGATTCGCTCTCTGCGTCTCCACCACAGCAGCGGAATGCAAAACGCCAGCGTCACGCCCGGCAGCCAGCGCCAGCCGTTCTGCGCATGGGCCTGCGCAGTGAGCGACGCTGTCTGGATCGTCAGCACGCTCCCCGAGCTCTCGCTGCCCGGTGTTACTGAGGCGGGCGTAAACGTAGCCATCGCCCCCGTTGGCAAGCCCGTCGCACTCAGCGCAACCGTGCCGCTGAAGTCCCCGTTGATCTCACCGACGGTCACCTGGTAGGTCGCCACGCCGCCCAAGCTCACCGTCTCGGCAGCCGGCGTCGCGCTCACCGTAAAGTCAGGTGCCGCAATTCCTGCGCCGGTTAAGGAAGTGGTCTGTGGCGATCCCGCGGCATTGTCTGCCACAGAAATCGTTGCCGAGAAGCTCGCTACCGAGCCCGGCGTGAACGTCACCGCAATGGTGCACGACGCGCCCGCCGCCAGCGACTCACCGCAAGTGGTCGTGTCGGCAAAGTCCGTCGCGTTGGTCCCGCCAATCGTGATGCCCGAGATCGACAGCGCCGCATTGCCCGTATTCGACAGCGTCACCGTCTGGGCGGTCGCGGTCGCGCCCGTAACCAGGTTCCCGAAGCTCACGGTGCTCGGCGAAAGAGCGGCAACTGGCGCGGCAGGAACCGTTCCCGATCCCGTCAGCATCGCAGTCTGCGGCGAGCCCGTTGCGTTATCCGCCACAGAAACCATTGCCGCGAAGCTCGCAGCCGATCCCGGCGCGAAGGTCACCGAGATCGTGCAGGTAGCGGCCGCAGCGAGTGACGCCCCGCAAGTATTTGTCTCGGCAAAATCAGTCGGATTCGTACCGCCAATGGTGATGCCCGAGATCGTCAGCGCGGCGTTGCCTGTATTCGACAGCGTCAGCATCTGCGCCGCCGAAGTCACTCCGGTGTTCACACTTCCGAAGCTCAACGCCCCCGGAGAAAGGGTCGCTGTTGGCGCTCCCGCAGCTGTGCCCGTGCCTTGCAGCGTAATGCTCGAAGGACTCGCCGTGGCGTTGCTCGCCACGCTGATCGAACCTGTCGCTGCGCCCGTTGTTGTCGGTGTAAACGTTACGATCAGGGTGCAGGTTTCGCTCGGACTATAGCCGCCATCCGTCGCTTGTTCGCAGGTTCCGCCCGTTACGCTGAAGGGCCCCGTCGCGGTGAAGTTCAGGTTATTGAAGTTCAAAAAGTTGTTGCCGGTATTCTCAAGGACGATCGTGAGCGGCGCACTCGTCGTGCCCGTGGCCTGGTTGCCAAACTGCAGCAGTCCCGTGGGTCCGGCGGACAGCACCTGCGGTGTCCCTGTCACCGGAATCAGCACGTTGCCATTGTTATCGATGCCCGGCTGCCCAACGCCGGACAGCGCCGCTGCCGTTGCCGGACCGCCCAGGCCGCCTGTTCCGCCGCCCGCAAACGTCGAGATGTACCCCTGGTTGCTGACCTTCCGGAGCGTCGTTCCATCGGAGACGAAGATGTCACCCGCCTGATTGAGCGCGATCGACAGAGGCGTGATCTCCGCGCTCGTTGACACACCGCCATCTCCCGTATCACCCTTGGTCCCATCGCCGGCGGCCGTTGAGATTTGTCCAGCTACGGCATTCTCATTCACGTACCGAATGCGGTAGTTCAGCGAATCGGCAATATAGATATTGCCGCTCCGGTCGACGGCAACACTGGTGGGTTCATTCAACTCCGCGGTCTTGGCCTGGATGTTGTCGCCGTTGTATCCGGCGATGCCCGCGCCGCCGGATGCCTGAACGCCAGCGAAGACACTCGCCACGCCTGCCGGCGTTACCTCCACCACAAGCTGCTGCGTTGGTTCGGCGACGTAAAGATTCCCCGACTGATCAAGAGCAATGCCTGCAGGCGCGAGCACGACAGCCGTTCCAGTTCCACCGTTGAAGTAGGTCCCACTGCCTCCTCCGACGAACGTAGTGATCGTTCCTGTCGCGGCGTTCACCTCACGAACGCGGCCATTGCCGGAGTCCGAGATAAAGACGTCTCCCAACCCATCGATTGCGAGCCCCGCGGGCGCGTTCAGATGGGCGGATTTCGCCGGACCGTTATCACCGCTGAAGCTGCCAGCGCTGCCTTGCACACCTGCAAAGACGGTGATATTTCCGCTGGTATCCATCTTCAGGACGACGTTTTCGGTCTGTTCCGCGATGTATACATTCCCGCTATAGTCGACGGCAACAGAGGTCGGTGCGCAGAGCTGTGTCTGCAACGCCGGCCCTGGCTCGGCTGGGTTCACGCAGTTCGCCGGCATGGTGCCTGTTCCTGCAATCGCGCTCAGGATGGTGGGGGTGAATTGGACTTGAGGTTCGGCCGCAGGCTGTCCTATGCCGCTCAGGGTAATCGTCTGGGGCGAGCCGCTGGCGTCATCCGCTATCGACAGCGTTGCCAAAAAACCGCCCGCAGCTGATGGATAGAAGTTCATCAAATACGTGCAGCTGGCGCCCGCTGCCAGTGTGCTTCCGCAAGTCGTTGTTGGATAGATCTTGAACGCACTCGCGCCTGTTCCTGTGATGGTGGCTACGATGTTGGTCAGCGCCGCATTGCCAGTATTGGTCAGCGTGGCTGTGCCTTGCGAGTAGTTGTTCACGGTGACGGCAGGGAACACGAGCGTAGCCGGCGACAGGCCTGCAATCGGCGCAGAGGCTGAGGTGCCGTTGCCTGAGAGGCTGAAGGTGACCGATGGTGCAGAGCCAAACCCCACGGCGGTCACGCCTATCGTGCCGGTCTCGCTGTAAGTCTGCACGGCCGTTGGCGCAAAGGTGACGTCCACAGTGCAGGTCGCGTTTACAGCAACGCTGGCGCAGCCACTGCCCAGGGTCGCGGTGAAGGCTGAATTTGTCGTGGTGGCACTGTACGCATCCGCCGCGAAACCGTATCCCTGGTTGGTGAGCGTGATCGACTGAGCGGTGCTCGTCGTGCCATCTGTCTGCGATCCAAAGTTCAGCGATGTGGGCGATGCGACCAGGTAGGCTCCGTTGATATATGCGGAGATGGCCACCGTTTGCGTGCTGGCCGTCTGATTCAGCGAGTTCGTGGTGAACGTCAGCGTGGCCATATAGTTTCCGGGGTTCGCCGCCTTGAATCCCAATTGGACCTGGCACAGCGCGCCGGGAGCGATGGTCGTCGACGAGGTACAGTTTCCCGAAGGCAGCGTGCCGATGGTGAAGGTTGCAGACCCGCTCAAGCCAAGAGCTGAAATCGTGAGGGGCTCATTGCCGCCGTTGTACAACGTAATCGTCTGTGGCGTCGCTGCGGTGCCGGGCTGCTGCGATCCAAACGCAGCGGTGCCCGAAGAGCGATCGACGATGTCCAGGTTGGTGTAGTTGCCGACGAACACCGTGCCGTCCGGTCCCACCGAAGTTCCCAGCGGGGACGCGGCGGTATCCAACGATGCTTCCGCAGTTCCATAATCCGACGCCGGAAGTTCTGCTACGCCGCCACCGGTATAGCGTGTCGCATACAGCGTGTCCGCAGCGTCGGTTGCCAGACCTTCACCGGCGCCGACGGTGTTGATCTCCGTCTGTGTACCGCCGGGTGTCAGTTCATTGATCGTGTAGCCGCCGATGAACAGGTTGTCCCCGCTGTCGAGCGCCAGCGCCGAGGGCTGCGTGATGGCGGGATTGATCGCCACGGTGCTTTGGTCACCTGGTGTTATGAAGATATAGATGTTGGAGTAATCAGCCTCATAGACGGTGCCCGTATTACCCACCGTAACCGTCTGGATGTAGGCAGGGTCGGAGGAAGGGAAGGGGAAGCTGCCCTGGGTTCCCTGCACCGTGTCGTAAGTCGTGATCGACGAAAAGGGCTTCTGGTCGGCAATATAAAGGACGCCTGCGCCGTCGATGCCAATCGACCGGGGAGAATTGAGGCCCGTGATCGGGAGTGCCGTGATCACTCCCGCCTTGGTCCGCTGCAGTACCGTGTTCACCTCAGTTTCCAGGAGGTAGAGCACGCCATTCTCATCCACGATCGATTGGTAGAGATAGCCAGACTCCGGAACCGATGTGCTGAACACTCCCGGTTGCAGCAGCGCCAATGGGCTCTCACCGATGCCGTACACCAGCACCGTCGCCAGTCGCGTCGTGCCATTCATCAGGAACAGCGCGTCTCTCCGCCCGCCGGGCAAGGTAGGCGTAAACTTCACCGACACGCTGCAGCTCTGGTTGCCCACCGACCCCGTGCAGCTCACCGCCCCCGCCGTGTAGGACAGGCCATAGTGCATTGCCGCCGTTGGCGTGATCAGGCTGGCGAAGCCTGTGACCGTGAATGTCTCGGTAAGACTCTCGGCCGTCCCGGCGGAGATCCCCACCTGCGCCGAGGTGAAGGTCAGGCTGGTGGTCGCTGGCGTCACCGTTTGGGCAGATCCTGGGATGGCCATCCCCAGGAGAACGAGTGCTACCCCAATCCGGGCTAAGGACGTCGATTTGAGACGCGAAACCGGGCTAAGTATGTCGTAAATTGAACCGCTCACCGGAGCCTCCTTATGTTCTCGCTCTGCCGCGAGCTCTTCACTTCGCCTTTTCGTTTGGGCCCGGGGCACGTCCCCTGGCCGTCTCGATGTCCAAGCTTCAATTCCTGCGCCTTCTCTTCGGATAGGGGCTCCGGCACTGGAAACATTGGGTTTCCGCACAAAGGACACGTCTTTGGCCCGCCCCAGGACGTCCCTTCGAGGACCAGGGTTTGCTCTCTCTCGTGCACCGTGACTTCGGTGCGCACGCTGCGCCGTGTTCCATCGTCCTGCGACTCGACACGAAAGAGCATTGCCCGTTCCCTCAACCATTGATAAAGTCGTGTCACAAGTTCCTCGAAATTCAGCGTGCGCGAATTGTGCGGACGGAGCTGCAAAAACGCCAGTGACCCATTCTGACCACGACTGACAAGTTGTGAGCGGCGATAAGTTCTATTAAATGAGCGAGATATTCCAGTTCGGCGAGTTCCGGATTGATCCCCTCGAGCGCACCTTGCGGCGCAATGAAAGCGCTGTGACGCTGCAGCGCCGCGCATTTGACGTGCTGCTGTATCTCGTCCAGAACCCCGGAAGGGTGGTCACCAAGGATGAATTGTTAAAGAATGTCTGGCCGGATGCATTCGTGGACGAAAACAATCTCACCCAAAGCATCTCTGTACTGCGAAAAGCTCTCGATCAACGCCCCGGAGACATCAACTACATTGCGACGCTCCCTGGCCGAGGCTATCAGTTTGTTATTCCAGTACAGGTCCTGGGCCAATCGGAAGGGGCTGAGCGACGACGAAGGCTCGGAGACGCGGCACAGGGTGGAAGCCTGTTGTTGCAGCAACGCACGGTGACCACCAGCATCGTCACAGAAGAGCGGCACACGCGGAAATCCAACTCCATTTCGCGCTGGGGTGTACTCGCAACGCTCATCGCGGGGCTGTTTGCGATCAGTTTTGCCGGCGTTACGGCATGGAAACGCCTTCGGCCAAAGACATCCGTATCCGCCCTCGTGCTGACGGATTTTGTTAATTCGACGGGAGATGTGACGTTTGACCACACTCTCAAGCGGGCCCTGGAGATCGATCTGGAGCAGTCTCCCTACATGAATGTTTTGAGCGAGCGTGCTGGAGTGAGCACGCTTCTCTTCATGGGACGCAAGAGCGACACGCCGATTACCGCGGACATCGGCCAGGAGATTTGTGAGCGGACGAACCGTCAAGCGTTGCTGACGGGCACGATATCGACGATTGGGAACAAATACCTCGTAACCTTGGAGGCTTCCTCCTGCACTACCGGGAAGCAACTGGCAAGCGCGAAGGCGGAGGCGAAAAGCAAAGAGCAGGTTCTCGAGGCATTGGACACCGTGGCTGAACGCGTTCGCAGAGGGTTGAATGAGTCCGCCGAATCTGTTGAAAGCTATGAGGTGCCACTGCGGGTTGCGACGACGCCATCCTTAGAGGCGTTGAGAGCCTATTCGATTGGGAAGTACCTCCAATCGCAGGGTAGGAGCCGAAGCGACATCATTGCTGCGTATCAGCAGGCGGTCGAACTGGATCCCCAATTTGCGATGGCTTACCGCGAACTTGCGGTTGAAAATATAAACAGCGGCCAAAACGCTATTGGCGCCGAGTACTACAAAAAAGCTTTCGATTTGAGCGACCATATCAGCGCGTACGAGCAGCTTGTGATTCGGGCTGGATATTACGCCTACGGGCAGCATGATCTGATTGCAGGAATTAAGGCATACCAGGTATTGGCCTCGGCCTATCCGCAAGACGTCGTTGGACCAATCAATATCATCGATGAATACATGAAGTTGGGGCAGTATGTTCCTGCGATCGCTACCGGCGAGCGAGGCATAAAGCAATTCCCAACGAACGCGTTGATGTATGAGAACCTGGCCGAGGCCTACAAGGACGTAAACCGTTTCGAAGACTGTAAGCGAGCAACTTTGATGGCGGCGCGAGTCGGGAGGGGCGATACAGGCCTGCACCTTAACCTGTTTGAGATCGCATTGGCAGCAGACGACGAAGATTCGCTTGCGCGAGAGACGAAGTGGTTTGAGACTCACGAGGATGGGACGAGCGTATGGTATTTCCCATCGTTTCGCGGCGGAGCGGCTGCCGTGCAGGGGAGATATCGTGAAGCGCGCGATCTCTTTCAAGGTGCATATCAAAGTGCTGAACGAGTGAAGTTGCCGGAGACGGCAGACAAAATATTGATCGATGAGGCCCTGGTCGAGTTGAGGCTTGGATTGCCTGAAGCATCTCGAATGACGCTGGATCGAATTCGTCCGGCTGATTCTGGGACTCCAGATTATGCGCAGCTCCGAGCAGAGTTGGGAGATCCATCGGCTGCGCAGGCATTCCTTGCCGCGCATAACAGTCCCTCGCCGGATACATTGCTGACCTACGTAGACGTGCCGCGGATCCGCGCGGTGTTGGCATTGGAACAAGGGAAACCCTTGGATGCGATTGCCGCGCTCGAACTGGCGAGGCCTTATGAAATGCGCGATTACAACGTGCTGTCGCTTCGGGCCGAGGCCTTGCTGAGAGCCGGCCAACCCGGCAAAGCAATGGACGAATACACGAAGATTCTTGGGAATCGGGGGATAGACCCGACGTCGGTTCTGTATCCATTGGCCTATTTAGGCAGGGCCCGGTCGTACGCAGCACTTGGAAACACGAAGGCGAGTCGAGGCCAATATGAGGCATTTCTTAGCGCATGGAAAAACGCGGACCATGATCTTCCAGTTCTCAAGGATGCAAATACAGAGCTGGCGAAGCTATGAACCTGGTGGATTCTGAGTCCTTGCCACTGGACGGTTTGATTTTCGCATAGAGGGCCTTCGCGCCGAGCGGGTTCGTGCCCTGCGGTGTTGCATCTAATCTGCAGCACCATAGAAGATGGGTGCGGAGCGCGATCAAGTGGCTGGACGCAAACCGACTGTAGGGAAGACGAGAAATTCGCCGGGCGGGGCGAGCGCTGCCGCGCCCGCCGGTGGCAGCGATGTGCTCGATCTTTTTCATCCGATCACCGCCGAATGGTTTCGTGCAGTCTTCGAAGATGCCACGGCACCGCAGCGTGAAGGCTGGCCCGCGATCTCCCGTGGAGAGTCCACGCTCATTCTCGCGCCGACTGGCACGGGGAAGACGCTGACGGCCTTCCTCTGGTGTCTCGACAAGCTGATGCTGCGCGAGCCCGCAACGGAGAAGGGATGCCGCGTTCTCTACATTTCGCCGCTCAAGGCGCTGGCTGTTGACGTGGAGCGGAATCTTCGCTCGCCGCTCGCGGGCATTGCGAATATGGCGCAGCGCAGAGGTGCCCCGGTGCACATGCCGGAGATCAGCGTCCGTACTGGCGACACGTCGCCGAAAGATCGCGCGCGGTTTAAGAATCATCCTGGTGAGATTTTAATCACCACGCCAGAGTCTCTTTATCTTCTGCTGACCTCGGACGCCGGAGAGGCGCTTCGCTCGGTCGAGACAGTGATCCTCGATGAAATTCATGCGCTGGTGCCGACGAAGCGAGGTGCGCACATGGCGCTCTCGCTCGAACGGCTTGAGGCGCTCGCGGGTCGACCGATCCAGCGTATCGGGCTGAGCGCGACGCAGCGTCCGCTGGAGGAGGTCGCTCGTTTTCTCGGTGGAGCGCTCGGCGTTGGCACGGAACCGAGAGGGAAGAGCCTCTCGATGGAGACCATCGAGAGCGAGATCAGCGTGGATGGGGTTTTGAAGGAAGAGGATGATGGCGAGGTGCGGCTGGTAGAGGGCGAAGCAGCCGGGCCGCGGTATCGTCCAGTCACGATCGTGAATGCGGGTGCGCGCAAGACGCTGGAGCTGACAGTTGAAGTCCCGGTGGAAGATATGGCAAAGCTTGGGGAGATTGACGAGCTGCCCAGCGGGCCGGCTTCGCAAGGCCCCAAGCGCACCAGCATCTGGCAGAGCATTCATCCACGTTTGCTCGAGATCGTCCGAGGGCGGACTTCCACGCTTATTTTCGTCAATGCGCGGCGTGTGGCTGAGCGGCTTGCCGGTGCGTTGAACGAGCTGGCCGGCGAGCCCATTGCCCGCGCGCATCATGGATCGCTTGCTGCTGCGCAGCGCAGTGACATCGAAGAGATGCTGAAGGCAGGCAGGATCAAGGCGCTGGTTTGTACGTCGTCGCTGGAGCTTGGCATTGATATGGGTGCGGTGGACCTGGTGGTCCAGATTGAGGCGCCGCCGAGCGTCGCCAGCGGCATGCAGCGCATTGGCCGCGCAGGTCACCAGGTAGGCGCGCCTTCAGTCGGGATTATTTTTCCAAAGTACCGCGCGGACCTGGTTGCCTGCGCCGCCGTGACGCAGGCGATGCATGAAGGGCACGTGGAGTCGACTCGCTTTCTGCGCAACCCGCTCGACGTACTGGCGCAGCAGATGGTTGCGGTCATCGCGCATCCACCGCTTCCCGCCGTCGAGGTCGAACGCCGTCGGAAGCGCAAGCCGAGCGACGAAGAAGAATCGCCGGGAATTTCTTACGAAGCGCTGCTTGCGCTCGTGCGCAGCGCCGCGCCCTTCGCGGGATTGAGCGTTCCGGTGTTTGATGGCGTGCTGGACATGCTGGCCGGGCGCTATCCTTCCGACGAGTTTGCTGAGCTACGACCACGCATCACCTGGGACCGCACGCGCAATTGGATTACTCCACGGCAGGGTGTGAAGCGTATCGCTATTCTGAACGGAGGTACGATCCCGGATCGTGGCCTGTATGGCGTATTCCTCAGTGGATCCAGCAAGCCGATGCGCGTAGGTGAGCTGGACGAAGAGATGGTCTTCGAAGCGCGCGCGGGGGAGACCTTCGTGCTCGGCGCCTCAACGTGGCGGATCGATGAGATCACGCAGGACCGCGTCCTCGTTAGCCCGGCACCCGGCGAGCCTGGCAAGATGCCGTTTTGGCATGGAGACCGGCCAGGAAGGCCGATCGAGTTCGGCCGTCGCATTGGCGCGTTGATGCGCGAGCTGCGCGGGATGCCTCGTAGCGCAGCGGTCACCAAGCTGACGAGGGAGCACGATCTCGATCCCCAGGCTGCAGAGAACGTGCTGCGCTTTCTCGTCGACCAGGAGCTCGCAACTACGGAAGTTCCGGATGATCGCACGATCGTAATCGAACGCGTCCGCGATGAGCTTGGTGACTGGCGCGTGTGCGTTCTTACGCCGCTTGGCAGCCGGATCCATGCACCCTGGGCGATGGCTGCAACTGCCAGGCTGAAGGCTGCGGGGATGGACGTTGAAACCATGTGGAGTGAAGATGGTTTCGTGCTTCGCTTCCCGGAGACGGATACGCCGCCCGAGGTCGACGCGCTGCTGATGGAGCCGGAAGAGGCCGCGCAGCTCGTGATGCAGCAACTGGGTTCCACGGCACTGTTTGCGGCGAAATTTCGGGAAGCCGCGTCCCGCGCCCTGCTTCTGCCGCGACGCCGCGCCGACGGCCGCACGCCGCTGTGGCAGCAGCGCAAGCGTGCCTACGATCTGTTGAGCGTCGCTTCGCGCTATGCCAGCTTTCCTATATTGCTTGAAGCCTATCGCGAGTGTCTCCGCGATGTTTTCGACATGCCCGCGCTGATGGAGACTCTCCACGCGATCGCCAGCCGCTCCATCCGCGTTCACCTCACGGACTCGCGAACCCCGTCACCGTTCGCCGCATCGTTGCTCTTCAGCTATGTCGCGAACTACATCTATGACGGTGATGCGCCACTGGCCGAGCGGCGCGCGCAGGCGTTAAGTATTGACCAGGACCAGCTGCGCGAGCTGCTCGGGGACGCGGACCTGCGGGAGCTGCTCGACATCGGCGCCATCGAGGAGGTCGAAGAACAACTGCAGTGCGTGGTCGATTCCTACAAGGCACGGTCGATGGATGGCGTACACGATCTGCTTCTGCGACTCGGCGATATGACGCGCGCAGAGATCGCTGCGCGGAGTGCCAGCGGAGACGTAGCAGAGAGTGTGGATCGTCTGATCAAAGCGCGCCGGGCGTTGGAACTGAGGGTCGCCGGCGAAAAGCGCGTTCTCGCGGTGGAAGATAGTGCCCGGTTCCGCGATGCGCTTGGCTTGCCGCTCCCACCGGGTCTTCCTGCGGCATTTCTGGAGCCGGCTCCCGATGCGCTGCTCGATATTGTTCGCCGTTATGCCCGCGCGCACGGCCCGTTTACCACGAACGATCTGGTTCATCGATACTCGCTTTCTAAGGGTTCTGTAGAAGCCGCGTTACAACGTCTTGTCGGCATGGGCCGCGTTGCAGAAGGTGGATTCCGTCCTGGCGGCGTCAATCGCGAATGGGTTGACGTCGAGGTGCTGCGCTCGATCCGCCGCAAGTCGCTGGCCAAGCTGCGCAAGGAAGTCGAGCCGGTCGAGCAGCGCACACTGGCGCGACTATTAACGCGTTGGCAGGGAGTGGTGCAGCCTCGTCGCGGACTGGACGCGCTGCTGGACGTGATTGAAAATCTGCAAGGCGCGCCGCTTCCTGCGAGCCTGCTGGAGACCGAGATTCTGCCCGCGCGCATGGCGGACTATAAGCCAGCAGATCTTGACACGCTCATTGCCGCCGGCGAGGTGGTCTGGGTTGGGCTTGAACCTTTGGGTGAACGCGATGGGCGAGTCGGTCTCTACCTCGCCGAAAAGCTGCCGTTGCTCTGGCCTATAAAGCCCGCCGACAGCGAGCACCCTCTGAGCGAACGCGAGCTGACGATCGTTGACTATCTGCAGCGCAATGGGGCATCGTTCTTCCAGCCGCTGCACGATAGTACCGGTGGCGGCTATCCGGGTGAGACGATGGAGGCAATGTGGTCGCTGGTCTGGCGCGGTCTGCTTACCAACGACGCGCTGCACGCCTTGCGAGCCTACTGCGAGAAGCCTGCGGGGACCGGTCGAAATGGCAGACCTGCGCGGCGCGTGCACAATCAAAGCAGCTTCCGCAGCCGCCGCACTACGCCTCCGACGGCACAGGGCCGCTGGAGCCTGAACGACGTTGCGTTCGAGGCCGCGCGCAACAGCTCCGCAGGCCAGACAGCGTGGAGTCATGCGATCGCGCAGCAGTTGCTCACGCGCTACGGAGTTGTCTTCCGCGAGACGGCACATGCCGAGAATCTTCCCGGCGGATTTTCAGCGGTGTACGACGTGCTCAAGGCATTGGAAGAAAGTGGCCGCGTGCGTCGTGGATACTTCGCCGCCGACCTCGGCGCTACCCAGTTCGCCATGCCGGCCGCTGTCGATCTACTTCGCTCACTCCGCATCACACAGCAGGAGCACCGTGAAGTGGTGATGCTTGCCGCGACGGACCCGGCAAACCCTTATGGTGCGCTGCTGCGCTGGCCTACGGCTCCTGAAGAAGGTTCTTCCCTTACGCGCAGCGTAGGCGCGCGGGTGGTTCTCGTCGAGGGTGCTCTCGCGGCGTACATCCGGCGTGGCAATCCAAACGTCCAGATATGGCTGCCCGAAGAAGAGCCGCAGCGTTCGCAGACGGCGCGAGAGCTCGCCGAGTTTCTGGTGCAGTATGTTCAGCGTGGCAGTAACCCGGATGGCCGCGGACGAACCAGCATGCTCATTACCGGGGTAAACGGCGTTCCTGTCGCCGAACATCCGCTGGCCCGCTTCCTGCTCGATGCAGGCTTCCAGGCCGCTCCACTTGGTTTTAATGTGCGGCGCAACCTGCCTTCGCTTCCAGGTCGCGTTGCAGAAGCGAGGCCCGATGCCTGAAGGCGACACAATTTACCGTGCGGCCCGCACCCTTCAGAAGGCTCTCGGCGGCAAAGTTGTCAATGCGTTTGAAACGGGCTTGGCGAAACTTGCGCGCGTCAACGATGAAACGCCCGTAGCTGGCCGTACCGTCGAGAAGGTCGAAGCTGTGGGCAAGGTGTGCCTCATCTTCTTTTCGGGCAATCTGATTCTCCTCACGCACATGCGCATGAGCGGCACGTGGCACATTTATAGGACCGGCGAGAAGTGGTGGCAGCCAAAGAACCGCATGCGAGTGGCGATCACCTGCGGGGATTACCAGGCCGTCGCGTTCAACGTCCAGATCGCCGAGTTTTATACGGCCAGTTCCCTTGAACGCAACTCGCAAATCTCCAACCTCGGTCCGGATGTGCTGGCTGATGAGTTCTCCATCGAAGCGGGGGTTCGGGCATTGCGCGAGCGCGCTGCTTCCCATCCCACGGACGAGGTCGCCGTGGTGCTACTGAACCAGCGCGTGGTCGCAGGTCTTGGCAATGTGTACAAGAGCGAAGTCGCCTTTGCTGCTGGTGTAAATCCGTTCCGTCAAATGAGCACCATCACCGAACGCGAAATGATGGCGATGATGGACGCCTCGCAGAGATATATGAAGGCGAATGTGCTCGATGGCTCTGGCGGCGGCATTGTCACCTACAGGGGGAACCGTCGGACGACACACTCCGTGGATTCAAGTGAGAGACTGTGGGTTTACGGACGCCAGGGGCAGGAGTGCCGCCGCTGCGGCGCCAGCATCCTGATGCGCAAACAGGGCGAAGAGGCACGCTCCACCTACTGGTGCCCGAGTTGCCAGCCCTGGCGCGGGGCTGAAGGGCAACAGGAGAAATCTCCCGTTGCATTCCTCGCTGCACTACGGTCAGTTGCGAAGAGATAAGCCCTGGGTATATCGCTTCGGCGAGCTCGCCCGCTTCCCAGGGGTTTCTCCGAACCACGTACGGCGCTAGCGGGCAACAATTCTCAGCGTAAGGAGTCCGCATCCGACCTGCAGTGTCGAAATCCGGACACGGGTCAACTGTTCGTCACGCGGCAGGGGCAGACGGGTGGGTGAGTATCCAAGATTCATCTAATTTCTCAGCGACTTGTAACGGATAGAGAGCGGCGATTCCTTTGGCCCGCATCTTGCTTACAGAGGTCAGGTTGCGACGACGCGGATGTCTTTGCCGCCCCACGCGAAACTACCTGCGTCGCACTTGGGTCACCTGGTGCGGCTGTTGCATTGAAAACGGCTGTCGATCGCACCAGTCTCAACGCTGAACCCGTAAGGCCAAGAAGCTCTTTGACTCGAGCAAGATCAATCAGGAGGAACTGCAATGCAAACTACCGAACTTCGTCTCGCATCGGGTGTAACTATCCCTGACAGCAAACTGGCTCGTGAAGTCACCGAATTGGTGCGCGATACAGAGAGCTCATTGCTATTCAACCATTCAAGCCGTGTCTACTGCTTCGCCGCTGCAACCGGAAAACGGAAAGCTCTCGCCTTCGATCCGGAGTTGCTCTATGTGAGTGCGATGTTCCATGACATGGGTCTCACTCCGAAATACAGTAGCGCGGCAGACCGTTTCGAGGTTGACGGCGCCAACGCTGCTCGCGAGTTTCTTCGTCAGCACAATATCCCGCAACAAGACATCGACACAGTGTGGACTTCGATTGCGCTTCACACCACACCCGGTGTCCCGCAGTACATGCATCCGGTGATTGCGCTACTGACCAATGGGGTCGAGATGGATGTTCTGGGAATCGCCTACTCGGAATTCTCCGACGCCGATCGCGAAGCAATTGTTGCTGCCTATCCACGCACCATGCACTTCAAAGACGACATCATTCAGGCCTTTTACGACGGCATCAAGCGCAAGCCTGCGACGACATTCGGCAACGTGAAGGCAGATGTGCTGGCCGATAAGGATCCAAAGTTCCAACGCGCGAACTTCTGCAGTATCATCCGCGGCTCGCAGTGGAAAGGCTAAGACTTCTCCAGGAAGGTGCACGCAACATTCAATTCAACTCATCAACTGCAATACAAAATCTTCGGAACTGAGGACTCATCATGTCGAAGCCAAAGCCCTTTACGAATGCAACCGGCGCTCCTGTAGCGAACAATACCAATATTGCGACCGCGGGGCGTCGCGGGCCTGCGCTGCTCCAGGACATCTGGCTGATCGAGAAGCTCGCGCACTTTGATCGCGAAGTAATTCCTGAACGCAGAATGCATGCCAAAGGCTGGGGCGCGTACGGGACCTTTACGGCCACGCACGACATCACGAAGTACACCAAGGCAGCAATCTTCTCGACGATTGGAAAGCAGACGCCCATGTTCGCCCGCTTTTCGACCGTGGCGGGGGAGCGCGGGGCAGCAGATGCGGAGCGCGATATTCGCGGCACGGCTTTGAAGTTCTACACCGAGGAAGGGAACTGGGACATCGTCGGAAACAATCCTCCGGTGTTTTTCTTCCGCGATCCTCTGCGTTTTCCTGACCTCAACCACGCGATCAAGCGCGATCCCCGCACAGGCCTTCGCAGCGCGCAGAACAACTGGGACTTCTGGACGCTTCTTCCGGAGGCGCTCCACCAGGTCACCGTCGTTATGTCCGACCGTGGAATTCCAAGGTCCTTTCGGCATATGCATCTCTTCGGAAGCCACACCTTCTCGATGATCAATGCCGAGAACAAGCGCACCTGGGTAAAATTCCACTTCCGCACACAGCAAGGTATTGAAAATCTTACGGACGAAGCAGCGGCTGCGGTTGTGGCAACCGATCGGGAGAGCCATGGCCGGGATCTATTGGAGGCAATCGAGCGGAAGGATTTTCCGCGCTGGACGCTCTTCATCCAGGTGATGACCGAGGAACAGGCAAAGACCCACAAACACAATCCGTTTGATCTGACGAAAGTGTGGCCCAAGGCGGACTATCCGCTAATTGAAGTTGGCGTCATGGAGCTCAATCGTTATCCCGAAAACTATTTCGCAGAGGTGGAGCAGGCCGCCTTCTCGCCTGCGAATGTGGTTCCCGGGATCAGTTTTTCTCCCGACAAGATGTTGCAGGGCCGGCTGTTCTCATATGGAGATACGCAGCGCTATCGGCTCGGGATTAATTTCAATCACATCCCGGTGAATGCGCCGCAGTGCCCGTTCCATTCCTATCATCGCGATGGCAAGATGCGCGCCGACGGAAACCTTGGAGCGACGACGACGTACAACCCGAACACGCAGGGATTATGGGACGACCAGCCGGGGTATGCTGACCCGCCGCTCGCGCTTGAAGGCGATGCGGATCACTATGACCACAGGTTAGAAGATGATCACTGGGAGCAACCAGGCAATCTCTTCCGGCAGATGTCTTCCGAGCAAAAGCAATTGCTCTTCGACAACACGGCTCGCGCGATGCAAGGCGCCTCTCGGGAGATCATGGAGCGGCATGTAGCGAACTGCCGGCGAGCCGATGCTGCCTATGGAGATGGTGTTGCACGAGCGCTAAAGCTCTGACGGTTAGAGGTCACCATCGGCGGTATGGGCGTGTCCGGCGGCAGCGGCGAACAGGATGACGCCGTTTCAGATGCTGGTGCCTCAGCGCTGACGTCCGAGACACCTCATGTCGCGCTCATCTCCGTCCTCGACGACGCGCCGCAGGGCTACAGGACTTTGACAAGGGAGCCGCGAAGAAGTTCGTCATCGCACAGAGAGCTTTCTACGAGAAGTGCAGGTCTCGTTCCACACGAGGCTTTTGGCGGAGTCTCTTGTAGGTTTGTCCATAAACTATTGAAAATAAAATGGTGGAGGCGGCGGGAGTCGAACCCGCGTCCGAAAAAACTGTCAACAGAGAGCGTTCATGCTTTTTCCGTTCGCATTTGTCTCGTAGTGAATGCTTGCAACGGACGAAGACGCATTCACCACCAGCCTGATTGATCTCGTCCTTGGCGTACAGGCGGAACCCCGCGGACCAGCCTACTGTGCGACGATCGGTACAAGCCCGTAGGCGAAGCCTGAGCGATCGGCTACTTAATTATTAAGCAGCAAGCGCGAATTGAGGTTCGGCACTTATAGTTTTGTGAGCGATTACGGGTGTTCACACCCCGGCATGCCTCTCT
>Ga0210387_10000784_pt1 | contig 23285 bp, 18 predicted proteins | sample IncBWC7OmetaG_FD_160108 | JGI IMG/M metagenome (GOLD analysis project Ga0210387, IMG submission 160108) | Forest soil microbial communities from Barre Woods Harvard Forest LTER site, Petersham, Massachusetts, United States - Inc-BW-C-7-O ...
CCATGTACCCATGGCCGCGCTGGCGGCGATCCTGCTGGTCGTCGCCTGGGGAATGAGCGAGGTGGAACGCTTCAAGACCTTGCTGAAGATGGATGCGGGGGAGCGCGCCCTGCTGCTGCTGACATTTGCGCTGACCGTGCTCGTAGACCTGACCGTCGCCATCGGGGTGGGCGTCACTCTCGCCTCCCTTCTTTTCATGACACGCATGAGCGACACCGCGGGTCTGCTGCCCGATGAACTCAGCATCGATGACCCCACGCAGCGCGCCTCATTGCCCAAAGGCGTCGAAGTGTTTCGCTTTGCGGGACCGATGTTCTTCGGCGTCGCCCGTGAAATGCTGGATGCGCTGCATCGAACGGGCCGTTCGCCCAAGACCATCATCCTGCGCATGGAGCTCGTGCCCTACATTGATTCCAGCGGCGCGAGCGCCCTGGAGGCCTTTGTCCGCCAGGCCCACGGTGAAGGCACCAAGCTTATTCTCTGCGATCTGCGCCAACAACCGGCCGCGCTTCTGGAGAAATTGTGGCCCCGATTTACAGGCGCCGAGCGCGCGACGACATTTCAATCGGCATTGGATGGGGTTTCATCTACTTGATCTTGGCGACGCGCCCACGGGTTGGGTATTTTTGAAACTGCAGCGCGTCGTGCCCCGGAACCACGCGCTCGACAGCGCCCGCCAGCTGAATCATCCGCTCCTGAGCCTTGATATTGGCCGCGTGATCCGCGTCGCTAAACGTGGCGCTCGCCTTGTGCTCACTCAAGTTGCGGTAGAAATAAACGTTATCTGAAGCGAGCACATAGGGCAGCTTGCCGTCGACACGCAGATATTGGGACGCAAACGTGTGCCGGGATCCGACGAACACGCGAATTCCTGGAATGATCTCAACATTATCGCCATCTACCAGCCGCAGCCGCCCTTCGGTGTTCAGCTTCACCAGTTGCTGCACGTCATCCGGATCGATACCCCCGTGCTGGCCGCCGGCCTGCCATGCATCTCCGGTGTAATAGCGAAACTCGTCCTTTTGAATCCACACGGTCGCCTTGGGAAACAGGTCGATGCCCCCCATGTGGTCCCAATGCGCATGGCTGATCACGACATCGGTGACGTCTTGCGGATTCACGCCGGCTTGCCGCACCGCTTCATCGGGTTGCAGGTAGTCCGCGATCGTCCATTGCTTGAACCACCGCTCGCGGTGAAACCCGCTGTCAAAAAGAACATTGCGGCCGCCGCCGCGAATGAGCCAGACGACAAAGTCGACATCGACTTTCTCGTCCTTTGGACCTCCCACCACCAAGGCGCTGACCGGAACCCCGGGGGACACGCCGTAGCGTATGGCCTCGATCGAGTAGTCGACCGGCGCATCGATCCCCATCAACGCAAGGGCCAATGCAGCGAGCATGAGTCGTTTCAGCATGGATTATTTTTTTGCTTTCGCCAAATAGGCCTTGGTCTCACTGCCGACGATTGCAACCAAGTTGCCCATGGTGAGATTGGCGTCGATCAGATGCAGACCCCAGTCTTCGAGTACCTGGCCGTTCACCACAACGTCGCCGGATATGTCATTGGTGCGTGCGCCGCCCGCAGTCGGATGAACGGTTACGGCGAGATAGGAACCGTGTTCATCCGCCACGCAAGCCGCGCTCAACAAGCCGGGTACTTTGACGAAAGAGGTGTCGATGGGCTTGGCAGGCTGAGTCCAGTCGAACGGTTCTCGCGGCCCGTCGGAACCGGTGGAAATGCGGCCCACCGACAAATAAGAATCGAGCATGCCGGAACCGCCGCCCAACGCGGCCGGATTGGCGCACACCGCCTGCATGCCTTCCGGCGCTTTGCCGAAGCGCGTATTGGCCGGCGGCGGCACATTGACGCGGAAATCCGCGAAAGCAATGACACAACCCGTCTGGCTGTTGGAATGACAAACAGGAATATGCTTGAACGCACCGCCGACGTCGGCGCCCTTGGGCACCGGCAGGCTGGTGCCCATCAGAATGGCGGATATCACCTTGTCTTGCACAGGCTTGCCGTCGATTTCATCCTTGATCAACCGCGTCAAAACTCCGGAGCCTTGGCTGTGACCTACCAGCACGACGCCCCGGCCTTTGTTGTCGTGGGCGAGATAATAATTCCATGCCGCGAGCACATCGTTATATCCGAGCTCGCGATCGACGGGGATGGGCTTTCCCCCGATCATGGCGCGCAACGCGGTCAGAGTCACTTGCCGATACATGGGTGCGAAGAGCCGGCACTTGGCGGCAAAGCGCGCAAATTGCGCATTCACGACTGATTTCTCAGCACCCGTGATGGTCAAATCGGAATTGCCGCCCGGTTCGTTCGACACCGTGGGATAGACATAGAAGCAATCGATCGGCGGATTCTTTGCCGCCTGAAATTTCTCGCGCGTCAGTGTGCCGTTGACGGCAACGATGGTCGCGTCTTGAGAAACCGTGCATGCATCTTGCCGATCGGGCCTGCACAGCCACACGGCGGGATTGGCGTAGTCGGCCGCGGCGGCAGCCGCAGGAGCGGCGGGCGCGTCCTGGGCACGGCTTACGTCAATGGCAGCGACACCCAAGATCAGAATGAGTGCGAGCGCGAAAATCGATTTCGACATGAAACTCCCCTTTTTAAGATCGTTGTTCTTGGAGGCATTATACCGCAGGCAATCTGCGCCAAAGCCTCAAGACGGGGGAGTTTAGGACGCGCTTACGGGAAGAGGTTTCCCACGTCTTCCAGAGCTTTCATCACCCCCCACAGCAGAGGGAGGCCGACCACGAGCCACAACAGCCCCAGTTTCAGTGCGCTCGTGGAGGTGGCGTTCTGCACTGCAGATCGCTCGCCCCGAGACCGGGATCGGTCTGCCGCTTCGATGGTGTTTTCCACGATATCTCCCGTTTGACTGCCGATTCGTTCGTTCATATCAAGTACATCGAAAACGGCGGCCAAATCAGGACATCAGATTTGAGTTCTTTCCGGAATTGACTCCCCCAGCCACAGGGTGCATGCGGCGACCAGGGGCGGAATCGCGAAACACCAAATACCCTGCTTGGCAAAAATCAACGCTGCGGCGGCACAGCCCGCGGCGAATGCCGTCACGCCGGCGGACATCCTGGACAGACGCGACTGAATCGCGACGCGTGCATCCGCCGGAACGCCGCGCACCAGATCGGCGAGATCGATCATGATCTGTATGGTGTTGCCGGTCATGATGGTGGTCGGCGGCAAGGCACCCATGTGAATTCTGTGGATGGCGTTCTGAATCGCCATCGCCGCGACCAGCGCCATGCCGGTCAGAAGCGCCGCCCATCCGTCGCCGCTGTCGAACGGTCCGAATACAATGGCGAGCACTGCCGCCGAGCTCAGCAACGCCACTTTGATTCCGAGTATGGTGCGAAGCGCCGGCAGGCGTTTCGCCACCAGCGCTGCGCTGAGAAGCCGCACACCCAACACGACGATGCAAAACATCGGAAGCGCCAGCAGCTTTGCGAGCGCCCCGCTGGTTCCCAGCACCAACGAGGCGCCGAGAGTTACAAAATTCCCCGTGACATGGGTGCTAAACAATCCGTGCAGCGCGAGATAGCCGGCGGCATCGACGTATCCGCCATTCACGCTCAACAAGATGGGCAGGCCAGGTTTCATAGACGCCTCACGGGATGGGATGATTCGTTACTATATCGTCCCCAGGAGCACATACCGATTGAAGACTGCGGCAAAAACGAGCCTCGCGTTGCTACTACTCGGCGTCTCGGTCAGCTGTACACAACCGGCCCCGTATGGTCTCGCTTCGCGGGTTCCCGCGACGCCGTACTTGCGGATGCCGCCGCGGGCCGACGGCAAAATCCCGCTGCTTCTCTCTCAAACCGGCGTCTTCAGCGATACGGCGAAGCGCATCCCGAGCACTTCGTTGATTCCCTACGAGCTTGTCGTCGCTTTTTGGTCGGATGGGGCCGATAAGTCGCGCTGGGTTGCCCTACCGAGCGGGAACATAGCTTTCTCCGCCACCGGCGAGTGGCGCTTTCCCCCAGGTACGGTGTTCGTGAAGAATTTTGACTTACCCACGGACGCGGCTCATCCGGGCAGCAAACGCAGGCTCGAGACGCGCCTGCTGGTGCGCGATTCAGCCGGCGGCGTTTACGGCGCCGTGTACAAATGGAGAGCGGACGGCAGTGACGCCGACTTGCTTGCGGGCAGTCAAACCGAAAGCATTCCTATTCGATCGGCCAATGGGGAGATTCATGAGCAAAGCTGGTACTACCCGAGCAGGCAGGATTGCCTGACCTGCCACACTGCAAATGCCGGCGGCGTGCTCGGCGTGAAAACGCGGCAGTTGAACCGGTCCTTCACATACCCTTCAGGGGTCTCCGACAACGAGTTGCGCACCTGGAATCACCTCGGCCTGTTTGCGCCGCGCTTCAAGGATGAGGATTTGCGAACGTTTGCAACGCTCGCCCCCGCCGATGACGCATCTCGGACGCTGGAAGATCGTGCCCGATCCTATCTCGATGCGAACTGTTCGCAGTGCCACCGCCCCGGCGGCACAGTGGCCAATTTCGACGCGCGCTATGACACGCCGCTCGAGCGCCAGGCGCTGATCGACGGGCCGGTGTTGATCGATCAAGGCATCGACCATCCGCGAGTCATCTCACCGCATGATATTTGGCGCTCGATTGCGTATATGCGCGCAAATACGCAGGGTGATATCCGGATGCCGCCGCTGGCGCGCGAAACCATAGATCAAAAGGGCATGCAGCTGCTCAAAGAATGGATCGACAGCATGCCCGGACGCCCGGTGTTGCCGCCGCCCGTGATTTCGCCGCCGGGTGGAACGTTCGCCGGACCGGTTGAGATTTCACTGACAATGAGCGAAGCCGGTTCCGACATACGCTACACCGTGGACGGCACCGTACCGGGCGCCACCGACATGCGCTATGAAAGACCGATCAAACTGACCGGCCCCGCGGTGCTTCGCGCACGCGCCTTCAAGGAAGGATTCACTCGCAGCATCACCGAGCAGCAGGTATTCATCATCGGGAAGTGATGGCGATCCCCCAGGGGCTGGAGCCGGCCTTGATTCGGGTTACTTCCTTGTTGGTCTTAAGATCGACGATGGACACATCATTGGAAGGCCCATTTGCCGCGAATAAAAATTTTCCGTCGGGCGACACTCCGATTCCCCACGGACGGGTTCCCACCTTGATGGTTTCGAGCAGTTCATAGCTGTGGGTGTCGAACACGGAAATCGTCCCGGCGCGCCCATTGCTGACATACAGTCTTTTTTCATCGGGTGACAACTTGGCACTCATCGGCCGGGAACCCGTGGGCAACGCAATGGTCTTCAACACCTTCGAATTCACGGAATCGATCACATTCAGCTCGCCGGCCGATTCTGAGGGAATGAATCCGATTCCGCCGCTGGACAGAAAAGCCACGCTGCGCGGCCGGCCGTTCACTTTGAAATGCGCCACGGCCGAGTAGGAAGCGGTATCAACCACATAGATGTCGCCGCCGGCTTCGCAGGTGACGTAAAACCGCTTGCCATCAGGCGTGGTAGTTACGCCCTCCGGTTCCTGACCCACCGGGATGATGTGTTCCAGCTTCGCCGCGGCGATGCCGACCACACTGGCGGTTTTTGTATCTTCGTTTGAAATATAAATGTGGCGTCCGTCTTTGCTCAATGCAAATTCTTCCGGATCCGATCCCGCCTTGAGCTTGCCGGCCAGCTTTTTTGTCGCAACATCCAGGACCCCGATGCCATCGGCGGCCTTGTCCGCATTCGCGTCATCATCATCGTCGCCCTTTTTCCTCTCGAATATCGGATTGCCGTGAGCGTCAATCTGGGGTGGCGCCTCGATTGGCGTGCCGCTCAAGGCTACATAGACAGTTTTGCCATCAGGGCTCACGTGAATGCCGCGCGGCCGCTTGCCCACCGGAATGGTCGCGGCGACGCTGAAGTCGCCGCCATTGATGACAGTGACGTCCCCCGACCTCTCATTGGTCACATAGACCTCATAGTTCGCTCCCAACACCGGCATGGCCATCAGGGCCGTCAGTGCTGAGAGGAGCGTCGCTGTGTTTCGCATGGTGGAAGGATGGTGGCCGACTCGCGGCGAAACAGCAACTTTTGAGTTGGCGGCGCATGCGTGGTCCAATAGAAGTTCCTATGAATCGCTCCACTCTCGGCACGCAAAATAATTCCAGTCGATTGACGCAGGAGCCTTGGTATCTGCCTCTTGCCGATGAAGTGCGCCTGTTCGAGGCCGCGTACGAGGCCCGCCTTCCGGTTCTTTTGAAGGGGCCTACCGGCTGCGGCAAGACACGCTTCATCGAACACATGGCGTGGCGTCTCTACCGGCAGATCGACAGCCCGCGCCGCGGCCTCGAGGTGCCGCTGATCACCGTCGCCTGTCACGAAGACTTGAGTGCCACCGATCTGGTCGGGCGCTACCTGTTGTCGGGCGACCAGACCGTCTGGATGGATGGACCGCTGACCCGTGCCGTTCGCAGCGGCGCGATATGCTATCTCGACGAGGTGGTCGAGGCGCGCAAAGACACGACCGTCGTCGTGCACTCGCTGACCGATCACCGGCGCGTATTGCCGATCGAAAAAACCGGCGAGCTGCTGGATGCGCATTCCGACTTTCTACTGGTGATCTCTTACAACCCCGGCTACCAGAGTGTGCTCAAGGATCTGAAGCCTTCAACGCGCCAACGCTTTGTGAGCCTGGAATTCAGCTACCCCGGCATCGATATTGAAGCGACCATTATTGCGCACGAAAGCGGCGTGGACCCCGCGCTTGCGCTCCGGCTCGCCGTGGTGGGTGAAAAGGTCCGTAACCTGCGCGAGCATGGATTCGAAGAAGGGGTCAGCACCCGGCTGCTGGTTTATGCCGCGCAACTCGCCGCCGGCGGCATTGAGCCGCGCCGTGCATGCGATGTCGCCATCGCTCGCGCGGTTACCGATGACGCCGAGGTCCAAAAGTCCATTGCTGCCATCGTGGATGTCCTGTTGCCGTGATCTCGCCGGTGACGCAGCAGCGCGGCTCGGATCAGGTCTGCTTCGCGGATGTGCATCGACTCCTGGCGCTGTTTGCCCAGGGCCTCGCCGGCCGATATTTGCACTTGAAGCTTGTCGAGCCCAAGGACGCGCCGCGCGGGATCGCGCGAATGACCGAAGAGCCCAGCATCTTTCTGCCCGCGCAAATCCGGAATTTCGCGACGGCGCAACACAATCTCGGCGCGTACCGAATAGCTGTACTGCATCAGATCGGCTACTGGGTGGAAGGCACTGCCGATTTCGATTTACATCATTTCTTTGCCAAGTCCTCAAGGCCTGTTTTGCTGCGCCGGATTTTCTTTGCCGTCGAGGATCTTCGAATCGATACGGCGATCCGGCGCCGCTACCCGGGTGCGCATGCGGACCTTGAGCGGGTGCTGGCCCATGCCCTCGCGAATCGCTCAGCCATAAGCCTGATGCCGTCTCTGCCGGCGCTGATCGAGGCGCTGGTGCAGTTTTCGCTCGGGGCGCCGCGTGCGGCGCTCGTGGCCGGCGACTCGAGCGGTCTGCTCGATGGGCTGCTTGATGCGGCCGCCGCAGTGCAAAGCATGGACGCCGACGTCCATGACAGCGCGCGCGTGTCGCTGGCGATATGCGCCCAACTCGAATATCTCGGGTCGGCAAACGAAGCGGAGCCGCCGGCGCCGGCATTTGCGAACACAACGGCCGCTGTGGACGGTAAACCCGATGGCGATTTTGACCCTGGTCCGGACGACCTGGAGCATGGCGCGGCTTTGGCTCTCGAGTTTCGCGGCGATACGGCTTCCGACAAAGCATTCTGGCGCCGCTCCAGCCGCCCCTTCGCAACCTCGACGCGAGAACCGGCGCCGGCCGGCGGCGCGATGACCGAAGATAATACCGGGCATCCAACATTGCCCGTGCGCCCACCTGTCGCGGCCGTTCGCCCCCGGGAAATTGCAGGGCCGCGCAGTTTTCTGTATGACGAATGGGACTATCACAGACAGACCTATCTTGCGGCGTGGTGTAGGGTCTTCGAGCACAGACTGCGCGGCGAGGAGTTCGGTTTCATCGAGGACGTGCGTCGGCGGCACTCCACGCTCGCTCACCACGTACGGCGGCAATTCGCATTCATCAAACCGCAATCATGGCGTCGTGTCCGCCGCACCAGCGATGGCGATGAGCTTGAACTCGACGGATTGATCGAGGCCGTGATCGATCGGCGCACCGGGCATGCCAGCGATTCTCACTTGTACGTGCGGCGCGATCGCGGGTTACGGAATGTGGCCGCCGCGTTTCTGGTCGACATGAGCGCGTCGACCGATTTTGCACTGCCTGGTTCGGCAACCGTTGCCAAGCCTGCGGACGCCGCGGCTCAGGCGGCGCAAAGTGGACTGTATCTTTACGGCGGTCACGACATGCCGGAGCCCGTGTTCGCACCGCGGCGGCGGGTCATCGACGTCTCCAAGGATGCGCTGGCTTTGATGTGCGACGCACTTCAGGCACTGGGGGACAGCTACGCCATTTACGGTTTTTCGGGCGACGGCCGCGACAACGTCGAGTTTCACGTCGCCAAGGATTTCGCGGATAAACTTTCGCGTAAGACCTGGGGGGCGTTGGCGGCCATGCAACCGCGCCGCTCGACGCGGATGGGTGCGGCAATCAGGCACGCACTTGGCAAACTCGCCCGGGAGACGGCCGGGATAAAGGTTATGATCATCGTTTCTGACGGCTATCCGGAGGACCATGACTACGGCACCGATCGGACCGACCGCGAGTACGGCATCCAAGATACCGCGCGCGCATTGTGGGAGGTCGAGCGTGCCGGTATCACGGATTTTTGCGTGACCATCGATCCGGCCGGCCACGACTACCTGCGCCGCATGTGCAAGGAGACTCGTTATCTGGTGATCGACGACGTCACGGCGCTGCCGCAGGAGTTGACCAAAATTTACAGAACACTGACTGCGCGCTGATCGCCGACGGCTCCGGCGTCCTACCCGGTCACTGCAGCGCCGAAAGGAGCTGGGCGATCGTATCAATTGTCACGTCCGCTCCGGCGGCCAGAAGCGATTTTTCCGCCGCCGCAATGCGCGCCGCGCGATCGGCGGCGGGCAGCGCCGACAAGGCCTGCTGAGACAGACCCACGCCGTTGCCCGATGCCGTAACCCCGACCGTGAAGCAGCCCGCCGCTCGACCCTCGGCAACGCCGGCTTCGGAATCGTCCACTTTCACGACACGCGACAAAGGCCACACCCCCAGCTCGGCGCACGCTTTATAGATCATGAGGGGCGTCGGCCTTCCTGCCGGCGTCTCTCCGGAACAGACGAGATGATCCGGAACATAGCCTTGTGCCGCCGCTTCGCGCAGCACCGGCGCCATCATCTCGCGCGTATAGCCGGTTGATGAACCCACTTTGATACCTTGCGCCCGGAGCGCTTCGACCGCCGAGCGGGTGCCGTCGATGAGACGCGCTGCGCGCGCCGCTTGATCGCGCATCAGGGGTGCCAGGTCCGTCATCAACGCTTGAACATCCGCATCGCCTGCGGTGCGGCCGCAGGCCTCGGTCCACGCCCTGTCGACAGCGGCATCTTGAAGCAGCGCGCGCACATGATCAGCCTTGGCCTTGCCCATGTCGCGACGCGCCTGCGCCTCGCTGATCACGACTCCTCGAAGCGCAAAGGCCTCGCGCAGCGCAATGACCGGCGCCTGACAACCGAAATCCACCGTGGTCCCCGCCCAATCAAAGATGACCAGATCGAAGCGATCGCGTATAGCCATTTACCTGCACTCCGCCAAACAGATCGGTCACGACGTCCTCACCAATTGCGAATCCGGTCGATGCGCCCGAGCCGCTGGTAATCATCACGATGCGCACGTCGCACGCCGGGGAATCGATGAACATCGTGCGATCGGGGGCCGCGGAATAGGTGCCTATCCAGCGTTCGCGAACGGCAGGAGGCGCCCGGCCCGTCGCTGCGCTGAATTCGTCGAGAATGAGTTGATCGACATGCTCATCCGCAAAACAATCCGGCGTGGCCGCATAGTGATGGCTATCGCCGACAATGAGACTGCCGTCCGCGCTTTGCACCACGATGAGATGAATCCCGTGCCTGAGATGTTCGCCCTGCTCTGCCTCGAGCCGCGCGCGCAGCGCGGCAGCTTCCGGCAGCGCCGAATAACCAGGATACCGTACCAGGCCAAGATCCGACATCACGGCGCTCGGCAGGCGAAAACCCGGATCTGCCAGGCGCAGCATTTGCAGCTTGCAACGGGTCACCTCGTACCTGGCCATTCGCTTCGGGTAGAGCGAGTAAACATCATCTCCCGGACATACCACCACCGCCCCGGCCTGCACCACACCCCGTGAAGTCTCGAGCAGGGGCGGCGCGACCGACAGCACAGCGGTCTGACGCAGGAACTGGACACCCCAGCGCTCCGCCAACCACGCGGCTATTTTCGGGATTGCCTCTCGGGATTCGACGCGAACATCCACTGAGCTGCGGAGCACGGCCTGCACCTGTGCATTTACCAACTCAGGCCAGCATGCATGAGCGGCGGCGCGGCTCAATAGCTTGCACCCCTCGCCCATTTCGGTCCCAAGAAATGCCTCGAGGACCGGCACCGCTTCCGGGCGGCGCGTCGTCATCCACAGGCCGCGCTGCAGAATTGGAATTCTGGCTTGCTGTGCCACGTCTTCCCATATGGCGCAAGTGCGCCGGGCGCGAATCCACGCCGTACCACGCTCCTGGCCCGTCACGGTAATGAAGCCAAAGTTGCGCACCGACGCGCCGTTTGACTGAGCGTCGCGGTCAATGACGACGACGCGCAATCCCTTGAGCGCCGCGGCGCGTGCACACGACAGGCCAATGATTCCCGCACCGACTACTGCGAGGTCAAACACGCCGGAAATGGCAGATGGACAACCGATGATTTGCATTGTTATGACGCCTCAGGGCCGGTTAGTTAAATACAAATACATGACAGATCCGTGGCAGGCCATCGCCGCACCATAAACATCAGGCGGGCAATCAGGATAAACTCTTTTCGTGAACAGCAAGCTTCATCAAGCGCTCGAAAGAGCCAACCCGGTTCTATTCAGCACTTTCGCAGGCCTGGCAGGCTTTGCGGCCTACTTTTCGATGTACGCATTCCGCAAGCCATTTTCGGTCGCCATCTTCGGCTCGGTTCCCGGATGGCACTTCGCGATCGACTACAAGATTGCGCTGGTGCTGGCGCAGGTGCTCGGCTACGCCGTTTCAAAAATGATCGGCGTCAAGTTCATTGCGGAGGTCACGCCGAATAAGCGCGCCGCCGCCATCATCGTGCTCATTTTCGTGTCGTGGCTCGCGCTCATTCTCTTTGCGGCGGTGCCTGCTCCGTGGAATGTATTTGCCATGTTTCTGAACGGTCTGCCGTTGGGACTGATCTGGGGACTGGTCTTCGGCTTCATGGAGGGCCGGCGCACGTCCGAGGTGCTCGGCGCCATTCTGTGCGCCAGCTTCATTGTCTCCTCAGGGGCTGTAAAATCGGTCGGCAAACTGCTGATGGATAACTGGCACATCAGCCCGTTTTGGATGCCGGCAGCCGCGGGCGCGCTTTTTTTCCCGCTGCTCGGGTTATCGGTCTGGGGGCTCTCTCAACTACCTCCGCCCAGCCCTCAAGATGAGTCTGAACGGGTGCGCCGCGCGCCCATGGATTCGGCCGCGCGTGGACGATTCTTGAGCCGCTACGGCGTAGGTATTGTGCTCCTCGTGCTCGCATATGTACTGACGACGGCCATCCGGGATTTCCGCGACAACTTCGCGGCGGAAATCTGGACCGCACTCGGATTCGGGCAGGCTGCGGCGGGGTTCACCGCGAGCGAGCTCCCGGTTGCGGTGCTTTCCCTGACTGTGCTCGGCGTCATTATCGTCGTGCGTGACAATGTGAAGGCGCTGCTGGTCATTCACGGTGTCGTATTCGCCGGCCTGTTGTTGCTGGGCCTGTCGACACTCGCCTTCCAAGCAGGACTGCTGTCGCCGCTCGCCTGGATGATCCTGAGCGGCGCGGGCCTGTACATGGCCTATGTGCCCTTCAATGCCATGCTGTTCGATCGCTTGATTGCCGCGAGCGGCACCGTGGGAACGGCAGGATTTCTGATCTATGTTGCCGACGCCTTCGGCTACCTGGGGAGCTGCGCGCTTTTATTATGGCGCAACTTCGGATTGGTGGAGCTGAATTGGCTTCAGGTCTTTACGGCAAGTGCGTACGGCGCCAGCATCATCGGCATGATATTGATGGCCTTGTCGGGGGCCTATTTTTTGCGCAAAACGGCGCCGGTCAAATCCTTCGGTATCGAGCGGGCGCATCACCCAGCGCGTCCTTGAGGGGCGCAAGCCAGCGTTCGTAGTGCTTCCACTGATCGAGCCCCTCGCGAAAGATCGGTTGGCGCACTTGCTCTGAGCTTGCGGTACGCACACTGCGCTCGGTCTTGTGAAAATCGACGCACGCCGGCTCGAACTTAAGATCACAGAAGTCCAGCATCCGCCGCACGCTGCCTTCGAGGTCATCGACGACATCTTCGTGCAGGACTCGCAATACGCGTCCCGGGAGCACCTCGTCCCAGTGCTCCATCAAGTCGAGATACGTTCGGTAGTAGCGCGCGATGTCCTCGACGCTGTAAGTAAATTCCTGCCCGTTGGCGAACAGCTGTTTCAAATTGCTGAAGCAGCATGCCATCGGCTCACGCCGGGCGTCGATGATCTTGGCATTCGGCAGCATCAAGTGAATCAGGCCGATATGTCTGAAGTTGTTCGGCATTTTATCGATGAAAAAGGGCTTGCCGGTGCGGTAGATGCGCGTGTCAGTCAAGTATTTCTCGCCCAATCGTAGAAAATCCCCGGCGTTCAGCTCGGCAAGCACCGCCGGATAGCGCGGATTGGCCATGTCGGGCTCGCGGCCCTGCAGCTCGAGCACCATGCGCGGAACGTCGGCCAGCTCCTGCGTTCCTTCGACCGCCGAATGCGAGGCCAGGATTTGCTCCAGCAGAGTCGATCCGGCACGGGGCAAGCCTAGGATGAATATCGGACCGGTGCTTTTGTCTCCGAATCCTGCGCGGCGCGCAAAGAACGATTGCGTGCAGACTTCGCGCTGCCTGGCCGTGTTGGTCTCGAGAATGGCGGGCCGATAGCGGCTCTCGGATCTCTTCAGCGCGTTTCCCCGCTCGTAGTAGCGGTACGACTGCTCATAGTCGCGCCGGTCCTCGAAGCCCTTGCCGAGCGCGAAACACAGGTGGTACCGATCCACCAGCGCTACGCCCGGCGCAGACTCGTCCCGTTGCATGCGTGCGAGCTCATCGTCGATGAAGCGATAAGTCTTCAGGTTGGCAAGGCTCCAGTAGGCATCGCCGAAATGCGGACGGGCGGCCGCGGCGGCGCGGTAGGCGTCGATGGATTCCTGTTGCCTGCCCAGGGTCTTGAGTGAATGCGCGATCGACAGATGCAAATCGGCGGCGCCCGGCGCATCGGCAAGGAGTTCCCGATACAGCGTAATCGCTCGCTCGTGTTCCCCGAGACCTACGACTGTGGTCGCGTACAGCGTCTTGTATTGTCGATTGTGGGGTTCCAGCTTCAGCAGCTTGTCCAGCTCTTCGCGCGCGCGGGCATACTTGTGCCGTCCGAGCAGAGCGCGTGCATAATCGTGGCGCGCAGCAGTATACCCGGGCTCCATTTCGAGCACCGCCTCGAGTAAAAGCTCCGCATCGTCGAGGACATCCCGCTCGATCCCAATTCGGGCCAGCAGGCGCATCGCTTCGACTTGATTGCCGTGCTTCAGCAGATATGCGCGCACGATGTTTTCCGCGAGCAGCAATTCGCCGTCGGAAAACAGGCCGGTCGCGCTCACGATTTCTGGCGGCAGGTGTTTCAACGTGGCAACATGCGCGGAGGCCATCGTGGCGTTCTCGAGCTGGCCGGTCATTCGGTACAGGCGCTCGAGCATGCTCCAACTGGCCGGCAGGGCTGGATTGATATTCACACCCCTCAAGAAAGCGTCGATGGCCTCCGGTGCGCTCTTCAGAGCGACGTAGCAGTTGCCGCGTTCCTGGTACAGACGACTAAAACCGGGATGTAGCCGCTGCAGGCGCTCAAGCGTTGCCAGAGCCTCAGGTATTTTGTTCAGGAAGCGCTGGTTCATGGCAATCAAGTACAGGACGTCGCGGTTCTCAGGCACTTCGACCGCCAAGACCTCCGCAGCGCCGAGGCTCTCGCCGAACCGCCGGTTCTTGAAGAGCTCTCTGACGCGGCGAACCTGCAGCTCTACCGGCGACATCATCGAATCGGCAAGGGTCGGGTCCATGAGTCCTGCAAAAAAAGGGGGCACTGACGCCCGCCTTCTATTCTAGACCGACTCGAGGGTCTTAGAATTTATAGCCGAACTTGATACCCAGCACCCGTGGACGCAACGGCACCTCCGATTTGATGAACTGTGCCGAGGAAGTGAACACGCTGGCGTTCGAATCCGTCAGGTTCGCGCCATAGAGCTGCGCCGACCAGTTGTCCTTCGTCACGCCGAGTGAAGCGTCATACGTCGTATATCCCGGCATGTCGTACCGCAGATGAGTCGTGGTCGGAATCGTCTCGGTATTCCCGTCCAAATAGCTCGCAGGCTGGTTGGACTGGTGCGCGATGTGGCTGCCGCCAAACATCACCCAGGCCTTGTAATCGTTCATCGACCAGTCATAGCGCGCCCGCAAGTTGAACTCCAAGGGGGGCGAAAAGGCCGGTCGGGTATTCAGGTCACCGAACGGGTTCGGGAAAGAGGCATTCTTGACCTGAGTAATGCACTGACCGAATGTGGGAGAAGCGGGGATGTTGCTCAGCAAACAGGGCGCCGAGCTCTGATTTGCGCTGTTCCAGGAGCTCGATCCTTGCACCGTGAGACCGTCGGTGACCCGCGCCACCAACTGTAATTCTACGCCATTAATCCGGTAGTCCGGACCGTTGACGACGAAGGTCGTGTTGCCAAGGATGGTAGGGTCGAAGAGCGCGAACTGCACATTCTTCCAATCCATGCGATAAACCGAGCCGTTCAGCTGCAAGCGGTGGTCGAACCACTCGGTCTTCCAACCGATCTCGTTATTAGTCAGCGAGTCCGGCGCGTAGCTCAAGGGCGACGCGTATTGCGGATCCTTTGGAGCCGCGGCGTTGAGATTCGCCTTGGTAGCGATGGTGCGATTGAAACCGCCCGGGCGAAAGCCCTGGGACCAGGTGTAGTACAGCATGGCGTCATTGGTAACGTGCCAGGTGACGTTCGCCCGGCTCTTGAAGCCGCTGAACGTTGTGTTCTCATTTTCCGCATTGATGTTGGTTTCGCCCGCGGTGCACAGGCCATTGGCGATATTCGTGCAAGCCACCGGCGTCGTGTACTTCGATCCAGTCTCGAATTCGCTGTAGTGGTAGTAGCGGGTGCCGGCCGTCAAAGTGAGCACCTTTGGAATCAAGTCATAGTCAAACGAGGCGAATGCCGCTGTCTGCTTGTAGCCTCGCTGCACGTCCTCGCCGAAGGCGACGTTGTCGTTGCGTACGCCCGGAACCGAGGCCGTCGAGCCCGCGGCCGGACCGACGTTTGCAACGCAAGGTGCTCCTCCTGCCGTGGCTAGAGTGAGGTTGGCCGGCGTACAAGACGGGATGGTCTTGTACAAAAAATTCATGTTGTCGAGGATTTCAAAATCCTCCCAATAGGCTCCCACGATCCCGCGCGCACGCCAGTCATCCGGCGTGCTCAATCGAAATTCGTGACTTTGATGTGTATTGCGCACCATATCGTGCCACGAAGTCACCGGCGAGTAACATGTCGGCGGCGATCCGCCTGCCGGCACGCCCGGGCCGCTGCCCGGAGAACCAAAACCACCGCCCGTGCCGCCGCTGCAGGTGTAGTAGAACCCATAGGCGCTGCGGGTGTAGTTCGAGTAGTCGTTCGTCTGGTCGATGTGACGAACCAGATAGCCGCCGGTGTACACCGCCTTCAAATCGCCGATCTTGCCGTTGACCGTCCAGGAGGTGTTTTCGAATTTGTCCTTGTTCACCGCCGGACTGAAGGCCGTCACTTGGTCGGGTCCCAACACCTGTCCGTCGGAGCCGACCGGATATTGCGTGAACTCGCCATCCGCTTCCATGTTTTGGTAGCTCTGGCTGATAAGCACATCCCAATCGGGGCTGATCTGATACAGCGCGGATACTCTAATGCCGCTGTACGTCACCGGGTTCGTAGCAGCACCTGCCAGCGCGTTGTTATTGCCGATCACATTGGAACCAGGCACGCAAAACCCCGAGCTGCTCGGCAACCCATTGGGGCACAAACCGCTCGGCGCAGGCTTGACGCCGCCGTAAAAGTTTCCCAGGTCGTTGTTACTGCGCGTGAAGTTGCTCTGTACATTGTCGATGTAGCCGCCGCGCCGATCACTGTAGATCACGCCGCGAATGGCCAACGTGTCCTGGATCAGCGGAACGTTAAGGGTTGCGTTGACGCTGCTGTTCGGATCGCCGTGCGCGGTCACGCCGTAACCGGCTTCAACATTTCCCTCAGTCACATTGAGTTTGGGCTTATTGGTGATGTAGCGAATCACGCCGGCCTGGGCGCCGCCGCCAAACAGCGTCCCCTGCGGGCCCTCGAGCACCTCGATGCGCTCCATGTCCACCATATAAATATCGAGATTACGGGCCGGAAACTGCATGGATTGGTCATCGAGGTATAGCGCGACGTTTGGGAACGGAGAAAATGTCGCGGTCGACTGGCCGCCGACGGATCCGGCGCTCAATCCGCGTATGAAGATATCGCCCATTCCTGGACCGTTGGTGCCGAACGTGACGTTGGGCAGGTATTTAATGATGTCGTCGAAGTTCGTGATGCTGAGCTGAGTCAGTTGCGTGCCGGTCATGGCTTGAATCGTGATTGGCACGTCCTGAAGATTTTCAGCACGGCGCTGCGCGGTCACGGTGACTTCCTCGATTCCCGATGTGTCGGCATCGGCGGCCGCACGGGACACTCCCGCGCACGTGCTGAGCACCGCCGCGATGGCGCAAGCGAGTTTCTGGTTGTTCTGCAAGAGAGTCTCCCAAAGGCTTCGTGGCAAGGGACCACGAAAAAAATGAATTAGTTTTCTCACGGCTGGGCGAAGCAAAAGAAATCCCATGCGACTCAAAAGACGCCGCCATCCCATTGCGGCGGGTTTTGCGCCGCAGATAGTTTTTTACGCACACTACATTGCAAAATCATTACAAGACATGCAATAAATAAACCGCCAATTCGCTAAACACATTGCAAGCGCGCACCCATCAAAGCGATGATCACCCGGCAATGAATCGAATAAATGAAGCGGCTCGGTCACTGGATGTGATTCTCGAGACCGATGTACTCGTCGTCGGTAGCGGTCCCGGAGGGCTCGCGGCGGCGCTTGCCGCGGCACGCGCCGGTGCGCGCACCGCGCTGATCGATCGCAACGGCTGCTTCGGCGGCAATATCACCCAGGTGGGTGTGGAGGGGTTTGCCTGGTACCGGCACGAACACACCGTCGACTGTGAAGGCATCGGCATTGAGCTGGAGCAGCGCGCAACCGCGATGGGCGCGGCGATGCCGGAGCCGCAATCCTTGAGTCACGCGCTCGATGCCGAAATGTTCAAGTGGGTGGCGGATGTGCTGGTGCAGGAAGCCGGCGTCACGCCGCTGCTGCATCGCCTGTGCGTATCTCCGATCATGGAGCATGACGCCATTCGCGGTGTGATTACCGAAAGCAAGGCGGGCCGCGAGGCGATCCTCGCCAAGCGGGTGATCGATGCCACCGGCGATGCCGACATCGCCACCCGCGCCGGCGCGCCGGTACGCAAATCGCCGAAGAACGAAATGATGTCCGCCTCCGTGATGTTTTCGATGAGCGGCGTCAACAAGCAACGCTTCATCGAAGCGGTCAAGGCCGATCCGCAAACTTACGCGGATTGGTCCGGCAATGGTGAATGGGACTACGAGACCACGGGCAAAGAGGACAAGCTGTTCTCGCCCTTCCTGCGCAAGCCGTTTCAGAAAGCGCTCGCGGCCGGCATCATCCCGCCGAATCTGCACACCATCGCCGGCACCTGGGGGTCCGTCTCGGATCAAGGCGATCTGACCTATTTGAACCTCGTGCATCTGCCGGAGATCGACGGCACCGACCCGGCTGATCTCACCATCGGTGAAATGCGGGGCCGACGCGAGGCCATCTATGCGCTGGAAGCACTGCGCGGCTTCATGCCGGGTTGCGAAGAGGCCAAGCTGCGCAATTTCGGGATGACGCTCGGCATCCGAGATACGCGCAAGATCGACGCCCTCTACAATCTCACCGGCACGGATGTGCGTGAACAGGGCCGTTTCGAGGATGCCATCGGCATCTTCCCGGAATTCATCGACGGCTATGGGATACTGATTCTTCCGACCACGGGCCGCTATTGGCAGGTCCCGTACCGCGCGCTCGTGCCCAAAGGGGTCGGCAATCTTCTGGTCGCCGGACGCTGCATTGGCGGGGACAAGATATCGCATGCCTCCGCCCGCAACATGATGTGCTGCGCCGTCAGCGGCCAAGGCGCAGGGGTGGCGGCGGCGATATCCATCCAGCGTGGCGAAGCGCTCGATCAGCTGAACATCGGTGCCGTGCAACAGGAACTGGCTCGTCAAGGCGCACGCTTCCAGTGACCCGCAGTGGCGGTTCCGCGTCGATGCGCTGGTGGGTGCTGGCGTTGGCCGCCATCGCGATTTCCAGCAGCTACTACGAAGACGACGTGATCGGGCCGATCGCTGACCTCTTGCACCGGCAACGCGGCTTCAGTCAGTCGCAGCTGGGGATGCTGAATGGCGTCATCAGCATTCCCAATGTCGCGCTCGCCCTGATGAACGGACTGCTCATCGACCGCTTTGGCCCGGCTCGCGTGGCGTTCTGGGCAGCCGTAATTGGCGTGTTGGGCGCCACCTTGACGGCGATCGGTGAACCCTACGAACTCATGGTGGCCGGCCGCTTCATATTCGGCATCAGCGAAGGCGCGATTTTCATAGCGCTCGTGGCTGGATTGGCCCAATGGTTCCCGCGCAGCGGCATCGCACTCGCGACGGCCCTGTACTTAAGTCTTGCCCGCGTCGGCTCCTACGCGGTGGACACCTCGACGGCCTGGGCCCATCCGCTTTATGAAGGCGGCTGGCAACCGCCGCTCTGGCTCGGAACCGCGATTACCGCAGTCGGCTTGGCCGCGGCCGGCCTCTACTACTGGCTTGATGTTCGCCATCGGCGAACGGCGTCGACCAGCATCACGGTCGAACAGGTGAAGTGGCGCCAGCTGCTGCATTTCGACCGCTCCTATTGGTACATCCTGGCGTTGCATGTGCTGTATGCCGCCGTGTTCTTCCCGTTCCGAACCACCTATGTCATTGAATATTTCCAGCATGCGAAGGGGCTCACACTGCAGCAGGCAGGCGTGGCCAATAGCTGGGTGTTTTTTGCGGCGATCTTCGCGACGCCTTTTTTCGGCTTGCTCGCCGACCGGATCGGACATCGCGCGCTCATGTTGACCTTTGGCACGCTGCTGCTATCGCTGACCTTTGTGGTGCTCGGGCTCACCTCCTTAAATCTTTGGGTCTCGACCGTCATGATGGGCATCAGTTGGTCGTTGGTGCCGGCGGTGATCTGGCCGGCCACAACGCTCATCGTGGAGCCCCGCCGCCTCGGCACAGCGCTTGGCCTCATAACCTTGATTCAGGCGCTCGGCATGGCGGCATCCAACCTTGCCGCAGGCAGGCTCGCCGACATCGCCGGTGCGGGATCCCAGAATCCGGCAGGTTATGAGGTCATGCTGCTGTTCTTCTTCCTGCTGAGCCTCACGGCCCTGCTCTCGGCGGTGCTCCTGTGGCGACGCGAGGCGGGACCTTACGGACATCATCTCGAATCGGCGCGCGCCGTGCCTTAAGCGGCGAGCGGCGAGCTGCGCTAAGCAGCGCGCCGCCCGAACCGCCGCTCGATTTCCCCGACGAAGCCGCGTCTGAAGATCATCACGCACACCACAAAGATGGCGCCGATGATCACCGAGACCCATGCGCCCACGAGGTCTGAGAGATATTCCTGCAAGGCAACCACCAGATTGGCGCCGACCACCGGCCCGAGGAAAGTACCGCTGCCGCCCAGCAAGGTCATCAGAATGACCTCTCCGGAAGTGGTCTGACTTACATCGGAGAGCGTGGCGAACCCCAGCACCAACGCCTTGAGGGAGCCGGCCAATCCGGCCAGGCTCGCGGACAGCACGAAGGCCGTGAGCTTGTAGCGATCAACCTTGTATCCCAAAGAAATGGCGCGCGGCTCGTTCGCGCGTATGGCCTTGAGCACCTGACCGAAGGGCGAGTGCACGATGCGGCGAATGAAAATGAACACCGCAACAAACACCGCCAGGACGAAGTAATACATGACCCGATCGTTGCCAAGGCCAAGCCCCAAGAGGCTGCCGCGAGGTATGCCCTGCAGGCCATTCTCGCCGCCCGTGAACTGTGCTTGCAGGCAGACGAAGTACACGACTTGTGCCAGCGCCAGGGTGATCATTGCAAAATAAATTCCCTGGCGGCGCACCGCGATCGCACCAATGACGAGCCCCAGCAGCATCGACGCCGCGACGCCGCCCAGAATCCCTTCGACGGTTCCCCACCCCTGAACCGTGGTGAGCCATCCGGTGACGTAGGCTGACGCCCCAAAGTAGGCGGCATGGCCGAAGGACAGCATCTTGGTGTAGCCGAGCAATAAATTGAATGCGCAGGCGAACATCGCGAAGCACAGCAGCTTCATGAGAAATACCGGATAAAGCCCGAGGTAAGGCGCGATCAGAGCCAAAGCCGCGAGGCCGACGTAAACCGCGATCTGCGCACGCATGCTATTGCTCTTTGCCAAACAGCCCGGCCGGCCGCCAAATCAGCACCACCGCCATGATGATGAAGACGACGATATTGGAGGCTTCCGGGTAGACCACCTTGGTCAGCCCTTCAATGAGTCCCAGCACCAGGCCGCTGACAATGGCGCCGACGATCGATCCCATGCCGCCGATGACCACCACCGCAAAGACCACGATCACCAGCGATGAACCCATGAGAGGACTGACCTGAATCACGGGGGCAGCCAACACACCCGCCAGCGCGGCGAGCGCCACACCGGCGCCGTACGTACACATCACCATGAGGGGCACGTTGATGCCGAAAGCCTGCACCAGCCGCGCGTTCTCAGTCGCCGCACGAAGCCTCGCACCCAGACGAGTGCGCTCGATCAGGAACCACGTCATGCCGCATACGGTGACCGAGGCCAACACCACCCAGGCCCGATAGATCGGCAGCACCATGAAACCGAGGTTGAAGCCCCCCTGCAGCAGCGCCGGCACGGGGTAGGATTTGCCGGAGGACCCGAACAGGCTGCGCATGATGCCCTCGGCGATCAGCGCAATGCCGAACGTCAACAGCAATCCGTACACAGGCTCGACTTGATACAGATGCCGCAGAAACAAGCGTTCGATGACCACGCCCAGCAGGCCCACCGCCAGCGGCGCGAGCAGCAGCGCCCACCAGTAGTTGATCCCCAGCACTTGCAGCCCGACGTAGGCCGCAAACGCACCGAGCATGTAGAAGGCCCCATGCGCGAAATTAACGACCCCCAGCAATCCGAAGATCACCGCCAGGCCAAGACTCAAAAGCGCGTAGAACGAGCCATTGACCAGGCCGAGCATGAGCTGACCCAGGATCGCAGGCAGCGGCACACCGAAAACGGTGGTCACAGCTCAGTTACCGTCATGCGCAAAAAAATCGCCGTGTGCGTGCGCGATGAACCTGGCTACTTCTTGACCATTGGACAGGTCTGATCGGGCTGCGAGCCATCGGCTTCCTCAGCCGTCATGGTCTTGATCACCTTGTAATAATCCCACGGATACTTCGACTCCGCCGGCGTCTTTACCTGCATGACATACATGGTACGCACCATCAGGCCATCGGCGCGAATGGAGCCGTCTTTGGCGAAGAAATCGTTGATCTTGGTCTTCTTCAGCTGCGCCATTACTTTGTCCGAATCGGCCGAACCCACTGCCTTGACCGCGTTCAAGTACTGCATCGTGGCGGAATAGTACGCAGCCTGATTCTCGGTGGGCTGCCTGTTCATCTTTGCATAGAAGCGCTTGGCGAAAGCGCGTGTCTGGTCGTTCAGGTCCCAATACCAGCTTGTGGTGAGGTACAGGCCTTGCGCCGTTTGCAGCGTCAAGGCGTGAATATCGGAAAGAAAGGCCAGCAGCGCCGCGGGCTTCATGGTCTTGGTGATGCCGAATTCGTTGGCCGCCTTGAGCGAATTGGAGAAATCGGTGCCCGCATTCGAAAGCCCCAGGACCTGCGCGCCGGATGCCTGCGCCTGCAGCAGGAACGATGAGTAGTCGGTCGTGCCGAGCGGCGCACGTACCGCGCCCAATACTTTGCCGCCGTTTGCCAGCACCACCTTGGTTGCCGATTCCTGCAGCTGAGTACCGAACGCGTAGTCGGCGGTCACGAAGAACCAGGTCTTGCCGCCTTGACCGACGATCGCACTCGCCGTGCCATTGCCCAAAGCAGTCGTGTCATAGGCGTAGTGCACGGTGTAAGGGGTGCAGTCGACACCGGTCAGCGAAGCGCCCCCGGCGCCGATGGCGATGAAGGGCACCTTCTTCGCCGCGGCAACCTTGGACATGGCAATACTGACGCCCGTGTTGGACCCGCCCAATACCAACGTCAATCCATTCTGGTCCGCCCACTCCCGAAATTTCGAGGCACCGATGTCGGGCTTATTCTGGTGATCGACGCTCAACACGGTAATTTTCTTGCCCAGCACGGTGCCGCCAAAATCCGTGATCGCCATGTTGATGGCTTCGATGCCGCCCTGACCGATGACGTCCGCATACACGCTCGACATGTCGTCGATGTCGCCAATGACCACTTGATCGGCGGCGGCGCTCGCTTGCGTCGAGGCGTACAGGCTCAGCAGCGCACCGAGTGCAGCGAATGTTGATTTGCGCGTCATCTCGTTATCCTTTTTCAATGTTTTCGTTCAAACGCCTAAAAATTCCTGGAGCAATCCCATTTGCGAAGCCAGCTCGGACTGCGCGAACTGTTTGACGATTCTGCCATGCTCCATCACGTAAAATCGATCCGCCAGCGGCGCCGCGAACCGGAAGTTCTGCTCGACCAGCACCACAGTAATGCCTTTCTGCCTCAAGGTGCGGATTACCTCGC
>Ga0210387_10000785_pt1 | contig 23266 bp, 18 predicted proteins | sample IncBWC7OmetaG_FD_160108 | JGI IMG/M metagenome (GOLD analysis project Ga0210387, IMG submission 160108) | Forest soil microbial communities from Barre Woods Harvard Forest LTER site, Petersham, Massachusetts, United States - Inc-BW-C-7-O ...
CCGCCGGTAGTGCCAAACATCATGGATATTCGCTGGTGGAATTGCCCAATCAGGGTCACAGAACCTCCGGGTTCGATTGAAGAACCAAACCCCTAATGCTACTATTCGGCGAGGACAGCGGCTATGAAGAAGAGCAGTCTTGCTACTTTAATTTTGGTTGGACTGGTCGGTCTCATTCTGCAAGACGCCAAGGCTGGGGCTGCTGTGGCACTTGGTCCTAATAATGAAATTTTTGCTTCTGGTGGGCACCCTCGAGAAGTTGCCAAAGAGAATGCACTTGCGATGGCGCGCCATAAGTGTGGCGCAAATGTTCGGATCATCGCGTCAACCGATCTGACAGGATATTGCGCTATCGCCGCGGCCCGCCATCCCAATGGGCATGGTTGGATTATCGGCGTTGCCCTTGGGAGGCGCTCAGCCACAGAGGCGGACACCCTCGCGGTGGAGCAGTGCCTGAAAGCCGGCGGCACAAAGCCGCGGGTTAGGTCGGGATTCAGAGGATAGGTCGGAATGGCGAAGTCAGAGGAGTAGGATCTCGCGCACTTGGCAGGGCGATCGCGTGCCGAAAGGCTGTCACGATGGCCCTTTAAATGCGACACGAAGCAAAGAGATGGTCGGTGAAAGCGGGGCATCGGTGCAATGCTCCTCAATTTCAGGTTGACTCGTGGTAGAGAAGTTCGTCCAGAACATGGTTTGCATACTGGACCGTGGCATTAAAGGCCGATTGACAATGGACCATCGACAGGTCCCATGGGAGAAAGGGCAACTTGCAACCATTTGCCCTTTACTAAAGCGCCCCGATATCGTCGACCCGACTGGTGCACGTCGCGTACTTTCCGCGATATAAGCAGTCCGCGGTACGTGGCGTCACGGACAGACGCCAAACGCTTGTCACGATTGAGCAACAGCTCCGCGCGCCGGAGGACCATGTTCGGATGGCGCAAGCCTATGAAGCCTATTCCGAAATTGGAACGGACACCTGGAACAGGACAACACAAAGAGAAGAGGCCCCAGCATACCTCTGGACTCCCTATTTCGAGGCGAAGGCGCTCGAGATAGCCCGGCACTAACTCGGCACAGAGAGATCTCTCACGTGGCCTTAGAAGCAGCCGCTGAACTCGCCGGGAGAGCCCGAAAGCCCGGGATCCATTTCGGCGCTAGAGGCAGCAGTTCGCAAGTCTCGGAGCACACCTGGACCGTCAAGCCTTCTTCGTGTCCCCGGCTTTGGCCAAAGCAGCGCCACTCTCGCCGAGTTCTGACAACTAGACTGCCGCGAGAGATTCCAGGAACTTGTCCGCAATTTGACGCGAGAGCCTTCGCACATCGGCTTAGCCACCGATCACGTCGCTCAAGACTTTTCTAGACTCTTCCACTAATCGGGACTGCAGGTCATCGATTGTCCCGAGACAAACTCCGTGGTAGACATTGACCGGTTGCGTCTGGCTAATGCGATGGATGCGATCGGCGGCTTGATCCATGATCGCCCAAGGTGAAGAGACAGGCCGGTCCGCACCGCTTCAGCTAATCCCCACCATCGCCGAAACTGCGGTCCCTACAAACCAACTCTTTTGTGCGCCTGCCGCGATGCATCGAGTGTTTTAGACTTCGCTTTTTCGCTCATCCCTCCATCTAAAAGACGTACTCGACACCGGTTCGGTCCAAGTATCAGAAAGGCCAACTCCAGACTTGAATCGGACGTTGGAGAGGAGCGTCTTACCCGGGCCCAGTCCTGGTCAAACCGTGCTGCAGGACGTACGGCGTTTTAGCGTTCGATTAAACCTCCTCCACAATGTCGGTTGAGCGATTGCCTTGGCCCAAGTCAGACGCCAAAGCCCATTGACCGATTTAAGCGCCTTCGCTCTTACCAAGTGCTCCCTCAGGTGTACTCGCAAAAGCTCCGGGAGAGAGGATGGCGGACCAACAGCAGTACGTAAAAGTTGCACAGTTCGAGACGGGATCGAGCGTCCCCGCAAGCGCCCAGATCACGGGCATGGCCTTGACAAATTCTGAAGCTGCTTCGGTCCGGTGCATGTGCCGGGATGCAACTCGCGCTCCACGCTCTATCCAAGCGCTCTCTTCTTTATCCGCCGGCGTTCCGGATCAAGGAGCGTCGTCGACAACTAACACCGTGAAACAGCGTGCAGCCAGGCTCGCATGCCACTCCACCAATCTGTTAAAAAGAAACAATTACCACCTCCCCATTCGCGATATCAGTCATCACCCAAGGCAGCATCACCTTAGCCCCGGGCGCCACTGCCTCGAACACTCTCTCTAGATCACTGGTACGTTCGCCAACAAAACATCAGGCAAGGCTACGTCGCACCCTCCACGACAGACTGCACCGGCCGTGTCGGTTTTACCCACCTTTTGTTCGTCCCAGAATCGCCCCGGGGCGGTCCGATAGAAAACGCGCCCCAGCCTCTTGAGGGGGGAATGCGGAACTCTTTTCAGCTGTCTTTCGCTCGTGCGTGTTAAGCCTAAACATAGCTATCTATCCGACCCGCAAAATAATTAAAGTCCCTCACAAGACAACTCATCTGACTCACAAAATAAACCCCGCTTTGGTAGGGGTGCACAGACAGACCATTCTTCATAGGGAAACGCTTGTTTTGCGGGGAGGGGGTTTGAAAAACAAGGCGAAAAACCATTGGATTGCTTTTCGAGAGGGGGTCGACAAACAAGCCTACACGCCCATCGTTTTTTCGAACCCATTTGGGGCCTCAACAGTTAACTCCTTTAGCCTGTAAAAAAACCACCAGCCTCGTTCACCGGATACCGGCAGCTTTTACTTCTAGAAAAAGAAGCATCGATGGCGGGTCCAGCTGCCAAGGAAGCCATGATCGAGCTCCTCCGGGAACTCCAGAAACCCACCCGCCAATGACGAATTAACGCTTAGCGCTGAGCCAGGTTGGTGACCGGATTAAGCCATGGAATGCTCACGCCTCATCAGCTTTTCACCGAACTTTCGGCGCTTCCGGTCAGCCTGTAAAACTGGAACACGGTGAAGCAATCGGCCGAACACTAGAGGCCGCAATCTATGACAATTAGCGAACCTCACTGCACGATGTGATACAATCAGCAACGCACTTTTGCTCGACTAAATGTGACTGGTCGAGACCATCGCCTTTGCCTTCGTGCCGATCGGTCCTTTGGTCCGGGAGGACATCGAAAGCCAGGAAATCAGCGGCTTGATCCGAGCGTTGGACAGCTTTAAACCGCATCTTGCAATTCCCTTTCGCCTGCACACGCACAACTGGATGCTCGGCTATTTGAGCTGTATGTATGACCGTAATGGGGACCGTACCCCTTGGGAATCAGCCCGTCGAATACTGGCTAAGTACCGGGAATGCAAGAGCAACTTTTCGGCTAAACATAGTCGACCACCGACGCTCCGTGTGATGGTCGAACAATTGGCCGCCCCCTCTGGAAAGGGTTTCTTCCCGTTGTCCACATGGGCCGTCCAGTCGCTAGTTTCGATGCCGTAATCGTCACAGACGACGTGCGGAACAAAACACATCGCAAGAATTGAAGACGACCAGACGACCTTCACCAACTGCTCCCCGATACCTCCGAAGTTACCCTGGAAGAGATCTGGGAGGACCTCAAAAAAGCCACGCCCAAGCGTTGCCCGTCTTCAATGAGACGGACATAACGCTGCCGCTTTTCAGCCGCAAATGAACCTCCATAACGTCGCTGCAGAGACAACCTGTCCGCTGGCCGCCCCCTGTGTGCGATTGCGCAAGGGTGGGTGCCCGGTGAGGGTGCTCTCACCGAATAACTGCCCGGGGGATAACTCTCTCCGCCAAAGCAAATCGGGGAGCCGATCGCCACTTCGTCCGCTTTCTATCTGGCCCCCGGAGGCGCAACGTCACCATCCTCTGCTTTCTCAAGATCATAGCCGGCCATCGGTCCGGTGAGATAACGCTTTGGCGGTTGCCAAAAAAGGTCATCGTTCAGACCCTCGATCGCACTGGCGCACCCGCCCTGATCGCCGTACATCACAACGGCGATCCGTTTGCGATCACGCGCAACTCTATCCAACTTGCTCGCGATCTGGAGAGTTTGGGCGACGTAGAGAGTTGGCAGAGCGGCCCTCTCATAGTGGTCAAAAAGCCGTTCGTAGATCTTTTTTCTTCCCTTCAGGAACGACTCAAATTCCACTTGATATTCAAAATCCCTTCCATTTACCGAAAGGATGCCATCCGGCATCGGCCAAAGCGGCGTGGCCGATCGGCGAAGAAGCCGCTCCGGTTTAAAGCCAAGCGCGTCAACATCCGCCGATTCATTGATTACCGACGCGACAAAGGCCATCGCCACATGAGCTCCGGCATAATGGATCGGCACCCATTCCTCTCTTTGCCCAGCCTTCGCCATCGACCCCGCAACTCCATTGGGCCGTGATCCTCGGCGGGCCAGAAAGCAGCACAGAGGCATCCGTCCAGACATCGTAACGTAATCCCGTCGAGCGCAAAACTTTTCGATTTCCGGCCGTTTACTGAGGTCTGCCCTCGTCGGTGTATAAAAATATTTCGAACGGAAAGCTGGAAGGTCAGACCCAACCGGATAACCCGCCAAACGCACAAGTCTCTCATTCACCAATTGATCTATGAACCGACCCATCGTCACCTCGTGCACGCGCATCAATTGCGCGAGACCTCTCTTATAAACATACCCAAAATCGTGAACCGCTCTCAAAACAGTCCATTTAAAGTCAGGCGGCAGGTCGCCCAGAACGAGAGCCCAATTTTCCCTGCTAACTTCGGCGCACATAAAAGGGAAGTCACGTAGGCTTTGTTGCATTCGCCGCGCCCTTCCGCGCCCCGGCGTGGGTTAAATTCATCCGAATAGAAAATTCGCCGTGACGCTCCATCAAAGCATGAGAGCCCAAGCCGGCCGGCAGTCCGCAAACCACCGAAGCCGCCCTAGGTTCCTCATTTTCGAGTTCGAAACTAACCCCATCCTCAAGCCAAAGTGAACGCTTGGCGCCTTTCAATGGCGACCGAGACGCACTGCATTTCATGATTTTCTTCCGCGCCCAAAGCAGTCCATGAATTCTCGCAGAGGGTATCAGTTCAAGTGCGGATTGTAACACCTCCCGCAAATAGCGAGGGCTAACAGGTATATGAATTTTGGCCATACGAGGAGGGTTCTTAACCGGTCAAAAACACGTATTGCAAATTTTAACATCACTTGCCTCAGAGGGATCGTGCTGGACGCCGTCTCCAGACCTCGTTGGTTCCGGCCGAAGGCACCCTTTAGCAAGAATGAGCGTTCTCTACCTCATCGTCAGGTCCTCGATCTGCTTTCGAGCCCGAGCGCACTGAGGGTGGACAGCCCGGGCACGGCAAAACTCCCGGCATTTTCGCCTTGGTTGTAGAGGTGCCGTACCGTGCAGGCAGCGAACATTTAATGGCGATCGGGCCGCACTCATTTTCAACCGTTTAATGTAGCAATCCGCAGCGCTGTCGGACCAACTGCGGTAATAGCGGCGGCGCCTAACGGCGATTTGGCGCCATCATCTCTGGGCCTTGAGCTGCATTGCCGCGTACTTCTTTAGATAAATGAGAGGCTGCCCGGATGTTCAAAATATCGCTTCGGCAGCGGCCTGAAGACGGGCCCTTGTACTCGAAAAGCGCTGCTCGATGCTGGTAATTGTAGATCTGCGCGTCCTTGATCCCTCATCTGCTGGCAAAGGGCGACGGCTGGGACACGCCGGTAGTGCGCACTGCCGAATCCCATGCAAAACCGATCTAAAGAGCCTCGACTATCCCCCTTATTACCTCCGTCGCGGAGGGACCGTACCATTATTGTTGCTTTCCCACTCAACCCCAAAAAGTGGCTATTTGAGAAGACAATGGCATGAGCAATCGAAAGTTGGGGCTCGACACCTCGTTTTGAGCCCTCGTTAGGATTTCAATGGTGGTATTTTTTCCACCGCGGCCATCAATAGATCCGGTGACAAATGAGTGTAGCGTTCATTTGTTGCATCGCTTGCATGCCCGATCAGTACCTTTCGAATCTCCTTCGTTACACCCTGATTGGCTAGAACGGTATTGAAGCTGTGACGAAGGCTATGAAATCCCAACCGCCGAAATTGCCTGCCTTTCCCATGTTTTTCTCTTCCGCGAGGAACCTCAATCCCGGCTTGGACCATCAAGTTTTGGAAGCTTTCTGACAATCCTGTTTTCCCGCTCAGTGGGCGTTCGGCGAGGCTCCGCAAAATCGGACCGCACTGGCTCGAGCCCTTAAATGACGTCAAAAAATCGTGAAGTTGAGGATGTATAGGGCAGACAATCAAGCGCGGCTTCTTCCCTCTTCGTATTTTGTTGGTCGTAAAACGAAGTTCACGCCTTTCCAGATCCACGTTCTCCCAGCGGAGATTGGCGACAACGCCAAGGCGTGCTCCAGTGTAAAAACCAAGCAAAATCAAGCCGCGCCATTCTTCGTCGGCAATATCGATTATCGCCTTCACCTGCTTCTGGGTGAAACATTCGCGCTCTTCTCCGTCACTGGGGAGCAATGCACTGACCTCGGCTGGATTAATGGCAATCAATCCATGGCGTCGCGCAATATTTAGAGGAATTCGAAGCGTCTTTACGGCCATATTGCAAGTGCCAGAACTCTTGCCCTGGTTCGATTCGGAAAGCAGATAAGCGTCAATATCCGATGGAGACAAGACGGCGATGCTCTTCATCGCTTTTTGACCAAGGTGATGAAGAAAAGTCTTTATTGTACGCTCATACCTCTTCACCGTTCCAGGTGCGTTCAGCAGATGAGTCTTCTCGAGCCAATCAGTCAGAAATTCCTCAGTCGAAACAAAAGATATTGGTCCACCACCAGCGATTTCGTAAATTTCCGACACCACCTTTCTCGCCTGCGCCTCAGCAAGAACACCAGACTGCGCCTTTCGAGCAACCTTTTCGTATTCAATTGCGATGGCCAATGCCTTTTGACGATCGGTGCATTTCGTCGATTTAACGCTTGGTGTGCCGTCGGGTCCACGAAATTTCGCATACCAATATTTTGAACGGCCAGAGCTATGCCGATGAATGCTAGCCATCGATCTCCTCTTAGCCCAAGATTTGCGGCTATCGCAATGATACTTTTCGTTAGAGGAAAAAGGAGAACGAAATAGTGCTACTGAAAGTGCTACCGTCCGAGGAAGTTTGACAAAGTCCATTACGTTGATAATGAAGCACTTAGATCCCCTCTTAGGGCATGAAAGGAATCGCGAGTTCGAGTCTCGTCACCCGCTCTCTGTAAGCCCCTAATCCCCGACTCCGTCATCCTTGTCCCAGAGCCCCAGTTTTCGTCAACCCGACAACTCCAAACTTCGCGGCTGTATAGGCGTGTGGGGCTGTCGCAATTTCCTACGGCTCAACTCTATCAGTGGAGTGGCCGAGGATTTTGACTGTCTGGTTTAACTGCTGGATCTGGAGGGGCTTTTTAAGAACAGTCACGGGACTGATCTGTAAAATTCTGTCCAGCATCTCGCTGTCGGGGTAGCCGGTGATCACGATCACATTTAGATCGGGATCGATTTGCTTGGCGGTCTTGAACACCTGATCTCCGGGCGCATCCGGTAATTGCAGGTCCAAAAACATCAGATCGAACTTTTGTTTTCGCAAGCTTGAGATGGCGTCCTTGGCCGTTCCAACCACGACTCGACTAAATCCAATTTTTTTCAAAAACGCTTTAAATAACTCTTGCAGATCAGGATCATCATCCACCACTAACACTGTTGGTTGTCCCTGCTTGTCTTGCCGGAGAATATCTCGGTCCAATGAAGCTTTTTTTATTCTCCACCGACCACCAATTTGAATCGCGGGTATCTGCCCCCTTTGAACGAGATAGTAGACTGTGGGGAGCGGTATCCGTAAATACGCGGCAGTCTCTTTTACGGTAAGAAGATTATGACTAGGAGTTTCACTCACCTGAAAAGAATCCTCTAATAATTGTGGATATTGTAAATCTCCTCGACCGAGTAAGCAAGCTCCGCGTTGCGTTCAAATCCCTTTTCGGCACGGCTAGTTTATGGAAAATACTCATGCTCAAGGCAATTGAAATCCAAATCGACCGACTCAGCTCTCGCGTTGATGGCCTTGTATGCAATTCTTGGATCTTTGGCCCAGTCCGGAATCAAGCGTCGGAGCGCATCGCGTTTTAGGTTTATGCCATCGGTTAGTATCCGCTCAGAGTAGAACCGTCTTGACGAGAATTCAAAATTATTGCAGTACTTAAAACCGTTGCATTTATGAGCTGAAGAGGATCTATGGACACCGAAAAGGAAGATCTCAATCCAACTCCGGCAGAGACGGATTCGGCACAAATGAACGAATCGGTTGAGATTGGCAAATCAGAGAAGCGGGTCGAGAAGGACCCTTCATACATGAGAAGTCGGCAGATCGCGTTAAAGAAGCTTACTCCTCCGGAAGGGGAACCTGGCTGAAGCGTGCGTTGCCCAATGCCTGAATAGAGGCGGACGTGGAAGCGGGGAGTAGCCGCATTTGGCTACTCCACCAGTCTTTGCTGCTCGGTTTTGCAAACGACATCAGTGTTTGATCGCCATGGATGGTTCAAAGCCCTCCAGAGCCGCATCAAATCGACCCCCTATCATAAAGAGTTACGCAGTCGTTTGTACTCCTCGTACAGCTCGGGACTGATCTTGTGGCGATTATCGCGGACAAACGCGTCTAAACCCACGATGAGGACCTTGGAGTATTCCAGATCAAGCTGCAAAGAGATGGGGCGAAGAACGTCAAGCAGACCGCGAGGCACAGAGATGGTCAATTGCTCAGAGTCTTTTCGATCGGCAGGCCGCTTTTTCACGTGAATTCAGGGTTCCCAATTTCATTCGCTGTCGGTTGTCCTCTTGGATTTGGAAGATTGATCGACATTTCCTAAAGTGTTCATACGAACACTTGAATCGCCAAGAAAACTACTTTAATTCTTGTTTACAAAAATTTAAGGAACCTATTAAAGTTACGGTGATTCGCTGATTATTTCGGAGAAATATAAGGAATACTTGTATGCGACTTCCGGACCTTTTGGCCAGTACGGAATCAAAGCCGACCCTTCAGCGTTTAGGCACACTTCCAAAGGAGGGGGTACCGATGTTGTACGCGAAGGATTTGCCGGATGCGACAATCCAGCCATTCAGAGTGTGGCATCCGCCTCGAATGAAAACTGGACTGAGGAATCAGCCTATAGGCAGAACGATCGCGATCTTCGACCGTTCGTCGCAAGACAAAGGTAAGTGAAGTTTAAGTTGGATGTCGATCAATGGCGGAGCCAGTGCTGCCTTTTTGTGGGCTGGTGTCACGGCCACAGCTGGGATCTGGAACGAACCGGACATCCTAAGAACAATCACCAGATCCTCAAGAAAGCGTGCCCCAGGCTTCGAGGGGTATACCTGTCGCTATGCCTCTATCGAGAACGTTACCGGTCATCAAATCGCGATAATAATCGGTCCATCCGGAAACTCGGGATTGAGTATAACCGTGTCGGCCGCCGCCGTCCGCGTCTCCATCTGGCATCGTGTAACCCTGGCCAACGAAGTAAGCGCAAACACCATGCAGCCATTCGTGAAGCCATACTTCGCCGGCAATCGGAATCTGCCATTTCCACGATTCTGCGTTTCCGACCGTGGCGTATGTCGCACCGTTAGACCAATCGGAAGCAGCCATGCCCAGCCCCCACCCTGCGGATCGGACAGATGTTCCCTTCGTTATATTGTGCTGCGGCCAGAGAACAAAGATTGACTGGTAGGAACCCGGCCGGGCCAGGAGATCAATCTCTTCCCATGTATCTGTCGGCGATGGCCAGTACATGCCTTCACCCATGTCCGTCAACGAATTGAGCTGTCTTTCAACTCTACGAATTTCATACCGGACACTCGCCCTGCGGAAAGTCAACTCTTCGACCAGCAAAGGAAACTGTTGAAAAGAGCTGACGCCGTCCCGCACTTCTGCATCCGTCAGGAAGTGGATAAAACGTTGTGATTTCCCCGACCGATCGCGAAGCTCGACGTCGAGCGCGCCGTAGACCAGAAGCAACGAATACCAAACGGTCATTTGCAGACAATCTACAATCGCACCCGCACATCGCCAAGAGCGTTCGGCGTTCGGCGTTCCGGGGGTGTTCAAATCGGGCCAAGCTGCTTGTTCAAAGCCGGCGCGCCAAGTGCATCGGGAATCAGTCTGTCTTGGTCGGGCCGCTCACCAGATACGCCCGGCGATTGGCGATCCGGTAGACAATTGTCACCGCAACATGCCTGTCAGCCCGGTAAGTTATTGCCACCCTGCCGGACTCGGATGACCATAGAAAAACCTGGAGGCGAACAACCAAAGTCAATCGCCGGAAGAAAAATCTGGCTTGCGAGTTTTCGAGCTCTAGGGTTCTGTCCCCGAAATTACGTATCGCTCGCCGTTCGCTGTTCTTCGTTCGCCGTTGGCGAGGCTCCCCGCTTTTCGTCTTCAAAGCCGAGCAAAGAGCGACAGTCTATCTGGCGCGGCGAACGCCGAACGATTCGTTTTGGATGAATGATTTCGTATTCGACCAGCACAATTCCCGTAGACGCTTGCGGTGTCACCAAGCGTTTTGGCGACTTCGTGGCGCTTGAAGGGTTAAGCTTGACGGTTCATTCGGGGCAATGTGTCGGTTTACTCGGCCCGAACGGCGCGGGCAAGTCCACCTTTATCGGCTGTCTCTACGGCTCAGTTGAACGGTCCGGCGGCGATCTCCGGGTATTCGGCCTTGACCCGGCTCGGGATGCCCGGCGCATTAAGGAGCGGATTGGTGTGGTTCCGCAGGAGAACGCTCTGGACGAGGAACTGACCGTACTTGAGAACATGCGACTCTATGCACGCTTCCAAGGCGTCACCAATGCCTACCGGCGCATTGAAGAATTGCTGGAAGACATGTCGCTGGAGCACAAACGCGATGCTCAGATTCGATCGCTCTCGGGAGGAATGAAAAGGAGGCTCACTTTTGTGCGGGCTCTGCTGTCGGATCCGGAGTTGCTCATTCTCGACGAGCCGACCACCGGCCTCGATCCCACGGTTCGTCATCTCCTTTGGGACAAAGTGCTCTCTTACCGGCAAGCAGGAAAAGCCGTCCTCGTCACCACACACTACATGCATGAGGCTGAGCTCCTTTGCGACCGGGTGATCATCCTGAATCACGGTGTTGCGGTGGCGGTCGGGTCACCTAAAGAATTGATCGAAAAAGAGACCCCGGGATTTGTCGGCATCTATGAAACTGATCAGACGGGCGCCCTTAAAATCCATCTTGATCCCGGTTGGAGCTGTTTCACGCAAGCGAGACAGTTTTGCGTCCGCGCCCCCCAAATCCAGCATCTCATCGCTTTGCAAACCGCTTCAGGAGTGACAGCGATTCAAATGCGTCCGGCGAACCTGGAAGATGTCTATCTCAAACTAACCGGAGAGGAACTGGGCGAAAATGAGTGATTTTCTTGTCTCGCTCAGGCTGGCTTGGCGCGTCGTCGTCAGAAACTGGGTGGTTTACCGTAAAGATTTTCTGGCCAACATTTCCCCGACCCTTGCGGATCCGGCTTTGATGATGACTGCGCTGGGGATGGGACTTTCACCGTACATCGGAAGCATCCACGACCTGACCTATTCCCAATATCTTGCTCCGGGAATGGTGGCGACCACGGTCCTCTTCACCGCGTTTTTCGAGTGCAGCTACGGTTTCTATGTTCGCATGACCTTCGAGTCTGTCTTTAAGGCAATGCTGACAACACCGATCGGTACGCGCGAAGTTGTTTGGGGCGAGTTTATCTGGGTCTCGATCCGGGCCGCGTTGATGGCGGGTGGGGTCGGGATTGTCCTGGCCTTATTGAGGTTATTACCCAACCCGTGGGCCGTGTTCCTTTTTCCACTGATTGGTGGGATACTCGCCATCCCGTGCGGCGCGATCGGCTTACTCGCCTCGTCCTACGTCCGCAACATTAACCAGTTTCAAACGGTTTATTCGTTTCTTATCGCTCCCATGTACTTCATTTCCGGCATTTTCTTTCCTTTAGGGGATCGCCCGATACTTAAGGCCATTGTCCAGGTTTCACCTTTCTTCCATGGCGTGAGTTTACTGCAAATGGCGGCCTGGAATCAGTTTTCGCCGGCGGGGATCTTCTATCATCTCGGTGTCATGCTCGTTTATGCGCTGACCCTGGGATATTGGTCGCTAATTCGGATTCGCAAGAAGTTGGTCAATTAGTGCATTATCTAATAAGGGGGATTCACTAGTGCATCGTCTCATAAGTAGGAGGCAGTTTCCCGGTCCCAAAGGAAGCTTACGAAAGAGGGTAAGGCGAGACGCCTTACTTACTGTTGCGGACGAACCCGTGGTTTGATTACCCTGCTATCCCAGTATGTCCCGGCTATCTGCCGTAAGTAAGGCGTCCCGCCTTACCTTCCCGGGTTGAAACCTTAAGGCTGAGTTCTCCAGCCCATTCGGGGCCGTTGATCGTCCAAAAAACCCTTAACTTCGCGCCCATTCAGCTCAGGGTTAAAACCTTGGGCACAATCTCAAACCCCTTCGGGGCGAAGGACCCTCCCGAAAGCGAAATACCTTCACGCTTCTTCGATTAGCTTTAGAATTTCCTGATCAGGGTCGCCGATTGCCCCACCGGCATAGGCGAACCTTTTCCTCCTATGGATTGTGGAAAACGAGTGCATCGGATGGATGCCAGCAGTCCGCAGCCACCAGAACCTTTTCTGCAGCGGCTAGAAAAGGCACGCAATCCTTACAAACGCGCGCGGCCAAGTCCGAATCCCAAAAATGTAGCTCGACCTTTCTTCGGCATAGCCGGCATTGGCCGGAGGTTTTTTTCGTCAAAGATCTAATTGCGTAGCTCATTATGATTCTACAGTTCTAGCGTCATCTATCTCGAGAATCAGGCTTCTTCGATTAGCTTTAGAATTTCCTGATCAGCATCGCCGATGACACCACTGGCATATGCGAACCAGCCTTCTGCCCTTAACCATGCCGACGCGGCTGTGCGCTGATTGGCGCTGAGAGCGGGATGCCCGGTCCAGAACAGCTCTAAAACGGTGGTGCCAGATTTAGAGGCAATATACACGTCGCCCCAAGACGGTGTGGCGACAAAAACAGACCGCTTTTTTCCATGCATAACAATTTGAGAAGGTTTATGGTTTATATGATCCACGGCAAACAGTAGGGACTAGCCCCAATACCTTTAATTAATGAATCATAAGTATTCGTAAATGCTATGCCCAGAAAGGATGGTTGTTTCCAGCCCGAACGAATGATTTTGGATAGACCGAATTAAGCGCCACCAGAAACTCTGGCTCCAGTCAGTTGTCGGTTGTCGGTAGTCAGTTGTCAGGGGGAATTTTAGGTCCGCTAATGGCACCAAGATGACGGTCAGGCGGTTGAGGCAGTTGGCAATTGGAATTTGGCGGCGACAGATACAGTTGCGGGCAACACTTCAGGGTGAAGACAGCAGGCGGAAAGCTCGAGGATTGGTCGCATCAACTCAAGCTTCTGCTCCCCACTGGCAACAGACAACTGACAGCTGGCAACTGTTCGTCAACTGGCCACTGTGCGTATCTCCGCTCCTTCCGGAATCCCGACAGGGCGCGTCGTCGGGATGGCAGATCCCCGGCGTTAAAACGCCGGGCTGAACCCTTTAGCCCTGCGGGGCATAAAACCATTGCCGAACGCCACCCTGCGGAAAATCAGCAATTAAGACTCAGTGAAGACCAAGCACGGGCGCGTTTGGATTGGTGTCCGGCCCGAAGTAACGGAGGATCACCAAAGTTTCCGTCGAACTAGCATTTTCGAAGACCACCCCTGCTCGCGCCGCGGATTCCACGCAGAAGAGTTCATCCTCCGTCAGCTGATTGAAACGTATCAAGGTAGGGCTGCTGACCGTCAATTTGTTGATCTTGCCGCTGCCCTGCACCACGATCAGCCCATAGGCCCCATTATCTTGGATAGTGCATCTTGTGCCGGGTTGAACGGTCAATTCTTTGGCCGTGAAAAGTTGTTGGCCCTGAATTGTTCCGTAAATAATCCAGCGATCGAGATACCCCTCGCTCCCGGTATCGGCCACGGCGACCGGCTCAAGATAGTGGTTCTTTTTGATTTCTGGATCAACATTGGCCTCCCAATCGAGTTCGCCGATAATAAAGTCAAGATCATGATGTCGTTCAGGAGGCATGTCTTTGACTAAAAATGAACGCGGAATCTCACGGCCTTCGACCAGTGATTGAAACATGGACGCGACGTCGGAGCCCCATTGCGCTTCATAGGTGCAGAAGGAACCGGGGGCATGCAGAAATCCCGGATGGACGAGCCAACCGGTCCCAGTCTTCAGGCGATAGGCCTTTGATAAATCCAGAATTCCGTTGTCTCCCTTCTCCCACCTCTCCAAGCACAATTTCACTTGGTCTTTGGTCGTCCCTGGTTCTAACCCAAAAAATGTATACGGAAATCTGTGGTGGATCGTATTATATTGCGGCGGAAAATAGTAAGCCTCCGGTTTGCCCTCCTGCCCAACCAGCTTCGCGTGTTCTTGAGATTGGTGCATGTGATGCGGAATTGGCCCAAGATTATCAAATAATTTTGCGTAGACCGGCCAACGGCGGTACTTTTCCCAGATCCCATTCCCGACGATATCCGCGCCGCATTCCTCGATCGCGTTCGCCAGAGTGAATCGAGTATTTCGATAGACGCAATAACTAAATCCTTCGTCCGGAACTCTACCTTCATTCATGGCCGGGATGGTGGAGGAAAACCAACGCTCATCGATCCCTCCTCGATTTAGACCAAATGCGTAGAGATCGTCCGGATGTAATCTCAACCGACTTCCTGGGATCAGGAACGAACGAGGAACCCAACACGGCGCCAACCGCAGTAGTCCACCGCTATCTTCCAGCGCCGCATCAACGAGTGCTCGCAAACGTTTCTCGGCAATTTGTAGAGAGGCTAGATCTTGCATATTTGTTTTGCATCAACATTGCTACTCATCGCTCTTCCCCGCGCTGCCAACGTTCGGCAAGTCGCTCCGCCGCGCGGTAGCATATCGCCCAGAGGGTCAGCGTTGGATTAATCCCGGGACAGGTCGGAAATGTTGCACCGCTGAACAAGTAAAGTCCCGGAGTATCGTGCACGGCGAGTTCCGGGCTGGTGACAGATTTGGCTGGATCTTCTCCCATCCGTCCTCCCCCAAGATCGTGACAGCTACCTACTCCCGTGAATCTCTGGCCGCGCCAGGTTTTTATCGCTCCCATCGCTCGCAGGATTTCTTCGGCCTTCGTTTCCATCCAGTTGGCTAGCTTATGTTCATTCTCTCGCATGTCGTAGGTGATTCGCATCACCGGCAACCCCAAGCCGCTCCTGTCGCGGTGCGTTTTATCTAGATCGAGAAAGTTGCTCGTGTAGGAAAGGGTGTCCGGCTGGATCCGCACCACCCCATAATGTTGCCATTCTCGTAAGTGATCTTTGTAAGGCTTACCCCACCGCCGGACATCCGGAGGCAAGGCTTCGCGACTAATCTGGATTGGCAGAAACTGTTGTTCGGCACCCAGCGTGGCACCGCCGATGAATCCGTGTCGCATTGAGTTAAATCGCGATGAAAGAAAATCATCCAAGACCACGGCTTGAGCAGCAGGCCCGGTGTGCCGGTTAAAGAACACCTCAGGAAAATAGCCATTAACGTGGGCGAACATCTTGGTCATGAAATTCTTACCAAGCTGTCCTGCATTGTTGCCCAATCCATTCGGGTGCTTTTGGTCACCGGAAAGGAACATCAGTCGAATGTTTTCGAACGTGTACGCGCTCAGGATGACAGTTCGTCCGCGTTGAATATGAGCAACACCATTGGGGGCGATGTACTCCACACCATTAGCCCGCCCATTTTCGTCCGTGCAAATTCGGATCACTCGGCAGTGCGTGCGCAGACTGAAATTTCCGGTGGCCAGCGCTTCGGGTACCGACGAAAGCGACGGGTCCCATCTCTCTCCAGTCGGCGAGCCGAATCCTGTGAACCAAGCGCTGTATTTAGTAGCCGGGCGTCCCTGGTAAGGAATTGTGTTCAAACCCGCGGGCACCGGATGGGGATGCAGGCCCATCTCAGATGTAGCTCTTTTGAATATTTCTCCCATCCGAAAGGGGCGCGTCGAGGGCATCGGCAACGGCTGGCTACGATGAATAAACGGGTTGGTTTCGTCACCTGCGATGCCGACATATCTTTCGAAAAAGGTGTAGTAGCGCTCGAGATCGTCGTAAGAGACAGGCCAATCCGCAATCTGACAATCCTTGGGGATCTTATCCAGGCCCCATTTTTCAGCGATGTGGGTCCGCAATCGGAAATAATGGGGGTGGAAGCGGCGAAGCCAGGCTCCGTAGTGAGCGATTGAGCCTCCGACGCCATTGACCATCCGCCCCATGGAGAACGTCGCCATCTGAGTCCGCTCGCCGTTGTTCTTGCGCCAGCGTGGGGTCTCACTGACGAACTTAGGTCCAAGATTAGAGCGACAATAGTAGGTCGCGCCCAATTCATCCGGAATATAATCCGGGCTGCTCCGCCAAGGGCCTGCCTCCAATCCGACAACCTTTAATCCGCAACCGGCCAAAACCGGCGCGATGACGCCACCTACACCCCCAACGCCGACCACGATAACATCCGCCATTTCCGAGGGGGGCAGAATGCTTTCGTGTGGATGGTAACCGTTTTGGTATTCAGGTGGGGCGGAGCGCCTCGAATTTAAACCAAGGTCAGCGAGAGATTGTATTCTCCCCCCCTTTGTCACCGGCTTGTTGGTGATGTTTTCTTCCTCTGAATTTTCCAACCAGACACCTGGGTGCCCCAGTATCCTCCAACCAAGCTTGTCACGATTACCCCGATACACGGGATCGGAGAAAAGGCCCTCTTGTAAGTGAGTCCGCAACAATTCGAAAAATGTACCGGGCGCTGGCTCGAAAAATCCAGGAAGGGTTCCGCTTTCGACTTCCGCGAGAATGGCATCCTGTTCATCGACTGAGGAATCGGCAAAACTCGTTCCATAGCGCTGCCGCGATGTGCGATCGATGGCGGCCAGGGCGAGTCGGTAGGTCTCGACGTGATCGCTATAAGGACCAGAGAGGGCGTTGTCGAGGTACTCCACCACACCAATTTCGCTCGCTCCGGGTCCGTGTTCATCGGCCGGAAACATCCGTGCGAAGATCCCGGAGGCGACTCTGGCCTCCTCCGGATTCAGGTTCAGCAAGGTTTGCCCGTAAGACATCGCATCTCGCATAATCGTTCGATCAGGCATCTAACGCCAAAGCGGTAGCCTTCCGTAAACCTGAGTCAAATCCAACAGTTGTTCGCTGACGGAGTCTAACGACTTCACGCTCGTCAGTCTCCATCGCCAATTTTCTGGGGATAGCACCCCTGTAAGATTCATTCGTGCTTCGTTGCCTAGACCAAGAAGGTCTTGCACAGGAATGAGCGCCCATCTCGCCACGGACGACAACGCCAAGCGAATAAATTCCCAGTGAACGTTTCGCTCGGTCACGGGCACTCCCAAATACTTTTCGACTTCTTCTCTTAAGTTGGGAGGAAGATCCCTAAACCATCCCGCCATCGGTTTCAGGTCGTGCGTCTCGGTGTAAATCACGGTACTGGGCAGGCACTTATACGGCAAATAAGGGTGGTTCTTTTGTCCGTTGAAGGCGAGTTGGAGCACACTCATTCCGGGAAGCCCGAGCGATTCCCTTAAAGCGTGTACTTCATCCGTAATGAATCCTAGATCTTCGACAAACATCTCCCCACTGCTCTCACTGATCGCCTCAAAGAAGGCTTTCCCAGGGCCCCTGACAAAATACCCATCCGTAGAACCCTTCGAACCTGCGGGAATCGCCCAGGAAGACTCAAATCCTCGGAAATGGTCTAATCGAATGGCATCGTAAAGAGCTCCATTTTCCGCGATGCGCGCCCTCCACCATTTAAATCCGTCTTGTTGGTGAACGGACCAAGCATAGGTCGGATTACCCCAACCTTGCCCTTTTGGGACAAATTCGTCGGGCGGCGCTCCCGCCTCGAGTCTCGTCTTTCCAGTGATTGGATCTACCTCAAACAGCTGAGGATTCTCCCACAAGTCGCAGCTTTCGAAGGCCACATTGTAAGGAATGTCTCCGGCAATATAAATCCCTTTGCTGTTCGCATAGTTTTTCAGGCACTTCCATTGTTCGAAGAAGACGAACTGCCCAAAGCTAATAACCTGTTTATCTAACTCATTAGAAAAGTCAGCTCTTATAACATCCTCACCGCTCCCCCATTCACTCCAATATACCTTTCCATTAAGATGACCCTTCGTAACAAAGGCGGCATATCCCGGTAACCACGTTTTCGAGTCACAAAAACGACGAAAGGCCGCCTTCTCAGTTTCGTCTGCTTTCAGGCGGAACCGTTCGAACGCCCGCCTCAGGAGTTTCGCTTTAGCGATGATCACCTTGGGAAAATCCACGGCCTCGTCAGGAAGGCTAGGATATTGCTCCAGATCGGCTGGCTGCAAAAACCCCCGCGCTAACAATTTTTCCGGGCTGATCAGCAAAGAATTAGTAGCGAACGCGGAAATAGGGCTGTAGGGGCAGAAATCAGGTCTTTCCAGGACGGCGTTCAGCGGGAGAACCGACCACAGAGACTGCCCACTGGCACAGAGAAAGTCGACAAACTCATAGGCGCACGACCCAAGATCTCCGATCCCAAAGGGTCCGGGCAGCGACGAAACATGGAGCAGAACTCCGCTCAATCTCTGCTCGATCAATCGAGTGCGCCGATCGATTCGCGCCACCATGGGAATCATGTTCCGGGCCTCCGAACGGCCGACCGTGACGCATTGACTTTCCTTCATATTCTCAGCAGTTTGTACTTCTTAAGCAGCTTCTGGCGATAAAATCAAGCACACATTGTTCACTAGGATGCAGGGTGTCCGAGGTCGGTCGGCCAGCAGAAAACTGCCTCCATGGCGTCACCTGGGTGGTCACAGATAGAGTGTCCCGGAGGCTTATTTTTTTCCGCGGCACCTGCAAGATAACGCAATGCCCGAAGGACCCGCGGCGAGGGTCATTCTGTGCAAAAAGCAAGATCGCGCCACCGATTGGTCGAGCACGGAAAAGCGAAGTCATTCCTGATAGAACCCGGGTGGTCAACCCTGTGGTCAAACCTGCCTGACGCCAAATCGACGGCCAGATCCGTCGCCAAAACGGACTACTCAGCCGTGAATTGGTTCAATGCGCGGAAATCCATGCGCTTTAATACACGTCGCTCTGGCGCCACAACGCAATTCTGCCTAGACTCACGGCCGTCAGTGTACGAGATCATTACTCGACTAGCAGGATGAAACAAAGACTGTCTGTCGCGTTAGCACTAGCGGAAACACATTCTCTTTCTTCTGACTGGGTATGGGGTGATGAGATATTGGCCAGAGGTCTATCTAAACATCTCAACCAAAGCTACGACTGCCAACTTGTCGATGGCGCAGAGTGCCGGGCATTAGCGAACCAGGAAAAGTTTGACGTGGCTATCTATTTTCATCCGTGGCTTGACACCAGGATAGCTCGCTTTAATCTCGTATGGTTTCAAAGTCCGCGTGAGGGATTTTGGTCGCATCTGACGGAGGACCAATGGATTCAGCATTGGTTCGACATGGTTAGCAGCAGATTCAATGGCATCTTATGTGCCAGTAAAGTCCTCACGGATCAGTTCGCTCAGCGGGGGTTACCAGCCTATTATTTCCAGCAATTCGCTGACACTGATATCTATTATCGTCACGAGCTTGGCGGAACAAGTTCAAGTTTTGATTGTCTCTATGTCGGGAACAATATTAAAGGTGAATCGGTCAACCGGCGGGGGATCTATCCGATCGCGGAGTTTTGTCTGCGCGAAGGGTTACGTTTCGGATTATTCGGTGCGGGTTGGCGATCGGCCAAAGAGTGGCGGCTGCTGTTGCCTTTTATCCGCGGTCCCGTCGCTGCGATGAAGGTACCGGCGTTATATTCTGCAACGAAAATTGCCTTGAATCTCCATTTTCCCTCGCACCGTCGTTTTGGAATCTTCACTTCACGCGTTTATGAAGGTCTGGCCTGTGAGGCCTTCGTTGTTTCAGACTCGGTACTGGATTCTGACGAGATACCGAAAACGGCTGCGCTTTTGACGTCAGAGCCCGACGGGCTAGTCGACGGAATTGTTCGATGCCTGGAAATGTCACCGGCGAAAGCCGACGAAATCTGTCGCCAAGGGCGAACGCTCGTACGGAACGAGCATTCTGCGGCAACTCGGGCGAAAACAGTCCAACGGATTATTTCGTTGCATTGCTGAACGAATGATCGAGCGCATCTTCAACCGGCTCAGAAAACGAAGATGCTCATTCTGCCGCTTCGCCTTTAGTAAAAGATCTTGCCGAAATCGTCTCTCCAACGTTGATCGTGGGAGGGCCATCCTGAGTAATCCAGAGCTTTCGCAATCCCTCCGGCGAATTCAAGAGCGGCGGAGCATAAGCCAAAGGACCCAGTTCTTCCAGATCTAGTTCAATACGCTCGCATTGACCCGGGACATCGATCTCCACTTCGATCCATGAACGACCGGACTCTTGCAAATTAATTTGCGTTACGGAAGCTCGGATCGGAATCATTTTACTGAGTCTGAGCGGCCATCATCGCCCGCGACTTGGTCGAATGCAAGCAACCCCTTTGGCGTTGTCAGTTGTCAGTTGTCAGTTGCCTGTTGTCTGTTGCCTGTTGTCTGTTGCCTGTTGCCTGTTGTCAGTTGCCTGTTGCCTGTTGTCTGTGGCGATGTCTCGCGGGCAACGACGGCAGGCAATTCGACGGGAAATGAGGGTGGTGGCAATCGAGGAGTTCTCGATGGAGTAGCCGCAATTGCCGGACTGCGCCGCCGAACGCCGAACGCCGAACGCCGAACGGTGAACGGTGAACGGTGAACGAGTCAACCAGAGCGCTTTCCAGAATGTTGACTGCTTGATGTCCTTGTGGATAATGGGGGCCTGATCGTCTCGACCCCTGCCGAACCTTCCGGTGTGAAAGACCTACTGCTAACAATAAAATGACCTCCGCACGCTTGACTCCCCCCATCGCCAGAGACCGCGACCGCCTCCTGCGCATCGATGGTCGCCGCTCCGGCGGCGCCAACGCAATGCTGCCTGAACTCACGGGCGCCAGTGTACAACCTCTTCGCTCAACCAGTCGTAGGCGCCGCCCGCAATCATGGAACGGTGCTTTGAACCTGGATGGATGGAGCAGAACAATTCATTCTGCCGCCCAGGTATTGTCGCTCACGATTCACTGGTCATTGCCTTTGTTGGCTCTTTGTCTGATCCCCGCGCGGGTGTTGGCTTGGACTAATGGCGAGCTTTCAATCTGGTTCGACCCCGACCGCGGGCATGCCCTCGAGCCGATTATACAGAAATTCGAAACCGAGTCAGGGATCAAGGTCAAGCTGGAGTCGCCCGAAAATAGAACGGAAGATTTCGCGATGGCCGTGCAAGTTGCCAAGGGCCCGGACATCGTCATTTGGGCACACGATAAAGTCGGGGAATGGGCGGATGCGGGTATTATTTCGCCGATTGAGATCTCGCCAGAATTTCGCAACAAGTTCCTCCCGAAAGCGTGGGAGGCCGTGCTCCACCGGGGTTCGACTTGGGGGTATCCGATCGCTTTGGAAACGGTATCCTTGATTTATAACAAAACACTTCTCGAAGGTCCTCCGCCGGGACAGCTTTCCGAACTGGTACCCCTGAACGCGAAAATCAAGACGAAGCACCCCGAGGCCACGGCCATCCTCTGGGACTATAACAGCCCCTACTATTCATGGGGGATTCTGGCGAGTGCGGGGGGCTACGTTTTTGGGAAGAAGGAAAAAGATTATGACCCGCAGGAGGTCGGCGTGGCAACCCCAGGAGCGATCGATGGGCTTTCGGGAATAATCAGCCTGATCCGAGCGGGTGTCCTGCCAAAAAGTGTCACCTACAGCGTGGTGGAAGAACAGATGGCCCGAGGGAAGCTTGCCATGATGATCTCTGGCCCGTGGGCCTGGCCCAACCTGATAAAAAGCGGAATCGACTTTGGGGTGTCACCGATTCCGGGCGTGGACGGCCATCCCGGTCGTCCCTTCGTCGGGGTGTCCGTCGCTTATCTCAACCGTTCGAGCCCGAACCAGGACCTGGCCAGAGAATTCCTGGAGAACTACGTGCTTACCGAAGAGGGATTAACCGCGATGGACCACGGAAAGCCGCTTGGCATTCCAGCCTTGATCTCGCTGGAAGAAAGAATGGTCAAAAATGACCCGCTAATACAGCAGTTGAATGTTTGCGTGGACGGTGGCGAGGTTATGCCAAATATCCCGCAGATGGGCCGTTTCTTTATATCGCTTGGCGCGGCCTTGCAGATAGCAACCAATGGCCAGGCTTCTCCGGAGGCCGCCTTAAAGGAAGCCGCGGCGAACATGCGCCATTTGTAAGCACTTCATTCGGCTGGCACGATCTGTTGGAAGAAAGGAACTTCTAGTTCCTAAGGGGTACGGCGAGACGCCTTACTTACTGCTGCGGGCTAACCCGGACGGTTGCTTGCATCGTCTCATGAGTAGGAGGCATACCGTTGGCTTCAAAAGGGTTTGGATGCTAGGCGCGAGTGAGGAGCGTATCCGCTGCGATACGTAACGAAGGAGCAACGACGCAGACAAACCCTTTTCGAGCCAACCCGGAGGGCCGATGGCGCTTTGGCCGATTTTCTGTCCGGCGGCCGCCGGACTCGCTCCTCACGTATGGATTTAAGTATGCTCGTCGCTCGCGCCTTGAAAATCGGCAAAATCGCCGGCGGCGGTATGCCTCCTACTTATGAGACAATGCACTAGCCTTACCTTGGCGCCCTTCGGGTCACACCGAATTTCCAACTATAATGTGCTCACAATCCGAGAGTTACAAAACTGGAGGCGCCACCGCAAAACTAACACATCGCCCACTAAAAGAACTGGCTTACCTTTTAGGAGAACCTCTAGCTAGCGCATAAATCGTGTGTGAGCACGCCCCAAGGGACTTGTTCCAAAATATGGGACTGGATCTAAATAGAGCACTTGGTTGACAGGATTTTGATCTCCGACTGCAGAAAGATGGGATGATCTATTGACACCCAACCTGCCGTCTTGCTAGGATCTTCGCACAAAGGATCCAACCCAAAGCAGTATATAACTATTGGATTCTCCACAACAACCGCGAAGCGAGGT
>Ga0210387_10000787_pt1 | contig 23251 bp, 16 predicted proteins | sample IncBWC7OmetaG_FD_160108 | JGI IMG/M metagenome (GOLD analysis project Ga0210387, IMG submission 160108) | Forest soil microbial communities from Barre Woods Harvard Forest LTER site, Petersham, Massachusetts, United States - Inc-BW-C-7-O ...
GTGTGCGGAACGTGCAGGTCACGGCATAGGGCAGCCCGAGGCAGCCAAGTTGCAATGTATCGGAGAAGCCCTGCAGGGAGGTGAGCGTGACGGTTGTAATACCGTGCTGCGTGCTCTGAAGCGTGAGGCTCGATGGACTGAGTTGCGTCGTGAATTGCGTCGCGGTGCCTCCCGATATGGTTGCCGCCAGCGAACTCGAGGTGGCATACGAACCGTCACCGCTATAGGTCGCGACCATACTCTCCGTCGAGGCCGGAAGAATGACACTGAGGGTCGCTATCCCAATCGAATCCACCTGGGCGCTACCCAAGACGGTTGTGCCACTGGTGAAGGTGACCGTACCCGTAGGAGCAACGGGGCCGTTCCAGCCCACGGTGGCTATCAAGGTAATCTGCAGGGAATTGTTGGGGTCCGTTGGAGTGCTTGTGAAGGCCGTGGTCGTCGGACGAAGCCGTATACCCTCGCTCAAGACCGGCGACGTACTGAGAAAGTTTTCCGGGTCGCCCGCATAACTTGCCTGCAACGAATGATTCCCCGCGGACAACGAAGGAACGGCTAGCGAAGCGACTCCACTCGCGTTGAGCGTCGCTGTCCCAAGTTCAGTGGACCCGTCCGTGAACGTAATGGTTCCTGTCGCTACCCCCACGCCGCTGTTAGTGACATCCGCGATTAGCACGATCTGGCTCAGGGTCAACGTCGGGTTTGCACTGGATGCCAATGTAACTTGAGTAATCTGCTTTACCGCGACGATCAGAGGGGTGGAACTCGAGGCACTGATGTTGCTGCTGCCGGCATAGTTGGCAACGATCATTTGTGATCCCGGAGCGAGTGTCGATAGCGAGAGCGATGCAACGCCATTCGCGTTCAGCACCGCGCTGCCGATGGACTTGCCACCATCTGTAAAGATGACTGAACCTGTTCCAACGACACCGCCGTTACCGGTAACCGTCGCCGTCAAGGTTAATGGGGTTCCGTAGATGGCTGGATTGGCGCTGGCAGTAAGTGAGATCTGCGTGGTCGCGCTTTCGACCGTCTGTATGAGCGCAACGGAAGTTGCCGAGTAGTTGGTGTCACCGTTGTAGCTCACCGAGATCGACTGGGATCCAACGGCAAGCGCCGCAGTCTGCAGGCTCGCCGTTCCAGTGGCATCGAGCGTCGCCGTACCGAGCGTCGATGCACCATCGCTGAATATGACAGTGCCTGTAGGAATCAGTGAACCAACACCCGTGATCTTGACCGTAAAGACGACGTTCGTCCCGAAGATGGAGGGATTTACGCTCGAGCTCAACGATGCGGTAGCCGCTTCGACGACCTTTTCGCTGAGAGCAGTCGAAGTCGATGTGGCATGATCCGTATCCCCCTCATAGGTCGCCGTGATCGACTGCGTGCCGAACGTCAGTGTGCTGATAGCTAACGTCGCAGTGCCGCTGGCATTCACAGTGGAAGCGCCGAGTACAGTGGTTCCATCCAGGAACTCAATCGTCCCAGTTGGACGAGGAGTTCCGCCCGAGACCGTTGCAGTGAATGTGACGCTCTGACCGAGGGTGACTGGATTGACGCTGCTGCTCAGAGAGGTCGTCGTGGGAGTCAGTTCGACAACAACGGTTACCGGCGCAGAAGTCATGGCCGCGTTATTCGCATCACCCGAGTAGACCGCCGTAAGTTGGTAGGTCCCGACGCCGAGGCTGAGATTGGAAAAGGTAAACGTTCCGTCTGCGTTTACACTCAGCGTTGCGATCGTGGCGCCGCCATTGTGCAGCGTCAATGTCCCTGTAGGCGCGACGCCGCTGCTGCTCAGCGTCGCCGTCATCACAAACGTTCCACCCGCATCCACCGGAGTGGCCGGTCCGGCGAGGGTAAGCGACGTGGTCGCCAGAACGACCGTATGCTCCAATGCGGTTGACGTGCTGGCGTTGTAGTTTCCATTGCCAACATAGACGGCCGTGATGGGGTGGGTTCCGACGATGAGTGTCGATGTCGATAACGTTGCCACGCCTTGAGCATTCAGCTGTGCTTGCCCAATGCTGACGCCACCATCGTAGAAGCTGACACTGCCGGCGGGGATGCCCGTGGCACTGCTCACCGAGGCAGTAAACGATGCCGGCTCACCCGCCAGAGTCGTTGCCGCCATGGAGGTCAACGTCGTCGTAGTAGACGTAGACTCCACTACTTCAACCAGGACTGCGGACGTGCTGGTGGCATAGTTCGTATTGCCCGCATAGGTGGCAGTGATGGAGTGTGATCCAGCGGCAAGCATACTGATAGGGAACGTTGCATACCCCGACGCATTGATCACGACGCTGCCATAAATGGTCGCCCCCTCGCTGAACGTGACCTCTCCGGTTAAGGCGCCTGCGCCCGTTGCAGGACCCGTAGCGCTGACGGCTGCGCTTAGAGTGAGTACCGCTCCGGCGGAAATTGGGTTCAGGCTGGCAGAGAGCGTAGTTGCCGTGGGGATCTTCTGAATGACTTCGGTGAGGGTCGCCGAGCTGCTGGTTGCGTCGTCCGTATCGCCCCCATAGACCGCAACGATTGAGTACGTTCCGGGCTCAAGCGACGCGAGCGATAGAACCACGATTCCATTGCTCCCCACCGTTCCACTCCCCAACAAAGTGGTGCCGGCCATGAACTCCACAGTGCCTGTGGGCGCAGGACCATTCGTGCTGGCGACCGTAGCCGTGAAGGTCACCTGGGAGCCGACCGGCGCAGCCGTGTTGCTCGAAGTCAGTATGGTCGTCGTTGCCGCCTGCTGCACGACTTCGGTGACGGTATTGGATGTCCCGGCAGCATCGTTTCCAGTAGCCACAAACTGTGCGGTGAGAACCTGGGTGCCGACAGCAAACGTTGCCGCGGTGAAGGTCGCCACGCCACCAGCGCTCAAATTCGCGCTGCCGATGGCCGTGGTTCCGTCATAGAACGTAATGGAGCCGGCCGGTGTTCCGCTGGCGGCGCTCGCGGTCGCGGTAAGGGTAACGTTGGTCGTGACCACGGCAGGATTCGGCGAGACCGCCAGCACGATCGTCGTAGGCTGCAGGACATTCTGCACCCATGCTGGCGAAACAGCGGACGCATCATTCGCATCACCCGAGTAGCTGGCCGTGATGGTGTTGGCCCCGAGCGGCAGCGCGGAGGCCGTGCAGGCGGCCGTCTCGTTGGAAGCTTGCGTGACGTCGCTGCAGCCAGCGATCACAGTGCCTCCGTTGAGGAAGGTCACCGTACCGCTGGTGACATCGCCGCCTGCGGAGAGGGTCGCGGTAAACGTAACAGCCCGGTTTACGAGGCTTGGGTTCAGGCTCGACCTCAGCGACAGGGTTGTCGGCTGGACGGTCAGCACGTCGCCCGAGAGATTGATGACTGCAGGACTATCGCCGGCGTTGGAGGGGGCGGTAACGGAGCCAAGCACCGGATTGCCGATTACGGTCGGCGCGAAGTCCACTCCGAAGTTGCAATCGTTTCCACCGAGCGTGTTGAAGGTCAACGTTGAACCGGCATTGCAGGTAGTCGTCGCTGGGTTGAGCTGGACATTGTCCAACGCCGGCGTCTCGAGCGTCAGGTCGGCATTGCCGTCATTCTCGAGGCCCTGAATCTGCGGTGCCGAAACCTTGCCCACACGCATGGTCGGATACGGCGGCAAGATGGCAACCGACCCATAGATCTCGCGAACGCGATTATTGAACATGTCGGAGAAGGCGAGATTGCCGCTTTGGTCGAAGAACAGCGAAGAGGGGCCGTACATGATCGCCAGGTTGGCTGGGCCGCCATCTCCCCCCACCCCCTCCGTGCTACCTGCGATGGTCTGGATATAGCCTGTGGTCACGGCGATCTTGCGGATACGATTGTTGCCGGAGTCCGCAATATAGATGTTCCCGGCTGGGTCGAGAAGGACAGCGGCGGGCGCATTCACCTCGGCAGTCGGAGACGTGGCCAGGCCGCCATCCCCCGCATAGCCCTGCGTACCGTTACCTGCGATGGTCGTGATAAACCCCGTTGCGGCCGACACTTCACGCACCCGCTGATTGCTCTGATCCGCAATATAGAGCGAGCCGTCCGAACCTATACTCAAGTTCGCGGGCGCACTGAGTTGTGCACCGGCCGCCGCGATGTTATCGCCGTTATAGCCCGCGATCCCTGTACCTGCCACGGTGGTGATGCCGCCTGTAGCCGCGCTCACTTTCCGAATCGCATTGTTTCCGGTGTCGGCGATATACAGATTCCCGGCTGAATCGAAGGCAACCCCTCCGGTCCCACTGGAAAACGAGAGCTTGGCTGAAGTTGCCGGGCCGCCATCCCCGAAGTAGCCCGACTGCTGAGGGGTTCCCGCAACCGTGGTGATGATGTGGCTCACCGCATCCACCCGGCGAATCGCAAAATTATTGCTGTCGACGAAATAGAGGTCACCTGAGCCATCGAGAACAAGTCCGCCGGGACTGTCGATCATGGCCGCGGTCGCCAGGCCCCCATCGCCCGAGTAGCCAGCCGTGCCATTCCCGGCAACGGTCGAAATCAGCCCCGTCTGGGCATCCACACGCCGGACCCGGTTGTTACCGGCATCGGCCAAGAATAGATTGCCGGCCGCATCAACGGCCACGCCCCGCGGCAAGTAGATGGGTGCTTCCCTCGCAGCGACACCATCCCCCTGGTAGATCCAATCTGCAGCAGTTCCGGCCACGGTATTGATTTCGCCGGGGATCAGAACTGATAGCGAACCCGTGGCCGCGCCGGTCAGCAAGGTTCTCCCGAGCACGGCGTTCCCGGCGGAGTTTTCTATTACCACCGCTCCACGGCGAAGGCCTGGATACTTGGGCTGAAATACGACGCTTACGGTGCACTGTACTCCAACGTTATAGCTCGTGGTTGTGCTGCAGCTAGTACTACTGACGGTGAAATCGGCATTGGCGATACCCAGTGTCAAGGCTTGCGGGGCTGCTGCGGTCCCGCTGGCGCTCATCGTCACCGTCACACTGAGCGCTTGCGAGCTCTGTCCCACCGCCGTGCTTCCTGTAATGGTCTGTGATGTTTGAGCCGTCCCGGCTGCGCAAACAACGGCTGTGTTGATCAGAAATGCAAGGCACAGAGCCTGTGTTCGAAACGGACGCTGCGACCCGCTGCTCGAAGAAGCTGGACGATTCGTCTTCGGGCTCGCGGAGTTTTGACAGACATCGTGCGGAAACATGATAGGGCGCAATTAAAGGATCTCTTGGTATGCGATGTATGGACCCACGAAGGATCTCTCGATGTATATCGGCCACAATCTACGCTGGGTTAGTTTGCACGGTGCATTAGAGATGCATTAGGAAAACAGAGAGTTCATTTGCATTTCGCGCTGGTGGAGCCCGCCCTCCTGGCAATTGATCCGGTAGAGGGAATCCTTCTGCGGGCCTGAAAGAGGAAGACCACCTCGGCCAAAATCATGGGCGTTCGGGTCAGGTCGTCTAAGACGGGGTCTGCACGGATCTGCCCGATGAGGGATTCGGCGTCGGCACCGAGGCGAGTGCGAACGTAGTGATGCCGTTCCTGTCTCGTCAGCGGTTATATCTTGAGGTGAGAACTTTCGGGGAGAGGAGGGGCGATCGGATGTGCGCGGGTATCCGCTTTATGAGGAAATATTCCCTCAGCACGCTGCAGCGTATCGTTCGCACTTTCCCAAATGAACTGAGCGATATAAGGCACTAGCGATAGCTGGCCGCCTAACCGCATTGAAAATGGCGTTTTCGGAAACTACGATTTCGTAAATGTCAGACTCCATGGTGGACACCTTGCGGTATTGATCACCTGCCAGCGGCGGGCACATCCCAGGTCTACCGAATCGAAAGATTCACCACGCCGGATCGAAAGGATAGCCTACACGCAGCCTAAGAGCTCGAGATTATCGAACGGGGGAAGCCGGCAGGCTTCCCCTAGGTGCTCCAACAAAACGGCGTTTCCGCCAAGTTCAAATCGGTGATCGAACCTGGGCCGACGAAAGGCATCCATATCAACAATCACCCGGACGGAGGATTCACCGCAGTTCCCTGCTGGACCTCCAACATAGAGTACGTAGCCTAGCACCGCGTTCGCTGGGCAGGAACCTTATTGTCCGTTTTCAGGCGGGACCCGAGTAGGTACAACATTGATCAGAAGATACAAGCGAGAATCCGTATAGTTTGCGTGTCGAGAGTTCTAGTTGTCGTTGAGGGGAAAGAACAGTGAACGCCGGAAGGACCGATCGCTGAAAAGCACCCAGCCTCTTGTCGCCTGCAAATTAACCACCCGCGCAGAGCTCCCATAGAACTTCGTCAAGGAACGGCTTGTTCTTGCCTAGGTTTCTAGTGATGCCTTTCGGAGAGAAAACAATGTTAGACGAACTTAGCCTGCATCTAATTGAACTGCTAAAGCATTATCACACTGAAATGAAGGCATCTTTTACGCTTCATCACATGCTTAGTGAAGGTCGGACAACACTGACGGAGGTCGAGAATCGATCTCTCGAGGCGAAAATCGATGCTTCTGTAGGCCGTAAATTTGAGCTAGCCGAGGAGCAATTACTGGCGGGTAAATCGCCGCTGAGTGTGCTCCAAACTTTTTTAGCTCCGCAATTGCGCAGCCTACGTTCCCGCTGAGTTCCAGGAGGCCCGCCATCTTTCCTCGTAGCTTTGTAAAAGTTTCTACTTCCAGTCCGGAGAACGCCTGCACGTTCTCCAGTACTATCCTTCACGACTTCCACTCCATCGGTGTCAGCCGCCATCGCGAAGCACACGCTGTCCTGATCCACGAAGGCTTCCCCGCCGACCGTCTCTTGATCATCTGCAGCGGCAACGTCAAAGTCACCGCCGCTTCCGCCGATGGCCGTCTCCTCCTGCTCCGCGTTGCCGGCCCAGGAGACATCCTCGGCCTTTCCGCTCTGCGTCCGGACACACTCTACCGCGTCACTGCAGAAACTCTCGGCCCCTACACCATCAAGTCCATCCCCCGCGCCGACTTCGTCCGATTCATGGAAACCCACGCCGACGTCAACCGTGCCACCGCCCTGGCCATCGCACGTGAGTACAATGGCGCCCTCCTTACCGCCCGTCGGCTTGCTCTCCAGACCTCCGCCGCCGGCAAGCTCGCCAGCACCCTTCTCGACTGGGCCCGCATGGACGACCTCGATGATAGCCCCGCCCACACCAATCTCCCCATCTCCTTCGCCATGCAGCTCACCCACGAGGAGCTCGGCAGCATGGCCGGTCTCTCCCGCGAAACCGTCAGCCGCACACTCCTCCAATTCCGCCGCGAAGGCCTCGTCGAGCAGACTGATGACCGCATCACTCTCAACCAACCCAGCCTGTTGGAATCCCTCTACTGCTGAGAATCCTTCTCAGGGCTAATAGTGAAGATTTATTCGCTTCAGTTCCGCCGCAAACGATCTTACACTTCGCGTTGTTGGCCTGTCCCTTTGGTCAAAGGCCTGTGCTCAATCAAGCTACGCATTCACAACAATGACCCAGCCCGTCGCCAGCGAATAGAAATCTTGTTTTCGAGTCAATCTTCACCACCAGGGAATGTACCGACTATGGCATCCAGGTGAAATATGAAGATGGGACTGCTCACCTTGCACTGTCTTCAATGTCCTACTACCCATCCATGCAAATTTCGAATATCTCGTCTTAGCAATGTGGATCGCGTGATACGCAAGTTGGCCGACTCCGTGCCCATTTCGCTCAGGACTGCGCCCGGTAAGCTCTATTAGGCGCAGACGCACGTTTCCGATAGCGATTCGGCACTTGCAACAAACCGCGGAGCGTGGGCGAGAGAACATTGCGACGGTGTCACAGATAGTGGTGAAAGTGTCGTAATTATGTGACCGTCGTCACCCCCATGAGAACGGCACTCGATATAAGATTTTGAAAAGTAACGAACCCGGTGGTTCTTCGAATTCCAGAAGGGCGAGTCTTCCATTCCCACGCTGGAAGAAAAATACATCGGGTGCGTTATCCGACTTTCCCTCAATATAGAAGGAAAGTGATCTACACCATGGTTCCCGTTGCTGTTAGTCGCGCAAATCAAGTCAGCGGCCAACAAGACTCCCGCAGAGACTAAGACTGCGGCTTAGCATCGCCCTTACCGTGAGTACGCTTTGTTCCAAAAGAACCGTGGATGGGGAATCCCTCGCCACCGGCTAACATGCTCAAGACCACCCATCTATCTACGGTTGTTGTCGTGCTCATCCTGTCTGGCATCCGGCACATTTCAGCGCCTCAATTGACGGAGCGCTGGATCGGTAGGAGTCGTGGTATCCGGCTTTTCGGAGCGCTGTTGCTGGAACTATCCATTCCCTGTATCTGGTGGGGTGGGTGGTACTACTGGATTATGTTCGCAGGACTGACGACCTCTGGCTTGCTGCGGCTGTGCTTCCCCCAAAGCTCTCTCCGCAGTTTTTCTCCCACCTATCCAAACTTGGCTCAAGCCTGTCTGATCGTCGAAGGCGCGGCACTGATGTGGGTCCTTCACCCGTAAGTCGGTTCACCATATCCGTCCGGCAAAGCACACGGTTGGCCGGCAACCTCATTCAGTTACACTCCGCCGCTGAGGGTCTGCCCTGCTTTGTCCTGACGGTGATGTGGGCCATGGGTAAGGAATGGAATAAGGTGCTGTCTGGGAAGGCGGGAGAAAGACATTATTGGAAATCTAACTACAAGTGCAACTGAGGCGCGTGCAAACAGACCTGCAAGAGATCTGTCCTAAGGGTGATTGACAGGTTATCCTTTGCCGTCCGGGTCACGCCATTATTCAATTCAGCCGATTGTGCCGAGCGTAGTGACTTTACGCAGTCGTGAGAACGAGTCGGGGAAGCTTACAGGTCGGACGAATTCGCTCTGCTGGCCAGACGACACCCTCTCTCCTCCATTCAACACCCCAGGCGCGTTTCTCATCCCATTTCTGCCTTGCCCAATTCCGATCGCATACTCCTCGAACGCTACAGCGGCTAAAGGCACGCTGAACAGGTATCCCTGAAACCTCCGGCAACCATGGGCCTTGAGAAAATCGAGCTGTTCTGTCGTCTCAACACCTTCGGCGATCACCTCGAGGTTCAGGTTGCGCCCAAGATCGATGATGGTTCGGACGATGGATGCGTCCAGCACGCTACCCACTACATCCTGCACGAAGCTCTTGTCGATCTTCAATTGGTTGAGCGGGAGAAGCTTGAGTTGCGAGAGAGAGGAGTAGCCGGTCCCGAAATCATCTAGAGAAAGCTGGATTCCGAGTGCCTTCAGCGTCATCATCTTCTCGATCACTTCGCTCAGCTTCTCCATCGCGGCGCTCTCGGTTATCTCCAATCTCAATCTGCTTGGGTCGACGCCTGTACTTCGCAATAGGCCTTCCACCACGCGCACAAACTGCGGATCGGCGAATTGTCGGCTGCTGACATTCACAGCAATGCTGAGATTGCGCAGCCCGGGTCTGTCCTGCCATGAGGCAAGACGCCGGCAGGCTTCCCCTAACGCCCGTGCACCCAGTTCCAAAATCATTCCGCTGCTCTCCGCAACGGGAATGAACTCCGCGGGGGATATCACACCACGCTGCGGGTGGTTCCACCGGACCAGCGCCTCGCAGCCCACGACTGTGCCTTCGCAGTCGACTTGAGGCTGATACAGGAACTCAAACTCGCGGTATCGCAGGGCACAGCGGAGATCGGCAATCAACGTAGCCCGCGACGCGAGTTCCACCTCCAGCTTAGGATCAAAGAAGCAGACCATATTCCTGCCCTGATCCTTCGACCTGTACATGGCCATCTCGGCTTGTTTCAGCAAGGCGTCCACTTCATCGGAGTTTTTTCCCATCAAGGTCACACCCGCGCTTGCCGTGCCTTGATAGTCATGGGTTTGCAAGTGATAGACGTTGCGCAGCACCTGCAGAAGCTGTTCTCCAATCTCCTGTGCTCTTCTTGCAGCCTTTTCGAAATCAGTCCCCAGACCTTCCACCATTACAACAAATTCATCACCGCCAAGCCGGGCCACGCAATCGTTGGCACGTACAGTAGAAATCAGCCGGCCCGCGATCTGCCCCAGCAGAAGGTTACCGACCTCGTGTCCCGCCGTATCATTCAGAGTCTTGAAGTCGTCCATGTCAATGAACAAAAGCGCACCGGCTTGACCCGACATGCGCGAGGTCTGCAACGCGTTCTGAAGCCGTTCCCGAAGCATCAACCGATTGGGAAGCGCGGTTAGCTCGTCGTAGTACGCCATCCGATGGATCCGCGCACGCGACGACTTCTGCTCGGTCACATCGGAGTTGATGACAAAGATCGACCGGGGCCGCGCGTCTGGATTTTCAACCAGAGTGCAACGGCTCGCAACCGTCAGTTGGCTGCCCTGCCTATCCCGCTTCGAAATCTCGCCGCTCCATCTTCCCCGTCCGACGACCTCCTCCAAGGCCTGCCGAATCACCTCCCGGCCTTCAGGAAACACGTCTCCAAGCTCGCGGCGAAGCACTTCTTTCTGCGTCCAGCCAAACATCCGTTCCGCACCCTTGTTCCAGTACAGAACGCGACCGTTCATGTCCAGCACATAGATCGCATCTTGGGCATTGTCCAGCAGCTCCGAACGCTCGCTCAGAACGGCATTCTGTTCCGTCAGGTCCAGCGTGACCTTCTGCAGGTTGCTATTCAGAATGTCCTGGTCGATCTTCATGCGACTAAAGGCGGCTAAACGCTGATGGTTGTCTCGTCCTATCAGAATCAACACCGCGATGAACGTCAGCATCATCGCGCCCATGGCAATGGAGATCAGCTGACCACGCAGGAATAGAGCCAGAACCATCGGCGGTGCAGCTGTCCCGATAAAGGCATAGAAAGCCGGCAGATGTGGCGAATTCCTGATCGCCGTGCCAGCACTCAGTCCCGCCACGACAAACGTCGCGAACAAATAATGGATTGGATCGTGAGACACGAAAACTGTGGAGGCCGTGAGACCCCAAAGACAGCCAATCATCGCGGTCGTCCACGTAAATCGTCTAGCCCATTCATCAATGCGGACGGGGTTCCGTCCGGAGTCAGATCCACGTTTGCTGAATTGTGCCCAAAGAGAAAGTCTCAATAGCACAACACACAGAGACGTGATCAGCCATGACAGGGATATCCACACGGGGTATACCCGCCACAGCACCCCTGCCGCTACAAGAATCCCAACGCCATTGATCAGCGGCACCGCAGGCGAGCCAAAGATTACGCTAATTAGCTCCCCGTAGACCGCCAGGTCAACCGCAATTGGATCTTTCCCTTCGTTCCCAGCTGAATTCATCGAGTAATTCCTTGGTCACCAAGATGCAAGATCACCTGTGACGCCCACATGGCTAGCTCATAGATCCGGTCATCTTCCATTCGTTTATCGGCTGTTCGGTCGAGAGCCTTAGCTGAGGAGTAAGATCGCTTGGGCTATCCAGATCGCCTCATCGCTCCCGATACAGAAATTAGCGCGATAACTTTACCCAGCTCTAGTCGGATGCAAGCACACACGGAGCAAGATACGGTAGAGCGATCCCACCCAAACGCGAACGGGGAAGACTCCGTTGTTGGCTGTTGAATCTAACCGAATTCCCCGTCAATCCGAATGTGTCCAAGACTTGGCACAACCCATTCATCCGCTGCCTATTCCGTATCTAGCTACGATGTCGATCGCTTTGGCATATGGCGAAGTGTTCTCTCACTTTTGGGAATTGCGCGCTTTGCTCAGCTCCTAAAACCTCCGCCGGAGCAATCGGGGACCGCGAACCCATCCTCGGTGAGCGCTTACTCTCCAAACGGTATCGACAGTATCAACCCCGGCTGCTCCCTCACCAAAACTGAAGACCGGCCGATGGAGTTCACACACCGCCAAACAGCGGCCAATGCCTGTACGAGCACGACCGAAAACTAATCCAAAAGCCCCCGAGAGGAGGCTATTTTGCGAAGCGGTACCGACTCGTCGCAGATCAACGATGGAACATGGCTGACGTTCACGAGCTGTTCTTTCCTATATTGAATCCGAACCGCACTATCACTTCAATTTGCAAGCTCTGCCACCCGATGTTCAGGAGCGGGTGCAAGCAACCTCAACTCTCGGCAGGTACGTCGACACTTCTTCAACTTGCCGTATTGGATAATGCGCGGATAGTATCCGTATACTTTTCTTCCACTGGAGCGCAATGGAGAGTTCGCTTCCTGAGCAAGTCCGCGGATTGATTCGCCGGAACCGGCCGGCGGAAGCGGAACCCCTGCGCCTCGTCGCAGTCGTACTCCTTAAGAAACGCCATGTCTCCACCGATTCCACTCCCTCAGCAACGACGTGAAGGTTAAGGCTCTTGCCCATCCGGATGATCGCGATCGCAATGGCCGCACCGTCCGGAGATCCATTCATCTGCTGCAGAAACGACTGATCGATCTTCAACGAATCAATGGGAAGCCTCTTCAAAGAGCTCAAGCTGGAATAACCGGTGCCAAAGTCGTCGATCGACACCGTTACCCGGTTGCGATTTAGCGTATGACAGCAGCTCATCGATTCTTGTCGGATAGCCAAAATGTTGGAGTAGCCGAAAATGCGACTTTGCGGGAACTACACCCGAACAACGCTCGCCGAGGCTCGGCTGGGAGAATGGTACTTTCTTCCTCTCAACACTTTTCCCTTGCAGTCCTGCGGCGGACCATACATTTAGGGAAGGTGAATACATATCGATGAGTCAACGGATGCGCGTTTTAACTTGCAGGCGTGGGCGTCAGGGCGTGATGATTGTGGACTCGACCTGAAACTTCTTAAAGTTGGAAAACATAGTGACCGTCGCACCGTGGCCTGTCTGCTCAATGGTGCCTGAGGGTCGTCCCGGTGTGGGGATGTCGAGACTCTTGGTGATGGTGTCAACGCCAATCCAGGATAGTTCCACCGAAGTTTCATGCCAGACACCGTCCATCAAGCTCCAGGTGTCGGTCACGGCCGTGCCGGGCCCGTACTGGTCGACAGTGCAATCGAGAACAACACGAATGCGATGAAAGAACGGTTGCTCCTTGTCGATCCACAGGGTCACTGGGCCGTGGAGCTGGCGTGATTCAACGGACTTGGGACATGCTGTGTTGGGCTTGCATTGAACGACGACTGCCGGACGTTTCCCCACCTTTTCATGGCCAGTTAGCCTACATGAATAGGAGTCTTTCAAAGACCGAGGATCGAAGGCGAAGGATGTTGCCGAGAGGTATTCCTTCCGTTGCTGAGAAGAGAGTGTATGAATCGCCGTGACGGCACGGTCGTACTTCTCGCTTTCGAGGGCGGCAAGATCCGGAGGCAGCTTTTGCCCATTGATACCGGTCACGCGGCGATACGGCACACCCTGGACGAATAAAACATCCCACTCAATGGACCAGCGATATTGAGCGTTCACCATGTAGACGGGGATCGGTTGTTGAGTGCCAGGGAACAGGGGCGTCGGCGGCTGACCGAGATCAGGGACCACGGACGCCTCTTCTTCGTGGAAGGTATAGCGGAGAGCCTCTTTGGAGTTGACGTCGGCGTTGCTAATTGCGGCGCCGATCAAGGACAACGCACCAGGCTGTTCCTGAGCGACGGAGACTTGGTGCGAGCTCACAAACACCACGGCGATAAAATATGCTAGGAGCTTCTTCACTGTTTCAACTAACGATACGCCAAAGAAAAGCACTGCCGCTGAAGTTGACGATAATGCGACTCTGCAGGACCTGCATATATTGGTTAACAGGACTGCGTTTGTCGCTACTTATTTTCAGATTTACATTGCCTCGTGTGAGGTTAGGTTATGAGCGCAACTCGCTTCGTCCCCATCTTGGTGCTGCTTGTTGTGTCAGGTATCAAGTCGTTGCTTGAATGCGACGAGGAAGTGAAGCTGCTGTGTTTTGAGGGTGAACTGAGGCAAATCCTTGTCAATCTGGTATCGAACGCATTTGATGCAATGCGCCTAGGAGGCACTCTGAGAATCCGCATCAGTCAAACATCCAATAGTGGCGTTCGAAAGGTCCGTATAGTCAGCGCCGACACAGGTTGCGGAATGTCGCCTCAGGAGAGGAGTCATCTCTTCGAGCCGTTTTTCTCCACGAAAGGCATTGGAGGAACGGGATTGGGTCTCTGGATAACGCGGGACCTCGTCAGTCAAAATCATGGCACGATTGACATTCGATCAAGCGCCCGCATTGGGCGATCTGGGACCGTCGCAAGGCTCCGCTTTTATCCGGGCTGAGGCGCTCAGAAGATTTTCGATTGCGCGTCCGGCCAACGGGTAATGAAAGACTGGCACCATTTTCAGCATTTGATCAGGTCGGTTTTGGGATTGTGTTGGCCGTCTTCGCCTCGGCCCAGACTCTGTCAGGTACCGGGGCTCTCTACGTTTTTCGTGGAGAGCCCTCCCAGAAGCGTCCAATCCAAGGGCATGCCAAACACAAGCGGATTTGATTTCGGATTGAAGATGCTGGGACCACCATCCGCCAACCGGCTTTCAATTGACACCAAAGCGTTTGGAATTCATCCACATAGGATTGGTACCCGAAAGTCGGCATAACAGAAGTGATCACCGGCCGCACTGATGTTTCCGCCTTACACGGGGCGGTGACATCCCTGTCGTGAGACATCCATCATCAACGGATCATAAATCCGTTTTTGCATCTTTGCATAGGTCTTCTAGGCAACGATAGAGGTCTCAGTCCTTGCCGAACGAAACCTCGTGTACATCATGCCGATATCTGTTTCGTTCCCAACGAAAAGAAATCACGTACCGCTTATCTCGTCGGGGCCGGTAGACAAGCGGCGGTCGGAAGCATACGAGGCAACGCCCGCCCTTCTTTCTCACGCTGGGATAAAGAATACCGTTGGACTGTTCCTTTAGAAGTTTCTGCGCGAGTCTTTGCGGCTCCGCGTAACACTCGGGGACCGGTTCCGGTTCCAAGCATTCTGGAAAATCCGAAGCTGGCTCTAAAGAATGAAACTCCGCGTGGAAGTCGGCTAGCCAATCATCGTACGTTGAGGAATCCGCCTCTGGGATGCCCGCTGAAACCTCCGGAACGACAATCTCCGCGAGATGTTTTTTCTTGTGATAGATCACTTCCGCGAGAGAAGTTTCTAATTTGTCGCCCGCATACCACGCACCTCGCGTCGGGCCATTGAATCGTGATCCGGTGGGGCTTGGATGAAGGAATGCGGCGCGTACGATTTGGGAGTTTGGGGTACCGTAAATCAGTTCATATGTGCTGATCCCAGGTAGTCCAGATTGTTCTCCCTGGATCCGGTCATTGGTAGCCCCATCGAGGCGAATTAGTTTCTCGAGCATGTCGTCGTCATCGGCGAGGTCATCGAGAAGGGTCCCCGCATCACTGTACCGCGAAGGAATTAACCGATGCATGCCCTCTCGGTCGATCTGGCCGAGCGGTGGCGTCACTGACCACCCCGCCAAGCGTCCAGCATCCTCCGAACCTCAATCATTCCTGGTTGGCCTCGTTGAATCATGTACGCGAGAGGCGTGCGACCGACAAACATTGGCCCGCGATTTGCAAGCGAAACCCAGCGATCGGCCCAAGGCTTGCCAAAGTAAATATTCAGAGCCTTATAGATTCCGATAAGCAAAGAGATGCGGGTGAGAGTATCTTGGTCGAGCGTCCTCTTAGGATTCGTTTTCCATGCATGGAAGGTCGAGGACGCTAACCCGCCAAGTAAGGCGCGAGATTGCTCTTCATTCAGGGTCCACTTCTTCCGAAGATTCATGAATGCCTTAATTGCTGCCGAGGAAAGCTCCCCGCGCTCGGAGACGTTGGCAAGGTCGGCACCGGATTCGAAGTCGTATCCGGCGATTCTGGGGAGAGCAAATGTTGCTGTAGCTGCAGCCATTTGAGACCTCACTTTCGAGTATTATTATCCTCGAAAACGAGAGCAGACGCAACAACGAGCATCTCGCGAAACCGATCGGGTGGGAGAGGCGAAACAGCCAAATCCGCGCGCAGTCTATCTCCGGCCTCCAATTTCGCAATTGGTATCGTCGCAGCTGATGTGCGATGACACGAGACAAGTTACAAAAGTTGCACCAGACGGATTTTGGGGAGCTTTGATCCCGTTGATAATTATGCGTAACTATATGATTCTATGGTTCCAGGAGGAGGACTTGAACCCCACGACCGATAAAGGCTTGCGAATGTTAAGTCCGTTTTCTACGTTTTTGCATGGGGTCGCACGAGGTTGCAAGAGGTCATAAATGGCTCATAAACAAATCGGTTATTGAGCGTGGTTGCACTTCATTGAGATGCACCGATACACGCCACTGTTCGGTACGAAGTGGCACCAAAAGTGGCACCAGCCTAACGGATGCCCGATTGCGATTTAGGGCGGGACCGCAGCTCACCGATTCCGGTGGATCCGAAATCGGTGAGCTTCCCGGAATGTCGTCTAGGAAGCGTTCGGCGCTGGCTTGTTATGAGGCTTGAGCCAAAGATCGTGGATGCCCATTCGCTGCGATTGTTATGAAAACGGTATTGATGGTTTGATTCACGTCCTGATTTGCAATGTGGACACGCCGCGTGGCCTGGGACACGGTCTGACAAAGTTGATACTTATTCTCGATAGATTAGCTTGCACGAAATATGACTTCAGAGCGCATAGGCGACTCATGGCGCGCCCATCCGCGATGGCATTAGTGCCGTTTTGATGGGAAAGATCGAGTGTACGCTCAAACTCTCTCCTCGGTAGTGCCTTCGGACGGTAGTTCAGACCGAATCAGGATGAGGGCTCCGGGTACTTACTTCCGGTGCGGCAATCGGAATTGATTCGCGCCGGAACTGAAGTTGCCGAAAAATGGGATGAGCAGGTCCTTTGGATCGGAGAGACTGTTACCCATGAAAAAGACGGCGCATCACCTCATTGCTGAAGTTCCACGCAGCGAAGCGAGCTAACCTCGGGAAGTCCGTAGAGATGTTCTATATCGCTGAGATCATAGATTTCTAGGCATCTCAGGTAACCATCGCTCTGCAAAAGCATGACACCCACCATCTTTCCATCCACTTCTCCCGTGGCATCTCCAACGGGATTATCTCTTGGTTCTGCCCTTCGGGCTCTTTCAGGCAGGTTGAGATCAACGGTCGGGCAACAGAGGCGCGTTTATCGTTACCTATCGTGCGCCAATGGTCCTGAACCAACGTGCATGATTTCATCATGCCTTAAGGTAGCCTGAGGGATGAAGATCCGTATACACAGCTTTAGGAGTTCTTGATGCGTTTGTTGCTGCTGTGCCTTGCTGCCCTAAGCCTCTCTGAGGTTGCCTTCCCCCAATCAAACTTGACACGGGCAAATCATCCCGGACCGCTTCGAGTGGGTGTGCACGTTGTCGAGCAGTACGACTTTTCGAGGGGTTATCGAGGCACCTTCGACGCGAACACGGGCAAGCCCCTCACTGGCGAACGGGCTCGCCCCATCCAAACTCTGGTCTGGTATCCGGCAGGCAAGGACACAGGTCACAGTATGACTGTCGGTGATTACCTCAGACTCGGGGGAACCCCTGACAATTTCGACGGTACACCGGCGGTGCGGTCACGGTTGGAATCTGCCTACGTCGCCCTGCAGACCGCAGATCTCACGAAGGCCCGCGCTCAGGCCGAACTTGCTGCGCCCATGATGGCACATCGCGACAGCCCTGCGCTCTCTGGTAAATATCCGGACGTTATCTATGCGCCGAGCTTCAGCGCTCCTGCTTCGGAAAACGCAGACTTGTGTGAGTATCTGACAAGTTTCGGTTACGTCGTCATCGCGAGCCCAAGCCTCGGCCAAACGCCTGACGGCATGACGACTGATCTGGAGGGTGCTGAAGCACAGATGAGCGACATCGAGTTTCTCATCGGCTATGCTCACACTCTTCCGGAGGCCGACAACGATCACCTCGGAGTGATCGGCTACAGTTGGGGCGGCCTCGCTAACGTCATGGCTGCCGCAAAGGATAGACGCATCGATGCGATCGTTGCTTTGGATGGGTCGGTACGTTACTGGCCTGGCATCGTCGAGCAATCGCACTTCGTTTCGCCGGAAAGGGTCACGGCTCCACTTCTATACATTGCTGCCGCTCCAAAGGAGCTCGAAATCCTCCCGGCAGGAATGAACAGAGACACAAGCTTCCTGAACAAGATGGTGTATGCCGATGTGTATCGCGTCACGGTAGCCCCGTACATTCATCAGAATTTCTCCGTTTTGCTGGGCCAACGTCTCCTCGGTGATAAGAGCTACGGGGAGTACAGCAAGGATGAGCTGTCGTCCGGAAACGGCTGGGTAGAAACCTATATTTTGCGATTCTTGGATGCTCGGCTAAAGGGCGATACAGCGGCACGAAACTTTCTCAACATGTCCGCGATCCAGGTCGGCGCACCTCCACACCTCTTGACTCTGTACACGAAGAAGGCAACGGCCCTTCCACCGACGCGGGAGACCTTTGCGGCAGAACTGAACCGTCAGGGCTTTGGGAAAGCTTCCGAGATCTATCAGCAGATGCAGAAGCAGACACCCAGTTTCGCCTTGTCGGACGAAGATCTGAATGCCTGGGGCTTCACGCTTCTAAGTAACGGGGACATGCGAACATCCTTAGCGATTCTGCGCCTGAACACCGAACTGCACGTTGAAAGTTGGAACGCATGGGACAGCCTCGGCGAAGTTTATGTAAAGAATGGCAACACGTCTATGGCCATCGATGCCTACCGGAAATCTCTTAGTCTCAACCCGGGCAACGCGAATGCGGTACAACGCCTTGCAGTGCTTGGAGCAAAGCCGTGAGCTGCACAAGTCTCTCTAAGTCGGCATAGCGGAAGTGATCACGATCCTCAATAATGTTTCGTCTTATACAACCGTGACACTGACGACTTCAGATCTTCAGCCTCCGCCGATCATAAATCCGCCGCGCCGGCTCATCATTCACGAGTTGTCTGAGGCGGTGATCGGCCGTCGACCTGCCTCGATGAGTGCATTGGCTTGTTATCGACAATTGAGACTTGTGGTTGTCAGAAATCTGGCTTTCAGGAAGGTGCGCTTATTTGCGGGTCACCGTTCGGGATTGGTCGCTACTTAATTTCGGTGATGACGGCACCAAAGCAGACGCGATTCGATTAGGTCTTCCCTCGCTTCATGGGTTGTGGTCGTTAGAATCAACCGCTCCGCACTAAGCTGAAATTTCCGATGCAGAGCTCTTCCTATCAAGCTTCTATCGTGTGCAACTACCGGAATGTGCACCACTTCCTGTAATTCGACGTTCACCGTAAAGGTCCCACAGTATCCAATGTATGGATCAGCGTTTTCAGGACTTCCATTTCCACCGCTGGCTTTGGACTCCGCAAAAGACACCTCGTTGCTACTATCTGTAACCCCCGTGAGTTGCGCGGAGACTATTCCCTCTTTCGTGTAGGGCAGGAACCCTTGAGGGTTTCTTCCCATCGGCTCCACAGAGCTTCCATCACTCGAAATTTCTGTGAAGCTCTGCAGGACCCAGGTGCCAAGGAACAACGCGGCCATGACCGATGGTGTTTCGATGTCCATAAATTCCTCTTTCTATGCTCCGATACTCGGGCAAGGGGCGCCGAGCCGTTCTCAAAGCGGTGTGCTCTGGAAGTGAAGCAGTTTTAGGCCACAGGGTGCCTCGACATACACCGCGATTAAGCGAAACCGAGATTCCACCAGCTTGCCGGCGTAGCTCGACCTGGTCCGACTTTCTCCGGTAAGGACAGCTACGGAATTAATGATGCGGAGCGTTTCGTCACTAAGCTCGATGCTTTCGAAACTGAGATTCTGAGCTCGCAGATCGGCCAACACTTCATCCTTGATGAGAACCGAGCCGTCGGAACGGACCAACATGTACTCGTCCGCGTAGAGGGTTGCAAGAGCGTCCCAGTCGCTCTCTAGGAGGGCTCGATAAAAGACATCTCGGTGCGTTCTAAGGACAAGTTCGCGTGTCATTCCGTCTCGCTTGGCGATGATTGATTGGCGGTTAGGTAATCCGTATAGCCGTGATCGTCACCACCGTAGAACGTTGATCGGTCGTAAGCGTTCAGCGAGAGTCCCCTCTCGATGCGTGCCACGAGATCGGGATTGGCGATGAACAGTCGTCCAAAGGCGACGGCATCGGCATACCTCGCTTCAATTGCTTGATGCGCTGTCGCCGGGGTGTAGGCGGCGGCCGAGATGAGGTTACCTTCGTACTCTGGGCGGAAAATGCGGGCATTGTCGAGTGCGTCCGCATGAAGTTCGTCCGCCAGGCCGATCTCCGAGCCCCGGCCTTCAATCAAATGAAGGTATGCAAGGTTGTACGCGCTCAATTCCTTGACGACGGACGTGAAGAGGCACATCGGATTGCTGTCGTGAATGCCTCCATACTGACCGAAGGGCGACAGGCGAACGCTAACTCTCTGCGATCCCGTAACGGCAGAGACTGCTTCCACGATTTCCAATAGAAAACGCATCCTGTTCTTCACTGACCCGCCGTAACTGTCAGCCCTTTGGTTAGACCCGTTTTCCAGAAACTGATCGATGAGGTGACTGTTTGCGGCTTGCAACTCTATACCGTCGAAGCCAGCGTCGATGGCGTTATGCGCTGCGCTCGCGAAGCTAACGGTGATCTCGCGAATCTCTGGTGCGGTTAGCTCCCGAGGGACTTCGATTGGAACTTTTTGGGCGGCGCGCGTGAATCCCGGTAGATTCGGTGGAATCGGGGAAGGCGCAACGGGCAATCCTCCATCGGGCATGAAGGACGAGTGCGAGTTGCGGCCGTTATGTGCGAGTTGGAGGAAGATCTTGCCGCCATGCTCGTGCACGGCATTTGTTACCTTTTTCCATCCAGCAACTTGTTCCGGTGTGTAGATGCCCGGCGCGTTTGGGTAGCCTTGGCCTTGTTGGCTCACTGCTGTACCTTCTGCGATGATCAGTCCTGCGGAGGCTCGTTGTGCGTAGTACAAAGCATTCAGTTCAGTGGGGGCATTGCCCGCACCCGCGCGCATACGCGTGAGTGGGGCCATGACGATGCGGTTCGCTATGGTAACGCTTCCGAGTTGCAGAGGTTGGAAAAACAATTGAGAGTTCAACGTAATTGTCCCGTGTACTGTTATTGCTGCTGTGAACCGACCCGCTTAATTGTCAGCGAACCGTGATCTCGCCCATGTCAATCTTGACGAGCAGGGGCTCGGAGACAAGCTGATAGTCGCCTTCGTAGGCATAGATCCTGCGCTTGGTCGGGAAGATGATGCCATCCACGTCGCGATAGTCGGACGCGTAGTTGAGCCCGGTAGCACCTCCCAGAATGTCGACGGTGTAGTCATGGCGTCGCAACAGTCCGTCGGGACCAAAGCAGGAAATCTGCACCTGCGTATGGCTCTTGATGTAATCGGGAAAGGTGATCTTCAGGCGCCGCCATTGCTCTCCGTCGACTTGGATAGAAGCAATCTCCTCCGTCACAAACCCTGGCTTGGTGTATAGAAACGGTGTGTTGAGATACGTCCACAGCGCTTCACCCTGGAAGTAAGCGACTTGGAGATCGTCCCACGGTGTCTCACGTAACTGGCCGACGAATATTTTCTCCGGATCCTCGCGATCTTGCAGAAGGGTGCCATCTTTCCGTTCCATGACTAAGCGCTGCGGCTCGAAGATGAACCGCTTGTCCTGGCCAGGAAAATCGGTGACGAGACGCTCCTTCGTTGTGTCGACCGTCATGACAACATTTTTCAGGTAATCACCCTGGCTCTTGACGAACCAGATCGCGCCTGTGAGCGACGCCGCAACCGTGATTGTGGTGATTTCGTTCCAGCGCTTGAGGCCGCCGTGAGCGTTGACCGCCAATTGCAAAAGATCATTCATATGAATCCTCGGACTACTGTTCATTGAAAAGCGTGAAGAAGAAAAGCTGAGGTCAAGCTTGCGGAGCTTCGAGCTGCTCATTGAAGGAAGTCACGAAGGCTGCTTCGTTAGGCCCAGACTGCTCTCGCAGGAACTTGGCTCGCGGCACCATGATTTCGTGGGCATCGGTCGCTAGAGCGTCCATGGTTCCCTGCAGGAACTCATCCAGAGGCATAGCACGCGGTTCTTCACTGCTGTTCAGCAACTCCGTGCGTACCCAGGGCGGAATGATTTCGAGCACTGATACCGAGCTACGGCGCAACTTGAAGCGGACCGATTGAGCGTAGGAGTGGATGGCTGCCTTGGTGGACGAGTAAATGGCAGTCATCGCCATGGGCGTGAAGCCAAGTACGGACGACACGAACAGCACGGTGGCAGACTCCTGTCGCTTGAGGTGCTCGATCAGTGCCCCGGTGAGGCGGACGGGGCCCATTAGATTGGTCGTGATGATCGAGGTGATGAGTTCGTCATCAATGTCGGTAGAGGAATCATCGATCTGCATGATGCCGGCATTGTTGATCAGGACATTGAGGGTTGGATACTTCGCGATCAATTCGTTCGCAACGCGATGGATGCTGGTTGGGTCGGCCACATCCAATTCGATCGATTCCATGCCTGGATTTGCTTCGACGGTTTTGGCTAGATGACTTTTGCGGCGTCCGGAGATGATGACCTTGTTGCCGCGCTGGTGGAGTGCTTCGGCGAGCGCGCGGCCGATGCCTGAACCGCCGCCCGTGATGAAGATCGTGTTTCCTTCGAGTTTCATATTCATTCTCCTTCTTGATCGTTGACGTCTATGGGTGAACGTCGCCTGAGGGACCGTAGATTGAGGGGACCTTCGCGCCGAAAGGACGTAGAAAGACCGAGATCTGTCCACGATGATGAATCGAGTCGGCATGAAAGAGCCAAAAGATTTGACCGAGAGGTTGATCCAGGAGCGTATTGGAGCCAGTTCGAACGACGCGTTGTCGTTTCCACTCCTCCTGGGTCATCACAAGAAGAGCGGCACTCAGTTCCTGCGCAGCCCGGTCAAACGCGAGCAGTAGCTCCTGATGGGAGGGAGGTGGGTCACGCGGAACTTCGGCGATGGTGTCGCGTGTAAGTTTGCTGCAGATGCGTAGGCAACGAACGATGGTCCAGGCAATCACGCCTAGCGTCGATGATTGCGCATCCAGCCGGTAGTCCAGCATCTCCGGCATCATGGCACGAAGTACCTTGCCGGTCGTGATCGTCTCGACGCGATGGCGCTCGCGAAAAAAGGCGACTGTCCCTATGGGATCGAACTCAGGCATGCACGGCCTCCCGTTCTGTGAGCTGGGCGAGAGTTGGGTAGTCGGTGTACCCGGTGCTAGTGGCGCCGTAATAGGTTTCGGGCCGCTGCTCGTTCAGGGGGCCTCTCACGC
>Ga0210387_10000788_pt1 | contig 23243 bp, 20 predicted proteins | sample IncBWC7OmetaG_FD_160108 | JGI IMG/M metagenome (GOLD analysis project Ga0210387, IMG submission 160108) | Forest soil microbial communities from Barre Woods Harvard Forest LTER site, Petersham, Massachusetts, United States - Inc-BW-C-7-O ...
TCCGATGGCTCGCTGGGACAAAATCGGCTGCTTCGGCCTGACCGAACCGCTAGTCGGGTCCGGAACTGCCGGCGGGATGTTGACGACTGCGAAACGTGATGGCGATACCTGGATCCTCAACGGCGAAAAGAAGTGGATCGGCAACGCTCCGTGGTGCGACCTATCCATCATTTGGGCGCGCGACTTAGCGGACAACCAGGTCAAAGCCTTCATTGTGGAGAACAAGACCACGCCCGGCTTCAAAGTCGAAAAGATTCAGAACAAGATTGCGCTCAAGGTGGTGCAGAACGGCCACATCACCATGGAGAACTGCCGCATACCGGAAGCGAACCGCTTGCAACAAGATCAGTCGTTCCGCGATACGGCCCGCGTTCTGAAGATGACGCGCTTCATGGTTGGGTGGGAAGCGACCGGGTGCGCAATGGGGGCTTACGAGAACGCACTCAAGTATTGTCAGGAGCGCCTTCAGTTCGGAAAGCCCATCGCTTCATTCCAGATGGTGCAGGACCTCCTCGCCAGGATGCTCGCCAACATCACCGCTTCGCAGTGCCTGCTGGTCCGCATGACCCAGTTGCAGGCAGAGGGCAAGATGACGGATGCACACGCGTCGCTGGCCAAGGCGTTTACCACTGCCAAGTGCCGCGAGACGGTTGCGTGGGCCAGAGAGTTGTGCGGCGGCAACGGCATCGCCGCAGACTACAACGTCGGCCGTTTTTTCGCAGATGCGGAAGCGCTGTACTCCTACGAGGGAACATTCCAAATGCAGAACCTGATTCTGGGCAGAGCCATAACCGGGTTCAGCGCCTTCGTGTAGCGGAATGGAGATGAACTACCGTTTCTTATTCAACCTTTCTGCCAGAAACTGGAAGGCAATCAATAAAGGAGCGAAACAAATCATGGCTATTAAATCTTCTGAATGGGAAATCAAAAACAACACAACAAAGGCCGTGACTCCCCGCTTGTTCTTTCTGAGTGTGAGCAGTGGCCAGGTTTTTTCTGTGAACCCCGACGGTTCCGACCTTAAGGTCATCGTGAGCGAGGGAAGGCGCCTTCCCGACGGAATCGTTGTGGACGCCGACGCTGGGCACCTCTACTGGACCAACATGGGCAACCCCATTGCCAACGACGGTTCTATCGAGCGTGCGGATTTTGATGGAAGAAACCTTACCCACATTGTTCCTCCGGGCGGCACCTTCACTCCCAAGCAACTGCAACTCGACGAGAAGAACCGCAAGCTCTACTGGTGCGATCGTGAAGGCATGCGTATCATGCGTGCCAACCTGGATGGTTCCAAGATCGAGACGCTGATCGATACAAGTGAGGGCGATCCACGTCCGGGAAAGGACGTCAAGAAATGGTGCGTGGGAATCGCGCTCGACGTCGAAGCCGGCAAACTTTATTGGACGCAGAAGGGACCAGAGAATGCCGGCGAGGGACGTATCTTTCGCGCCAATCTCGAAATTCCCAAGGCGCAAGGTGCCGCCAATCGTAAGGACATCGAGCTCCTCTACGAGGGCCTGCCAGAACCGATTGATCTCGAACTAGACCTTGCCAACAGGACGATGTACTGGACGGACCGCGGCGATCCACCCCGCGGCAACACGGTGAACTGGGCGCCCATGGATCCGGCTCAGGGAAATGGAAAGAAAGAGCCGGTGATTATTTTCGACCATTTGATGGAGGGAATCGGTATTGCGTTGGATCTTAAAGGTGGTCGCATGTTTCTGACCGACCTGGGTGGATCGGTCTATAGCGCGAATCTCGACGGGTCTAACAAGAAGACAGTGCTTGCGGCGGAAGGAAACTTGACCGGCATCGTGTACGCCGAGATTCCGGCCGCGTAATAACAAACACCAACATAGACCGCAACGATTGATAAGGAGAAGTGATGAGCTCGCTGGCTTCTGCTCTAAAGCTCGAGAACGTTCTCTATGACAAGAAAGGTCCGATTGCGTACGTGACGCTCAATCGGCCCAAGGTCTTGAATGCGTTGAACAGGGCGACGATCAACGAACTGCTGTCCGCGTTCGAGGACGCACGTGACGATTCAGCCGTCCGTGGGGTCATCCTCACGGGCGCGGGGGAGAAGGCATTTGCTGCCGGCGCCGACATCGCGGAGGTTGCCAATAACACAGCGGTAGAAGCAGAAACGGCGACTCGGCGGGGACAGGCATTGGCCGACCTTATCGAGAACCTTGGCAAGCCGGTCGTCGCTGCAGTCAACGGCTTTGCCCTAGGTGGCGGATGCGAGCTGGCGATGTCGTGCACGATCAGAATCGCTGCCGAGAGCGCTAAATTCGGTCAGCCAGAAGTAAAGCTTGGAGTAATGCCCGGGTATGGAGGAACGCAGCGCATGCCTCGTCTGGTCGGAAGAGGCCGAGCGCTCAAGCTCATCCTCTCCGGCGACATCATCGATGCGGCTGAGGCTTACCGCATTGGCCTGGTAGACGAACTGGAACCAGACGCACACGTCATCGAACGTTCCGAAACTATGTTGAGGAGGATCATTGCGAACGCACCGCTTAGCGTGAAGTACGCGCTCGAGGCGGTAAACAAAGGACTGGAAACGAGCGTGGCCGAAGGTTTGCTCATCGAAGCCTCGCTTTTCGCAGTCTGCGCTTCGACCGACGACAAGAAAGAAGGTACCTCGGCGTTCCTCGAGAAACGCGCGCCGAAGTTTCAGGGAAAGTAGACCTAGGCGTGCATTTTCGAAGTTCCAAATGACTCGCCTCCACAGTAGTGATCGGAAAGAAGGAGATAAAAATGACAGAAGGCAACATATTTTCCGGATTGAAAGTCGTGGATCTGTCGAGCTTCATTGCCGGGCCGGGCGCTGCAACAATCTTGTCCGATTTCGGCGCGGACGTTGTCAAAGTCGAGCCGCCTGAGGGAGAGTTTTGGAGAAAGGGGCACAAGATCCCACCCGAGCCGCATTCGGAAGAACCTTATCCCTTCCAATTGTCGAATCGAAACAAACGCGGCGTTGCGCTCAATCTGAAAGCCGCGAGTGCGCAGCAGGTTCTCGAACGGCTAGCCAAATGGGCCGACGTGCTCATTGTCAACACGCCGCATTCTGCACGACAGAAATTGAAACTCGAATATGACGATGTTGCGCGGTGGAATCCACGTCTGATCTATGCCGATCTCACCGGCTTCGGCGAGAAAGGTCCGGACGCAAATCTTCCGGGGTTCGATCTCACGGCCTACTGGGCGCGCAGCGGCTTGTTATTCATGACGCGCGATGCCGGAGAGCCGCCGACCTGGCCGATGTCAGGTAGCGGTGACAATGCAACCGCGGTCTGCATTTATGCCGCGATCGTGACCGCGCTTTATCGTCGCGAACGTACTGGTAAAGGATCTTACGTCACAACTTCGCTCCTTGCAGCGGGAGTCTGGTCGGCCGGCCTCTTTATCCAGGCCGCTCTCTGTGGCGCGAGTTTCTATGGACTGCATGATCGAACGTATCCCGCAAATGCAGCTGCAAACACATATCGCTCTTCCGACGGCACATGGTTCGTTCTTGCAGCCACTCCGGACAAGGTGCCCGCGCTCCTGAAAGCAATGGGTCGTGAGGACATCCTGACGGATCCGCGATTCTCGGATCCTGCCAGGCTGGCGCAGAACCGGCCGCAACTGACGGCAATGCTCGATGAGATCTTTGGTTCGCAGCCGATGGCGCATTGGTATGAGATATTCAACAGCGTTCACGTCCCCTTCGGCGCCGTGCGTGAGCCGCAGGAAGTCGTTAACGATCCGCAACTGCGAGCGAATGACATCGTCGTTCCACTCGAAGGAGCCGGCGAGAAGTTGACCTCGACTATCAGCAGTCCTATTCAAGTGCACGGTGTTTCGAAAGTACCTGCCAGGCGCGCGCCGCGAATCGGCGAGCACAATGATGAGGTCCTGAAAGAGCTCGGTTTTGGAGACGGGGAAATTGAGGGTCTGCGGACTAGCGGCGCAATCCCAGGTGCACGACCAGCCAAGGAAGTGGAAGAAGCAATCCGGGCCAGTTAACAATCTCGTCGCAAATAAGCGATTGCATTGAAGTGAATTAATGGAGGATCAAATGGCCGGCACAAAGAGTCGAGAAATTCGAAATATAGCGATTGTTGGCACGGGAGTGATTGGCGGCAGTTGGGCTGCTCTATACCTGGCGCGTGGCCTTAATGTTGTCGCCACCGATCCGGCGCCCAATGCCGAAGCGAATCTGCGGCGATACATCGATGCGGCCTGGAGGGACTTGACGGCGCTTGGAATTTCTCCCAACGGCTCGCGCGATCATTTGCGGTTTACTGTCGATATGAAGGAAGCGGTTGGCGGCGCGGATCTGGTTCAGGAAAACGGACCCGAACGCAAGGACTTCAAAGTCAAGCTATTTGCAGAGATGGATGCCGCCACGCCGAAGGATTGCGTCATCGCTTCGAGTTCATCCGGTCTGACGATGAGCGTGATGCAATCGGCTTGCAAGTATCCGGAGCGGTGTCTGATTGGCCATCCGTTTAATCCCCCTCATATGGTCCCTCTGGTCGAGGTCGTCGCTGGCGCGCAAACGTCCGCGGAAACCGTTGAGCGGGCGATGTCCTTCTACACCTCGATCGGCAAACGCCCGATCCACGTGCGGAAGGAAGTGGTCGGCCATGTCGCGAACCGGCTTCAGGCTGCTCTCTACCGTGAAGTTGTTTACCTCATCGAACAGGGCGTTCTAGACGTCGCCGATTCCGACGCTGCGGTGTGCTGGGGACCTGGACTACGTTGGGGTTTAATGGGCCCCAATCTGCTGTTCCATCTCGGAGGCGGCGAAGGCGGGATTCAGCACTTCATGGAACACCTGTCCGGCCCTGTCGCAACGTGGTGGAAAGATCTTGGCACGATCACCGAGTTCAGTCCCGAGGTGAAGCAAACCATTGTCACCGGCGTATTGAAGGAAGCGAATGGCCGTTCGATCGCAGAACTCGAACGGGAGCGTGACAGCATGTTGCTGGAATTGCTCACGATACGCTCCAGAGGGGGAGAAGGCGTACATCCCGGGACAAGCACTGCGGCCGATTAACTCTGTTTCCCTCAGATTTAACGAGGAGTGCAGAAGATGAGAACAGAAAATGATCTACGTTCACTCTCTCGGCCGGGCGTTGCGATTCTATCCCGAGCGAACCGCACTTGCTCGTGACGGCCGGCTCCTAACCTTTCGGGAGCTTCACACTCGTGTCGAAGGCATCGCAGGAACTCTCACCAGCCATGGTTTTGGAGTGGGCGACCGCCTGGCTCTGTTGCTGCCGAACGGGCCAGACTATATCGAACTTGTATATGCGTGCGCCATGCTGGGCGTGATCGCCGTTCCGCTCAACACACGACTATCGACAAAAGAGATCGACCGAGTGCTCGAAGATGCCAGTCCGCTTGGGCTCGTGCGTCATTCCTCCCTCGCTGTCCCCGGAGTTCGGTTGAGCTGGCAACAGGCGATCGACGAGGAACCCCTTCCGATTCGGGGCTGCTCAAGTCGAAAGGTCTTTTACGACCCGGAGGCCGTTTTGGGGCTTATCTACACGAGCGGCACGACCGGCCAGCCAAAAGGCGTCATGGTGACGCATGCGAACATCGTTGCTGACATTCACAACTTCAACTACTGGATGCGCTACACCGAGGGCGGGATCTACCTCCACGCCGCTCCAATCTTCCACATTGCGGACTTTCCTAGCATCTTCGCGGCCCCCGCATTCGGTGCCAGCCAAATCACAATCCCGAAATTTAGTGCCCAGCTTTTCTGTGAGGTGGTGGAGCGAGAGCATGTGACTCACACCGTGCTCGTGCCCACTATGATCAATTTGATCACACAATTTCTGGAGACGAGAAAATATGACTTGAGCAGCTTGCAAGTGTTGGCGTATGGCGGCTCACCTATGGCGCCGGAACTCGTCCGTCGGACGCGGGAACTCCTGCCAAAGGTCAAGTTGGTTCAAGTGTATGGGTTGAGTGAAACCGGTTTTCTTACGGGGTTGCAGGACCAGGAGCACACTGCAGACAAGCTGATATCGTGCGGACGGCCTTGTCCGGGCGTGGATCTTCAGGTGACAGATACGTCAGGGAAAGAAGTCGATGCGGGACAGGCAGGCGAACTGATCGCACGAGGTGCTAATGTCACGCGGGGCTATTGGAACAATCCGGAAGAAACCGCTGAAGCGTTTCGCGACGGATTTTTTCGAACGGGAGACATCGGCCATCAGGATACAGCGGGATATGTTTTCATCCTCGACCGGCTAAAGGACATGATTGTTACCGGTGGTGAGAACGTTTATTCGGGAGAGGTGGAAGCAGCGATCTACGGACATCCTGCCGTTTATGAAGTAGCCGTCTTCGGCGTACCCGATCCGCAGTGGGGCGAATTCGTAGTGGCTTGTGTAGTGTTGAAGCCAGGGGCAACTCTAACAGCCGACGATCTCATTGCTTTTTGCCGACGAAGCCTTGCGAGTTACAAACTTCCCAGACGTGTCGAGTTTTCTGAAACGGACCTGCCCAAGAACGGTTCTGGCAAGGTACTGAAGAAAACTCTGCGGGAGCGTTTCTGGACGCACGAGCAACGCGCCGTTAGCTGACCAGCTACGACGCCGCGGTGCCTGTTACATTTTCGACAAACCGACGGACACTCGACGTCTAAACCTCAAACGTTCGATCGTCACGATACTAGCGCAAGAAATCCATTCCAATTAGAGGAAACTTGAATTGCTTTCATTCTTCAAATAAAACATCAAGCGGAGGTTTGCCATGGGGAATCCGGTTTATCGGCCTCACTGGAAGATCGTTCTGACGAGCGTAGTCATTGCCGGAATGTCTATTGCGAGCGGCAAAGCCTTCCCCGTGTTCCTTGCGGAGCCGCACTCTACTGTTGCAGGCCCGACGTTGTCTGCCTCGGGTGTTCCCACGCTCCACGCCCTTGTGGAGTCAGCTCGTAATGCCGACCTTCGCTGGCCCGACTTTACTTCCTATAAAACAGAGGTCACCAAGCTTTACGAGGCGAGCGGCTATTCTTTGCTTTGGGTTCAGAACGGTCGCGTTCGTCCCCAGGGGCTGGCCGTGATCGAACTCTTACAAAATGCCAACGCTAAAGGACTCGACCCCGAAGACTACGACGGCTCGCGATGGCAGGGCCGCCTCCTCAAGCTCGGGCAGAAGCCGTCCGAACAAGACTTGGCGTCGTTCGACACCGCGCTTACGATCTCGGCGATGCGCTACATCCGCGCCATCCACTGCGGCCGCGTAAATCCCAAGGAATTCAAGTTTGAGCTTGATACGGAAGGGCTCCAGTTACCCTTGGCGGAATTTGTTCAGACCCATGTCATCAATGCGACCGATGCAGCCGCCGAAATCCAGAAGCTGGAACCGTCCTTCCCAGGCTACAAGAAGCTGCTCGCGCTCTTGCCGGTTTATGAAGGATACGCAAACCAAGCTGCCGGAGAGAAGCTGCCGACGGTCACGAAGACTGTGCACCCCGGCCAAAGCTACGCCGGTCTGGTCCGCTTGGGGCGATTTCTTCAAATTATCGGCGACATTCCTGCCGGCGCACAACTGAACTCGAATGCAACCATCTATGACGGTGCGCTCGTCGAGGGCGTAAAGCATTATCAGGACAGACATGGGGAAACTCCCACCGGCAACCTTGACGCGCGCACGATCAATGAACTCAATACGCCTCCGGCGGCCCGCATTCGCCAGATCAAGTTGACGCTCGAACGGTGGCGCTGGATTCCGCATTCCTTTCCACAGCCGCCCGTGGTTGTGAATCTTCCTGAGTATCGCGTGCGCGCGATGAACCCGGATGGCACCGTCGCCTTCTACAAGAACGTCATCATTGGAAAAGCCTACGGGCACAAGTCACCAGTGTTCGAAAAGGAGATCCAATACGTGGTCTTCCGGCCCTACTGGAACGTGACTCCCAGCATTCAGCGGAACGAAATCGTGCCCCACATCCAGAAGGACCCGAGCTACATCGCCAAGCATAATTTTGAAGTGGTCACGCCCGAAGGCGAAGTCGTAACCGACAATCAAGTGAGCCCGGAGGTTCTAGAAGGCATACGATCGCTTCACCTGTTGGTGCGGCAAAAGCCCGGCGACACGAATTCTCTGGGCTTGGTGAAGATCATCTTCCCCAATCCGGACAACGTGTACCTGCATGGCACGGACGCTCCGGAGCTGTTCTCGCCGGACGTCCGCGATTTCAGCCACGGATGCGTTCGGGTAGAGAAGCCTGCGGACTTGGTTGCCTGGGTGTTGCGAAACAATCCGGGCTGGGATTTGGAGCGGGTGAAGGCCACGATGAACGGCGAGAAAAACAATCTTCAGGTGAACCTCGTCACTCGAATTCCGGTTTTGATTGTCTACGGCACGGCTACGGTGAACGAGGAAAACCAGATTCGATTTTTCGATGATATCTACGGCTATGACGCAGAACTTGATAAAGCGTTGGCCACAGAACATCCCTAGGCGTGGTGGGTCTTTGGATCGGCATTGAAGCACCGAATCTGGCGTGAACTGCATCCAATAAAAGTGCAATTCTTCGAATACAGTGAATTGAATCTCTTGCAAGCACGCCCGACATTTCCGGCGGCCAAGCCGAGAGTGAGGGGTATGTTCGGCCTATCGCTGATTCCTTTTTTGCTGCTCGCGACGCTGGGGCATACCACAGAATCGACGGTTTCCCCCGCACGCGAATACCGGCTGCGCTTCTATCACACTCACACAGGCAAGCGGCTGGATGTCGTCTATCGTCGCGGTGATCAATACATCCCCGAAGCTCTAGACGTGCTCGACAATTATCTCCGCGACCACCGCACCGGAGACGTGCGTCATTTTGATCCCCGCCTCTTCGACCTTCTCCACGATCTGACCGCGTCGCTCGGCGATTCCGGCGGTGAAATCGATGTGATTTGCGGCTATCGTACGCCCTGGAGCAACGAATTCCTGCGCACGCGCAACCCGCACACCGGTGTGGCGCAGCACAGCCTGCATATGCAAGCCGAAGCGATCGACATTCGTCTGCCTGGGATTCCGACGTCGGAACTGCGTGACGCAGCCCTGCGCCTGCAGCGCGGAGGAGTGGGCTACTATCGCAGCTCCGACTTCGTGCATGTCGACGTTGGGCGGGTGCGCCATTGGTAGTTACTGCTCAACGCTCCTTTCTGGAGCAAGATGCAGCACTCGCGCATCTCGACCACGATGGATATCTATGCACAATTCGTGCCGGAGTCACAACGGCGCGCACTCGCAAAAATGTCGGAGATGATTTCGTCTCGCACGTCAAAACCGGTCGCGTCGGATAGTGGCAGTATGGATATGCCGCCGCAATCGCGGATGGTGAATTAGCTGGTTTGAAGAGAATTGTGGAGCCCAAAAGGTGCCAATTGGAGCCAAAATCGGGTGGGACGATGGAGCTAAGTCATTGAAAGTATGGTGGCCAGGGACGGAGTTGAACCGCCGACGCCAGCCTTTTCAGGGCTGCGCTCTACCACCTGAGCTACCTGGCCACATTTCGAAACCCGCTGTCCGCGGGCCGCGAGGACTGTTCGCTTCACGCTGATGGTGGCGGGAATCGCGACCGAACGGAAACTGCCCGAATGCCGGAGGCGTGCGAAACGAACTCGATTATAACAACCAGATTGGATTCACTCAACGTTTCACCATAGAGATCGTGTTCAGTGCTTCCCGCAGTTCGCTTTCCGTTTACCCCGAGTGCAGGACGGCGAACACGGATCGATCACGAGCTCCTTCCCGCAATGATCAGTCCGGCGCCGACCACGACCATCACTACTCCGGCCGCCACCGGAAGTTGCTCGTGGTGCTCCGTGGTAATACCGATGTGAGTGTCTCCGACGCGCACGCCCTCGTGATGATAGCGTGGAACCGGAACGAAGAACGACAGAACTCCAATCACAAGGACGATAATTCCAACCGCCATCATCAAAGACTTCATAAACCCTCCCGTCGAACGCAGTTCGCAGTCTGAATCCGTTCCTATCCTGCGAAACTTTTCACGAACTCGATCAGGCTGCGCAGCGCAATCCCCGACGGGCCCTTCGCGATCCACGGTTTCTGGTCTTCCATCCACGCGGTGCCGGCAATGTCGAGGTGAATCCAGGGGGTATCTTCGGCGAACTCTTTCAGAAACATGGCCGCAGTGATGGCGCCGCCCCAGCGTCCGCCGGAGTTGACAATGTCGGCAATGCCGGACCGGATCTGCTCCTTGTATTCATCATCGAGCGGCAGGCGCCACATTTTTTCGCCGGCTTTTGCATTGGCCGCGTGGAAGCGGTTGTACATGTCGTCGTCGTTGGCGAAAATTCCGGCGTTGTTGTAACCGAGCGCAACTACCACGGCTCCGGTCAACGTTGCGGCATCGACCAGGTGCGTGCAGCCCAGTTGGCGCGCGTAGTAAAGGCCGTCCGCCAGGACGAGACGCCCCTCGGCGTCAGTATTAATGATCTCAATCGATTTGCCCGACATCGCGATCTGCACGTCGCCCGGCTTCTGTGCTTTTCCCGAAGGCATATTTTCCGTCGCGCAAACAATGCCGATGACTTTGACTTTCGGCTTCAGCAGCGCGATGGCGCGCATGGCGCCGATCATGGTTGCGCCGCCGGCCATGTCGTATTTCATTTTCTCCATGCCATCGGCGGGCTTGATCGAGATGCCGCCGGTGTCGAAAGTAATTCCCTTCCCTACCAGACCCAGGACTGGCTTCTCGGGCGCTCCCGCCGGTTCGTAGCGCATGACGATTAGCGCGGGGGGTTCATCAGACCCTTGAGCGACGCTCCAGAATGCGCCCATTTTTAATTCTTTGATCTTGTCGGCGCCATACACCTCGCACTTCAAGCCGACTTCCGCGGACATCTTCTTCGCGCGCTCACCGAGAATCGTGGGCGTCATGCGGTTCGAAGGTTCGTTCACCAGATCGCGCGTGAAATTCTGCGATTCGCCAATGACTTGCGCCTCGTTGGCCGCCTTCTCGAGTACGGCCTTGTCACCGCTGGCGACGACCGTGAGCGTGTCAATCTTCTGGTCCTTGCGATCGCTGCGGTAGTAGTCGGGATCGAAGTTCCCGACGTGCGCGCCTTCTACAATCGCGCGCACCGCTTCGTCCGCGGGAATGCCAGGCGGTGCGATGAAGGCAAAGCTGCGAATGCCGCGCGACTTAAGGGCGCGAACGGCGGTTCCGGCGATCCGTCGCAAGTCATAACTCGAAAACGATTTCGCGCCGCCGCCCGAAACCAGCAGCAGGCGCTTCGCCATTAGCGTCACGGGCCGGTGCATCAGGTTCGTCTCAAACGGCTTGCCGGCGACTTCGCCGCTGGCCAGCAGATCGGCGGCGACGGCCTGCACCGCGGGATCGGTGGTGGCAACTTTGAGTTCTGGCTTCTTGTCTTTTTCCTTTTGGGTCGAAGCGGAGTTCGAGTGGTCGAGAACCACGGCGACGAGTGCTTCGGATTCGACTGCGGCAGGGGTAGAGAGAGAGATTGTTGTTTTCATAGTTGCTGTGCGATGTATCGGATGATTCCTCCAGTATCGTTGGCAGGATGGGAAAAGTGCAAGGGGAGAACCGCTCTCTGGGTGGCGACATTTGAACAGCCTGCGATATGATTCAAAGCCGCAGCTCATACAGATGGGGTTTTCATGCAGACTCGATGGAAAGTTGCCGTTGTCGTCGCCACAACACTTCTCGGAATCACTGCACTCTTGACTCCCAATATGACGACGGCGACCGCCGCATCCCAAGCGGCAGCCGCGGCAGCAAAAGCCTCACCTCTTGCTAAGGACGCGAGAAATGGGGCACCCGCCGCGGCGGAAGTTTTGATTCCCGATACAACTCTGGCCATCAACTCCGACAAGCCGATGTCGGAGCGCGTGGTCCACTACGAGATCGACGCCAAGTATGACGCGACCACGCACACCGTCGATGCCACAGAAGTGCTGACCTATCACAACCTGACCGGGCAGGCGCTCGACCACTTCCCTTTCCATCTTTATCAGAACGCATTTCAGCCCAAGGCGACATTTGTGCACGATGCAAAACTCATGGGCACGCGCGACACCGGCTATGAGAAGTGGGAAGACAAGTTGTATGGGTCGGAAGACATCAAGAGTATCGAACTGGTCGGCCAGGGCGATCTGACGTCGCAGTTGCGGTACATCGCTCCGGACGACGGCAATAAAGATGATAAGACCGTGGTCGATCTGCCCGTGCCGAAACCGATCGCGCCCGGCGCATTTGCGCAGTTCAAGATTGCCTTTAAGACAAAATTCCCCGAGACGCAGGCGCGTTCCGGATGGAAGCGTGATTTTGTGCTGGGGGGACAATGGTTTCCAAAAGTCGGCGTGTGGTGGCACGGAGCCTGGAATTGCCATCAGTATCACAACACGACCGAGTTCTTCGCCGACTTCGGCGTCTTCGACGTGAAGCTCACGGTGCCGCAGAATGAGGTCGTCGGCGCCAGCGGAGTTATGGTCGAGCAGAAGAGCAATCCTGACAACACTCAGACCGTGACCTATCACGGGGACGACATTCACGACTTCGCGTGGACAGCCAGCCCGCGCTATAAAGTGCGCGAAAGCGTTTATCAGTCGCAAATGGGGCCGATCCATCTGCGCTTTCTGATGCAGCCCGCGCACTGGAGCCAGGCCGAGCGCCACGAGAAAATTACACGCGACACGCTCGATCGCTTTGAAAAATGGTACGGGCCGTATCCTTATAAGACCCTGACCGTGGTCGATCCCGAACCGGATTCCGCGGCCGGAGGGATGGAGTATCCGACGTTCATCACCGGCGATTCGAGCTGGTTTATGCCGAATGGTTTGTACCTGCCCGAGATTGTTGTGGAGCACGAGTTCGGACACCAGTACTGGTACGGCATGGTTGCGACCAACGAATTTGAAGACGCATGGATGGACGAGGGTATCAACAGCTACACGGAAGTGAAGGTGCTCGATTCGATCCTCGGCAAAAGCACTTCGATCATGAACATCGCGGGCGCGACCATGGGCGAACGCGAAGAGCAGAGGCTCGGCTATCTCAGCGCCGCCGATCGCGACCCCATCGCCGAGAAGGCCTACGACTACTACAACTCCAATTCCTATGGAGGCATCACCTACGGCAAAACCGCCAGCGTGCTGGTCACCCTCGAAAGCATCGTCGGCGAAGACACGATGGCCAAGGCCATGCACGTGTACTTCATGAAATACCGCTTCACTCATCCCACCAAAGAAGACTTTCTGAAAACGATTGAAGAAGTTTCGGGCAAGGATCTGCGATGGTATTTCAACCAGGCAATCTACGGGTCGCAGGTTATGGATTATGAAGTCCTCGACGTCAATTCGTTTCCGTTGAACTGGTACGAAGATGAAAAAAAAGATGCGAGGAAAGACAAAAATGGAGACGACACGGTTTACCAGTCCTACGTTTCGCTGCATCGCAAGGAAGACTTCGTGATGCCGGTCGAAGTAGAGATCGTCTTCCGGGACAGCAAGAACCATGAAGAAAAGGTTCGCGAGCAATGGGACGGGAAGGATCGCTGGATCCGATTCAGCTACGTGAAGAAGGCGAAGGTCGTCTCGGCGGAAATCGATCCTGACCACACTGTGCAGCTTGATCGCAACGACTTCAATAACAGTTACGTGGTCGAGGGTAACGGCAAAGCGACGATCAAGCTGTCGACCTACTGGCTGTTCGCAACGCAGTGGGTAAGCCAGGCGCTTGCGTGGTGGGCGGTATAGAGTCTCTTGACATGACAGTCTCTGAAAAGCGGTTTTAGCCGCGGGACGGACCGAGGGATAGAAAACGAATGAGCGATAAGAAGAGTTTGCTGGGCAGCGGCTGGGGAATGGTCGCTCGCAACAAGCGTTATATTTTCTGGTTCTGGCTGCTGAATCTGACTTTGGCGGAGTTTGGCACGGCGGCTTTTCGCAAGAGCGCTCATGCCATCCTCGACCACAGTATGGCTGCGGACCGGCTGCTGCATGGATTCGATTTAGCGGTAATGATTAATTTGCTGGCCCGTCCTGAGTTTGGGCCAATGGCGTCGGCAGAGACTCCGGCGATGTATTTTTCGTTTCTGTTTCTTGTCTTCACTACGCTTTTTCTGCCGGGTGTGTTCCAAGGATACGCGTCCACTTACCGGCTGCCGCGCGAAGATTTTTTCCGCGCTTGCGGGCGAAATTTGTGGCGTTACATCCGGCTGATGATTGTTGCTGGCATCGTGATGGTGATCGCAACGCTCGCACTGTTCGGGGTGCATGGCGTGCTGGAGCACAAGGCCGGGGAAAGTACGAATGAATTACTGCTGCCCGAGGTGCGTTTTGCCGGGTTGTTTGTGATTTTTCTGATTATGACCGGGTTCCGCATCTGGTTCGATCTGGCTGAGGCGGACGTTGTTTTGAATGACCAGCGGGTTGTGCGCAGATCCATTGGAACTGCATTCCGACATACGTTCCGCAGCCTGAGCCGTTTGCTGGCGAGTTACGTTGTGACCGCGGTGGTGGCGGCCATCATTTTGCTGGGCGGAATCTGGGTCTGGATGAAGTTCGTGGCGCCTGAGAAATGGTTCACTGCGTTTGTTCTCAGCCAGCTCATATTGTTTCTGCTGTTGATTCCGCGCTTCTGGCAGCGTGGAATTGTGGTCGCGTACTGGAAGCAGAACATGATGGCGCCCGCAGTGGTCGTTCAATCGATAGAGCCGCAGCCGATAATTCCGCAGCCGATTACTTCGCCGGTCGCGGTGGCTCCTGAGCCGGCAACCGTGCCGAATTCGTCGCCGACGATGCAAGGATCCTAGCGCGTTTCGTCGGGGAGCTTTCGCAAGATCACAGCACGACAATGGTGATTCCTAGATTACGGCGGCCCAGGTCTGGATCGCTTTTCAAGGCGGACTCTGCCTGCAGTAGTCGCCAGGTCGCTTCGTCGGTTTTTGACCAGTTTTCGCCGAAAATGCAGGCGCGAATCTGACCGGCTTCGGCCAGTTCGTGCAACCGTTTCTGCACTGCGATGCGAATGTCGCCGCCGACGCCGCTTGAACCGTATCCGTGGACAACTTTCAGCAGGGTGAGTTTGCCTTGGCGGGCAACCGCTATCTCACGCTCGAGGCGCTGCAGGGCTTCCTGCACGGACGGCATATCGGACTTGAGGTTGACGGTTTTCATGCTGTGGAATCCGGGCGGAAATAAATTTCAGGGCGCCGTTGCGGCTTGCGTTGGATGGCTCGCTTGTCGGCTGAGGAGCGGGGTATCCCCCTCCCCCCTCCCATCTTTGGAATCATCATGTTAGCGCGAAAATCTTTGTACAATCCGGATGTCAAAGAGCTTAGATACTAAAATCCGTGAAACAAAGGACTTAGGGCGCTACGAATTCGGCTTTTGCCGACCGTCACGGCCTCGACCATAATTACGCGATTGTGGTAGTGTGCGCAAGGATGGATGTCACATCCGGCCTGTGGATATTCGTTCGTGTCCGGGGCGCCCACGAGAATTGCTCCCGAGCTAGCGGGTCCGGCGACCGAAGCGGCGTGCGAGCGCGTTGGACTCCTTGAGGTGCTTCCGAAGGATGATTTCTCGAACGAGTTCACCCGTCCGAGCCGAACGCGTCGGATCACTGCCGCTGATTGTTCCAATGGCGGCCATAGCACGCTTTCGAATTGCAGCTTGTTCGGCTTCGTCTTGGTAGCGCCGTTGCCGTCGGGCGAGCCACTCGCCGGTCACGCGGTCCAGTAGGGCGGACAACGAAGTCCCTTCGCGGCGGGCCTCTTCGATAAGGTCGGCCTTTCGCTCAGACGATAGCCGCCAACGACAGACAACGGTTTTCATGCACTTCAGTCTAGCGGAAATTGGCCAAGGATCAAGGTTTACTTCGCCTCGGAGTCGGACGCTTTTAGGTCGGCGATCAAGCGCCGGAACGCTTCCTGATATGAATCGTGATCTTTCCAGTTGCTGAAGTCGGGGATGAAATACTCGCGAATCTCGCGGGCGGAATCTTTTCCGGTGTCGGCGTCGAAGCATTCCCAGTCGCGCAAGGCTTCGAAGGGAGCGAGGCGGATGGGGAACAGGACTCGCCGCTGATCGCGCACCTCGCGCTTGCGGGCCCTGGCGATTTCCGTCTTTACCCACTCGCTCTCCATGCTGTGTGGGGACAAGATCAACAGCAACTTGTCGTGCAGTCGGATGGCTTCGTCAATCTGCTCGTGGAGTTTCCGGCCACCTTGAACGTCGTGCGGGGCAAACCAGCAGCGTACGCCTTTGTTCTGCAGGTCAGCGTAGAGGCGGTCGGCGAAGGGTTGGTCTTTGGTGGAGTAGCTGATGAAGCAGGAGTAGAACTCAATCGTGCTGGCTACGAGAGATTTGGCATAGGTAATGAAATCATCGGGAACGCCGCATCCGCGTAGGAAAACCTCCGAAATCTCGCCTCTGGAGCGGTAGATGGTGTCGATGCCGATCGTTGAAGGTCCGCCATGATGTACGGTCTCAAGCCCCGTCACGGCGCTAAGATCATTGTCCCCGAAGATCGTGGAACCGACCCATGCACCGGAAAAATCCGATTCTGCGAGCCTTGCCCAGTAGAGGTTCGTCGACCTCAACTCCGCGTTGCCGAGGTTTGCGCCCTTAAGATTTGCTCCGGCAAGATTCGCGCCCCCGAGGTCTGTGTGGCGGAGGTCCGCTCCATTGAGATCCGCCGAGAGGAGGCTGGCCGTGTTGAGGCTTGCTTCCCTTAGATCTGCACTTCCCAGGCGGGTCCCCATTAAGGTCGCGTACGTGAGATTCGCAGCCGAAAGATTCGCGCCGTGCAGATCAGCGTTCGATAGGTTTGAGGAAGGCAGCGTCGGCTCCCAAAGAGTCTCTGCCGGGTGAGTTTTCCAAAGGGCGGCACGGCTCAGATCGAGGCCCGACAGGTCGGGTATTGCCTGTGGTGACTCTGTCGCCAATCGTTCCAGGCAGCAACGCCCTCCTGTAGCTTTGCGATGTGTTCGGGATTTGCCATTGCTCAACCTGCTGGCCGACCATCATACGCCGCTTTGCTGCTTTGGGATCAAAGGCAACTCCACACGGGGGCCGACCGACACGGCGAGCAAACAGCAGGTTCCTCACCGGGCTTGGGGCCCGGTTCGGAATGACAAGGCTTTTGTGAGCGGATGAAAAATCTGGTGCCGCTCCGGTTGCACTCACGCCTTCCGGCTGCGGCTGATTGCGTCTCTGGCCTCTTTGTCGGCGGTGCGGCGGCGTTCGGTTTCGCGCTTGTCCCAGAGTTGCTTGCCTTTGGCCAGGGCTAGTTCCACTTTGACTCGGCCGTTTTTGAAGTACAGGCGCGTGGGAATCAGGGTTAGGCCTTTTTGTTGCGTTTTGCCGATGAGTTTGCGGATTTCTTCGCGATGCATCAGCAGTTTGCGGGTGCGCAGCGGGGCGTGGTTGTGAATGTTGCCGTGCTCGTAGGGGCCGATGTGGGCGTTCAGCAGCCAGACGGCGTCGTCTTTGACCAATCCATAGGAGTCTTTAAGGTTGGCCAGACCGCCGCGGACGGACTTTACTTCGGTACCTGTCAGAACTACCCCCGCCTCAAATTTTTCCAGCAAGAAGTAGTTATGTGAAGCGATCCTATTGACAGCAGCGTCGCGGTCGCCGGAGGCGGTGGGATCGCGGCGCGGAGATTTCTCCGGGTTGGCCTTCGTTTGGTGGGTGGATTGGCGTGCCATGGTCGGTGGTTTTTATCTTAGCAGGACGATTGCGTCGGAATCCGCGCCGCAGACCTCGTACTTTGGGCAGGGCGAGGCCGCGGGTCTGACGCTCAGAGCTAAAAGCCGAGGCCTAGGGTCTGAGGTCGAAGCTCGCCCACTAGTCCTACGACTAAAGAGTATAACTCTCGTAAGCGCAAGCACTTCGGGAGCCGGAAATACCGATGCTATAATCGCGACACCGAGAGTTTCTTGGTGTATCGAGCGGATTTTTCCGCTCGAAAATCCCGACGCGACGCTGCAAGGCGTGGGACAAGCCGCTTGTCCGGCGAAAACCGAATAAAGAGGATCATCTCGTGAGGATTATCGAATGAGACGCCTGATGCGCCCGGCACTATTGCTGTTGCTGGTCGCGGCTGCCACGCTGCCCGCCATCGCCGACAAAGCCAAAAGCCTGTACGCCAAGGGTCAGGATGCGGAGGCTCGCCAGAAGTATGTGGCGGCCTACGAATTCTACAAGCAAGCCTACGACCTGAAACCAAAAGACCTGCGCTACCGGACTTCCTTCGAACGCATTCGTTTTGAGGCTGCGGCCTCGATCGTGCATGACGGGCAGAAGCTGCGCGAAGAGGGGAAGCTGGACGAAGCAGTGGCAGACTTCCGCAGGGCGCTGGAGATTGATCCGTCGCTGTTCATCGCCAAGCAGGAACTGGAGCACACGCTGAAGATGATCGACGAGCAGCGGAATCCAACGCAGGCGCCGGCCGGACCGCCAGCCGCGCTGGAGCGCCGGGTTCACGAATTGCCAGGGCCGGTGGAACTGGCTCAAATCTCGAACATCCCGGTGACGCTTAAGATGCTGGCCACGAAATCCGATGTAGTCTACCGGACCGTCGGCCAGCTGGCCGGAATCAACGTTTTGCTCGATCCCGACTACGTTCCGAAGCCCATCAACGTCGATCTCAATGGAGTGTCGTTGGAAGATGCGCTGGAAATTACGGCGCTGGAGTCGCATACGTTTTGGCGGCCGGTTACGCCGAACACGATCTTTGTGGCGCAAGACAATGTGCAGAAGCGCAAGGAACTGGAACAGAGCGTCCTAAAAACTTTTTATCTGACCAATCTCTCGGCCCCGACCGAACTGCAGGATATTGTCAACGCGATTCGCTCCGTGCTGGACGTGACGCGGGTGCAGCAGTTGCTGTCACAGAATGCGGTGATCGTGCGCGGGACTCCCGATCAGATCGCGCTGGCGCAGAAATTGGTGGAAGACCTCGATAAGGCGCGCCCGGAAGTGATCATTGACATTGCGGTGATGCAGATCAGTAAAGACAAGTCGCGTACTCTGGGATTGAGCCCGCCGACCAGCGCCTCGGTGCAACTGCAGGACAACCTTACGACCTCGACCACGACCACGACTACTGGAACAACCACGCCGAGCGCCTCCGGAACCGGCATCAACTTGAACTCTCTGGCCAGCCTGACCGCCGAAAACTTCCAGGTCACGATCCCATCGGCGAACCTGTCGGCCGTCATGGGGGACACGGATACCAAGCTGATTCAGAATCCGCAGATTCGCTCCCTCGACAACCAGAAAGCGTCTCTGAAAATTGGCGAACGCCTGCCGGTGGCCACGGGTTCGTTTCAGCCGGGCATCGGTGGAGTGGGCATTAACCCTCTGGTGAACACACAGTTTCAATACATCGACGTGGGCGTAAATATTGACGTCACGCCGCACGTACACACCGACCGGGAAGTCTCGCTGAAGATCACGATGGAAATTTCCTCGGAGATTGGCCAGGCCAGCATCGGCGGCATCACCCAGCCCATCATCGGGCAGAAGAAAGTCGACCTGGGCGAAATCCGGCTGAAGGACGGGGAATCCAGCCTGATCGGCGGCATCATGGACGACTCGCAGACCAAGTCGCTGAGCGGCATCCCGGGACTAGCGCAGATTCCGATCCTTAAATATCTGTTTGGGCAGACTACAACGGACCACTCTTCCGACGAGACTGTCTTCGCTATCACGCCGCACGTGATCCGCGGTTCGGAGGTAAGCGAGATCAACCAGCGTGCCATTGACATTGGCACCTCGACAACGATTTCGTTGCGGCATGCGAACCGTCCACAGACGGCGCCGGCGCAGACGAGTGCACCGGCTACACCGCCTCCGGCGAGTCAATCTCCGGTCAACCAAGCTCCGGTTAACCAAACTCCGGCGAACCAAGCCCCGACGAATCAAGCCCCGACGGGCCCGGCTCCGGCCAATCAAGCTCCGGCAGCTTCGGCGCCAACGAGCCAGTCCGCGGCTCCGAATCCTTCTACGGCCAGGCCAGCCAGCTTCTTGTTTGATCCGCCAACCATTCAGGCGGCCAAAGGGAATACGTTTGTAGTGAATTTGTTGCTATCGGGCGCGCAGAACGTTCATACCGTGCCGGTGCAATTGGACTACGATCCGAAACTGCTGCAACTGGTGAACGTGGTCAATGGCGGCTTTCTCTCGCAAGATGGCCAGATGGTCACGCTGGCTCATCGCGAGGATGACATGAAAGGTGAGTCGACGATTACTGCCTCGCGGCCCAGCGGTGCTGGTGGAGTTTCCGGACAGGGTGCGGTGGTGACCATCACTTTCCAGGCGAAAGAGGATGGGCAGACGCCGTTGACCATCACCCGCGGGGGGGCTCGTGATCCTGGGTTGCAACAGATCACGGTGAACGGAGCGCAGGCGTCGGTCACGGTTCAGCAGTAGGAATTTAAGGCGATGACGATTAAGAGATTCCATCACACCCCGAGCGCGAAGCCGCAACGCGGATTTACGCTTATGGAACTGATCGTTGCGGCGGCCATCATGTCGATTCTGACCATGATGGCGCTGCCGCTGGCGCGAATCACGATCCAGCGCGAGAAGGAAAAGGAACTGCGCCGCGCGCTGTGGGATATGCGCGATGCCATCGACCGCTATAAGGACGCCGCCGACCAGAACATGTTTCAGACCAAGTTGGACAGCCAGGGTTATCCACCGGATCTCGAGGAACTGGTGAAGGGAGTGGAAGCGCAGGGCGGCAAGAAAATCCGTTTCCTGCGTTCTATCCCTGTCGATCCGATGACTAAGAGTAAGGAGTGGGGGCTGCGGTCGATGCAGGACGATCCTGATTCTGATTCCTTTGGCGGGCAGAGCGTGTTCGATGTCTACACTAAGTCGACTGGCGTTGCTCTCGACGGAACGAAATATAAGGACTGGTAAATGCTGCGGCGCGTGAACAACTCGGCGAGGCGTGGCGGGCTGCTGGCGGCGCGTCCGCTCGCCCGCAGCGACCGGCGCAATCGAGCCTGCGGTTTCACGCTGCTGGAATTAATGATCGTCATCAGCATGATCATGATCCTGATGTCGGTTGCGATGCCCATCTATAACCAGTCGATCGTGCAGGCCCGGGAATCCGTGCTGCGCCAGAACTTGTCGACCTTGCGCAGCGTGATTTCCCAGTACACTCTCGACAAGCAGAAAGCCCCGCAAGCGCTCGACGACCTCGTGACGGCGGGATACCTGCGGCAGATTCCCATCGATCCCATGACCAAGCAGCCCAACTGGGAACCGAAAGAGGAAGACGTGCTGATGGCCGTCGATCAGCAGGATCCGGGCATCGACGATGTGCACTCCGCCTCCAGCGCAATCGCCAGCGACGGCACTGCGTACAGCACCTGGTAGGTCTCGCCCGTCTAAGGTCCGCGTTGCGCCCTTCCGACCTGAAGCACTAACATCTACGTATGCCCGTCGAAACAGAAACTCAGGCTCCGGCCTCTATTCGCGCGCCTCGCGGAAATCAGATCACATGCAAAGGCTGGCAGCAGGAAGCCGCCATGCGCATGCTCATGAACAACCTGGACGAAGAGGTTGCCGAGCGTCCTAAAGATCTGGTTGTTTACGGCGGAACGGGCCGCGCGGCACGCAGTTGGGCAGCCTACCACGCCATCGTCGCCAGCCTGAAGAATCTGGCCAATGACGAAACTCTGCTGGTGCAATCGGGCAAACCAGTCGGCATTTTCAAGACTCACGATCACGCGCCGCGCGTGCTGATTGCGAATTCGAATCTGGTCGGTCACTGGTCGAACTGGGAAAAGTTCAACGAACTGGAACGCGCGGGCTTAATGATGTACGGCCAGATGACCGCCGGTTCGTGGATTTACATTGGCTCGCAAGGGATTGTGCAGGGAACATTCGAGACATTTTCCGCGGCCGGCGAAAAACATTTTGGCGGCGACCTGGCCGGCAAGCTGATTGTCAGCGGCGGCATGGGAGGCATGGGTGGAGCTCAACCCCTGGCCGCGACCATGACCGGCGCGGCGTTTCTGGGAATTGACGTCGATCCTGAGCGCATCAAGAAGCGCCTGAAGACCGGGTATTGCGACTTCATGGTCACCACGCTCGACGAAGCTTTGCGCATTCTAAAAGACGCGATTCGCAAGAAAGAAAATGTTTCCGTCGGGCTCGTCGGGAATTGCGCGGATGTGATTCCAGAGCTGGCCGAGCGCGGAGTCGTCCCTGATATTCTGACTGACCAGACTTCGGCGCACGATCCGCTCAACGGGTATGTGCCGAACGGCATGACGTTCGAGCAGGCGCTGGAGCTGCGGCAGCGCGATCCGCAGGAGTATCAGGAAAAGTCTCTCGACGCGATGGCTCGTCACGTTGAAGGCATGTTGCGCCTGCAGAGGATGGGCTCGGTCACTTTCGACTACGGCAACAATATCCGCACCTTCGCCTTTCAACGCGGAGTGCGGGACGCTTACGACTTCCCTGGATTTGTGCCTGCGTATATTCGCCCGCTGTTCTGCGAAGGGCGCGGACCATTTCGCTGGGTGGCGCTGTCGGGCGAAGCGTCTGATATTCATGTGACCGACGAACTGGTTCTGGAGCTATTTCCGGAGAATCGAATCCTGCGGCGCTGGATTGATCTGGCGCGAAAACGAATCAAGTTTCAGGGCCTGCCCGCGCGGATCTGCTGGCTGGGTTATGGCGAGCGTGCACAGTTTGGGCTCGCCATGAACGATCTGGTGAGGAAAGGCAAGATCAAGGCGCCGATCGTGATTGGCCGCGATCATCTCGACTGTGGTTCGGTGGCATCGCCATTTCGCGAAACCGAAAGCATGAAAGACGGTTCCGACGCAGTAGCCGATTGGCCGCTGCTCAATGCTTTGCTTAACACGGCCGCGGGCGCGTCGTGGGTTTCGATTCACAACGGCGGCGGCGTGGGCATCGGCTACTCGCTGCACGCTGGGCAAGTCATCGTCGCCGATGGCACCGACGAGATGGCCAAGCGCATCGAGCGCGTGCTGACCACTGACCCTGGGATGGGCGTGATCCGCCACGTGGACGCGGGTTACGACGAGGCGAAAGAATTTGCGAGGAAGGCGGGAGTGGAGGTCCCGATGAGTTCTTAGTCGCTCGGTCTAGACGGTCGGCGTGTCTCGTGATCCGCGGTCCGCATGCGTATGTAATCTCCGGGAAGGATAATTGCGACACCCGCGAACCTTTTGCCCAAGTACGGACCG
>Ga0210387_10000789_pt1 | contig 23239 bp, 20 predicted proteins | sample IncBWC7OmetaG_FD_160108 | JGI IMG/M metagenome (GOLD analysis project Ga0210387, IMG submission 160108) | Forest soil microbial communities from Barre Woods Harvard Forest LTER site, Petersham, Massachusetts, United States - Inc-BW-C-7-O ...
ACCATCCTGGTCCTGTCGTTCCAGGGTCCGACGGGCGGGCTCACCTTCCCGATGCAGGGCGTGTCGGTGCACTGGTTCGGCAACCTGTTCGAGAAGCAGATGGTCGGCGACTTCGCCGGTTCCTTCGAGCGCTCGATGATCCTGGGCGTGGCCGCCATGCTGGTGACCGTCGTCGCCTCGTTCTCGGCCGGCCTCGCCTTCCGCACGCGCTTCCACGGCTCGGCGCTGATCTTCTATCTCGCCATCGCCAGCCTGATCGTGCCCTCGGTCCTGGTCAGCCTGGGCATCGGCCTCTTGTTCCGCGTCGTGGGCTGGGACCCTGCCTGGTACACCTCGGCCTTCGGCGCGCACCTGACCTGGACCCTGCCGTTCGGGCTCCTGATCATGTTCGCCGTCTTCAACCGCTTCGACCGGCGCTACGAGGAGGCGGCGCGCGACCTGGGCGCCACTTCGTGGCAGACCATCCGCTACATCGTCGTGCCGATCCTGCTGCCCAGCCTGATCGGCGTCGGCCTGTTCGGCTTCACGCTCTCCTACGACGAGTTCGCCCGCAGCCTCTATACGTCGGGCAGCTTCAACACCCTGCCGCTCGAGATCTACGGCATGACCACCAACGTCACCACGCCGGTGCTCTATGCGCTGGGCACGGTGACCACGGGCGTGTCCTTCCTGGTGATCGGCGTGGCGCTGGCGTCGGTCGTGATGCTGCGCCGCCGGCGCGAGCGCCACGGCAGCGACGCCGGCAAGGCGGCATGAGCACGGTGCCGGAGAGTGGAGGTCGGCGTGCACGCGTGCTGCGGCTCGCCACGGCGGGCCCGCAGGACACCGCGCCGCTGGCGGCTGCCATCGCCGCAGGCGAAGTCGATCCCGCGACTATCGTCGCCATCGTCGGCAAGACCGAAGGCAACGGCTGCGTCAACGACTTCACGCGCGGTTATGCGACCCTCAGCCTGAAGCTGCTGCTGGCCGAAAGCCTGAAATGCGCGCCGTCGGAGATCGACAAGCGCGTCGCCATCGTCATGTCGGGCGGCACCGAGGGTGGGCTGTCGCCGCATCTCCTGGTGTTCAGCCGCGAGGCGGCGACGGCGCCCGCCGCAGGGCCGCGGCTCGCCATCGGCGTCGGCCTGACCCGCGCCTTCGCCGCCGAAGAAATCGGCCGCGCGGCGCAGATCGAGGAGACGGCATCGGCCGTGACGACGGCCATGAAGGACGCCGGCATCGCCTCGCCGGCCGACGTGCATTTCGTGCAGATCAAGTGCCCGCTGCTCACCAAGGAACGGATCGAGGAGGCGGCGCGGCGCGGCGCGTCCGTCGCGACCGAAGACACCTACCACTCGATGGCGCTGTCGCGTGGTGCGTCGGCGCTGGGCGTTGCGGTGGCGCTGGGCGAGGTGCCGGCCGCCGCCGCGACCGAGGCCACGATCTGCCGGGACTGGTCGCTTTTTTCCAGGGTCGCCAGCACCTCGGCCGGCGTCGAGCTGTTGCGCAACGAGATCGTCGTGCTGGGCAATGCCGCCGGCTGGGCCGGCGACCTCGTGATCGACCACGACGTGATGAGAGACGCCATCGACGCCGACGCCGCCCGGCGCGTGCTCGGACGGATCGGCGGCGAGGTCGTGGCCGTCCTCGCCAAGGCCGAAGCCTCGCCGTCGGGCGAGATCCGCGGCCGGCGCCACACCATGCTGGACGACAGCGACATCCACAGTACGCGCCACGCCCGCGCGCTGGTGGGCGGCGTCCTGGCCGGCGTCGTCGGCGACACCATGCTCTACGTCTCAGGCGGCGCCGAGCACCAGGGCCCGGCGGGCGGCGCTCCGGTCGCGATCATTGGGAAGGTCTCATAGGGCGTGTTGGCCTCTGGCGACGACTTCCGCAACGAGCATGTCCTCGCGCAATGCCGCTCCGGCCCGCAGGACCGTTCCGCGGGCATCGACGATAGCCGACGAGCCGAACGAGACCCGGTTCGCCGTGCGGCCGGCGACATCGGCTCGAACGATCATCACTTCGTTGTCCCGGGCCCGCGCGATATCGACGGTTCGAGCGCGTCCAGGGAGCCGCCGAGCAGAAGGGGAGCCTGATAGGCGGCAACCCTCATCGGCAGCCTCCGAGTTCTGGGTGCGCTGCTCAGTAGCCCATATGCCGCCGGTAGGCCTTCCAGAAGCCGCGCACGGCGGCCTCGGTGGCGCGCGTTTTCTGGCTTTCGGTGGTCTGGCCGCCCATCTCGACGACCGACACCTTGTCGCCGGCCGAGGCGATGCCGCGCTGCACGAAGCCGGTAACGCAGCCGTCTTCCATCGACACGAAGCCCGCGGGACCCACCAGGTTCTGCTGCTTCAGCCGGCGCCGGTTCATCTCGGGCGAATCATCGGCATAGCCGAAATAGGTCCAGTGCAGCTCCGTGCGATGGATGCCTGCAGGCACGATCTGGCGCACGGCGAGGCAGTTGTGGATCTGTTGCACCACCGTGTTGGGGAAGATCGACAGGATCTGCACCTGGATGGGGTCGCCGAACTCGTTGACCGAGTCGAGCAGGCTGGGATCGGCCAGCCTGTAGTCGTCGTCTTCCGTGCGGATGCCCTGGTCCTTGTAGGCCGTGGCGTTGGCGCCCTCGGGGATGGCGATGGTGTAGGTCGAATGGTTGCCGCCGTCGGGGCTCACCAGCACGCCGCCGCCCTGGGTCAGGCGGTTGATGCGGAAGGTGGTGAGGAAGAGATGCAGCAAGCTGGCGTGGTAGGTGTCCTTGGAGTTCTCGACATAGAGCTTCCAGTTGCTGGGCAGGATCTGCACGTATCGCCCCATCAGCCGGATCGGCCGGTTGAGCACGCGCCGCAAGCGCCCCAGCACCTCGCTGCCGATATAGTCCTCGATCGGCGGCGTGGCCGGCGACAGGGTGGCGAACACCAGGCCGCCCACGGTCGTCGTCCTGAGCTTGCGCGGGCTGAAGTCCTCGCGGCGGAAATCGGTGGGCATGCCGCCCAGGCCGTTGATGCCGCGCTCGAAGGCGATGCCGCGCAGGTTGCCGGCAAGGTCGTAGCTCCAGGCGTGATAGATGCACTTGAAGTTGTTCTGGACGTTGCCGCCGTCATCGAAGGCGATCAGTGAGCCGCGATGGGCGCAGCGGTTCTCGAAGCAGTTGATCGAGCCGTCGGCGTCGCGCACCACGATCACCGGCATCTCGCCGATTTGGTTGGTGCGGTAGTCGCCCTTGTCGGGAATGTCGGCCTCGAAGCAGACGAAATTCCAGGTGGCGCCCTCGAACAGGCGCCGCATCTCGCGCTTGTAGTTGGCCTCGTCCTGGTAGACCCAGTAGGGCACGCGGGCCGGCGAATCCTCGGGCCACGGGCCCGGCGACGTCCGGCTCGGCGCTTGGTTGACCGTCTCGTCGTGTCGGATGTCCATGCGACCCTCCAGTCACTGCAGGCTGCTCGATGAGAGGTCTACTCCGCGGCGAGCGCGCCCCTCTCCTCGGCGATCAGGCGCTCGATGAAGCGCCGCATGATCACGCGGTTGCTATCCGACACGATGTTGACGAGGCCTTGTTCGCCGAGCTCGCTCAGCCGCGCCTGCTGCGCCTCGACCATCGCCTTGTCCTCCACGAACGTCGGCGCGATCTCGCGGTAGAGCTGCTCCGTCGCCTCGGGCTCGCTCTGACGATAGCCGTTGGCGCATGACCAGAAATAGAAGCACGAGGTTTCGGTCTCCGGTGTCAGGCCGTGGAAAAGGCGGAACTGGAAGCCGCCCTCACGCTTGCCCTCGTAGGCGCCGCTGCCGACATCGGCCGCGCCGGTCCATTGCAGGATCGAGCTGGGGGCGGCCCATTCGAACTCCTGCCAGCGATCGACGCGACCCCGGAAGCCCGCGGCCTTGACGTAGCTTGGCGGCGGCACCGAGTTGCGCATCCAGCGCGTGAATTTGAGGCCGGTGGGCGTATTGGTCGTCTTCATCTCGGCATTGACATGGGCCGACGGATTGCCGCCCACGGTCTTGGCGTGCAGGTAACCGAGATGCGTCAGGTCCATGAGATTGTCGACCATCAGCATGTAGTTGGCATCGATGCGGTAGCAGTCGTGCTTGTTGGGCCACCGGGCGCGGTCGTCGTGGTAGGGAAAGTCGACGATCAGGCTCGTGTCGGCGCGCGCCGCCTCGCCCATCCAGATCCAGATCAGCTGGTTCTTTTCCGCGACGGGGTAGCTCTGCACGCGCGTGGTGTCGGAAATGCGGCTCTGCCCGGGAATCGCCACGCAAGCGCCGCTGCCGTCGAAGGTGAGGCCATGATAGCCGCACTGGATGCCTTCCGCGACGACCTCGCCCCGCGACAGCGGCGCCGAGCGGTGGCAGCAGCGGTCGACGAGCGCGGCTGCGCGGCCGCTGCGGTCGCGAAAGAGCACGACCGGGTCGTCGCATATGCGGCGGGCGAGCGGCTTTTCCCTGAGCTCGTCGGCCCAGGCGGCAATGTACCACGCGTTTCGAATGAACATGGCAGGCCTCTCGAGATGGTGGCCGATCGATCTACTGTGCTCGCGCCGGTGGCGACATTCAAGGCGCTCAGTCCGCCTTGATGTTTGCAGCCTTGATGATCGGCCACCATTTCTCGATGGCGGCGCGGTGCAGGGCGCCCAGCGCCTGCGGCGTCTGCTGATCGCGCGGCGGGATCTGCTGGCCGAGATCGGTGAGGCGCTTGGCGATCGCGGGATCGGCCATCGTCTCGACGACGGCGGCGTTCAGTTTCGCCACGATCGTGGACGGCGTGCCCTTCCTCACCCACAGCCCCGTCCAGTACGGCATGGCGAGCCCCGGCAGGCCCTGTTCTTCGAGCGTCGGGATGTCCGGCGCCCCCGGCCAGCGCGACGGCGTCAAGACGCCGAAGGCCTTGATCTTGCCGGCTTGCACATAGGGCAGGGAGCTCGAGGCCTCGAGTCCTGACAGGTCGATGCGGCCGGCCACCAGGTCCTGCATGGCGGGCGCTGCGCCGCGATAGGGAATCAGCTGCACGCCCACCCCGGTCAAGGTCTCGAACTGGTGGGACCACACATGGCCCGGGCTGCCGACGCCGACCGTCGCGAACGATGCGGGCTGCGGGCTCGCTTTCAGCCACCCGATCAGCTCCCTGAGGTTGGCCGCCGGCAGGTCGGCGCGTCCGATCATCATGAGCGCCGACGTCGAGAGCAGCGCCACCGGCTCGAAATCGGCCAGCACATCGTAGGGCACGTTGTAGACCGCGACGCTGAACACGTTCGACGTCGTCTGGGCGATGCTGAGCGTGTAGCCGTCCGCCGGCGCGCGCGCGACCTTGGCGACGCCCAGCGTGCCGCCCGCACCCGACACGTTGTCGACGATGATCGATTGGCCGAGCGCCCGGCCCATGCGCTCGGAGAGGATGCGGCCCAGCGCATCGGTCGGCCCGCCGGCCGGGAAGGGCACGACCATGGTGAGGGGACGGTCCGGCCAGGTCTCCGCCGCCGCCGCGCGGGGCACCGCGGGGACCAGCGTCGTGGCCAGCCCCAGGAAAAGGAGGCTTCGTGCGATCATCGGACACCCCCAACTCGTTCGTGGGACGCACGCCTACTGTGCCGACAAAATAACCGATGCCGCGCGTCCTGCCATCTCGGAAGACGTCCGATCCCAGGGGGTATGCTGGTCTTCGTTTGACCCGCACCGGACACGAGGGTAGACGACATCGCCGACGCGCAACCATTGCGACATTGAGGCCACCAACCCACGCCACTTTTCCGAAGCACGACTCCAGGAAAGAAACCATGACTGAACTCGCTGCGGGCCGCGGCGCCAATGCCGGCCTGCGGATCGTTTGTCCCAACGGCCACCTGGGCTTCGCGCCTTTGAAAACGGCCAGCTTTCGGCGCGGGCTCGACGTCGCGCCCGACCTGATATGTGCCGACTCGGGCAGCAATGACATCGGCCCCGTGCCGCTTGGTTCGGATGGAACCGCAAGCCCATTGGCGTGGCAGACCCACGATCTTGAAGAAATGCTGCTGGGCGCGCGTCGGTTGGGCATCCCCATGATCATCGGTTCGGCCGGCGACACGGGCGCGAACAGCCGGGTCGACCTGTTTGTCGGCATCGTCCGGGAGCTTGCCCGCAAGCATGGGCTCGGCCCATTCAAGCTCGGCTATTTCTATTCCGAGGTCGACAAGGAGCGGATTCGCCGGGCGATAACCAGCGGCGACGCGGTCCATGGGCTCGACGGCCGGCCAGATCTGACGCTCGATGACCTCGATGCGACTGACCGTATCGTCGGTATGGCCGGCGTGCATCCGTTCATCAAGCTGCTCGACGCCGGCGCCGATGTCATCATCGGCGGTCGCAGCAGCGACTGCGCGATCTTCGCTGCGCCGGCGATCCGGGCGGGATATCCCGAGGCGCTTGCCTACTTCTATGGCAAGATTTTGGAATGTGCGTCGTTCTGCGCCGAGCCCTACGGCGGCAAAGAGTCGGTTCTGGGCGAGATCACCCACGAAGACATCAAGGTGACCGCGATGCTGCCCGGGCAACGCTGCACTGTGGCATCCGTTGCGGCGCACGCAATGTATGAGCGCTCCAATCCGTTCTTCGAGCATTTCGTCGGCGGCCACATCGACATGGGCCGGTGCGTTTATGAGCAGTTCGACGAGCGCACGACGCGTGTGACCGGGCCAAGCTACGTGCCGGCGTCCGAGCTTCGCGTCAAGCTCGAAGGATCCGGCAAGCTCGGCGAGCGCTATGTGGGCATGGTTGGCATCCGCGACCCCTACACGATCGCCAATGTCGACGCCGTCATTGCGTGGGCACGCGCCCAGGCCGAGGAGCGCTTCGGACCGCCGGGCGCGGGCTACCAGCTGACCTACACCGTCTATGGCCGTGACGGGATCATGGGCGAGATGGAGCCGTTACGCAAAACGCCCGGCCACGAGTTGTGCGTCGTCGTGCAAGGCGTGGCCCCAACCAAGGCGATGGCCGAGGAACTGTGCATGATCGGAACGCGCCAGATGTTCTATGCGCGGCTGCCGAACGTCAGGGGCACCGCAGGCGGCGTCGCCTTCATTTTGGACGAGGTGCTGCCGGCAAGCCCAGCCTACCGCTGGACCGTCAACCATACGCTGCGCATGGTTCACCCACTGGAACTGTTTCCGACCCATCTGATCAATGTGGGAGTTTGAGCCGTGACACAGGCGCCGCGCAAGACTGTGCCGCTGGTCGATCTCGCCAAGACCATCCGCAGCAAGAATGCCGGCGTCGACAAGATCACCTTCGACATCATTTTCCGCGAACGCGCGGCGTTCGATCTGGTGCGCGCCAGCGGCGTGGTGTCGAAAACCGCGGTCAGCCGCTTGCTCTCGATACCGGAGGCGCGGATCACCGATTATGTCGAGTTCGACCCCGCGCTCGCCATCAAGTTCACGATCCAGCGCCACCTGACCAGCGGCAGCCCCGGCGATGCGGATATCTTCGGCAGCCAGCAATACGGCCCGCTGCTCGGCCTCGAGGTTCCGATCCCCGATTGACCCGCGCCGCCGCGATCGCGGTCCTCAGATCACCTTGCCTTGCCGCATGTCCCTGACCTCGTCGGCCGTGCAGCCGAGCCACTCGCCATAGATCGCCTCGCAATCCGCGCCGAGAACCGGCGCGCATTTCAGCGCGACCTTGGTGTCCGACATGCGCAGCGGCCAGCCCGGTACGATGACCGGCCCGCGCAGGGGATGCTCGATGGTCTGCATCATCCCGCGCGCATGCAGGTCGGGGTCGTGCATCAGCTCGAGCGTGGTCATCACGGCGCCGCAGGGCACGCCGGCGCCGGCGATGATCCGGGTCACCTCCTGCTTGGTGCGCTTCGACGTCCATTCGGTGATGGCCCCATCCACGACCTCGCGGTGCTGGGCGCGAGTCGGGCCGTCGACCATGCGCGGATCGTCGAACAGGTCCTCGCGGCCGATCGCCTTCACCAGGCGGCGCCAATGCTCGCCGTTGCCGCGCGAGGCGAAGATGTAGCACCAGTCGTCGATCCCGCCCGGCGCGCATTTGTAGAGGCCGCCCGGCGCGGTCCCGGGCACCGTGTTGCCGCCGCGCGGCAGCTGGTCCTCGCGCGCGGCCTGGCGGCTCATCGGCGTGCGGCAGTAGTTCAGCATCGCATCGCGCATGGCGATCTGGATGTGCTGGCCGCGGCCGGTCGTCATGCGCTGGTAGAGTGCGGCGAGAATGCCCATGGCGCACAGCATGCCGGTGCCGGTATCGCCGATGGTCGGGCCCGGCCGGACCGGCGGCTCGCCAGGATGGCCGTTCACCCCCATGGTGCCGCCCATCGCCTGGGCGATCATGTCGAAGGACAGGTAGTTCGCGTGCGGGCTCTCCGGCGCGAAGCCCTTGACCTGGGCGAAGATCAGTCGCGGATTGAGCGCGCTCAGCCGCGGATAGTCGAAGCCCAGGCGGGCGAAGGTGCCGGGCGCCATGTTCTCGATCACGACATCGGCCTTGGCGATCATCCGCCGCAGCAGCGCCTTGCCCTCCTCGCTCTTGAGATTGCAGGTAACGCTGCGCTTGTTGAGGTTATAGTAGATGAAATAGTGCGAATCGGCGTCGGACCGATCGGTCATTCCCCAGCGCCCCGGCTCGCCGCGCTGCGGCTCCTCCACCTTGACGACGTCGGCCCCGAGCCAGGCCAGCGCCTCGGTACAGGACGGTCCCGCCTCGAACTGGGTGAGGTCGAGCACCTTGATCCCCTTGAGCGCCGGCGCGATCCCGGTCGCGACCTCCTGCTGCATTACCTGATCCTGCATGGCGATCCCTCCATAGGCGGCCGCGCCGGGTAGGACGCGGCCTTTGTTATGTCACTCCATTAGCTATGCCAGGCGAACTGCTGCGGCTTGCGAGCGGAGCCCTGCGAGAGCACGACGTTGACCAGGGCGGGGCCGGGGAAGGCCATCGCCTCGTCGAGGGCTTTGCGTATGTCCTTCGGCTCCTTGACGAACAGGCCCTTGCCGCCGAAGGCCTCCATCACCTTGTCGTAGCGCGCGCCGTAGATCAGCGCGTTGGGCTTCAGGTTGAACATCGGATTTTCCGGGATCTCCGGCATGCCGGGGCCGATGCCGCCGTTGTTCAGGACGACAATCTTGACCGGCAGGTTGTAGCGGACCAGCGTCTCCATCTCCATGCCGGAGAAGCCGATCGCCGAATCGCCCGAGAGATGGACGACCGGGCGGCTCGGATCGGACACGGCGGCGGCGATGGCCTGGCCGAGGCCGACTCCCATCGTGCCGTAGGTGCCGGCATTGAGCACCGAACGGGCGTTGACGCTCGGCAACTGCGTGAGGCCGATATCCATGGTGCCGGCCCCCTCGGCGCTCAGGATCGCGTTCTTCGGCATCCAGGCGGCGACGTCGCGCAGCGCCCGGTAGTAGCCGGCCGGCCCCTGGTCGTCGTCGATCTGCGGCTTGATCGTCGCGGCATTCTCGGCCGCCTTCTTCGTCAGCGCCTGCCGCCACGGCGTGTCCTTGGGATGGAACCACTGGCGGTTGACCAGCGCCTTGTTGAGCTGCGCCATGATGGCCTTGCCGTCGCCGACCAGCGCCACTTCCGTCGCCTTGTTGTGGCCGATCTCCTCGGGCGCGATGTCGAGCTGGATGACCTTGACGTCCTTCGCGTAGCGCGGCGGCAGGCCGAAGTGGAAGATCCAGTTCAGCCGCGCGCCCATCAGGAAGATGACGTCGGCCTGCTGCAGCGCCAGCGTGCGCGCCGCTCCGGCCGACAGCGGATGATCGTCCGGCATCACGCCCTTGCCCATCGGCGAGCGCACGAACGGCACCTGCGTGCGCTCGATGAAGGCGCGGACTTCATCCTCGCCGCGCGACCACGCCATGCCTTTGCCGAGCAGAACGAGCGGCCGCTGGGCTTTTTCGAGCAGGTTCAGCGCCGCCTCGACGTTCTCCATCGGCGCCACCATGCGCGGCGGTTCGGGCACGCGCTCGGCCTGGCTGATCTTGTCGAGCTCGCAGGTGCCCCGGATGATGTCGTCGGGCATGTCGAGATAGGTGGCGCCGGGGCGACCGTAGATCGCGTTCCGGGTTGCCATCTCGACATAGTAGGGGATGCGGTGCACGGTCTCGATGCCGTGCGCGAACTTGCAGAACGGCGAGGCGATCAGCACCTGCCGTTCTTCCTGGAAGGCACCCATGCCGCCGCGATAGGTCTCCGAGGCACCGCCGATCAGGATCATGGGCCAGCAATTCTGCTGGGCATTGGCGAGACCCGAGAGACCGTGCACCACGCCGGGGCCGGTGACGACGACGCAGGCGCCGGGACGGCCGGTGAGATAGCCGTAGGCCGCCGCCGCGTAGGCGGCGCTCTGCTCGTTGCGCATGCCGAGATAGGCGATGCCTTCCTTCTGCGCGGCCGCGGCGATCGCGGTGATCGGAAAGCCGACGACCCCGAACAGGTGATCGATGCCCTGCTGTTTGAGGCTCCGTGCGATCAGGGTAGCGCCGTCGACTTCGCTCATGGTTTCCCCCTTGTGACCGAATGAACTTCAGCCGCGGGATTATGCACTGATGGCCGGGTGGCGAAAGGGCCCTACCTTCCGATGTGCGATATGGCCGAGCCATGCGGCTCCGTGCGTTCGGGTGCTATTGGCACGAGGCCGACGTTCTCTCGGGCGCAGAAAGACGTCCGGTCGCAAGGCCGATCAGGGCTGCAAGCCATCCGATCCCAAGGGCACCACGCTAGGCATTCTCTTGGCGATGAAGCGGCGAATGATGCGGCCAATCTCGCGAAACTGGGATTGACGTGCATCGCTGCGGCGCCAGACCAGATCGATGTCCCGCGCAAAACCACGGGATGGCAGCTCGAGGTAGCCGATGCCAACGCCTTTATCGGCAGCCAAGGCCGGTACCAAGGTGCAGCCCTCGCCTGCGGCAACCATGTATTTCAGCGTTTCCAGGCTGGTCCCGTGTCGGTCCTTCTTGCCGACGTCCGAGCATACCGCCAGTGCCTGGTCGCGCAGGCAGTGGCCCTCCTCGAGCAACAGCCGTTGGTTAGCCGGCAGGGTCCTCCACAACTTTTCGGGAGACACCTTCACGGCGTAGTCTGCAGGACAGGCCAGCAGGAACGGTTCTCGGAAAAGCCGATCGGCCTCCAGGCCAGCGTCGTTGATGGGCGGCGAGAGAAAAGCGGCGTCCAGTTCGCCGTCCCTCAGCCCGGCCAGCAGCGCGTCGGTCAATCCTTCGCCGAGCACGAAATTCACGTTGGCGTAGTGCGCCTTCAGGGGCTTCAAAATGCGCGGGAACAGATACGGTCCCAGAGTCGCGATCGCGGACAAATGCAGCGTACCGCCGAAGGGCAATTGAGGCGACTGCGCCAACGGCCTCAGGAGGCGCGCCTCCGAGAGAACCCGCCGCGCCTGTTCGACGAACCGTGCGCCCGTCGCCGTGAGGATTACGCGCCGCGACGTCCGTTCGAAGATCGGCGCGCCCAGCCAAGCCTCGACTTTGCGAATTTGCGAGGACAGAGACGGTTGGGAGACGTGACAATACTCTGCCGCAGCCACGAAGCTCGCGCGGTCGGCGACCGCCACCACGTACTCGAGATCGCGCAAGGAGACGCCGGCAAGGCTCATGGCTCGTCAATAGGCAATACCTTCCGATCGCATAGCATCATCGCATTTTGACTATCAATAGCCCCGGCGGTCGCGTCCTGACGTCGTGGTCGTCGACGGTGGATGCACCGAACATGGTTGTCTGACTTGGACAGGATCTTCCTATCTATAGGGGTTGCCTATCGATCCCTTAGGATCAATCAATTTGGCCTCAAGCGATGCGGCCCCACCTCTACGACGTGGAGGCCGGACGAACGCTTCGGCCGCCCCTTTGAAGGAGACCCATCATGAACACAGAGATCCTCGATGCCATGGAAGTGCGCCTGCGGCGTCCCTCGGACACCCGGACGGACCTCCCGGCGGCCGCCGTCGATGAGATTGCACGTTCCTTGAACGTCCTGCTCGCCGACATGTTCGCTCTCTACGTCAAGACGAAGAATTTCCACTGGCATGTCTCCGGGCCGCACTTCCGGGACTACCACCTTCTGCTGGATGAGCAGGCCACGCAGATTTTCGCCACGACCGACACGATCGCCGAACGGGTCAGGAAGCTCGGCAAGCCGACATTGCGCTCGATCGGCGATATCGCGCGTCTCCAGCGCGTGGCGGACAACGAGTCGGAGGACGTTGCTGCCCGGGAGATGTTGACGGAGCTGCGTCAGAACAACACCGAGCTCACGGCCAACCTGCGCAAAGCTCACGCTCTCTGCGACCGGCATGACGACGTCGCGACGGCGAGCCTGATCGAAACCTGGATCGACGAGGCGGAGCAGCGGAGCTGGTTTCTGTCGGAGATGCTCAATCCGTAGTGTTGCCTACCCCGCCATGTCCTGCCTCTGGCAGGACATGGCGCGCGGGCTCAGCGCGGCACGCGCAATCATTCTGGCATTCACACCTTCAAGGTGTTCCTGAATCGGATCACATGGAGACCAAACATGTTTAGGACCGCTGGATTTTCGGCACTAATTGCAGCGACGATGGCGTTCGCCGTGCTCGGTCAGGCAGGAGATGTTCACGCCTCCGCCGCGTCGCGGGACCTCGCGTTCCAGGCTTACCGTTCAAGCTTCGACAACTTGACGACAGGGACCATCCCTTCGCCGACTAAGTCGGGACAGGTCGGACCGGAGAGCTACTGGGCTTTAGCAGCCAGGGCAGCACATTCGCATTCCAGTGGGTAACGCACGCGGGTCTGGAGGAAGCCGATCCAAAGCTGCTCCCGGATCACTCGAAGCTCGAAAGCTCGCAGAATCTGCAAGAGGGCCGGGTGCGAGCGGCTTGTGACCGGCCCCCCAGTGCGTAAGATGCCGCCGTGATCGCCGAGCACTACCTGAAGCGGTGGCGTGACGCCGGCCTGATCGACGACAGCATGGTCGCGCGTATCGGCGCCTGGGAGGCCCAGCATCGCCGGCCGATCTGGCTGTGGGCGCTGTCGGGCATGGGCGCGCTGGCGATCGGGCTGGGCGTGGTGGCGGTGGTCGCCGCCAACTGGGAAGAGATTCCGGCCGCGGTGAAACTCGCCGGCGATCTGCTGCTGACCGGCCTGTGCGCGGTCTTCGTGTTCGTCGCCTGGCAGCGTGACCGGGCATGGCCGCGCGAGCTGGGCGCGCTGCTGCTGTTCGGCCTGGTGATCGGCGGCATCGCGCTGATCGGACAGGTCTACCAGCTGCAGAGCGATCCGTGGCAGGCGCTGGTGACATGGCTGGCGCTCAGCACGCCGTTCCTCGCGCTGGTCGCCTTCACGCGCCTGGTCGGGGCGCTGTGGCTGGCGGCGGCGGTCCTCACGTGGTTCTCGGCCTACGAGCCGCTCGAACGGCTGATCATGTCGCCGGCCTCCGGTTCTGCCGCCGGCCACTTCTTCCATCTTTTGCTCTACCTGCCGGCCTGCCTGATGATCGTCGTGGCGGTCGTGCGCCGGCGCTGGCCGCCGGCCGAGGACCAGGGCGAACTGCTGCTGAAGCTGGCGCTGGCCGGACTCGTCGGCGCCGTCAGCACGACGGTGGCCGTCATCGATTCGCGGCTCGAGGGCGCAGTCGCGCCGGTCGAGATCTGGCTGGGCGGTACCGCCACGCTGCTGGCCGCGGCCGCCCTGTGGCTCGGCAGCGGCGCACTGCAGCGGCGCCCCGCGATCGCGCTGCTTGGCGCGAGCTTCGTGGTGTGGGTCGCGGCCCTGCTGCTCGCGCGCGCGTGGAACGCGGAGGCGAAGGCCACGTTCGAGGCCATCTTCGGCCTGCTCTTCATCGTCTACTGGGCGGCGATCGGCTGGCTGGCGGCGCGGGGCGGCCAGCGCGTCCTGTTCGGCCTCGCCTTCACCGTGATCGGCCTCAGGCTGCTGATCCTTTATTTCGAGGCGATCGGCGGCCTGACCGCGACCGGCCTCGGCCTGATCGGCGGTGGCGTGCTCTGCCTCGCGCTGACCTGGGTCGGCTGGCGGCTGACGCGCCGCCTGACGCACGGGGCGATCCCGTGAGGCACAAGGTTGCGGCGCTCGTGATCGTGGCGCTCGCGCTGCCGGTGGTGGCGCTGGCGGCGATGATCGGCCAGCAGGAATGGCTGCGCAGCCGCGTTACGGTCCTGAACGTGCCGGTGCGTGGCGTCGATCCCCGCGACCTGTTGCGGGGCCACTACCTGACCGCGGGCTTCGAGTGGAACTGGGAGCGCCTGCCACAGCCCGAGGCCGACGGCCGGATGCCCGCGGGCGCGCTGTGCGTCATCGCGATCGATGCCCGGCGGCGGCCCCGCGTGCGCTTTCTTGCCGACTCGACGGCCGACCAGGCGACGGCCGGCGACTGCCTGCTGGTCGTTCCCGGCGGGATGTGGGGAAGCGACGCGTTCGTGCCGGGCACGCTCGACACCACCAATGGCGGCATCCGGCTATACGTGCCGGAAACGCGTGCCGGCGAACTCGAACGGCTGGTCCGCGAGCAGCCGGGCGCGCTCAGCGTCGACCTGGCGGTGCGCGCCGACGGCTATGTCAGCATCCAGGCGCTGCGCGTCGACGATCAGGTTCTGGGCCGCTGACTGCGCCCAATTCAACGCCCGTGCCTGCCCCTGGAGCACGTGCCAAGCGGCGCGCCGTAGCCCATCGCGATTTCGGACGCTAGGTTTTGCCGATGAAGCCGCTTCGAACCCACGATCGCTACGATTATGTGCCGCTGCGCGGCCGTCCCGACTATTCATGGCCCGGCGGATGCCGGCTTGCCGTCTATTTCGCGCTCAACCTGGAGCATTTTTCCTTCGGCGAAGGCCTTGGCGCGGAACTGGCGCCCGGTGGGCCGCAGCCCGATGTTCTCAACTTCGCCTGGCGCGACTACGGCAACCGGGTCGGCGCCTGGTACATGCTCGATGCCTTCGACGCGCTCGACCTGCCGATGGCGGCCCTGGTCAACAGCACGATGTACGACTATGCGCCGGCGCTTGTGGCGGCCTGTCGGGCGCGCGGCGACGAGATCGTGGGCCATGGCCGAACCAATTCAGAGCGCCAGGGCCATCTCGAAGAGGCCGCCGAGCGCGCGCTGATCGGCGAAGCGACGGCCCGCATAACCGAAGGCGAGGGCCGCTCTCCGGAAGGCTGGCTGGGCCCGTGGATTTCCCAGAGTCATCGCACGCCCGACCTGCTGGCCGAGGCGGGCTATCGCTACCTGCTCGACTGGTGCATGGACGATCAGCCGATCTGGTGCCGCTGCCGCGGCGGCAAGCGGATCATGGCGGTGCCCTATCCCCAGGAGGTGAACGACATTCCCGCCATCGCCGCGCGCAAGATGGGCGCATCCCAATTCGCCGACCTGATCATCGATCAGTTCGACGAGATGCTCGAGCTCTCGCAGGACCGGCCGCTGGTGATGGGCGTGGCGCTGCATGCCTATCTGGTGGGCCAGCCGCATCGCCTGAAACATCTGAAGCGCGCGCTGCGCCACATCGCGGCGCGTCGCGAGGAGATCTGGCTCACCACGCCGGGCGCCATCGCCCGGCATTGTGTTTCGCTTCCCTCGGGGGTCGTTCCGTAGAACCATATCCTTTTCATGTTCCTCTCCCCTTTGGGGGAGAGGCTAGGTGAGGGGGTGCAACACAAGTCTGCCTCCTGCATCACCCCCTCACCCAACCTCTCCCCCAAGGGGGAGAGGAGTCTGAATCGCCAGAGGAACCCGAATGCGCCTGTTCACTGCCACCCTTGCCACCGAGACCAACACTTTCTCGCCCCTGCCAACCAGCCTCGAGAGCTACCGCGAGTCGGTGTTCTTCGGCGCCGGCGAGCACCCGGCCGATGCGCCGCGCATGTGCACGGCGCCGTTGTTCGTCGGCCGGGCGCGCGCCGCGAAGGAAGGTTTCGAGCTGATCGAGGGCAGCTGCTTTGCCGCCAGCCCGGCCGGCACCACCAACCGCGCCGACTACGAGACCATGCGCGACGAGATTCTAGGCCAGCTCGAGGCGGCGATGCCGGTCGACGGGCTGTTGCTCGGCCTGCACGGCGCCATGGTGGCGTACGGCTACGACGACGTCGAAGGCGACATCATCGAACGCGCGCGGGCCATCGTCGGGCCCAACTGCGTGATCGGCGTCGAGCTCGATCCGCATTGCCATCTCACCCTGAAGCGCGTCTCGGCGGCCGACATCATCGTGCTCTACAAGGAATTCCCGCACACCGACGTGGTCGAGCGCGCCGAAGACGTGCTCGATCTCGTGCTCGCCACGCTGCGCGGCAAGGTGAAGCCGGTTATGTCGGTCTATGACTGCCGGCAGATCCAGAGCTATCCGACGACGATCCAGCCGATGCGCGGCCTGGTCGACCGCATCAAGTCGCTGGAGGGCAGGGACGGCATTCTCTCCGTCTCCATCGCGCATTGCTTTCCCTATGGCGACGTGATCGAGATCGGCACGCGCGTGCTGGTGATCGCCGACGGCGACAAGAAGAAGGCCGATGCGCTGGCGACCAAGCTCGGCGAGGAGCTGGTGTCGCTACGCGGCAAGACCCAGCCGCCGTCGTTCGACGTCGCGGCGGGCGTGGGCGAGGGCGTGGCCTTCAACGACCTGCCGGTGGTGATCGCCGATCCCGCCGACAATGCCGGCGGCGGCGCGCCGTCGGACAATACCGACATCGTGCGCCACCTGATCGACAGCAAGGTCGAGAATGCCTGCCTGGGCCCGATCTGGGATCCCATCGCCGTGCGCATCTGCCTCGACGCCGGCCTCGGCGCCAGGATCGGGCTGCGCTTCGGCGGCAAGATCGCGCGGAGCTCCGGCCAGCCGGTCGACGCCGAGGTCGAGATCATCGGCCTGAAGCGCGACGCCTGGCAGAGCTTCGGCCCGACCCAGGTGCCGGTGGGCGATTGCGCCGCCGTGCGCGTGGGCGGCGTCGACGTGGTGCTGATCAGCAAGCGCACGCAGGCGACCGGCCTTGAGCTCTTCACCAATCTCGGCATCGATCCCGCGCAGAAGAAGATCGTCGTGGTGAAGTCGACCAACCACTTCATGGCGGCCTACGGGCCGATCGCCAAGAAGGTGATCTATGTCGAATCGAGCGGCCCGCTGCGCCGCGACCATCGCAAGGTGCCCTACACGAAAGTGCAGCGCCCGATCTGGCCGCTCGACGAGAACGCCAAGCCGATGGGTTTGATTTTTTAGCTCGCTGGACAAGCGCGCCGCTTTGCATAGTTTGTGCATGGGGAGTTTATGGGTTTTAGGGGAAACATGATGCTCCGACTGTTGGCCGGACTCGTCGCGCTCATTCTGCCGTTGTCGGCTATGGCGCAGGACAAGGTGCTGCGCGCCGTGATGCACGCCGATGTGCGCGTGATCGATCCGATCTGGACCACGCAGACCATCGCCAACATCCACGGCGCGCTGGTCTATGACACGCTGTTCGGCAACGACGCCGAGCAGAAGCCGCAGCCGCAGATGGTCGGCAAGTACGAGATCAGCCCCGATCGGCTGACCTACACCTTCACCTTGCGCGACGGGCTTAAATTCCACGACGGTTCGCCGGTGACGACAAGGGACGTCATCGCGTCGCTGAAGCGCTGGGGCGCCAAGGACGGCGTCGGCCAGCGCCTGCTGGGCTACGTCGTCAAGATGGATGCGGTTGACGACAAGACCTTCACCATGGTGCTGCGCGAGCCCTACGGCATGGTGCTCGAATCGCTCGGCAAGAGCGGCAGCTCGATCGCCGCCATCATGCGCGAGAAGGACGCGCTCACCGACCCGCAGCAGCAGGTCAAGGAATCGGTCGGCTCCGGTCCCTTCGTCTTCGCCAAGGACCAATGGGTGCCGGGCAGCAAGGCGGTCTATCTTAAGAACAAGGACTACGTGCCGCGCCCGGGCAACGAGCCGCCGTCGGGCTTCGCCGGAGCCAAGATCCCGGGGGTCGATCGCATCGAGCTGCTGTGGATCTCCGATCCGCAGACCGCCATGTCGGCGCTGGTCAACGGCGAGATCGATTTCTACGAGAATCCCAACATCGATTTCCTGCCGCTGCTCGCCAAGGCCAAGGGCGTGAAGCTGATGAAGACCGGCCAGATGGACAGCACGCAGGGCATGATCCGGCTCAACCATCTGCATCCGCCGTTCGACAACGTGAAGGCGCGCCAGGCAATGTACTACCTGATCAACCAGGAGGACTTCCTGCGCGCCATCATCGGCGATCCGAAATACTACCACGTGTGCCTCGGCCTGCTGACCTGCGGCGGGCCGTACGAGAACGACGGCGGTACCGCCTTCATGAAGGAATACAATCCGAAGAAGGCGCTGCAGCTCCTCAAGGAGGCCGGCTACAAGGGCGAGCCGATCACCGTCCTCGCCGCCACCGACCACGCCACCATCACGCCGGCCACCCAGGTGCTCATCCAGGCGATGCGCGAAGCCGGCATCAATGTCGACGTGCAGTCGATGGATTGGGGTTCGGTGGTGTCGCGGCGCGCCAAGAAGGAGCCGCCGGCGCAGGGCGGCTGGAACATCTTCGTCACCACCTCGGGCGGCGTCGGTTCGGCCAACCCGGTGCTTCATACCTGGATCGGTGCGGCGTGCGACAAGGGCCTGTTCGGTTGGCCGTGCGATCCCAAGATCGAGGAGCTGCGCAACGCCTTCGGCATGGCGTCGAACGAGGACGAGCGCAAGAGGATCGCCAAGGAGCTGCAGACCCGGGCGATGGAGGACGTCGTGTTCCTGCCCTTCGGCCAGTGGGACCAGCCGCTCGCCTACCGCGCCGACAAGATCGACGGCATCGTGCCCAACACCGGCCTCGCAGTGCTGTGGGGCATTACCAAGAAGTGACCACCCAACCGTCATCCCGACCGAAGCCGAGCGCAGCGAGGCGTAGTGGAGGGACCTGCTCAGTATCCCGACGAAAGCAGACCCTTCGACTCCGCTTCGCTCCGCTCAGGGCGACGGCTTCACCGTCGTGACCGCCTACATCGTGCGCCGCCTGTTCGCCGTCCTGCCGGTGATGGCGGTGGTGGCGCTGTTCGTGTTCTTCCTGCTGCGCTTCGCGCCGGGCGATCCGGCGGCGATCATCGCCGGCGACGATGCGACGGCCGAAACGATCGCCGCCGTGCGTGCCAAGCTCGGGCTCGACCGGCCGGTGGTCGAGCAGTTCGCCGTCTGGCTGTGGGGCCTGCTGCACGGCGACATGGGCGTGTCGATCTTCTCCAACTTGGCCGTCACGCGGGTGATCGCCCAGCGCCTGGAGCCGACCCTGGCGCTGACGCTCAGCACCTTGATCGTAGCGGTGGGTCTCGCCGTGCCGATCGGCGTCGTCGCCGCCTGGAAGGCGCGCAAGCTGGTCGATCGCCTGGTCATGGGTTTCGCCGTGCTGGGCTTCGCCATGCCGGTGTTCGTGCTGGCCTACATCCTGATCTATTTCTTCGCGGTCCAGTGGCAGCTCCTGCCGGTGCAGGGTTACCAGCCGATCGGCGAGGGCTTCTGGCCCTTCGTGCAGAGCCTGATCCTGCCCTCGGTGGCGCTGGGCGTCACCTACATGGCGCTGATCGCCCGCATCACCCGCGCCTCGATGCTGGAAGTGCTGCAGCAGGACTATATCCGCACCGCCAACGCCAAGGGTCTGGCGACCGACCGCGTGCTGCTGCTGCATGCGCTGAAGAACGCCGCCGTGCCCATCGTCACGGTGATCGGCATCGGCATCGCGCTGCTGATCTCGGGCGTCGTCATCACCGAAACCGTGTTCAATATTCCGGGCCTCGGCCGCCTCACCGTCGATGCCGTGCTGAAGCGCGACTATCCCATCGTGCAGGGCCTGATCCTGGTGTTCGCTGCGGCCAAGGTGATGGTCAACCTGATCATCGACATTTCCTACGCCTTCCTCGATCCGCGCATCCGCTACTGACATGGCCATCCTCGTCGACGATCTCGCCCCGCCGCGCCGCTTCTCGCTGGTCACCGCCATTCGGCGCAATCCGACGATCGCTTTCGGCGGCCTGCTGCTCGCGGCTCTGATCGTCATGGCGATCCTGGCGCCGGTCATCGCCACCAACGATCCGTTCAAGATCGCGCCGGTCAACCGGCTGCGGCCGCCGTCGGAGCGCTGGTGGTTCGGCACCGACCAGTTCGGCCGCGACGTCTTCTCTCGCACCGTCTATGGCGCGCGCGTGTCGCTGATCGTGGGCCTTTCGGTCGCCGCCTTCTCGTGCCTGCTCGGGCTCGCCCTGGGCCTCGCCTGCGGCTACTTCCGGCGGATCGACGGGCTCGTCATGCGGGTCATGGACGGTCTGATGGCGATCCCCTCGATCCTGCTCGCCATCGCGCTGATCACCCTGACGCGGCCCGGCCTCGGCATCGTGATCGTGGCCATCGTCATTCCCGAGGTGCCGCGGGTGGTGCGCGTGGTGCGCGCGGTCGTGCTCTCCATCCGCTCCCAGCCCTATATCGAGAGCGCCATCGCCGGCGGCACCAGAAACACGAAGCTGCTCATACGCCACGTGCTGCCCAACACGCTGGCGCCGCTGATCGTGCAATCGACCTATGTCTGCGCCTCGGCCATGCTGATCGAGGCGGGCTTGAGTTTTCTGGGCGCCGGCGTGCCGCCGGAGGTGCCGAGCTGGGGCAACATCATCGCCCAGGGCCGCACCTTCTTCCAGATCGCGCCCTGGACGATCCTGATTCCCGGCACGTTCCTGGCCATCACCGTGCTGGCGGTGAACCTTTTGGGCGACGGGCTGCGCGACCGTCTCGACCCGCGGTTGGCGAGACGGCTGTGACCGCCATCCTCGAAGTCCGCGACCTGCACACCCAGTTCGACACGCTGGACGGTGTGGTGCGCGCGGTCGACGGCGTATCCTTCGAGCTGGCGCACGGCGAGACCCTGGGCATCGTGGGCGAATCGGGCTGCGGCAAGTCGGTGACGGCGCTGTCCATCCTGCGCCTGATCCCGACCGAGACCGGCCGCATCGCCTCGGGCTCGATCCGCTTCGAGGGCGAGGAGCTGACGGCGCTGAGCGAAGAGGCGATGAAGCGCCTGCGCGGTCATCGCATATCGATGATCTTCCAGGAGCCGATGACCAGCCTCAATCCGGTGCTGACCGTCGGCACGCAGATCGCCGAGAACGTTGTGCGCCACCGGGGCGTGCCATGGCGCGCGGCGCGCGATCGGGCTTGCGAGATGCTCGACCTGGTGCGCATCGCCGATCCACGCCGGCGGCTCGACGAATATCCCCATCAGCTTTCGGGCGGCATGCGCCAGCGGGTGATGATCGCCATGGCCCTCAGCTGCGATCCGCGGGTGCTGATCGCCGACGAGCCGACGACGGCGCTCGATGTCACCATCCAGGCCCAGATCCTCGATCTCATGCTCGAGCTCAAGGAGAAGACCGGCACGGCCATCGTGCTGATCACCCACGACCTCGGCGTGGTGGCGGAGACCACCCAGCGCGTCGTCGTCATGTATGCCGGACGCAAGGTCGAGGAGGCGCCGGTCGAGGTGCTGTTCGAGGAGCCGTTGCATCCCTATACGCGCGGCCTGATGCGGGCGATCCCGCGCCTCGACATCGAGGCCGACTTAGCCGGCACGCGACCGCGCCTGCAGGAGATCCCCGGCCTGGTGCCGATCCTGACGCGCCCGATCGTCGGCTGCGCCTTCGCGCCGCGCTGCGGCTTCGCCACGGACCGCTGCCGCGCCGAGCCACCGCCGATCGTCGATGCCGGCGCTGGCCACACGGTGGCCTGCTGGGAAGTCGAGCGGGTAAGGGCAGCGGCATGAGTGCCGCACCCGTCCTCGAGGTCGAGAATCTGGTGAAGCATTTCCCGATCCATGGCGGGCTGCTGCAGCGCCGCGTCGGCGAGGTGAGGGCGGTTGATGGGGTGAGCTTCGCCATAGCCAAGGGCGAGACCCTGGGGTTGGTGGGCGAATCGGGCTGCGGCAAGTCGACCATCGGCAAGGCGGCGCTGAAGCTGATCGAGCCCACCGCCGGCCGCATCCTGCTGGGCGGCGAGGATGTGACGCATCTCAAGCCCGGCGCCATGTGGCCGCACCGCCGACGCATCCAGACGATCTTCCAGGACCCCTATTCGTCGATGAACCCCCGCCTGCCCGCCGGCACGATCGTAGGCGAGCCGTTGGAGAATTTCGGCATCACCCGCGGCCGCGCCACCGACGACCGCGTCGCCCGCCTGTTCGAGCGCGTGGGGCTGCGCCCCGATGCCGTGCGCAAGTACGCCCATGAATTCTCCGGCGGCCAGCGCCAGCGGCTGGGCATCGCCAAGGCGCTGTCGGTCAATCCCGACCTGATCGTGGCCGATGAGCCGGTGTCGGCGCTCGACGTTTCGGTGCAAGCCCAGGTGCTGAACCTGCTGATCGACCTGCAGGACGAGCTCGGACTCGCCTACCTCTTCATCAGCCACGACCTCGCCGTGATGCGCCATATCAGCCATCGCATCGCGGTGATGTATCTCGGCCGCATCGTCGAACTCGCCGACAAGCGCATGCTGTTCACGCAGCCGCTGCATCCCTACACCGAGGCGCTGCTGTCGGCCGCCACGGCGCCCGACCCCAAGCGACGCCGTCGGCGCAAACCCATCGTGCAGGGCGACGTGCCGAGCCCGGCCAAACCGCCGCCCGGCTGCCATTTCCACACGCGCTGTCCCTACGCCATCGCCGAGTGCCGCGTGACGGCGCCGCCATTGATCGAGGTGGCACCTGGCCGCCACGTCGCCTGCCTGCGCCGCCCCGTCGGCGGTGATCAGGGGCCACTGCCGATAGCCTAGCGCGATTTCGCTGTAACGCTTTCCTTTGCCGTTTCGTCCTCCAGGGAGAGGAGGACGCACGCATGCGACGGCGATCTTTTTTGGCTCTTTCGGGAGCATGCCTGGTTTGCGGATGTTCGGGAGCCGTGCACCAGCTGCCGGAGATCAGCCGGGGCAATCTCGGCCTGGCGCAAACCGAAGTGCGGGAAGCGGGTGGGCCGCCACTGCGCCGCAGCGTAACGGATGAGGAAGTGCTTGAAACCTTGCAGAGCGCCGAACGGCGTCTCCGCGCGCCGGCCGCCCAAGTCTGCGGCGAGATGAATGTCGGCGTGTGCAACTGGCATTTTGGTGCGGCGCGCGACAGCTCGATGAATGCCGGCGCCTGGCCGAACGGGCTGATCGTCGTCAACCGCGGCATCGTCGAGTATGCGGCGAATGAAGAAGAAGTCTGCCTGGTGATCGCCCATGAGATGGGCC